>JADHED010001505.1_pt1 | contig 19452 bp, 16 predicted proteins | sample 8952041 | NCBI WGS metagenome assembly JADHED01 (sample SAMN16124423, study PRJNA663239) | bioreactor sludge metagenome | isolation source: sludge (control) | place: India:Bengaluru | collected 2018-09-08
TTTGAAAGTCCCATCTTCGGTTGGTTGTTGGTGTCAACCTATTTCAGGACAAGACCAAGAGAGGAAGAGAAGATGAGCGGAGGCCGCAGCCATCCTCACCGCTTCACCACTCGGACCCTTCGGTTCAAGGACCGTTTCTTTCTTCCCGTCTGCGTAACTTTGTGGCGACGGGCAGGGATCGTGGACCCGTGAGCGAGCATGGTACGTACGCCGGAACAGGAGCAGGAACAGGAAGAACAGGTCGGAGAGCAAGGATCCACCGGAGTGGAGGAACGCTCCTATGCCGTGTACCGTTCCACAGCCTTGGATTTCGATCCGCTGAAGGAGTTGAACCTGCCCACCAGCTACGAAGAGGTGTTGGCACGCTTCCGTCGGCTCCAGGGCGACCGGGCGATGGAGTCGCTGAACTGAGCGCGGCGCTCCCCTCCTTCCCTATCCTTCATCGTACCACCATGACCGATCCGTTTGGTATCGGGCGTTGGTTCTCCTATCTTCAAACCATCCTCCGCGCGTCCTGTACCGGACCGTGAACCATGGCCCGGAGTGGACCTCCACGGTGGCATGTCACCCCAACATCCACCCAATACGCTCGTGCCATGAAAGTCTTCGACGACAAACACATCAAGAACATCGTGCTGCTCGGCTCCCACGGAAGCGGCAAGACCACGCTGGCCGAAACCATGCTCTTCGAAGCGGGTCTGATCCAACGCCGCGGCCGTGTCGAGGACAAGAACACCGTAAGCGACCATACCGAATTGGAACACGAACGCGGTGGCAGCGTGTTCAGCACGGTGTTGCACACCGAGTGGCGGAACTACAAGATCAACATCATCGATACGCCCGGCCTGGACGACCTGGTGGGCGAGACGGTGCCCGCCCTGCGCGTGGCGGACACCTGCGTGCTGTTGCTGAACGCACACCACGGCGTGGAGGTGGGCACCGACCTGTTGTGGGACCGCATCGCGGAATACGACCGGCCGGTGATCCTGGCGGTGAACCAGCTGGACCACCCCAACGCCGACTTCGACGATACGCTGGCCCAGGCCAAGGAGCATTTCGGCAGCGCGGTCACGTTGATGCAGTACCCCGTGGAACAAGGCGATGGCTTCCACCGCATCATCGACCTACTGAAGATGACCATGTACGTGTTCAAGGACGCAGGCGGCAAGCCGGAGAAGCAACCCATACCCGAGTCAGAGAAGGAACGCGCCGAAGCCCTGCACAAGGAACTCGTGGAGAAGGCCGCCGAGAACGATGAGGCGTTGATGGAACATTACTTCGAGCGCGGTGAGCTGGACGAGGATGAGATGCGCATCGGCCTGAAACAGGGCATGATGAAGCGGACCTGCTTCCCGGTGTTCTGCCTGAGCGCGGCACGCAACATGGGCAGTGGCCGGTTGATGGGGTTCATCGACAACGTGGCGCCGGCGGCGCTGGAGATGCCGCCCGAGGAACTGGTGGACGGCGGTGTGCTGGAATGCGCGGCGAACGGCCCGGCGGTGCTGTTCACCTTCAAAACCATCATCGAGCCCAGGGCCGGGCACATCACCTTGTTCAAGGTGATGAGCGGCGAGGTGAGCGAAGGCACCGAACTGGTCAACGACAACACCGGCAGCACCGAGCGCATCAACCAGATGTTCATCGTGGACGGCAAGGAGCGCCAGCCGGTGCAGAAGCTCGTGGCCGGCGACATCGGCGGCACCATCAAGCTGAAGGACACCGCTACGGCGCACACCCTGCACACCCCGGGAAAGCGGTTGAAGCTCCGCCCGATCGCCTTCCCCGAGCCGCGTCTGCGGCAGGTGATCCGGGCCGCCGACCCAAAACAGGAGGAGAAGCTGCATGCCGCGCTGCTGGAGATCCAGAAGGAGGATCCCACCATCGTGCTCCAGTACAGCCGCGAGACCGCGCAACAGCTGATCGGGGCGCAAGGCGACCTGCACCTGAGCATCCTGAAGTGGAAGCTGAACCATCATTACAAGGTGGACGCCGTGTTCGAAAGCCCGCGGATCCCCTACCGCGAGACCATCCGCAAGGGTGCCGAAGCCAGCTACCGGCACAAGAAGCAGACCGGGGGCAGCGGACAGTTCGCGGAGGTACACCTCCGCATAGAGCCGTGGTACGAGGGCATGTCCGAACCGGCCGGCCATAGCGTGCGCGGCCAGGAGGTGGTGGAGCTGCCCACCGGTGGCAAGCTGGTGTTCTACAACTGCATCGTGGGCGGGGTGATCGACAATAAGTTCCTGCCCAGCATCCTCAAAGGCGTGATGGAAAAGATGGAACGCGGCCCCCTCACCGGCTCCCCCGCGCGCGATATCCAGGTGGTGGTGTTCGATGGGAAGATGCATCCGGTGGATAGCAACGATATCAGCTTCAAGATCGCCGGGCTGCAAGCCTTCCGCGAAGCGTTCACCAATGCCGACCCCCAGCTGCTGGAGCCGATCCACATGCTGGAGGTGCGGGTGCCCAACGAGTTGGTGGGCGAGGTGATGACCGACCTGCAAGGCCGACGAAGCATCGTACTGGGCGTGGAGGGCAGCGGCCGCCACCAGGTGATCAAGACCCAGACCCCGCTCGCCGAACTGGACCGGTATAGCACCACACTACGGAGCCTTACCCAAGGCCGCGGCACCTACACCGAAAGCTTCCTGGCCTACCAGCCCGTTCCGGCGGACCTTCAGCACAAGCTGGTCCACGAGCACCGGGAGGCGGAAGTGGCCGTATGATGCCGGGCCACCGGCCGACCATGATCGGTGCGTACCTCGGCATGACTCGGGCCTTCGCAGCGAACGCCTGGCGCAGGTCCCGTTGCGCCTTGGAGTCACCGATCAGGTCCACAGGGCGTGGTGTCCGTGCCGTTCCTGGCGGGCTTGGCGTGGCCGGTGCGTTGCACAGGGCCGGGTGTGTCCGCCACCTCGAACGAAGCAGGGCCGGGCCGGGTGCCGTGGGGCCGATCCGCGGTATGGGTTAGCGCCATAGGGTGCGGACGGATGGCCCGTGATGTGATCCGTGGTGGATCAAGGCCGGGCGAAACCCGCAGCGTCGGCGGGCAGTTCCACCGTATTGTCGCTCCGGTCCATGTCGGCCGTTCGGCCCAAGGGGTCGATGGTGATGGACTTGATCGAGGCTAAGGCCACCGGTACACGGAAGGCGTAGGTGGGATCGGTCCATTGCCAGGGCGCCAGCACCTCGAACGGGAAGGGTTCGGAATCCGGGCGTTTCGCACCGCGCTGCAACGAAAGGGGGATGTGGTAGTGCTGCGTGGTGCCATCGCGCAGCGCCACGGCCACATCCACCGGCATCAGCTGTTCCTCCGTGCGTTCGAGTTCGACCATGGTGCCGCCATCGGTACCCAGCACCGTGCGGATGCCATAGTCCAGCGTGCGGGTGGTGTTGATCCACTCGTCGAAATACCAGTCGAGCTCGATCCCCGAGCGTTTCTCCATCACCCGTTCGAAGTCGATCGGCTCCGGATGTTTGAAGCGGCACACATCGTAGTAACGCAGCAGGCCGGTGCGCAACTCCTTCTCCCCCACCACGGCCCCCAGCTGGTGTACGAACATCTCGCCGAAGCTGTAGGCCGTGGCCCCGTATCCCCGGTTGGTGATGAAGTGGTCGGCATGCAGGCTCGGTGGCTCATGGCGCCCGCTGCGCACCAGTGTACCGTACCCTTCGAACGCGCTGCGGTGCGGATCCTCCGCGCGTGGGAACAACTCCTGCATCACCTCGCTGCTCGCATATTCGGTGAAGCCTTCGTCCATCCACGGGAACCGGCCTTCGTTGCTGGCCAGCACACCGTAGTACCAGCTGTGCACGCTCTCATGCACGCTCACCCCCACCAAGGAGCCCAGGCGGCGCTTACCGGTGATCAAGGTGAGCATGGGGTACTCCATGCCGCCATCGCCCCCTTGAACGAAGCTGTATTGCGGCCACGGGTACTTCCCGAAGTGCTTGTCCATGTGCTGGAAGCTCCGGACCATGTAGCCCGGCAGCTCCTTCCAGGTGGGTTCGAGCTCCGGATCGTTCTTGCGGAAGAAGTGCAGCTCGGGGCCGCCGGGCACACGGTCCACGGTATGGACGAAGTCGCGATCGACCGCCCAGGCGAAGTCGTGCACGTTGTTGGCCACGAAGCGCCATTTCAGGCGGTCGCCCGTCGGCCGCTTCAGCGCCTTCTTCCCGGTGGGGTATCCGTGGCCCACCTCGTGGGGGTTCTGCAACACCCCGGTGGCCGCGATGGTGTACGCGCTGTCCATGGTCAGGGTCACGTCGAAATCGCCCCACACGCCATGGAACTCGCGCCCCACGTAGGGATAGGCGTGCCAGCCGCGCTGGTCGTATTCGGCGAGCTTGGGGTACCACTGGGCCATGCTGTAGGCCACCTTCTCCGCATTGTTCCGCCCCGCACGGCGGATCTGTACCGGCACCTGCCCTTTGAAGCCGTAGGCGAAGGTGGTGCTCTTCCGGGGCAACAGCGGTTTGGCCAGAAGCACTTTCAGGACCGTGCCCATGGGCACCGACCGGCACAGCTGTCCATCCTGCCGGAGGTCGATCACCTCCTGCTCCCCTACCTCATGCGGCCCCAAGGCGGCGATCCTGCTCCCCACGCGCTCATCGGGATCGGCGATGGTGCGCGACCGCACATCCATCTCACTGCCCGGCCGGAAGGCGTTGTAGTAGAGGTGGAAGAACACCTCGCGCAACGTATCGGGGCTGTTGTTGGTGTAGACCAGTTCGGTGGTACCCGAGAAACGGTGGTCCTGATCGTTCAGTTCCACCTGCATGGTGTACTTCACCCGTTGTTGCCAGCGGTCGCACTGGGCCTGCGCGGCCAGCGCGGGAAGCGCCAGGGAGGCCATGCCGAAGGCCGCTCGGAAAGCGATGTTCATGGCACAAAGAAACGCGCGTGCGCGTGGAATCGCGAGGGGCGCGGCCACCGCATGCCACGGATGGTGCGTTCCGGGGTCAGGAGAGCAGGCGCTGGCGCAGGGCGAACTCCAATTGCTGGTTGGCCGTGATCAGGCGCTCGGTGTAGGCTGCACGCTCCTCTTCGGCCTGCACCTCTTCGTAGGCTTGGCGCACGGCGGTGGCTAGCTCATCGGCGTTCCAGGGCTTGGCGCTGTAGTGCGATACCCCTGCCTTGTTCACCGCCTCGATGATGGCCTGCATGTCGGCGTAGCCGGTGATCAGCATGCGTTTCACGTTGGGATAGCGGCCCTTCACCAGAGCCAGCATCTCGCTCCCCGGGGTGCCCGGCATCCGCTGGTCGGCGATCACCACATGCACATGGCTGGTGGCCAGGTGCTCCCATACCTCCTTGAGGTTGCGCGCCAGAAGCACATCCATCTCGCGGCGGAAGGTGGTGTGAAAGGCTTGGCGGTTGCTGGCATCATCATCCACGAACAAGACACAGGGGCGGCTGTTCACGATGGAGAGTTGAGGGGCTGCGCTCATGGTTCCCGTTTTGGGTCGAACGCACTCAACGGAAAGGAAGGGAGATTGGTTACATCGCCCTCTTCCACCGGTCATGGCCGGTGGACATCCAAGACCAGCGGATCCGCATACCTCTTTGCTCCCGGTTTCGACGATCGACCTGTTCGGTGGGCCACCCAATAGGTCTGCCGTACCGGCTTGTACGAGCAGGCCAACTTCTTCGGCCATTGCGGATGGGACCAGGGGGCGGTGCATCGGGCGCAGGGTGGGCCGCTCGGGGGCGAAGTGATCGGATGGGAAAGTCCACGTGAATTTTGTGTTGATATTTTGTTGATAACTTTTAAGCATATACTTTCACCCCACTTTTCAGGAACCTTGAGCCCTCTCCCATCATGACCTTGGACGAATTGCGTGGCCCGCTCCGCCATGCAGCCCACACCGACCGCACCACCTTCCGACCGGAGATCCTCCGGTGTTCGCTACCGGCCGATGCCGCCCGCATCGGGGCACTGGTAAGCGCGGGGGCGTGTGTGCATGACGAGATCCAGGCCCAGCTGATCGAGCTGGTGCGTTGCCTGAACCCCGCCAAACGTTTCTCGCCGGAGGAAGCGATGGCCGCGGCCACCGAACACCTGGCCGGAGGAGATCCCCTGCTCCATGGCGTATGGGTGTACTACCCTTGGTCGCACAAGCTCGTGCACCTGTTGGACGAGGAGGAATTCGCCCTGGTACGCACGGACCGGAACCGCAACAAGATCACCCGCGAAGAACAAGCCGTACTGGCCACCAAGAAGGTGGGGGTGATCGGGCTGAGCGTGGGCCAGAGCGTGGCGCTGACCATGGCCCTGGAACGCGGCTTCGGCGAGATCCGCCTGGCCGATTTCGACACCCTGGACCTCAGCAACCTGAACCGGATCCGCAGTGGGGTGCACGAGATGGGCACCCCCAAGGTGATCAACACCGCACGCGAGATCGCCGAACTGGACCCTTTCCTCCAGGTGACCGTGTTCGACCAGGGGCTCACCAGGGACAACCTCGATGCGTTCTTCACCCATGGCGGACACCTGGACCTGGTGATCGAGGAATGCGATAGTGTGAACATCAAGATCCTGGCTCGCCAAAAGGCCAAGGCCTTGCGGATCCCGGTGGTGATGGACACCAGCGACCGGGGCCTGGTGGATGTGGAACGTTTCGACCTGGAGCCGGACCGACCGATCATGCACGGCTTCTTGGAAGAGTTGGACCTCTCGGTGGTCGAAGGCGAGATGACGGCGGCGCAGAAGGTGCCGCTCATGTCCCGGTTCGTCGGTATGGATACCATCAGCGACCGAATGCGTGCCTCACTGCCTGAATTGGGCAGAACCATCCTGACCTGGCCCCAGTTGGCGTCGGCGGTCGTGCTTGGAGGAGCGGCGCTTGCCGATATCGTTCGGCGGATCCTGTTGGGAGTGAATATCTCAAGCCAGCGGCAATGGATCGACCTCGAAGAATTGGTGCCGGCAATGCCGGAGTCCGCCTACGCCCCGATACAACGAACCGTATAAGCTCGACCCAATGGAGAACAACAGGCCTGAACTTGAGCGGATCACGTTGCGTGCATACCGCGCCGTGGAGGAGCCCGAAGCTGCCGCACGATTCGCCGAAGAGCACATGAAGGTGTTAAGCGACATCGGCATCAGCCAGGTGACCAAGGTTTCCAAAAAGTGGCAGCAAGACCCGAACGTTTACGTGATCGCTGCTGAACATGAGGAACTCGGTCTCGTGGGAGGGATCCGCATCCATGTTTCACATTCCCCGCAGGAGCCCCTACCCCTCTTGTTCGCTGTGGGTAGAATGGACCCGTCCATTGCCCGGTTCGTGGAACCGCAGACCCAGGGTGGGATCGCCGAGATCGCGGGCTTATGGAACGCACATAGGTTCGCCAATCGAGGCCTTCCCATGTTGCTCGGAACCGCTGCTGTTTCCCTCGTCCCCCAACTGAAGGTGGGAAGTCTGATCGCGGTGCTGGCCAGGTACACCCTCCGTTATGCCACCAAATTGGGGCTTAAGGTTGTTGAAGAGGTTGGAGAAAAGGGCTGGTTCGTCTATCCCAAACCAGGCTTTTGGGGTATCGTGATGTGTGCCATGGACCCTTATGCCTTGGATCACGCACGACCGGAACTACGCCATCGGGTGATCAGCTTAAGGATGCGCCCGGAACAGCGTACCGTGGAATACACCGGCGTTTGCCACCTGGATGTACAATACCGGCTTGAACTTGAACGGGGGGTGATCAGCATCCACACCTACAAGGATGTTCGAGCCGACTACCTGAGATTCACGGCCTGAACGGAACATACGATCCCGTCGTGCGTAGAAGCGCCCGATGAGATCCGTGGTCCTTTCATTGCTTGTGCTGCTGTGTTCACTGGTCCAGGCCAGTGATCCTCCGGTGGTGACGATCCGTCCTGGCCAGGGTATGATCCAGGTCGGCGACAAGGTGGAGGTCTTGACCGACCACACCCGGTCCTTATCACTCGAAGAAATCATCGGATCACCCGATTTCAGGGCCAGCACTTCCATGGTCCCCAACCTGGGCATCAGTGATGCTGCCCATTGGTTCCGCTTCCGCGTTGAGAATAAAGCCAATGGTACCATGCATGGCTTGGTCGTGGGCAATTCCGAGATCCCCACGATCGACGCTTGGGTGATCCACGGAGAAGGTAGAATGGAGCACCACAAGGTGGGCCAGGCAGTCACCATCGGTTCACTTGCCGAACCTGACGTCGAGCCCATTGTACCCATCAACGTGGACAATGGGTCTCAGGTCTTGGTTTATCTGCGACTCGAAAGTGACAAACAACTCGTCGTGCCCGTTTCCATCGGAGCGGCGGATGACCTCCGGAATTACGTGGCAGGACGGGACCTGTTGATCGGATGTTACATCGGGTTCATGGTCGTACTCCTGCTGTACAACCTCTTCGTCTTCCTCAGTACGCGGGATCGACATTACCTGATCTACGTGATGTACATCCTACTCGTAAGCATCACCCAACTGGTCTTCATGGGTTATGCCAAGTTCCGGTTCTGGCCGGAGAGCACCTGGTTCGCCGAACAAGCGTCCGTCATTTTCACGGTGGCCACTGCCGTTGCAGCGAACGAATTCATGATCGCGTTCATCCAAGCGCGCAAATTCGAACCCCGCCTCGCGCGTGGCCGAGCCTTCATTTACGCCCTCATGGCGATAGGCTTGGGTGCCAGGCTTAGTCAATTCCCGATAGAAGGGTATCAGCTCCTACAGCTTCTTGTCATGGTTTCCGCAGGCTACCAGTTCATCGTGGCCTATCGGATCGCCCGTAAAGGAGTGCGAACCGCCAAATACTTCCTCGTGGCATGGTGCATGTTCCTTGCAGGTATCGTCCTCTTCGTTATGAAGGACATTGAACTATTGCCGTACAATGACTTCACGAAGTATACCATGCCCATCGGAACGGCCTTCGAGGGCATCATGCTGAGCCTGGCCCTGGCCGACCGGATCAACACCCTGCGCCGCGAGAAGGAACGTTCCCAGGCCGAAGCGCTCGCTTCTTCGCTGGAGAACCAACGCATCGTGCGCGAACAGAACATGCTGCTCGAGGTGAAGGTGGCCGAACGCACCCACGAACTCCAAGAGACCAACGAGCACCTGAAGCGCACCCAGACCCAGTTGGTGAACGCCGAGAAGATGGCCTCACTCGGTCAGCTCACCGCCGGGATCGCGCACGAGATCAATAACCCCATCAACTTCATCACCAGCAACATCCAACCCCTGCGGCGCAACATCGCCGAGATCGTGGAAGTGATGCAGGAGTACCGCACGTTGACCCCCGATTCCGCGGCGGCCAAGCTGCCCGAACTACAGGTGCGCGAACGGCGCATGGGGATCGCCGATTCCATCGAGGAGCTCCAGGACATCATCGGCAGCATCGCCGAAGGATCCTCCCGGACCGCCGAGATCGTCCGTGGCCTACGCAACTTCTCGCGCCTGGACGAGGATGACCTGAAGGAGAGCGACCTGCATGACGGCATCCGCAACACCCTGGCCCTGTTGGCCCCCCACCTCCGCGACAAGGTGCAGGTGCGGTGCGACTTCCAAACGCTCCGCCTGGTGGAGTGCTTCCCCGGAAAGGTGAACCAGGTGTTCATGAACGTACTCACCAACGCCATCCAGGCCACCATGGCCCGCACGGACGGTGCCACGCCCGAAGTGTCCATCACCACGGCCGCCGTGGACGACCAGGTCCGTATCTCCATCCGCGACAACGGCATCGGCATGTCCGACGAGGTGATGGCCCACATGTTCGACCCCTTCTTCACCACCAAACCCGTGGGTGAAGGCACCGGGCTGGGCCTGGCCATCGTGTACGGCATCGTGCAGGACCACCACGGCCACATCACCGTGGATTCCATCGTGGGGCAAGGGACCACCTTCCATATCCACCTGCCCAGCAGGCAACATCAATCGCAAGCACGACGCGCATGAGCGAGCAACCGATCCGTGTCCTCTTCGTGGACGACGAGGAGAACAACCTGAAAGCCTTCCGTTCCACCTTCCGCCGCGAGATGGATGTGCTCCTGGCCAACAGTGGCGAGGAGGCCCTGCGCATACTGGAGACCGAACAGGTGCATGTGATCATCTCCGATCAGCGCATGCCCGGCATGAACGGTTCGGAGTTCCTCGCCCTGGCGCGGGAGCGGTCGCCCAGGCCCATGCGCATGCTGCTCACCGGTTTCTCCGACCTGGAGGCCGTGATCGCCGCGGTGAACGATGGTGGGATCTATGCCTACTGCACCAAACCCTGGGACGAGAACGACCTTCGGTTGAAGATTCGACAAGCCTTCGAGATCCTTTCCCTCCGCGAGGACAAGGAGCGCCTGCTCCACCAATACCAACAGATCTTCGATACCTCGGGCGACCCCATCGCCATCGTGGATCATCGCGGCACCATCCTGCAAGCCAACCAAGCCTGTGCGAAGCTGCTGGGGGTGCCTGTGGATACGCTCCTCCAGAAGCGGTTCACCGATCATGTGGAGAACGCCAACAACCTGGTTCGTACGCTCAAAGTGCGGCGGTCAGGCAACGAGTTCCTCAACGTGGACCTCACCATCCGCACCGAGGCCGGCAACGTGATCGACTGTCTGATGACCGCCACCTACCTGGGCAAGGACCCACAGGGTTCGCATGCCTTCCAAGCGGTGATCAAGGATATCACCGATCGGAAGCAGGAAGAACTGCGCATGAAGAAGCTCAACGCCGAGCTGGACAAGCGCGTGGCCGCCCGCACCGGCCAGCTGCTGGAGGCCTTGGAGGACCTGGGGTCCTTCTCCTATACCGTGGCCCACGACCTCCGTTCGCCGCTCAAGAACATCGCGGCACTGAGCGACCACCTGCGCCTTTCTTCGGTGGAACTGGCACCGCAGGAATGCAGCGAACTCGCCGACCGGATCAACAACGGCGCCCAACGGATGCTGCAACTGGTGGACGACCTCTTGCGGTTCTCCCAGACCAACCAGCGGGAAATGGAACGGAAGGACACCCTGCTACGTCCCTTGGTGCAACAGTGCGTGGAGGAGCAGGTGGCCGACTCCAGGCTCGGCCAGATCCACCTGGATATCGCTCCGGACGCCACGGTACTGACCGACGCCCCCATGCTCAAGGTGGTGCTCCAGAACCTGCTCTCCAATGCGCTGAAGTTCACCCGGCAACGGGAGCTGCCCGAGATCCGCATCCAACACCTGCGTACCGACGGCCGCGATGTGATCACCGTGAAGGACAACGGCGTGGGCTTCGATGCCCAACATAAGGAACAGGCCTTCGGCATCTTCAAACGGCTCCACAAAGCGGAGCAGTTCGAGGGCTCCGGTGTTGGTCTGGCCATCGTGCAACGCATCGTGGACAAGCACGGTGGTGAGGTATGGGCGGAAAGTGCCGTGGGCCAGGGCACAAGCATCCACGTGGCCCTGCCCATGGTGGAGGAGTCGCGAGCGGCCATCCCGTTCATCAAGGTGGCCTGATCCCCCACGGAACGTAACCCACGGACCAGCGTGCACGTAACAACGATACTACGCAACCTCAAGCGCATGAAAGCCCCTCTCCTGAGCGCACTGCTCCTCATCATCACCCATCAAGGCACGGTCCTGGCACAAGGCAAGTTGGTGGATCGAAGGGATCAAGCCCAAGGCTGGTACGTGCCTGTGCACGGTCAGGTGCTCGCGGAAGGCAAAAAGACCGACGGATACACCCTGTTCCTCTATAAGGACAACGTGGAGCTGGGGCGGTTGGAGAGTGATAAGCGCGGACGATTCGAACTGGAACTGGACATCGATGCATCCTATGCCATCCGGATCACCAAGCCTGGATACCAGGAAAAACTCCTGACCGTGGAGACCACCCTGCCCAAAGACCTGGTGAACTATCCAGACTACGAATGCACGGTGAGCCTTCAGAAGACCGCATCGCCCAATGTGGACCCGTTCTATACGGACTTCCCCTCCGCGATCATCCGATACAACGCGGAGGTCGGTGGTTTCTACCACAGCGAGCCCTACCTGACCCACATCCAGACCAAGCTCTCCGGTTACGCCAAGGCTGGCCAGTAGCCCATCATCATCTTCCCTCCTGCCTTACAAGAAACAAAGACCAAGGCGGAGCGAACAGCAAGGCGGGCCCGTAAGCCCGCCTTGATCTTTTCGGAACGTTGCCTCACCGTACCGTTGGTCGACCATGCGGATCGACCAACGGGTGCATCGCACGAGAGCCTGCGGGTTCCGTCAATGCTGATCGTAATCGATGGTCACGTTCGCGCTGCGCGGGTGTGTCTGGCAGGTCAGCACGTAGCCGTCGGCCACTTCCTCGTCGGTGAGGGCGTAGTTCATGTCCATCTCCACCTTGCCTTCCACCACGCGGGCCTTGCAGGTGCAGCAAACCGCGCCTTTGCAGGCATAGGGCACATCCAGCCCGGCGGTCAGGGCGGCATCCAGCACCGCATCGCCGTTGGTCGGGATCTTGAGCAGGTGCTCGCGGCCGTCCATGATCACCTTCACCTCCGATACCCCGCTGAACGCACCTTCTGCAGCGGGCTTGGGAGCATCCTTCTTCACCTCCGTGCTCACCGGGCTGGTGAAGAGCTCGATGTGAACACGCTTCTTCTCCACCCCCATCCGCTCCAACGCCTCGCTCACGTTCACCATCATCGGCTCGGGGCCGCAGATGAAGTATTCGGTGTCCGCGTTGTCACGGACGAAACGGGAGGCCAGGGCGGTGGCCTTCTCCACGGTGATCAGCCCATTGAAGAGCATGTCCTCGTCCTTGCCGAAGGTGAGGATGTGGTGCACCTCCAGCCGGCCGCTGTACTTGGTGCGCAGCTCTTCCAACTTGGCCCGGAAGATGATCCGGTCCACCTCCGTGTTGCCGTAGAACAAGGTGAGGCGACTGTGGGGCTCCACCCGCAGCACGGTCTTGATGATGCTGAGGATCGGCGTGATGCCGCTGCCCCCCGCGAAGCAGACGTAATGCTTGTGGTGGTCCGCATGAAGCTGGGTGTGGAAGTTGCCCATGGGCGTCATCACCTCGACGGTCATCCCGGGCTTCAGCTTCTCCACCAGTGCGGTGCTGGCACGTCCGTTCTCCACCCGTTTCACGGCGATGCGCACCTCCTCGGGGTCCAACGGGCTGCTGCAGATGCTGTAGCTGCGCCGCAACTCCTCCCCGTTCACATGCACCTTCAGGGTGAGGTACTGGCCTTGGATGAAGGCGAAGTCGGCGCGCAGTTCCTGTGGGATCGTGAAACCGATCACGATACTGTCCACTGTTTCGTGGTGTACGGTGGATACGGTGAGGGTATGGAATCGGGCCATGCGGGCAGTGCTCATGCGGTGGATCGGCCGGAGCCGATGCGGAATGCGTTACGGGTCGCAAAAGTAGCCGTCCAAGGCCACCATGGTGCCTTGCAAAGGGAACGAAATTCCATGCCGGCGACCACCGCCATGACAGACAACCGGTCACTCCCGACCTGTGGCTCCATTTGACGGATATCATCCACCGAACCCCCCACCTGCCTACTTTAGCCAACCGAAAACGTAGGATCCATGACGGACGTGACCAACCTCGAAGAACGGTTCCTGGCCAAGATCGATGCCGAGCAGAAGATCGAGCCCAAGGACTGGATGCCGGAGAAGTACCGCAAGACCTTGATCCGCCAGATCAGCCAGCACGCGCACAGCGAGGTGGTGGGCATGCTACCCGAAGGCAACTGGATCACCCGTGCGCCCAGCTTGCGCCGCAAGGCCATCCTGCTGGCCAAGGTACAGGACGAAGCGGGCCACGGCCTCTACCTGTACAGCGCCTGCGAAACCTTGGGCGTGACCCGCGAGAAGACCATCGCCGACCTGCTCAGTGGCAAAGCCAAGTACAGCAGCATCTTCAACTACCCCACCCTCACCTGGGCCGACATCGGCGCGGTGGGCTGGCTCGTGGACGGCGCCGCCATCATGAACCAGGTGATGCTGTGCCGCACCAGCTACGGCCCCTACGCCCGCGCCATGGTGCGCATCTGCAAGGAGGAGAGCTTCCACCAGCGGCAGGGCTACGAGATCATGAGCGTGCTGGCCCAAGGCACGCCCGAACAGCGCGAAATGGCACAGGATGCCTTGAACCGCTGGTGGTGGCCCAGCCTCATGATGTTCGGGCCCAGCGATGCCAACAGCCCCAACAGCGCCGACAGCATGCGCTGGAAGATCAAACGCCAGAGCAACGATGAGCTGCGGCAGATCTTCATCGACCGCACCGTGCAGCAGGCCGAGGTGATCGGTCTCACCATCCCCGACCCCGACCTGAAGTGGAACGAGGAGACCAAGCACTACGACTGGGGCACCATCGACTGGACCGAATTCAACAACGTGGTGGCCGGCAACGGCCCCTGCAACAAGGAGCGCCTCGCCGCACGCAACAAGGCCCACGACGAAGGGGCCTGGGTGCGCGAAGCGGCACTGGCCTACGCGGCGAAGAAGGCGAAAGGCAAAGCCGCCTGACCCACTTCCCTACTCCGGATCCCCCACCAATGCACCTGTACCAGCGATCCATGGGGTCGCCCTTCCGATAACACGATGAGCAACGACAACACCAACAACTGGCCCCTCTGGGAGGTCTTCATCCAAAGCAAACGCGGCTTGGAACACAAGCACGTGGGCAGTTTACACGCGGCCGATGCGCAGATGGCCATCGAGAACGCCCGCGACGTGTACACCCGTCGGCAGGAAGGCAACAGCATCTGGGTGGTGCCCGCCGGTGCCATCAGCGCCAGCCAGCCGGAAGATGCGGCGATGCTCTTCGACCCGGCCGACGACAAGACCTATCGGCACCCCACCTTCTACGTGATCCCCGAAGGCGCTAAATACATTTAAGCGAAGCACGATACGGGCGCGACATGTCGCGCCCCGGCACCGGCTTCGACCCGAGATCCTATCCAGCCATGAGCAACGCGCTTTTCTCCTACCTCCTTCGCCTCGGCGACGACCTGCTGATCCTGAGCCATCGCCTGAGCGAATGGTGCGGCCACGGCCCCGTGCTGGAAGAGGATATCGCCCTCACCAACCGGGCGCTGGACCACATCGGCGAAGCGCGCAACCTGTACGACCATGCCGTGAAGGTGGAAGGCAAGGGGCGCACCGAGGACGACCTCGCCTACCTGCGCCCCGAGCGGCAGTTCGTGAACACCAAATTGGTCGAACAGCCCAACGGCGACTACGCCCACACCATCGTACGCAGCTTCCTCTTCGATGCCTACCACCTGCCGCTGGCCGAGGCCCTCACCAAGAGCAGCGATGCCCAGCTGGCCGCCATCGCCGCCAAGGCCGTGAAAGAGGCGCAATACCACCTGAAACACAGCAGCGACTGGCTGATCCGCTTCGGCGACGGCACCGAAGAGAGCCACCGCCGTGCCCAACAGGCACTGGACGACCTCTGGACCTACACCGGCGACCTCTTCGCGCAGGATGAAGTGCATGAAGCCATGGTGAAGGCAGACATCGCACCCGACCTCGCCACCATCAAGGCCGCTTTTGACGCCACCGTGGACCGCGTGCTGGCCGAGGCCACCCTGAAGCGCCCCACCGATGGCTACATGATGACCGGTGGCCGCCAAGGCAAGCACAGCGAACACCTGGGATACATCCTGGCCGATATGCAATACCTGCAGCGCGCCTACCCTGGGGCGCAGTGGTAGTTGATCGCCGAAGCCGATGGTCGTTGCCATACGCCTAGCTTCTTCGGTTCTTCTTGGACACTTGTGCTTGGGCGCATGCATGGCGCAAGGCACGAACCTTCAAGTAGCGAAGAGCTTCGCGGAAAGCTACGAACCGCAAAAGGAAGGTGTCGCGAAACTTGTTGATGTTCCGGCGCATGTGGTCGAAGCATTCACCCATTTGAAGGCTGAGGACCGGTCCGCCTGCGAGAAATACCTCGCCCTCATCTTCATCAAGCTCTACCGGGCGCATCTGGAATGCTGTAACCAGTCGTACGAGCTACGAACAAGATCCTCGAAGAGGTTCGATATCGACAGGGCAGCAGACCCTCTCCTATTCGAGTTCAACAGCATCACGAAGATGTACGACATGGACAAGCCGATCGAGTTCATTTCTTCAGCCATGGCGTACGACTGGGTCAAAGCGCACACATACCTGCGCAATGATCCGGCGATCAAGAAGGAGTACGTCGTCGTCAAGAAGAGGAAGACAGAGACCCGTCAAGTTAAGTTCATGTGACAACGCCCTTGTCCTGATCACCGGCGGTCCATCGTTCGAACAGCATCAGATACGGGGATGCGCCCTCGCACGTGGCCTGCGTAAGAAGGTCAGATATGCAGACTTGGAGCCTTGTACTTCTCTTCAAGTTCAGTGCTGATCGACAGTTTGTATTTCGAAAACCCCGCCTTCGGCAAGCCGCAAACCGTTATCCGTGATCACGGAAAAGAAAATGTGCCGCCGGGTCCGTTGATCCCTTTTGGACGCCATGGCGCACCCATGCCAACCACGCTTCCCGCACAGTGGGCGTAGGGCCGTTATAACGAACGTTCTATTGCGCAGCGTCCCGGAAGGACGCTCCTTTGCCGAAACACGAACACGCACCATGCGGCTACCTCTTACCCTGATCGCGGTCGGCACCGTCCTGGCCACCCTGGCACAGCCCGCCAACGACCAATGCGCCAACGTCACCCCGTTCAGCCTAGCCATCGGCGGCACCGTGGAACGCACCGGAACACGTACAGGCGCCACCACCCTCAACGATGGTGTACCCGGCAGCAGCCTGATGACCACCCCTGGCGCGGCCACGGTGTGGGAGGCCTTCACCACCACGGCATGCAGCAACGTCACCGCGCTCTTTTGCGGCACCGCACTGCCCGCCACCCCCATGTGGAACTTCCTCACCCCGGACTGCCCCGCAGACTCGGTGATCTACTTCAGCTTCGCCAACTACGGCATCCTGTGCAGCAACGGCCAGTTCGGCATCCAATGGTTCAACCTGCCGCCCGGCACCTACTACATGCCCATTTACTGCACCGCGGCCGGTGGCAACTACACCGTGGAGTTCTCCGCCGAGGCGTGCATCCCCGGGCCGCCCAACGACGATTGCGGCGGTGCCTCGGCCCTGGATGTGCATCCCACCTGCATCGGCACCACGGGGTCAGTGACCAATGCCACCTTCTCCATGGCCGCCGCCCCCTGCAACGACTTCACCGGCGATGCCAACGATGACGTCTGGTTCTCCTTCACGGCCACCGGCACCGAGCACACCATCACCATGGAGGCGGACGACGACGGCCTGGACGCCGTGGTGGAGCTCTACGGCGGTGACTGCAGCGCGCCCGTGCTGCTCGATTGCTCCGACGCCACCACCGACGGCGGCACCGAGACCATCACCGCCACGGGGTTGCAGGTGGGCACCACGTACCGCTTCCGCGTGTTCCACTACTACACCAGCCTGGCCACCGACCCGGGGTTCACCGTCTGCGTCACCGGCGACATCGGCACCGGGATCCAGCCCCCGGGCCAGGTGGGGCTCACCATCACGCCCAGCCTCACCGAAGGGCCGGTCACCATTGCCGGAACCCAGGCCGGCGCCACGTTGCGCGTACTGGACCACCTGGGCCGTTCGGTACTGACCACGCGCGCCAGCGACAGCCACCACGGCATCGATCTGTCCGCCCAACCATCAGGCCCCTACATCATTCAGGTGGTCGGCCTGGACGGCGCCATGCAGCGTGCCACCGTGGTACGCCGCTGAACACCGTTGTGCCGGAACAGGAAGGCCTTCCGCCGGGCGGAGGGCCTTTCTGTTCTCGGGGTTCATACCAGCACAGGATCGCGAGCTCCGGCCCGCGAAGCCACAGTTGGCACGCATTACCTCAATACCTTCGCGACCCCGAAACTCCCCATGGCCTCCGGTCTGTTCGCCCTACTGGACGACATCGCCTCCCTGATGGACGATGTGGCCACCGCCACCAAGGTGGCCTCGCAGAAAACGGCCGGCATCCTGGGTGACGACCTCGCGGTGAACGCCGAGAAATCCACGGGCTTCGTGTCCTCGCGGGAGCTGCCCGTGCTGTGGGCCATCACCAAGGGTTCGTTCCTGAACAAGGTCATCATCATCCCGGCGGCGTTCGTGCTGAACGTGTACCTCCCGTTGGCCATCACGATCATCCTGATGGTGGGCGGCGCCTACCTGGCCTATGAGGGCGTGGAGAAGATCCTTGAATACTTCTTCCACCGGCACGGGGAAAAGGCACCGGCGGCCGTGGAGCACGCGGACGGACAGGACCATGAGAAGCAGAAGGTGCGGGATGCCATCCGAACGGACTTCATCCTATCCATCGAGATCATCATCATCGCGCTGAGCACCGTGCTGCACCAGGAGCTGTGGCTGCGGATCGCCACGGTCTGCTTAGTGGGCGTCATTGCCACGGTGGGCGTTTACGGCGTGGTGGCGCTGATCGTCCGCATGGACGACGTGGGCCTGAAGCTGATCGCGCGCACCGGCGGCAAGGGCTTCATGGGCGCGCTGGGCCGCGGGCTGGTACGGGCGCTGCCCCTGATCATCAAAGCCCTGGGCGCGATCGGCACGGTGGCTTTGCTGCTGGTGGCCGGCGGGCTGTTCCTGCACAACATCCCATGGCTGCACCACGCCGCCGATGGCATTCCCGAAATGCTGGCCAGCGCGGCGATCGGTCTGGTGGTGGGCGCCGTTACCCTGCTGCTCGTCATGGGCGGCAAGCGGATCGCATCGGCGTTCGGGAAGGGCGCGAAGGCGTGACCGCACTTCGGACACGGCCAAGACCAGCCGAACAGCCTCGGCTTATCTTGCACTTATGGCACGGTCGATCGAACCCTCTGTACACACCGATGCTTGGCCGGCCGAGGTGGTGTTCGAGCCCGCCGTACACCGGGAAAAGGCCGTGATCCTGATCCGCTTCCCGTACAATGCGGAACTCATCGCGCGGGTGAAAAGGCTGCCCGGCGCTCGCTGGTCCAGCAGCCACAAGGCTTGGCATGTTCCGGACAACAACGCCCAGCGGGCGCGTTTCGGCCTGCCCGCCGCAGCAGTCCGGAACGAAACGCAGACCCGACTTTCCCCGGCGAATGCGGCGGCCCTGCAACGCTTCATGGACACCTTGCGGTTGAAGGGTTACAGCGCCAACACCGAACGCACCTACCGGAACGAATTCATCCAGTTGCTCCAAGCCCTGGGTGCCACCCCTGTGGATTCCCTCACGCCGGAAAAGCTCCACAACTACATGCTTTACTGCATCAACGAGCTCAAGTTGGGAGAAGCTACCCTGCACAGCCGGCTCAATGCCATCAAGTTCCATGTGGAACAGGTGTTGCGCCGGGAAAAATTCTTCGCGGACATCCCAAGGCCCAAAAAGCCGCGTACCTTACCCAAACACATCAGCCCACAGGACGTGAAACGGCTCTTCGACCATACGCCGAACCTGAAACACAACACCATGC
>JADHED010001509.1_pt1 | contig 19385 bp, 19 predicted proteins | sample 8952041 | NCBI WGS metagenome assembly JADHED01 (sample SAMN16124423, study PRJNA663239) | bioreactor sludge metagenome | isolation source: sludge (control) | place: India:Bengaluru | collected 2018-09-08
GGCGCACGTGGCGTGACGCGCCTCCGGCTCCCGGGCCAGGGCCCGCATGACGGCCGCCGCGGCGGCGGGCGGCACGTCCGGCGACCGCTCCGCCAGCGGCGCCGGCGCTTCGGTCAGTTTCTTCACCAGCAGCGCGACGGGAGTCTCCGCCGTGATCGGCGCCGTCCCCGCGAGGATCTCGTAGGCGATGACACCGAGCGCGTACTGGTCCGAGGCCCCCGTGAGCCGGCCGCTCCGCCCCGCCTCCGGCGCCATGTAGGTCGGCGTGCCCGGGGTGGTGCCCGTCATCGTGATGCTCGTGTCGAGAGCCCCGAGGGCTTTCGCCACCCCGAAGTCGGAGAGGAACGGGTTGCCCGCGGCGTCGAACAGGATGTTCGCCGGCTTGACGTCGCGATGGATGACCCCGCGCTCGTGGACGAAGTCGAGGGCCTTCGCGATGGGGAGGAGCCACCGGAGCAGGTCCGCCGGCATCCGGTGCCCTCTCCGCGTCGCGGCTTCCGTCAGGCGGTCCTTCAGGCTGCCCCCGTCGAGGTAGTCGAGAACCACGAACGGCGTCCCCTCGAACTCGCCGGAATCGAGCACCCGGACGATGTGGGGATGCCCCAGCGTCACGAGGCTGCGGATCTCGCGGGCGAACCGCCGCCGGAACTCCTCGTCCTGCAGCAGCGAGACCTCCGGGATCTTCACGACGACGTCGCGGTCGAGGTTCTCCTGCCGCGCGAGGTAGACGGTGGCCATGCCGCCGCGGCCGATCTCCCGAAGGACCCGGTAGCGTCCCTCCAGCACCTGACCGATCAGCCCGCCCACGCGCGCTCCTCCCCCGGCCGTGCGTTCCCCATGCTACCCGGGGGAGGAGGGCGCCGCGCCGTTCCCCGTCTACTCGCCGGCCGGCGGGGGTGTCCAGAGCCGGACGGACCGGTCCATGCTCGATGAGGCGATGACGGCGCCGGTCGGGGACCACGCCACGCCCGTCACCGGCCGCTGGTGGCCCTTCAGGGTCGCCTGGGCCTTGCCGGTCGAGGCCTCGAGCACGACGACCGTCCCGTCCTGGGTGCCCGCGGCGAGGCGCTTGCCGTCCGGGGCGAAGGCCAGTCCGTTGACCTGCACCGCGGCGGGCTTGAAGTCCGCGACCTCCTCGCCGGTGGCGGCGGCGAAGGCCTTGAGGGCCGGGTCCGCGGAACCGGTGACCACGCGGGCGCCGTCGGGCGTGAAGGCCAGCGCGCGGATCCCCTTCGCGTGGACCTTCCCCGTGAACCGCGCCTTCTTCTCCGCGAGGTCCCACAGGAAGAGGTGCCCGGCCTCGTCGCCGGTGGCGAGCGTCTTGCCGTCGGGGGAGAACGCCAGGGCGTTGACGGCGTACTTGTGTCCGTCGAGCGCGCCCGCGGCCTCGCCGGTGGCCGGGTTCCACAGCTTCACGCCGTGGTCGGTCCCCGCGCTGGCGACGACGGTCCCGTCGGGCGAGAACTCGAGGTCGTTGACCCCGGTGCTGTGGGCCGTGATGCTCGACACCTCCTTGCCCGTGGCGACCTCGAACACCTTCACGACGCCGTACATCTCGCCGGAGGCCAGGAACTTGCCGTCCGGCGAGAAGGCGATCACCTGCACGCTCCCCTTGTGTCCCGTGATCTTCGCCGTGGACTTCTGCGTGGCGACGTCCCACAGCAGGATGGCGGCCTCCTTGCCGCCGGAGGCGAGGACGGCGCCGCCCGGGGCGAAGGCGACGCAGAGCGCGTCCTTCTCGTGGCCCGCGAGGATCACGGGGCCGGCGTCCTCGGCCGCGCCCGGCGCGGGAGCGACCGCCAGCGAGGCGGCGACGGCCAGCAGCAGAATCGGGGACATGAAGCGCAGGCGGAGCATCGGCACCCCCTCGGTCGACCCTTCCCCCGGGACCCCGGCGGGCCGAAGCGGCCGCCGCGGATCGCCGCGGGCATTCTACGGGTTGTGTCGCCCCGGCGCCGCAACAACGCCGCGCTTCCGCGGCGGGACCGGGGCACCGTCCACGGCCGGCGGGCCCTCCGCTGCCGGCGGTCGTCGCTCTCGGCGGGGGCCTGGCCGGCGGGCCCGACGGGGCCGGGGTCAGCGCGCCTCGGCGAGTCGCACCTGGACCTCGACGGTCCGGCCGGCGACCGCCTCGACGGTGGCCTCCCCCGAGAGCATGACGACCCCGTCGCCCCGGCGGCACGACCCGCAGGCGGAGACGTGGATCGTGCCGGCGGGCACGCGGGCCGCGAGCGGGGCGTCGGTCGAGACCTCCAGCGCCTGCAGCACGGGCGTCCGCGCGTACTCCATGATCACGGTGAGCGCCTCCACGGCGGTGCCCGCGGGGGGGACCACCACGGCCCGGACCTCCGCCGTCCGTGGGGGCATGGGGGTGAGCGCGATGCGCAGTGCGTGCTGTTCCTGCGGCGCGACCTCGAACTCCTGGTCGAAGAAGAGGTAGTCGGTCGACCCGTCGATCGTGATGCGGAACTTCCCGGGGGCGACGGCGGCCTCGAAGCCGCCCGCGGCCGGGTCGAAGTCGAACTCCGGGTAGGCGACGACGCCGTCCGCGTCCGCGAGGCCGGCGTCGAGGGACTCGATCCGCACGTCGACGCCGCCGCGGACGGGGCCGCCGGTGGCGTCGTCGACGACGGCGGCGACGATGGCGGAATCGAGCGGCGCCAACCCGAGGACGACGTTCGCGACGCCGTCCTTCGTGGACTCCGCTCTCTGCAGCGCCGGGCGGTAGCCCTCCTTCGCGGCGAGCACGCGCCAGCCGCCCGCGGGGACCGCGCAGCGGAACGCGCCGTTCGCGTCCGTCATCGCCTCGTGCCCGGGCCAGAAGTCCCCGAAGACCTGCACCTGCGCCTCCTCCACGGGTCGGCCCGACCGCAGGTCGAGGCACGTGCCCGCGACGACCGAGTCGATGCGGCGCAGGGCGATGCGCAAGGACCCGGTCGTGCCACCCTCGACTTCGGTCTCCGCGGACGCCGCCTCGTAGCCGGGCGCCGAGGCGCGGACGACGACCGTGCCGGGCGGGATCTCGACCTCGAAGGTGCCGTCTTCGGCGACGGCGGCCCGCCCGAACTCGCTCCCGACCTCGCCGTCGATCGCGACCTGCGCGCCGGGGACCGGCCTGTCGCCGGCGCCGTCGGTGACGAGGCCGCGAAGGAGGGTCTTCCCGGGGAGCAGGCAGATCTCGAGGTGGGTGCGCTCGCCGGCCGCGAAGGGGAACTCCACCGAGCCGTACGCGAGGAAGCCGGCCGCGCGGACGAGGATGCGTCCCGGCGGGGCCCGGTCTTCCCCCGCCGGCATCTCGATCGTGAACCTGCCGCGCGGGTCGGTCCGGAAGTCCGGGTGGTGGGCGCCGCCCCAGAGGCAGAGGTCGACGGCGATGCCGCGGACGGGGCCGCCCGTGGCGGCGTCGAGGACGACGCCGGTGACGAGGGCTTTATCCGGAGTCAGCGTCACCGGTTTCCGGTCGATGGCGACGTCGCCCGACAGCCACGGCCTCCCGCCCGGGACGAAGGGGCCGCGATGCCAGCGGGCGTAGCCGGCCGCGGCGAACTCGAGCGCCACCGCGCACCCGGCGGGCGCCACGACGCGGTAACGCCCGCCGGAGTCGGTCTCGGCCTTCGTCTCCACGACGGCCCCGTCGCGGAGGAACCGGCACACGACGGCGACCCGGGGGACGGGCTCTCCGGTCGCCTGGTCGGTCACGGTCCCCGCGATCTCCGCCGGCGCCGGTGGCTCGGCGGCGGCGAGGGGGGAGAAGAGCCCCGTCCCCGCGGCGAGGAGGAGGATCAGCCGGAGCGGGCGGGCGCCCGCGCGATCGCGGAGCCCGCGGGGTCCCCCGGCCCCGGCGGCCCGGCGGGGGGCTCGGCCGGAGCCGGCCGCGGGGAGCGGGTTCGGGGTGGCGGGGTGGCGGGTGGGATCCATGGCAGGGGCTCCGGGACGGGCTGGTGCGGACGGTCCATCCTCCTATAACGTCACGCGGGCGCCCGGCGGGTTCGGGAACCCGGCACGGGAGGCGGGGAGGAGAACCGGCACGGCCCCGCCGTCAGCCTCGGCGCGACGGTGTGCCGCGGGGACACCGGGCTTCGCCGCCTCGCCCGTCGTTGCCGACCGGCTCCGGGAGGTCGGAGGCGGGGAGGAGACCCCGCGCGGCCCCGCCAGCCGACCTCGGCGCGATGGCGTGCCGGGGAGACACCGGGTCCGCTCCGCGCGTCGCGTCGCCGCCTCGCCCGTGGTCGCGGACCGGTTCCGGGAGGTCGGAGGCGGGGAGGAGACCCCGCGCGGCCCTGCCGTCGGCCCCGGCGCGATGGCGTGCCATGGGGACACCGGGCCCGCTCCGGGCCCCGGGCCCGGCGACCCTCGGGGCCGGGCGCGATGCGCGTCGCGTCGCCGCCTCGCCCGTGGTCGCGGACCGGTTCCGGGAGGTCGGAGGCGGGGAGGAGACCCCGCGCGGCCCTGCCGTCGGCCCCGGCGCGATGGCGTGCCATGGGGACACCGGGCCCGTTCCGGGCCCCGGGCCCGGCGACCCTCCGGGCCGGGCGCGACGCGCGTCGCACCGTCGCCTCGCCCGTCGTCGCGGACCGGCTCCGGGAGGTCGCCTCCCCCTCGCTCGTCGCGCGGCCGGCGCCTCGTCCCGGTGTGGCTCTCGGGGGGGCCTTGCGGCCTCAGGGCAGGCGCAGCTCGCCGGCCCGGCGGGACGGAGTCCACGGCGCGACGGACGCGCCCGAGTCGTCGCCGAGGGCGAGCTCCACCCGCACGTCGACGCCGGGCGGCGCGGCCGGGTCGGCGCGGCTCACCGTGAGGCGGAAGGTCCGCTTCGCGAAGTCGAGCGACAGGGCGGCGCGGGGGAGGGCGCCCTTCGCGCTGCGCCACGAGGCCCGGTCGCCCCGGACGCGCCACCCGGTCCCCGCGGGGATCGCGATGACGAGGGGGGCGTCGGGGGCGCCGACGGCGGCGGTGGCCGCCTCGAGGAGCGGGTCGAACTCCGGGGTCGCGGAGTGGTCGTTGAAGACGAGCGTCCCCCGCACGTCGGCGGCCCCCTTCTGCGGCAGGGGGCTCGAGACGAAGCGGCCCCGCGACACGGCGACGTCGAGGGACGGCGCGGGGGTCACGGCGAACGCCCCGGGGGCCACCGTCGGGACCCCGGTGCCGTTGACGATCGTCAGGTCGCGCGGGCCGGGGACCGCCGAGAGGGAGATCGCGACGGGAACCGTGACGGTCTGCGGGTCGACGACCTCCGCCGCGCCGGCCACGACGCCGGCGCCGAGGTCGATCGCGACGGGCGGCGCGAAGCCGTCGCCGGTGACGGTGAGGACGACCTGCTCTCCGGCGCGGGCGCGCTCGGGGACGACCGAGGCGAAGCCGGCGGCGCCGCCCGCGGCGATCGTGAACCGGACGGAGGAGGCGCCGCCCGTGGGGTTGGTGACCGTGGCGACGGCGGGCCCCGGGGTCGCGGCGGGGGAGACGGTCACCTCCGCGACGAGCGTCGAGCCGTTCGCGACCTCGACGGCGCCGACGGCCACGTCCGGGCCGAAGTCGGCGGTCGCGCCGGACGCGAAGTCGCTCCCGGCGAGCGTGACCTGGCGCGTCGCTCCCACGTGGAGGACGGCGGGGGTCATGGCCAGGACGAAGGGGTCGAGGCCGGAGCCGCGGACGGGGATGCCCGCGCCGCCGGTGTTGGCGTCGGCCACGCCGATGTCGGGCCGGGCGTCACCGTCGAAGTTGCCGACCGCCACGCCCCAGCCGGCCACGGGCAGCGCGACGGCGGGGTCGAACGTCCCGTCCCCGCGGTTCAGGAGCAGGTCGGTGGGGACGACGATCTCCGGTCGGAGGTCGCCGTTGAGGTCGGCGGCGGCGAGGTCCCACTGGCCGGACGTGACCGCGTAGGGGACGGCGGGGGCGAAGGCGCGGGCGGCGGTGTGGAGGAACACGTTGAGCGCCCCGCGGGGCGGCGGGCCGCCGAGCAGCACGGTCCGCATGTCGACGACATCGAGCCACCCGTCGCCGTCGAAGTCGGCGGCCGCGATGCCGTGGCTCGAGAAGCCCGCGGCCTGCGGGGGCAGGAGCCGCGGGCCGGCGGTCAGCGAGCCGTCGGCCTGCCGCCAGTAGACGCCGGTGGCGGTCGCCTCGCGCAGGGCGACGTCCGTGCGGCCGTCGCGGTCGAGGTCGGCGGCGGCGATGTCAAAGGCCGCGGCCGGCGGCGTGGTGCCGGCGGCGAAGGCGATGGTCTGGGAGGCGGTGAACGCGCCGGTTCCGTCGTTCAGGCGGGCGCGCACCCGGCCGAGGGAGCTGGCGGTGACGATGTCCACGTCGCCGTCGCCGTCCCAGTCCGCGAGGTCGAGGAACTCGGTCTCGCCCGCCGCGCCGTCGGAGGCCGGGTGGGTCGAGATGGCGAATCCGCCGACGCCGTCGGCGATCAGGACGTCGATGGAGGTGGTGCCGAAGTGGTCCGCGACGAGGTCGGCGGTGGCGTCGGCGGAGAGGCGCGCGGCGCGGAGGCGGGTGCAGTTCGTGGCGCTGAGGAGGAAGGTCGAGGGCGATCCGAAGGCGCCCGCGCCGTCGCCGGCGTGGACGAGGAGGCGCGCGAAGTCGTTGGCGGCGAGGACGAGGTCGGCGTTGCCGTCGCCGGTGACGTCGGCCACCGCGACGCCGATGGGGTGTTCGCCGGCCGGGGGGACGAGGAAGGCCGGTGTGCCGAACACGATGGCCGCGGGCGTGCCCGCGAGGCCCGGCGCCGCCGCGATCGCGAGCCCGAGCACGACGAGTCTGCGGACCGGCATGGCGCACCTCCCGGGGGATTGTCCCATCCCCGGCGGCCGGCGCGAAGCGCGGCGTCGGGCCGCGGTCAGACCCGGTGTGTGTCCGGGCGCCACGCGCGGATGGCGCGCTTGACGGCGTCGGGGGAGAGCGACTCCTCGGCGGCGCGGCGGGCGAGGTCGAGGAACTCGCCGTCGGAGGCGAACCGCAGGGCGATGACCTGGCGGATGGTGAGGCGCGGGTCGAGGAGCCTCCCCGTCAGCGCGAAGTGCCGGAGGTTCTCCTGCGCCACGATGGCCCGGTCCTGGGCCTTGAGGGCGAAGATGCGCGCGAAGAAGAACAGGAGGGTCGTGCACGCAACGAGCACGAGCGTGAGGGCCGCGTTGTACAGGCGGCTGTGGTCCCCGAGGGAGCGCAGCAGGTTGACGACCCCGCCAGCGAGCGTCAGCACGAGGACGGGGAACAGCACGAAGTGGAACAGGGGCACGAACCGCCGGTGATTCGCGTAGTTCTGCTCGGCCATGGTCGCCTCCCACGGGGACGGAGGGGGATTGTACTCCGGACCTCCGTCCTCGTACCTCCGTCCTCCCCTCTGCGTGGAGCGCGTCCCCGAGTCCCAGGTGCCGCCCCCTCGCCAAGCCGCCGGGTGGTCTCAGGCGCATCGGTCAAGTTGGTCTGCTCGAGCCGGGCGTCCGTTCCGGGCCGCCGCGGCGCAAGGGTTCGACTCCCCCGTCGGCCCCCCACCCCCTTTGCTGGCGTCCCCGGAGAGACTCGAACTCCCGACCTGCGGTTTAGGAAACGAGGTGAGGCGATGCCACAACTGCTTCATAGACAATGGATTGTGAGCGACAAGCCAATGCTGCGACGGACCTTGCGGGCGTCCAGGTGCCTCGGCGAAACGCGGCGTTTCAGTCCGCGCGAGACCTCTCGGACTGGCCCTTTGGGCACCGTTTGGGCACGGACTACGACTCCATTCGGAACGGAGAGCCCCGCTGTTCGCTCTCGGGCAGTTTCGACAAGGACTCGGCTGCGGCCGCAATCACCTTGTCCGGGCGCTGACGAAGTTCCACGTGCCGCTGGCGAACGGTCACGATGGTCGGCGCGAGGCAGGCGAGGGCTTGGCAGATTCTCTGAAGCTCGGCCTGGTCCATGTGGACATTCCGCTTGAGCCTAAGCGCGGTGCACACTGCGGACAACTCCACCGTCGAGCGAGGAACCTCCTGCTGTTCCTCCCAGATGGTCTGAAGGATCGCATGAAACTGGAATGATGGGCCCTTCTCGGCCTCAACTCCATCTACCCAGGACTTGGCCTCCGCAGGGGTCACGCAACTGATGAAGAGCTCTCGGATCCTGTTGAGACCGATGCACTTGGCTGAGACGAGCCGCACGAGGCGCGAGAGATCGTTGATCCGGATCAGCGAGATCGTCGCGGCCTTCCCTTCCCCCCTGGCCGCACGTTGTTGGCAGGCCTCGTGGTCAGCACGGACCTCTCTCACGAGGGCGGAGTCCTCGCCGTCGCCCGTCGGAAAGTCTGGAGCGACGACAACTGCGTGGTCGCATCCGAGTCCGTCGCGGTGACGGGCTACCCGAGAGACGCCGATGTCCTTCGCCTGGACGATCCCATCCGGCTTCTGTTTGCTCTTGGCCTCAAGGCTCACGGAGTAGGAACTCGGTCCACCTCTCGTGGCCCCAAGGTAGGCGTCTGCCCTGCCGTCAGGTCTGTCGGGGCCGCCCAGGTGGACTGACTGGAAGCCCATGGAGTCGAAGCAGGCGACCAGCTCACGCTCCAGATCCGCGTTGTTCGTCGATGCGTCCTCCAGCGCCCGCGCGACGGTCGCGGCAGTTCTCGGCAGAGACCGTGCAAATTGGCGCAGAAGCTCGTCTCGTCGAGCCAGACAGTCATGGATGTCGGCAGGATCGACTCCTGCCTGGAACAGGTACGCTTCGGTGAGGGCGTCGGCCATGGCCAAGAGTCCCAGAGTCTCGCGGCGCTTCTCGTAGTCGTCGCGGTTTGCCGCAACGAATGGATGAAGAGCATTGAGCTTGAGTGTCGCCGATGCCACATCGAAAGTAACGATCGCGCAGTCTGGCCCGCGCTCGACGAGCTCGAGGGACGAAACGAGTGCAGAGTCGGAGTCCATCCTGGCCTTTAGGTCGCGGAGGAAAGCCCCCTGCAACTCCACTGAATCAAGCGTGGGGATCTCGAAGTGCCGAGGACAAATCTTCCCCTCGAGAGCGGCCGCAACCAGGTTGAAGATCGGTCTACCAGTCAGGTCCCCGGGACTCTCAGAGATCCTGCGCGCTGCGAGCGGGCCTGCGTTCTCCGTTGCGTCATGTTCCTCGAGCCATACTCTGGCAACGTTGAACACAGCGTGCAGGATGTTCCTTGCTGTACTCGCAAGCGGTCCGTCCCGGACGGTTTCCCGAGATGACCGCAGTTCCTCATCCAGGCGGTCAACGTGGATGACGGCTCTGAAGCGCGCGAATGTGCCATGGCGGAGAGCCCGGAGGCCGAACAGTGCGTCGTCGAGGTTGATCAGGCGCTTCCGCACGTAGACGAATATGCCGTGACTTCGGCCTAGTTCTGCAGCCTTGCCCTCGGTGAGCAGATCGTCGTACACTTCGGCATACCCGCAAATGCGGCCGAGCGCAGGATGCGTCAGGCCGTATCTCATGATGCCATCAACCGCGGCCTCATCTTCTGTGGGCTCGAGCTCACGCGGCGCGGGATCGGCGAGTGCGGGCAGGTCCTTCCCGAAGGTCCATCTCTTCAAGAGGTTCTTTGACCCTGCGATGGCAGGCGGAAGGACATCACCATCAAGGAACACCCGGAAGTCGTCCTGTAAGGGCATGGCAGTCCTGAGCACCCACTCGAGGCGTCCCTTCTGGATGTCCTTGGCCATCTCCTTCAAGTCGGAGAGGAGAGACACTGTCCATGTGGGTTTAGCTCGTGCGCCAAACAAGCGAAGGGCTCGGTAGCCCTCCTTCTTGCCGACGAGGAGCGGCGCAAGGCTCTCCCTCGCCTCATCCTCGGTGAGCTCGCGCAACGGAAGCTGCACGACTTCATTCTCTGTTGGCTGAAGACCCCTCCCGTGGCCTTCAGGGATCGCACCGAAGTTCATCGTCACTGCATAGAACTTGCCCCCCTTCTTTGTTACATGGGTCAGCTTGTGCGCCAGAACGAATGTAGCGAGCTTCCCGATGCCGAACTTGCCGATCTGCTTCCGCTGCAGGTGCACTGCGGGATCTCGTTTGTTGCTGTCTCCGATCAACCAGTGTTGACGGAGATCGACTGCGTCCATGCCGGATCCGTCGTCAATTACGGCGATGAATGAGTCATCTGCAGCCCGGTCAGGAGAGAGAATGACATGCACGTTCCGTGCGTCTGCGTCGTAGGAGTTGACGACAAGCTCCTCGATGGCCTTATGTGGGCTTTGGTACAGACCTTCGGAGAAGAGCTGGATGATGCGGAAGCTGATGTGGACTGGGATCTTGTCCGTCTCGCGTCCAATCCTTGTGAAGGGCTGCTCGAACACCATGTTTCACCTGCCCAGTGCGACAATCGCCTCGTCTTTCATTCTCTTGTCCAGACTGCGTTGATTCCCGCCGAGACGTCCGAAAGGAAGCGATCGCCTGTGCGAGTTGATGCGTCGGTAGGCAGTCCCAATGTGGGTGAAGCCTCTGCCTTCGGCGATTCTCGCCACTATTCTGGGCGTGTCGACGAGTTGCCCAGCCACAGAGGACTGTCCAAGGATGATTGCGCAGGCGCCACCAGGGCGGAGGACACGGTAGAACTCCCCGATGACCGTGTCCATGTCGTGGAAGAACCTCCGGTGGATGGCGACGCGTCTGCGCGCGGAGGGCGACACTTGGGAAAGGTGCTCCTCGATCCATGCGAGGTTGCACTGGCTCTCACGTAGGCCATGCTCCGTTCCGATCATCTTGGACCGGATCGCCTTCAAGGCCGACAGAGTGAACCCCATCCATACGAGCGAGAACTTGTGCGATCGGATGTAGTCTATGGCGTTTGCGTACGGCGAGGAGGTAAGCACGAAGTCTGCTGTGGAGTCGGGAACTGGTATCGCACGAACGTCTCCGGCGAGCAACTTCAGAGTGGTTCCGTTGAGCGGGAGTGGACGTGCCCGCATCCGGCTTGCGAGTTCCCTCAACCGGCGGGGGTACATATCCAATGGATCGGGTACTTCCTTGGCGAGTGCTCGGTGGGGGCGGGTGTGGGGCAGGTCGATTGCGACGGACGCACCCGCAGTTTTTGCGATAATCACCCTTGAGAATGCGATCTTGAGTGGCAGGCGGGCCCCCTTGGGCGTTGCCGTCCGGATCGCCTCCCACAAAGCGAAAAGTCCTCGGCGGGAATGCTCCGGAAACCAGCTATCGATGAATGATCTAGTGTCTGCGTCGTAGGCGGCTGAGTATCGTTGATCCATCACCGCTGGTGACGAGAGTAGCTCGCGCGCCCTCCGGAGGACTCGCTCACCAGCCGCTTGGAGTGATGAAACATCGTGCCTGCCACACTGGACGCGAACGAGCATCCGCGCTAGCGGATCAATGTCCATCGCGAGGCAGGATCGTCCCAGCGCAAGTGCAGCTGCGGGGACGATGCCGGACCCGGCCATTGGATCGAGGACCGTGTCACCCGGAACGGTGACCGCCTGGATGAGAGCTGCAGCCAGAGAAGGCGACATCGGGGCGGGAAAGGGGTGAACAAGAGGGAGCGCAGTACGGGTCGGGCGTTCGTCCAGCGACTCCGCGTGGTCGCGGATGAGCTCCCGCAACCGATCTGAGGGGCTTGGTGGCGACGTGTTCATCGGATTGTGCTCACTCTACCTGTCGCGGCGCGGAATTAGAATCTCTCCCTCAGTGGCACCGGCTGCGGGGGAGTCGCGTAGCCTCTCGACGCGCGCCTTGGACACGCCCGTCCCACCTCGTCTCTCCGCCACCCGATCCCTGCATACCCGCCGCACATGAAGTGCCCGGCGTACTCTCCGGTGTTGGCTCGGACGCACCAGACGTTCGCCACGTGGTCACCTCCACAGGCCTCTCAGCCTTCGAGGATCTTCGCGAGAACGGCCGTTGCCCGGGCGTCGCGCAGGCGGTCAGGCAGCTCGATCGCGAGCGCGATCGCCAGCACGAGCTTCGGCTGGTCCCTCGTCAGGAGGAGCAGGCGGCCTGCGGCGTCGCGCCACTTGGCGTCGTCGTCGAGCTGGCCGAGGAGGCCCTGCACTTCCTCGGGCGAGGTCGGTGCGGCGCCACCCGCGGTCACCGGCCCGCCCGAGCCGATGCACCTCGGGCAGACGTAGACTGGTCCCGATTGACCGCCCGTGAGCTTCGCGCTGGCCTCGCGGTCCAACTTCATACTCGCGACGTCCGCTGTCGCCATCACCGCCGCCACCTTCCACAAGTCCTCGAACATCTTGAGCATCTCGGCGGCATCCGCCTCATGTCCCAACGCGCTGTCTCCTCGCAGCATCGTCCGCAGGTTGTCCACCGACTCGCATGCCGTGATCAAGCGGGCCATGAAGTTGCGAGCCTCAGACGAGTCGACCCGTCCCTTGCCCCCGCAGTCGGGACAGGGCTTCGCCGCTGGTTCAGGCGGCACCTCTGTCTTCGGAGGGGGCACCGGCTTGGACTCGGGAGGTTGCGTGGGGAGCGGGGCCAGCCATCCGTCTGAGCCCGGTTCCCCGCCGGCCTCGGCGTCACCGCCGCCCTGCTCGTCCTCGGGACCCGGCTGGGGAGGAGCTTCTACTCGCCGAGGGGGTGCAGGCGCCGGACTCCTCGCCGCGCCGGCTGGGGCGGAGGACGCCTCAGAGCCCTTCGCGTGAGTCGTTGAGCTTCCACCCGCCGCGGGCGGGGCGGTCGAAACGGTCGACGTGGTGGTCCTGCGGTCGACCATCTTCAGAACGTAGAATACGCCGGCACCCACACCGGCGGCCAGCACGAGGATACCGATGGCGAGCCACGGCCCCCGCCCCGCGCGGCCTCCCCGCCGTGCTCGCCGGAAGTCGCTTGCCCTGGCGGGCCGCCTTCCGGGCCTCAGAACCTGACGTTCGGTCCTCCGAGGTTCCATTCGAATCTCTCCCCGGGCAGGCCTCGAGTCCGGCCTCCCCGCCTCACCGAAATCGAGATCACGATCCCGCACGGCGGCCCCAACCCCTCGCCCCCAATGGGCTTCGAAACCACCACCGACGGCGGGCATTGCCCCGTCGTCAAGGTGGGGTAAACTTGCCGGAGACGTGGTCTGATCACAACGGGGTGGGAACGCCTCATGGGGACCTTCCGAGAACTCTTCCGGCTCATTTCCTTGGCCGATCACGCCGAGCGACAATTGCTCGCGCGGCTTCCAGAACCTTCGCCTGCTCTGACTCCGGCAGCTCCGTCTGGATCCGGAACGCCAGCCGCACCAGTTCCACCGGAACGCCCCACGGGAGATCAAGTCGCTCCTGGCTGAGGCCGAGACCGACTTCCTGTGCGCTGAGGGCGCAGACCAGATCGACCTCGGTCAGATCGAACTCCTTCAGGATCTGATTCCAGCGGTCGGGGGGGACCCCGCGGTGCCGCCATCCGCTCACGACCGCGGCGGCGACGCCCAGCCGTTCCGCCACGGCCTTCTGGCTTCCCGCCTTCTCGACCAACAGGTCCAACAGTCGGGTGTACTCCATCGGCACCTTTCCAGCTACCAGCTACGCTAGGGAAGCATACCACGCGAATCGGGCGATCTGGGGGCACGGCTCGTAGGGGTCCGCCCACGGACCCACTACCTGTTGGACACAAACGCGGTTGCCGCGCCGGCCGCCCAGCCTGTCCATTCCCCATGAACCCTACCGAAATCCCGGAAAAAAGTCTACACGGGCGCTTGACTCCTCGCGGATAGCGCGGACTGCTATCTACGCTATGAGTGAGATCATCAGGAGTCGGCGGCGGATCCTTGAGGTCGGGCGGCGGGTCCTCCTCCGCCTCGAACAGAAGGGCTGGAACCAGGCGCGCCTGGCGCGCGAGTGCGGGCGGACGCCGCAGTGGGTGGCGGAGGTCCTCCGCCGCCGCTACCTCGCCGCGCCGGCGATCCAGCTGCTCGCCCGCGTGCTCGACGTCACCCCCGGCTACCTCATGCCCGACCCCCAGCTCGACGGAGAGTAGACGATGACTCCCAAGACCGCCCTCACGACCCGCGAAGAGGCTCTGGTGCGCCTCGCTGTCCGCGAGGCCGTTCGGGTCACGGATCCGCGGAAGGAATGGCTGTCGGTCTCCGACGTGGCGGACATCACGGGCTTCAGCCGGAAGACCGTCTTCGAGTGGATGGGCGAGGGCCTCCTGCCCTTCGTCCAGATCAAGGCGGGCGGCCCGCGGCGCATCCGCGCGGACGCCCTCGACGAGTTCCTCGCCCGGTACGAAGACCGGGCCTGAGACACGGAAGGAGGCAGACATGGAAAGGGCCTCGCGGAACCTCCGGGAACTCTACTTCCCGAGGTTCCCTCGCCCCGAGCCGAAAGCCACCGGACGCAGCTGGTGGGACGAGGTCGGGGTCCCCGAGGAGGTCGGGAAGAAGGCGCTCGTCTCGGGCACCTGCTTCGTCCTGGGGGCCTTCGTGGTCCTCACGATCGTCCTCCTCGCCGCCTTCGGCGTGATCCAGCCCCAGGTGCGGCGGTGAAGCCCTTCGAGAGCCAGTACCGGCCGGGGCCGCGCGACCGCGCGGGGTTCGGGGCGAGCTACGAACCGCCGGAGGTCTTCCCGCACGGGGAGTGGGTCACCGTGGCCCGGTTCGCGCCGACGTGCGAGGACGGGCAGTCGGTCGAGATCGACGAGGCCCGCTACCCGGCGCGCTTCTTCCGCCTCCGGGCCCTCGCCGCCCAGAGCAGCGCCGGATCGCCGTTGTCCGCGTGGACGCTCCGCACAGGCAGCGGCGACGAGATGGGCGTGCTGATGGCGGAGACCGCCCGCGCCGTCGCGGGCGGCATGGTGAGCCTGGAGGCGCAGCCGTGAGGTGCCGCAGCGGGAACCACGAGTGGATCGACGAGCTCGACGCCACGCGGTGCTGCTCCCCGGAGTTCCGCCGCGAGATGCGCGCCGTCGAGGACGCCGACGACCTCCTCCCCGAGGGCCGAACGTACCGCGCGGACCTGCCTTTCGTCTACGGGTGGGTCCGGGTGCCCGCGAGGGCCGACGCGTGACGGGCCTTCACCCCACGCCCCTTTTCCAGCGGGCTTCCGCCCCCTGCGCCCGCGCCCGAAAGCAGGGGGCTCTCCCGAGCGGGCCGCACGCCGGCCCCCTCGGAAGACGCCTCTCCGGAATCACACGGCCCGGGAGCTTGGACCTCCCGGGCCGCATGTCCCGCGCGGGCTTGGCGGCCCGCGCCTTTCAGCTGCCCGGGCATTCTAGCCCGGAGAAGGGAGTTGGCGCAATGGCATGCGTCACGTTCCGCGACGTCCGGCACCTGCTGGGCGCGGAGGAGGAGCGGCGCTACCGCCTCCTCCTCGACCGCGCCCGGTGCGGCAGCCCGGCGTTCGCCAAGGCGCTCGCGGCCTTCTGCCGCGAGATGGTCGATCTCTACGAAGACGACGTACTCGGCGAGCACGCCTGGCTCGAGGAGGTGTACGCGTGAGCAACCTCCTGACCAACAGCCGGCTCCGGACCAACCGGGACTGCCGGCGGAAGCACCGCCTGATGTACCTCGAGGGCTGGCGCCCGGTCCACGAGGGCGAGGCGCTGTCCTTCGGGAAGCTCGTCCACACCGGCCTCGAGGCGTGGTGGAAGGACGACGGCACGGGCCGCCTCGCCGCCGCCCTCGGCGCGATCGCCGGCCGCGGCCGGGAGCCGCACCAGCAGGTCGCCGCGGAGGAGGTCCTCACCGGATACGACGCGCGCTGGCTCGCCGCGACGGCGGACATCGAGGTCCTGGCCGTCGAGACGACGTTCGTGATCCCGCTCATCAACCCGGAGACGTGCGCCCCCTCCCGCACGTGGAACCTCGCCGGGAAGCTCGACGGCGTCCTCCGCCGGCGGGCGACGGGCGAGACGCTGATCCTCGAACACAAGACCACGACGGAGAACATCGCGGACCCCACGGATCCGTACTGGACGAAGCTCGCGATGGACCCGCAGGTGTCCCACTACTTCCTCGGGGCCGAGGGCCTCGGGTGGCCCGCCACGGGCTGCTGCTATGACGTCCTCCTCCGGCCCCGCCTGAAGCCCCTGAAGGCGACGCCGCCGGAGGCCAGGAAGTACACGAAGGACGGCCGCCTCTACGCGAGCCAGCGGGAGGTCGACGAGACCCCCGAGGAGTACCGGGCCCGCGTCCGCGCGGACATCGCCGCCGAGCCCGCGAAGTACTTCCAGCGCCGCGACGTGCCTCGGACGGAGGCGGACATCCGCGACTACCTCGGCGACGTGTGGGCCGAGGGCCGCGCGATGCGCGAGGCGGAGCTCGCCGGCCGCGCGCCGCGCTCCCCCGAGGCCTGCCACCGCTTCGGGCAGTGCCCGTTCTGGGAAGTCTGCACCACCGGGCTCCGCCCGGAGGACCACTCCGACCTCTTCGAACACCTCGACGACGTCCACCCCGAGCTCGAACTCGAGCTCACGGAGGCCTTCTGAGATGAGCACCACGACCGCTCCGAACAAGACGAACGGCGGGACGGCGACGTCCCGCATGACGCTGTCCTCGATCCGCCGCGCGATCGAGCCGCGGCCCGACCGCATCCTGCTCATCGGGACGGAGGGGCTCGGCAAGACGACGTTCGCCGCCGACGCGCCCTCGCCCGTCTTCCTCTGCGCCGAGGACGGTCTGCCCCCGGCGCTCAAGGAGGTCGCCCGGTTCCCCGATCCGCAGACCTTCGAGGAGATCTTCGACGCGCTCCGGGTCCTGGCCCGGGAGGAGCACGAGTTCAAGACGTTGGTCATCGACACGCTGGACTGGCTGGAACCCCTGATCTGGCGGGACCTCTGCATGAGGTACGGCTGGGTCGACGCGAAGGGGACTCCGGACATCGAGAAGCCCGGCTACGGGAAGGGCTACGTGGCGGCGACCGAGGAGTGGCGCCGGCTCCTCGCGGCCCTCGACGTGCTCCGCGAGCGGAAGCGGATGGAGATCATCCTGCTCGCCCACGCCAGCATCAAGACCTTCCAGAACCCCGCCGGGAACGACTACATGCGCTACGAGTGCAAGCTCCACCGCGGGGCGGCGGCCCTCGTGAAGGAGTGGTGCGACAGCGTGCTCTTCGGCATCCAGGAGGAGTTCGTCCATGAGATCAAGGGGAAGCCCACGAGGAAGGCCACCACGAAGGGCCGGCGGGTCGTGCACACCCGCCGGGACCCCGCGTGGGACGCGAAGAACCGCTACGGCCTGCCCCCCGAGCTGCCGCTCTGCTACGCCGACTACGCGGCGGCCCGCGCGAAGTGCTGCCCGGCCGATCCCGACGAGCTCTGGAAGGAGGCCGAGGAGCTGCTCGCGCAGCTCACCCTCGACGACGCGACCGCGGCGAAGACGCGGGCCTGGCTGGAGAAGGCGAAGGCCGGGGGCGCGGTGGCCCTCGAGAAGGCGGTCGACCGGCTGAGGACGAAGGTCGCCGAGAAGGGAGGTGCGCAGTGATCGGCGCCGGACGGCACGAGGTGCGCGTGGTCTCGCACGCGCTCACCAAGAGCGGGCAGAAGGGCACCCCCTGCGTGGCGGTGACCTTCGAGGACGACGTCGGCCAGCGGATCACCTGGTTCGGCTACCTGACGGACGCCGCGCTGGAGTGGACCCTCAAGGCCCTCGCCGCGATGGGGTGGGACTCCAACGCCAGCGACGGCCGGATCGACTCCCTCAACGGCACGGACCTCCTCGCGGGGAACCGCGTGGAGATCGTCGTCGAGGAGGAGGAGTACGAGGGGAAGCTCCGGCCGAAGGTGCGCTGGGTGAACGAGATCGGCGGCGGCGTCGGGGACCGCATGGCCCCCGACGAGGCCACCGCGTTCGCCACGGATCTCCGGAAGCGGATCCTCTCGATGCGGGGCCCGGCTCCGACGACGCGCCCCGGCGCGGGCGGCGCGCCCCGGAGGACGGCCGCCGCGCCGGCAAACGGGGGCACGGCCCAGGCGGTGAAGGACTACATGGACCGCCGACGGGCCCCCGCGCCGCAGCCCGCGCCGCTCCCGACCGACCCACTGGTGGACGACGGGTTCAACCTCGACGACGTGCCCTTCTAGGGGAGGCGCCGATGAGCGACCTGTACGTCTTCACCGGGAGCGGGAACTGCCGCTCGTGCGACGCGCCCCTCCTGTGGTTCAGGACGCCCCGAGGGAAGAACCTGCCGGTCGATGACCGGCGGGAGGTCTCCCCGGGGCGGCTGCTCGAAGAAGGCCAGACGATGACGGCGGAGGAGGCGCGCGAGCGCCTCCTCCCGTTCACCCACTGGTCGACATGCCCGCAGGCTTCGACGCACCGGAGGCCGCGGCCCCGCCCGCCGGCCGAGCCGACGAAGGTCTACCTGGCGTCGAGCTACTCGCGCCGGGCGGAGATGGCCGGCCACGCGGCCGTGCTGCGAGAGGCCGGCCTCGAGGTCACCAGCCGCTGGGTGAACGGCAGCCACGAGCTCGACGAAGCGGCCACCGAGGACGACCGGGCCCGGCTCGCGCTCGAGGACGTCGAGGACGTCGCCCGGGCGGACGCGATCTTCGCGTTCACGGACGGGCCGAAGAGCGCGGGGAAGGGCCGCGGCGGCCGGCATGTCGAGCTGGGGCTCGCCCTCGCCCTCGGGAAGCGGGTGCTCCTGATCGGACCGCCCGAGAACGTCTTCCACTACCTGCCCCAGGTCGAGCGGTGTGGGGGCCTCCCGCACGCCGTCGAGGCGGTGCGGGCCGGCGACGTGGGGTCGGAGGCCGCGGAGAGGGGACGGTGAGGTGCCCCTCTCTCTTTTTCCCATCCACAGGGTGTCAACAGGCTTTCCACACAAGGAGTAGGGTGTGGCTCGATACCGGAAGATCGAAGTCAGAATCCACGCGGACAGGAAGTACAGAAGCCTCTCCGACGACGGGAGGTTGCTGTTCCTCACGCTGTTGACGCATCCGCAGCTCACCGTCATCGGGGCGATGCGCTTCACTCCGACGGGCTGCGCCGCGGAGATGAGCTGGTCGATGCGGCGAATCCGCGCGGCGTTCGGCGGCATTCTGGAGCAGCGCCTCGCGCAGTACGACGAGGCCGCCCTGCTCCTCGTCTTCCCCAACTTCCTCCGCCATAACCCGCCACAGAGCCCCAACGTAGTGAAGTCCTGGGAGTCCGTCGAGGACCTCCTCCCCGAGTGCTCCCTCCGCGACGAGCATTTCCGCCGGGTCAAAGCCTTCGTCGAAGGGCTCGGCGAAGGCTTTGCGGAAGCCTTGCCGGAAGCCTTCCGGGAAGGTGTCGGAAAGACTATGCCTAATCAGGAACAGGAGCAGGAACAGGAGCAGGAGCAGGAATCAGACACCCCCCCTCCCCCCGGCGGGGGAGAGTGCGCGCCTGGTCCGGCTCCGCCGGCGAAGGCCGGGAACAACGGCCACGCCCCCTACACCGCGGACTTCACCCGCTTCTGGGACGCCTACCCGAAGAAGGTCGCGATAGAGTCCCGGCAAGTGGTGTAGAAGCGGGGCCCGGGCTCTGAGAGTGGTTC
>JADHED010001510.1_pt1 | contig 19368 bp, 21 predicted proteins | sample 8952041 | NCBI WGS metagenome assembly JADHED01 (sample SAMN16124423, study PRJNA663239) | bioreactor sludge metagenome | isolation source: sludge (control) | place: India:Bengaluru | collected 2018-09-08
CCGGCTCGGCCGTCGCCGCGGTGTCCCCGGCAGGCGCCTGCTCGGGCTCGGGCGCGGCCACCGGCTCCGGGGCCACGGGCCGCACCGGTTCGGCGGCGCTGATGCTGTCGGTCACCGAGGCGATGATGGTGCCGTCGCCGTTGCCCGACACGAGCCAGAAGTGCACCTGGTCGCCCACCGGCGAGTAGCTCCACAGTTGGGCGACGGTGATGTGGTAGTTCTCGATGAGGCGCCGGGCGATCTCGACCAGGCCCGAGGGCACGTAGAGGTGGAACGGCGCCCGCGCCTTTCCGTAGTGCGCCCACTCGGCCATCGCCTCGAGGTGGTTCACCGACTCGGTGGTCTCCACCTCGATGATCGTCTGCACCTTCTTGGAGGAGCCGAGCGCGGTGAGCACGAGGTCGGGATAGAACACCTGCTCCCCGACGCGCACCGGCACCCGCCGCTCGTCACCGAGGTTCGCCTCCACCGTGTAGTCCTTGCGGAGGCGCGCCTGCAGGACGCGGATGATGCGGTCGTGCTCGATCTGCTCCCGAACGGGCCTGATGAGAATCGGCGACAACGCTGCCTCCGTGCGCGGGACGCAAGTGCCTGCCAAATGTCTGCCGATCCCGCCGAAACGTGGCGAACTTTAGCACAAATCCCCTCGCGTGGCGCCCCAACGGCCGCGGGGGCCCGGGCCGGGGGCCCCGGCCCGTGTAGTAGCATGGGCGGTCGTGCGGTTCCTGGAAGCCTGCCGGGGGCGTGACGTGGACCGCCCGCCGATCTGGTGCATGCGCCAGTCGGGCCGTATCCTGCCGGAGTACCGATCGGCACGCAAGTCATTGTCCCTCAGTGCCTTGCACGATGATGCGGCGCTGTGCGCCAGGCTGGGCGTCCTGCCCGTGGAGCGCTTCGGGTTCGACGCGGCCGCGGTGGTCACCGACCTGCGCCTGCCGCTGGCGGCCATGGGGCTGCTCACCCTGGCGGCCGATGACGACGACCGCGCCAGGCCGGCGCCGGCGGGGCAGCCGGTGACGCCCCTGCGGTTGAGGTTGCCCGCCGACCAGGATTTCGGGCACCTGCCGGACATCGTCTCGCTCACGGTGCGGGGGCTGGCCGGCGCGGCCCCGGCGCTCGCGCAGGTCGGCGCGCCGTTCACCCTCGCCGCGTTCGTCACCGACCCGGGGGCGCCAGCACAGCCGGAGCGGCTGCGCGGCCTGCTCTACGCCGAGCCGGCGGCCTGGGCGGAGCTGGCCGAGGTGACCACGGCCGTCGGCATTCGCTCGGCCCAGCTGCAGGTGGAGGCCGGCGCCCAGGCGGTGCACGTCTACGACACCTGGGCCGGCGGTCTCGACGAGGACGTGTACCGCCGGCACGTGCTGCCCTGGTCGAAGCGACTGCTCGAGGCCATCGCGGCGCTCCGCGTGCCCGCCATCCACTACGCCCTGCGCGGCGGCCACCTGCTCAGGCCATGGCCGAGGCGGGGGGCGAGGTCATCGGCGTGGACTGGCGGGTGCCGCTCGACGAGGCCTTCGAGCGCGTCGGTCCCGGGCGCGGGGTGCAGGGCAACCTGGACCCCACGCTCCTGCTCTCCCCGCTCGAGCGGCTGCTCGGCGCGACGGCCTCGGCGCTGTCGGCCGGCGCGGGCCGCCCGGGGTTCATCTTCTCGCTCGGCCACGGGCTGCTGCCCTCGACGCCGCCGTCGGCCGTGCATGCCCTCGTCCGCTACGCGCGGTCGTTCTTCTCCTGAGGACCTGTCATGCGCCTGTTCGCCCGCGCGGTGGCCCGCCGCCGCGTCGTCGTCCCGCTCGCCCTGTCGGCCACGCTGCTGGCCGGCGTCGTGCCCCACGCCCTCGCGCAGGGGGCGCCGCCGTCACACGCCGGCCGCGACGGGCTTTCCCCGCAGGTGGCGGCGCTGCTCGACGAGATCCGTCGCGACGACACCGGGCAACTCGCGGTGTCGGCCGAGGACGGCCGGTTCCTCCGCCTGCTGGTGGCGGCCACGGGCGCCACGCGCGTGCTCGAGATCGGCGGGGCGAGCGGCTACTCGGCGATCTGGATCGGCCTGGGCCTGCGTGAGACCGGCGGGCGGCTGACCACCATCGAATACGACCCGCAGCGGGCGAAGGAACTGGCCGCCAACGTCAAGCGCGCCGGCCTCGCCGACATCGTCACGGTGCTGGCGGGCGACGCGTTCCAGCGCGTGCCCGAGGTGGCGGGCCAGTTCGATTTCGTGTTCCTCGACGCCTGGAAGCGCGACTACAAGAAGTTCTTCGACCTGGTGTCGCCGCGGCTCGCGCCGGGCGGCCTGTTCCTCGCGCACAACGTGGTCAACAAGCGCGGCGAACTGCTCGACTTCCTCGAGGCCATCGAGAAGGCCCCCGGCCTGTGGAACTCCACCGTGTCGCCCTCGGGCGAGGGCATCTCCATCTCCTACCGGAGGAAGCGCTGACATGCGACCCGTGCACATCATCGGCGTCCCGCTCGACCTCGGCGCCGGCCGGCGCGGGGTGGACATGGGCCCCTCGGCCATCCGCATCGCGGGCCTGGGCGAGCGCATCGCCTCGCTCGGGCAGAAGGTGGTCGACCACGGCAACCTCGACGCGCCGATCCAGGAGACCAACGCGCCCGGCGATCCGCGGAAGAAGTACATCGGCGAGATCGCCGCGGTGTGCTCGGCGTTGTACGAGCAGAGCCTGGCCGCGCTGCGCGAGGGCGGGCTGCCCGTGGTGCTCGGGGGCGACCACTCCCTCGGCGCGGGATCGGTGGCGGCGTCGGCCGCCTTCGCCCGCGATCTGCAGAAGCCGGTGGGCCTGCTCTGGATCGACGCGCACAGCGACATGAACACCCCGCGGTCGTCGGAGAGCGGCAACGTGCACGGCATGCCCGTGGCGGCGCTGCTCGGCGAGGAGCCGGCCGAACTGGCGGGCATCGGGGGGTTCTCGCCGAAGGTCCGGCCCGAGCGCACCGTGCTCATCGGCCTGCGCAACGTGGACGAAACCGAGAAGAGCATCGTGCGCGCGTCCGGGGTGCACGTGTTCACGATGAAGGACATCGACCGGCTCGGCATCGCCGCGGTGATCGAGCAGGCGATCGCGATCGCGACGCGCGGCACGGCCGGCATCCACGTGTCGTTCGACGTGGACGTGTGCGATCCATCGATTGCGCCGGGCGTGGGGACGCCGGTGAAGGGCGGCCTCGACTACCGCGAGGCGCACATGGTGATGGAGATGCTCGCCGACTCCGAGTCGGTGATGGCCATCGACGTCGTCGAGGTGAACCCGGTGCTCGACATCCGGAACACGACGGCGGTGCTCGCCACCGAGCTGGTGCTGTCGGCGCTGGGGATGGAGATCCTCTAGACCGCTTCTGGCTTGGGTCGACACAGCGCGGCGGGTCCTGTCGCCGGACAGCCCCACCCGTCCTCGGCGCCAAGACCCCGTGATCGCCGTGGCGCCTGCGCGGCGGGCGGGGCGCCCCGTCCGGCGCCACCCGCGCGCGGCTGGCTGCGCTGTCGACCCAAGCGAGTACCGCTGTAGGAAATTGGGTCGGGTCCATTCTTCGCGGCGGCCAGGCGGCCCGCGGGAGACTGGACCCGACCCCGATTCTCAGCGGCCGTCGCGCTGCGACCACGTCGGCCCGAAGCGGTCGGGCACGTCGAGCGCGTGGTAGATGCCCAGCGAGTTGGTGGACGCCACCATGTCCGCCCGCTGCGCCTCCAGCGCCTCGATGTCGCCCGCCAGATCCTTCAGGTGGCGCTCGTAGACCACCATCTCGCTCCAGTACTCCACGAGCAGGTAGCGCGGCGGCGAGGCGAACTCGCGCAGGAACGAGCTGCCGATGAACGACCGGCTCTGGCGCGACAGCGAGGTCCACTCGCCGTCGGCGCCGTGGAACCTCTCGAAGTCGGCCTCGCGGCCCCGCTTCACCTCGAACTGGAAGACAACGGCAATCACGCTGGCGCCCTCACGGAAAGCGGTATCGTAACCCGCGGAGCCGGTCCGGCGGCAACGCCACGTCGTCGCCGCCGGTGGACAGGCCATCGGCGGGCCTCCGGCGGCCGCTCCACGGCGTGACGCCGGCGGCCGCCCGGCGCAGTATGATCGCCAGGACCGGCCAGCGGACGCCCGCGAATGGGCCACCGTCCCGATTGCTGGCCGCTGGCGCCGCGCCGGCCACGTCCCCGCGGCTCTCACGCCCGCCGGCGCCCGAGGCACATCCAATGAACGCCACGCTGGTCGTGCTCAACGCACGCGTCTGGACGGGCGACCCGGCACGACCGCGGGCCGAGGCCTTCGCCATCGAGGACGATCGCTTCCTGGTGGTCGGCGCCAACGCGGACGTGCGTCGCTACGCCCGCGCCCGCGGGCAGGCGCACCCGCCGCGGGTGATCGACGCCGCCGGCCGGTTCGTGGTGCCCGGCTTCATCGACGCCCACGTCCACTTCCTCGTGGGCGGCGCGCGGCTGACGAGCGTGCAGTTGCGCCCCGCCCGCACCCGCGACGACTTCGTGGAACGCATCCGCGCCTTCGCGGCGACCGTGCCGCCGGGCACCTGGATCACGGGCGGCGACTGGGATCACACGGCGTGGGGCGGCACCTTGCCCTCGCGCGCGTGGATCGACGCCGTCACGCCGCACCACCCGGTGTGGGTGGCCCGCCTCGACGGCCACATGGCGCTCGCCAACACGGCCGCGCTCGAGGCGGCCGGCCTCGCCCGTGACACGCCCGACGTCGCGGGCGGCGCGATCGAGCGCGACGCCGACGGCGCGCCCACCGGCCTGCTGCGCGACAACGCCCTGGCGCTGGTCGACCGTGTGGTGCCGGCCCCAACGGCCGAGCAGGCCGACCGCGCCCTCGACGCGGCCATGCGCCACGTGGCCGCGCAAGGCGTCACCTCGGCGCACCACATGGGCGACTTCGACGACCTCGCGGTGTTCGAGCGCGCGCACCGGGCCGGCCGGCTCTCCACGCGCCTGTATGCCGCCGTGCCGCTCGCGCAGTGGGCCCGCCTGCGCGATCGGCTCGCCGCAGCGCCCGCGGGCACCGCCGCGCGCGGCGACCACTGGCTGAGGATCGGCGCCCTGAAGGGCTTCGTGGACGGGTCCCTGGGCAGCCACACCGCCGCCTTCGACGAGCCGTTCACCGACGCGCCAGGCGACCGCGGCCTGCTGGTGAACACCGAGGCCGATCTCGAGGCGTGGATCCGCGAGGCCGACGCCTGCGGCCTGCACGTCATCGTGCACGCCATCGGCGACCGCGCCAACGCCCTCCTGCTCGACGTCTACGAGCGCGTCACCCACGCCCACGGTCCCCGCGACCGCCGCTTCCGCATCGAGCACGCCCAGCATCTCCGCCCGCGGGACGTCCCCCGCTTCGCCGCGCTGGGGGTGGTGGCCAGCATGCAGCCCTACCACGCCATCGACGATGGGCGGTGGGCCGAGCGGGCGATCGGGCCGGAGCGGGCGAAGTGGGCGTTCGCCGTTCGCAGCCTGCTGGACGCCGGCGCGCGGGTCGCCTTCGGCAGCGACTGGTTCGTGGCGCCACCGACCCCCATCGAGGGCATCTACGCCGCCGTGACCCGGCGCACGCTGGACGACGGGCATCCCGGCGGGTGGATTCCGGAGCAGCGCATCACCGTGGAGGAGGCCTTGCGCGCCTACACGGTGCAGGCGGCGTACGCGTCGTTCGAGGACGGCGTGAAGGGCACGATCAGCGCCGGCAAGCTCGCCGACTTCACGATGATCGACCGCGACCTGCGGGCGATTCCGCCCGAGCAGATCCGCGAGGCGCGCGTGGTGCTCACCGCGGTGGGCGGCCGGGTGGTGTTCGAGCCCTGACGCGAGAATCGGGGTCGGGTCCGTTCTCCGGTTTGTCGGTGACAGCCTGCTGCCAGCGATTCACCCGAGCCGCTTGTGCATCAGGTATTCGGACGCCCCGCGGATGAAGTAGTCGGGCAACTCCCCCACCTGCGTGTACCCGAGGCGACGATACAGCGCGAGCGCGCGCGGGTTGAACGACGACACGCACAGGAAGAGGTGCACGGCCTCGCTGCGGAACACGTCCTCGACGTGGGCGACGAGCAGGGTGCCGATGCCCTGCCCGCGGTGCGCCGGGTCCACGGCCAGCGTGGCGAGATAGGGCGAGCCGACCACCCCGCGCCGGTTCACCAGCGCGAAGCCGACGGGCTGGTCGTCGAGGCAGGCCACGTACATCGGGTAGTCGGGATTCCCGCACACCCGGCGGCACCCCTCGAGCGTGCGGCCGAGCGTGAGCCACGGCTCGGACCGGGCCATCAACTGCGCCGCCCACGCGCGGTCGGCGACCTCAGCGGGAACGATCTCCAGTGCCGGCATCGGCCCGTCCCGCCGCGCCCGGCGCCAGGCGCAGCACGATGAACGCGGTCCGCTGGGCCGCGTTGAAGTTGTCGTCGCTCACCAGCACCAGGGTCCGGCGGCCATCGGCCGCCCGCGGCCCCAGGGCCATGCCCTCGAAGTTGTCGAGCGTCGCCAGCCACGGCGGCAACTGCGCCGCGACGTCGCGCAGCGACAGGAGCCGCTGCTTGGCGACGGGGCGCGCCAGCGACCCCTTCAGGCTCTCGCCCCCCGACACGTCGTCGGCCTGGTCCAGCACCAGCCGCGACAGGAGGATGTCGTTGCGCCCCGCCCACCTGCCGTCCCGCGTGCCGGCGACGAACGAGCGCTCGAGCATCAGCAGCGAGCCGTCCTCGAGCGCCGCGAGCGCCACCACGCCGAGGTCGGCGCGCCGCGGCGCGATCGCGCCCGGATGGGGCACCGGCTCCACCGGCAGCGCGAACTCCCGGGCAGGCGCGTAGCCGTCGCCCGTCCGGCGGTACTCGATGAGCCGCGAGGCGCCGCCCCGCGCGAAGGTCGGGGGTTCGTCGTCCTGCACGAGCGGCTGCTCGACGGCCACGAAGGCCCGCGCGCCGTCGGGCGACGTCGTGACGCTCTCGAAGGCGGCGTTCGGCCGGACGCCCACACCTGGCCCTGGCCGCAGGCGGGCGGGCACGGGCAGGCTCTGGACGTGGAGGCCCGCGGCGGTGAACCGGTGCAGGCCCGGCAGGCTGTCACCGCCGCGCCCGGCCTCGCGCTCGCTCACCAGGAGCAGGTCACCGCCCGGCCACCAGGCGAGGTCCTCGAAGTCCCGCGCCCCGGCCGCAGGCGCCGCGGCATCGGGCCATCGCAGGAGGATCGTGTCGAGCACGGCCGGGCGACACGACGGGCCGTCGACGTCGAGCCGCAGGCGATACACCCGCGGCACTTCCTGGTCGGACACCGCCAGGTAGGTGCCGGCGTCCGGTTCGAGGAGCAGGCCCGACAGCCCGCCGACCCGCCCCGACGCCCCGGCCGCGGGGTCGGCCACCAGCTCGCAGGCGGCCACGACGTCCAGCCGCCAGCCGGGCGCGCCGGTCGGAAGTACGCCGGCGGGAAGCGGTGGACCACCGGCCCGCGGCGCGCGGGCCGCGCACCCGGCGACCGAGACCACGGCCGCCAGCGCGAGCCCCACGGCGCGCCGCCCCGCGCGCCTCGCCGGACGCCAATGCATCAATGGACCGGGTAGATGCCGCGGCCCTTCATCCACCGCGACACCTCGCGCATGCGGGCGCGGAAGGCGCCTGGCGACTCGAAGGCGAGCGGGCCGGCCGCCCGCGCCGCGGCGGTCACCTCGGCGGCCTCACGCGGCAGCCCGTTGTCGCCGTAGCGGCTCAGGGTCTCCTCCGCGAGCCTCGCGCGCACGATGAGCACCGAGTAGTTCTCGCCGTCGAGGAAGAAGTAGCCGAGGGTGCGCCCGTAGGGATCGAGCGTGGCGGCCCGGATCAGCTCGATGCGCCGGCTCGCGAGGAACGCCCCGTGGGCGAAGGCGCGGGCCTCGTCGCCGAACGCCTGCGCGTACGGCAGGTCGTGCTCGGGATTGCGCGTCTCGGGCGCGTCGATGCCGAGGATGCGCACCGTCTCGACGTCGTCGTTGGGCCACCGCAGCACGACCGTGTCGCCGTCCTCCACCGACACGATGGCGGGATCGACGGCGACCCTCGCCGCGTGCTGGCGGGTCTGCGGCTTGGCGGGCGCGCGGTCGCGCCGGCCGGCCTCCTGCGCCGCCAGCGGACTCGCGACCACGGCCGCCGCCAGCGCCAGCACGAGGGTCGTGGCGCCTCCCACGTGCCTCCATCCGGTGTTCATCGAACAGTCCCCCTGGCCGCGAACGCGCCGCGCCGCGGGTCGATCCGGCCGGCCCGTGGCCGGTTCACGAGGCGGGCTCGCGTTCGAACCCCACGAGCCGCCAGTCGCCTTCGGCGGTGCGCCTGAAGTAGGCGTGCACGGGCACGGCCCAGGACGAGTGTGCCCCATCACGGGCCGCGAGGGCTACCCGGAGCACGGCGCCAGGGGTGGACGGCAGGGCCGCGGGCGCCTCCAGTCCGTCGAGGCCCTCGCTCGCCCCGATCGGGTCGACCGCACCCGTGTCGTTGTCGAAGCGCGCCCACTGCGCGACGTACGTGCGCGGCGCCGGCGCCACGCCAGCGGCCACGGCGGCGTTGGTGAAGGCGAGGCGGCCCTCGCGCGACAACGCGAGGCCGGTGATCGGGTTGACGCGCACCAGGTAGGCCCGGCCGATGGCGTCCCGGCGCGCGATGAGCGAGTCGCCGATGAACTGGGCGTCGGGCGCGCTGGTGAAGTGCGCCGTGGCCACCACCGCGCGAATCATCGCGTCGGTGACGGCCATCACCCGCCGGGCCGCCCAGAACGCATCGTCGTCGCGCATGTGGAGCATGGCGGCGTTGGGGATGCCCGGCTTCCAGGCGTCGGGCTCGAAGGGCTCGTGCAGGGCCGGCATGCGGCCGATGGCGTTGGACTCGTAGACATCGAGCTTCCGCCACGCCGGCACCCAGAAGCCGAAGCTGATGGCCGACTTCAGGACGGGCCCGCCCTCGTACATGTATTCGTGGCCCTCCCACCAGGGCCGCATCTCGGACTGGGCGCTGCCGAGCGTCGAGGCGAAGTCGAGCAGGTGGTGGCGGACCACGGCGCGGCCGTCCTCACGGACGAGCGTGTCGAGCGTGTTGCCGGCGCGCAGCTCCACGTGGTTCACCCAGGCCGAGAACACCCGCAGGGCGCGCAGCTCGCGACGATGCTCGTGCGGCACCACGTCGTTGGGGTCGTCGGAACGGGTGCCGTGGAAGCGGAACGGGCCCAGGGGCGTGCCGGGCAGTTCGCGGCTCGCGCTGATGCAGTAGGTGCCGTCGGGCTCGCGGTCCGCGCGCCGCAGCAGCTTCTCGACGTCGAGTTGCCGCATGGGACGCTCGTGGAAGCCGCGCGGCTCGATGCGCGCGTCCGGGCCGATCACGAGGCGATCGGCGCGGATGTGGGCGACGGTGTAGTCGGGGACGTGGTAGCCCAGTGCCCACATGAGCCGGCTCACCAGCACCTCGGAGCCGGTGCCCATCCCCTTGTGCCCGGGCCGGTCGAACTTGATGAACCACCGCACCCCCTTCGAGTCGTCCACGGTGAACCCGGGCGTGCGCCCGTCGGTGCGCGCCGACACCACCGTGAGGGGACCGTCGGCGGGGCCGCCGTTGAGGTGCACCCGGGCCACTTCCTCGACGCTCATCGGGCGGTGACCGATGCGGTTGGTGAACCAGGACGAGTCGGGCACCTCGTCCACGGTGTTGAGGTTCATCGCGCGCCGGGGCGCGGTGGCCTCGCCCGGATCGAGGAACAGGTTCTCGACGATGTCGAAGGCGAAGCTGGTGCGACGCGCCACCGCCTGCGAGGCATCCTCGGTGTCGGCCTCGCGCCAGATCGGATCGTCGTCGAAGAAGCGCGGCGCGGCGGAGGCGCCGCGCAGCGGGATCGAGAGGGCCAGCGTCGCCGCGAGGACGCCGCACGAGGCCAGGGCGACACGCATGCGCATCCGTGCCTCCTAGAAGACCTGGCCGGCGCCGACGATGATCCGCCAGCCTTCGCGGCTGCGGCCGACCGTCGCGTGCAGGAGGGTGTCGTTGGGGGTGTGCATGCGCGCGCTGACACCCCACGCGGTCTTCATGGTGCCGAGGTCGAGGCCGCCGAGTTCCGGGGCGACGGTGCCGGCATCGAGGAACAGCGCGAGGTCCAGGTAATGAGACGGCATCCAGCGATACTCGCCAGTCAGCAGCAACCGGTGCCGGTCGCGGAACCGGAACGTGGAGTAGCCGCGGAGTTCGTCGCTCGACTCCCCGAGCATCGGCAGCAGGAAGAAGGGGACCGACTGGCCCTCGCCCGCCGAGGTGCCGCTGAACAGCCCGCGGAACGCGAGCACCCAGTTCTCGCGGTAGAGCGGGATGTGCTGGCTGGCCGCGAGGTCCACGCGCGTGAAGTCGTACGGGGCGTCGTCGCGGGCCTGGAAGCGCGTGATCGCGGCGCGGGCGTAGCCGCCGCGGCGGGTGTAGTTGGCGCCGTCGCGCCAGTCGAAGTCGACGAAGCCGCGCAGCTTGACGAACGCGAGGTCACGGCCGAGTCCCGGCGTGGTGGCCTCGGTGAACCGGGTCTCGATGGAGGGCGCCCCGCTCCCCCCATCGCGCGTGTTCCAGTCGTCGTAGCCGAGGTCGGCCCCGACCGTCAGGCGGTCGGTCGTCGCGACGCGCAGCTCGGCGGCCAGCTCGGTGCGGCGGAATCCGAACTGCACCTCGTCGGCCGGCAGGCTGCCGGCGCCGATGCCGTAGAACTTCACTTTCGGCGCGTCGAGCGTCGTGTGGCGCAACTGCAGACTGCCGCGGTCGGCGCCGAACCGGGGCAGGCGGACACGTTCCTGCACGCGCCAGTAGCCCCGGAGCGAGTAGGCGCCCTCGACGTCGATCACGCCCGTGTCGCCGACCGGGTAACGGTAGCCGGCGCCGAGGGCCATCCAGCTGCCGCTGTAGACGCCGCCGAAGTAGGGATAGAAGCCCACCGGGGCCGCGCCCACTTCCTCCTGCACCTGGTTCAGCACCTTCTCGAGGACGCCGGCATCGGGCGGGCGCAGGGCGCGCGCCTTCTCGGCTTTCTGCGCGGCGATGACGGCGGCGCGCGAGGTGGCTGGCTGGGCCAAGCCGGCTGCCGGGACCGCAAGCAGCAGGGCAACGAGGATCCAGGAGCGGCGCGCGCGCCAACGGGGCACGCACGGCGCGAACGGGCATGGCGCGGGCGAAGGACGGGCAGTCACGGATGGGCCGGGATTCTACACCAGCGTTCGCGACTGGTGCTGCACGGCGCCGGGATGTGTATTACCCTGCCGGAGGCAGTGGCCACGTGGACGTCGCGCGCGGCCCTGCCCGCTCGGACTGCCGCCGCGCGCGTCCGCCGACGCCGGGCCGTGCGATGCGACTCGCCGACAAGGAGATCACCCATGCGCATCCGTTTCCTCGCGACCGCGGCGCTCGCCTGCGCCGTGGGCCTGGCAGGGGCCGCCTGCAGCAGCAGCCCGCAGCAGGCGCCGATGGCCAAGAAGGCCCCGGTGGTGAAGGTGGGCCTGCTGATGGACATGCAGCACGAGCGGTGGGAGCGCGACCGCGACCTCATCAGCGAAGTGGTCACCGACATGGGCGCCGAGCTGGTGGTGGCCTGGGCCGAAGGCGACCAGGCCCGGCAGAACGAACAGGCGCAGAAGATGCTCGCCGACGGCGTGGGCGCCCTGCTGGTGGTGGCGCACGACACGAGCAACGCCGCCCCGCTGGTGGACGCGGCCCGGGCGAAGAACATCCCGGTGATCAGCTACGACCGCCTGATCCGCGATGCCGACGTGGACGTCTACATCGGCTTCGACGTGGAGAAGGTGGGCCGGCTGCAGGCCCAGCACATGCTGGCGCGCGCGCCCAAGGGCAACTACCTGCTGATCGGCGGCGCGGAGGCGGACGGCAACTCCCACCTGCTGCGGAAGGGGCAGATGGAGGTGCTCGCGCCCGAGGTGAAGTCGGGGGCCATCCGCATCGTCCACCAGGGGTGGGCGGAGAACTGGAGCGCGGCCTCCGCGGCGGCGATCACGGAGGAGGCCCTCAAGAAGTCGCGCAACAACCTGGCCGCGATCGTGGCGTCCAACGACGTGACGGCCGGCGGGGCCATCGAGGTGCTGGCCAAGCAGGGGCTGGCGGGCAAGGTGGCGGTGTCGGGCCAGGACGCGGAACTCGCGGCGGCGCAGCGGATCCTGGCGGGGACGCAGACGATGACGGTCTACAAGTCGCTGCGGACGCTGACGCGGCTGGCGGCGCGCTCGGCGGTGATGATGGCCAAGGGCGAGAAGGTGGACACGAGCAGCGTGACGAACAACGGCCGGAAGGACGTGCCGACGATGCTGTTCGACCCGATCGCGGTGGACAAGAACAACCTGGACGGCGTGTTGATTGCGGACGGGTTCCTGAAGCGAGCGGACGTGTACGGGGCGGGCGGGACGGAGTAGGGCGCACCCGCGCGGCGGAAACAGAAGTCTCCTCCTGAGCAGACAAAAGTCCTTTCGTTCCTCGCAAGGCAGACTTCCTGAGTGCCGGCGCAGCGACCAAACGGGTCGTTCTGCGCCAGCTTTTGCTGAAGACTGGCACCGAGACGAGCAGGCATCGGTCTTGCTGCGCAGGGAAGTCGGTCACGCATGCCTTTCCAACTGACGAGTTCACCCATGTTCACCCCCCTTCGCCGCGCTGCTGTGGTCTTCGCCCTCCCGTTCTTTGCCCTGCTGGCGGCGATGCCCGCCCAGGCCGACGTCATCTCGGTCGGCCATTCGGTGACGCTGTCGTCCTCGAACCCGATCTGGAGCGCGCCGCCGGGATTCGACGTGTCGCGCAGCGACGCCGACGGCTACATCGGCGGGCCCTTCAGGCTGACGAACACGACCGCCGACCCCGACTACTCGTGGGTGTCGTTCTGTATCGAGCTCGGTGAAACCGTGGCCGACGGGGGGGTCTACACCGTCAGCGCGGTGACGACCACGACGTCCTCCGGCGCCAACCTGACGCCGGCCGCCGCCTGGCTGTATCAGACCTTCCGGTCGAATGCCTTCGGCGCACTCGACTACTTCGGGGGGGGCAGCTTCAGCGCGAACAACAGCGCTCATACCAGGATTCTGCAGGAGGCGCTCTGGCTCGCCATGGGGTCCTCGGTGCCGGGCGTCGATCCGGTCACCAGCTTGGCGGCCCAGCTGAGAGACCACGCCGCCACGCAGGGCCAGTCGATCGGGGGCGTGCGCATCGTGCAACTGGTCAGGGCGGACGGCTCGCAGGCCCAGGACCAGCTCGCCCTGCAGCCCGTGCCGGAGCCCGCCTCGCTGTTGCTGCTCGGCGGCGGCCTGCTCGGCCTCGCCGCCGCCCGCCGACGCGCCGGGCGGCGATAGCGCCCGGCGCCGCTGGCACGCGCCACCGATCCACGACGCCCGCGCGCTCTCCCGAGCACGCGGGCGTCTCTGCGTACGAGGCCGGTCTCCCCCGGGCTGCGCGTATCATGTCGAGGCCGCGCGCGGGGCGGGACCGCGCGCCCTCGCCAGGAGCGTCGCGTGTCGCATCCCCCCTCCGGTTTCGCCCTCACTGCCCTGACCCTCGTGATCGCGCTCGCCGCCCTCGCCGGGTCCGCGGCCGCCGACCCGCTCGGCGACCGCATCACCCAGCTCACCCGCGACTTCCAGGGCACGGTCTGGCTGTACGCGAAGAACCTGGATACGGGCCAGGAGTTCGCGTTGCGGGCCGACGAGCCGGTGCGCACGGCCTCCACCATCAAGCTGCCGATCCTCTGCGGCGTGGCCGCCGAGGTGGCCGCCGGCCGCGCCTCCTGGGACGAGAAGCTCACCATCCGCGCCACCGACAAGGTGTCGGGCTCGGGCGTGCTCACCGAGTTCGCCGACGGCACCGCGCTGCCCCTGCGCGATCTCACCAACCTGATGATCGTGGTGTCGGACAACACCGCCACCAACGTCGTGCTCGAGCGCGTGCCGGGCGACGCGATCAACGCCTTCCTCGACACCCTCGGGCTCACCCGCACGCGGACGCTGCGCAAGATCCGGGGCGACGGCACCGCGCTGAAGGCCCCGTCGGGCTGGAGCACGGCGGGCAAGCTCCCGGAGAACCAGCGCTACGGCATCGGCGTGTCCACCGCGCGCGAGATGGTGCGGTTGCTGGAACTGCTCGAGCAGGGCAAGGTGGTGAGCCCGGAGGCGTCGGCGCAGATCGTGGCCGTGCTCAAGCGGCAGCAGTTCAAGGACGGCATCGGCCGCCGGGCCGAGGGCTTCGACGTGGCCAGCAAGTCGGGCGCGCTCGACGCCCTGCGCAGCGACGTCGGCGTCGCCTACACCCAGGGCGGCCGCATCGCCATGGCCATCACCGTGGACGGCATGCCGAAGACCGACTACTCCCCCGACAACGCCGGCAACCTGCTGATCTGGGAGCTGGCGTCGGCACTGCGCGAGGGCCTCGCCCGGCGCTGACCGCACGGCGGCGCTGCCGGGAACCCGGCGCGCGCCGCCACGTTTCCGGCAGCCCTCAGGCGTGCAGCGAGAAGTCGCCGACCAGCGGCCGGACGACCGACGCGAACGCCGCGTACGGCATGCGGACGCTGTCGACGTGCGTCCCCGCGTTGAAGGCGATCTCCGGGCTGCGCGAGAGCGCGCGATCCACGAACACCCGCTGGTGATACAGCGGGCCGAACGGTGGCATCGCGCCGACCTCGCACCCCGGGTAGAGCCGGGCGAACTCGCGCTCGGTGGCGAGCCGCGCGCTCGCGGCGCCGGCCAACTGCCTCAACTGCTCCAGGTCCACCAGCCGGTCGGCCGGCAGCACGGCCAGCACCGGCTCGGTGTCGAGCACGCAGACGACGGCCTTGGCCCACCCGCGGCCGGGCACGTGCGCCACGGCCGCCTCGTGCTGGGCCGTGAAGGCGCGCGGGTGCTGGAAGAACTGATACGGCTGGCCGCTGTGGACGAGGAATTCCTGCACGGCAAGAGGTACTGGCACGTCGACCTCCCTGGGCGGCCCGGATGCGCCGCCCCGACTCCCGACCCCGCGGAAACGTCCGACCGGCCACGCCTCCACGGGAGGGTCGGGCCGGACCACGCGTCGGAAACTCGGCGCCAGAGGAACCAGACACCGGTGGACCAGCAACAGCCGCGCCAGCCTCCGGCCGGGGTGGCGCGCCCGGCCGCGGATGCCGATATCCCCGGCAGGAGGCTCGGCGCGGGAGGTCACGATGGGGCTGGTCAGGCTGTTGGGGTTCGCGAAGTTGTCGTGCGGCTGCGTCACCGGGCGCTATCGCGACCTGGCGTCGCGGCGCGACGTGCTCTACGTCGAGGAGAAGGGCCCGGCCTGCGCCTGCCCGAGCCACCGGCGCAACCAGCCGCTGCGCGCCGGCACCGCGCCCGTGCGCTCGCGCGCCCTCACGCACCTGGCCCGCGTCTCGTAGGCGGCGGCTTGCCCGCCGCGCGGCGCGTGGCATAGTGTCAACGGCGGCATGGCCGCCGCCCTTCCCCCGCCTCACGCCGTCCTCACCCGCGGCGCCGCGCGCTACCGCTTCTTCCGCGGCGACTGCCTGCGCCTGCTCGCCCTCCTCCCCGACGCCTCGGTCGACGTCGTCATCACCTCGCCGCCCTACAACCTCGGCGTCCGCTATCGCTCGTACGACGATGCGCGGCCGAGGGAGGAGTACCTGGGCTGGGTGCGCCAGTGGGCCACCGAGGTGGCACGGGTGTTGCGGCCGCACGGCTCGTTCTTCCTGAACGTCGGCTCGATGCCGCGCGAGCCCTGGGCGGCCATGGACGTGGCCCAGGCGGTGCGGCCGGTGCTGACGCTGCAGAACACGCTGCACTGGATCAAGTCGATTGCGCTCGATCGCGACGCGGTGGGCGAGCGCGCGGGGCTGGACCGCAGCCTCGCCGTCGGGCACTACAAGCCCATCAACTCGACGCGCTTCGTGAACGACTGCCACGAGTTCGTGTTCCACTTCACCCCGCACGGCAGCACGCCGCTCGACCGGCTCGCGCTCGGCGTGCCCTACCAGGACACGTCCAACGTCGGCCGCTGGAAGGGCGCGGCCGGGGGCCTCCGCTGCCGCGGCAACACGTGGTTCCTCCCCTACGAGACGATCAGCAGCCGCGACCGCGAACGCCCGCACCCCGCGACGTTCCCCGTGCGCCTGCCGGAGTTCTGCCTGCGGCTGCACGGCCTGGACCGCGTGTCGAGCGTCCTCGACCCCTTCCTGGGCCTCGGCCACACGGCGGTGGCCTGCGCGCGCCTGGGGGTCTCCTGCGACGGGTTCGAGCTCGACGCGGGCTACCTCGACGAGGCCGTCGCGCGCGTCCGGGACGCCGGCACCGACGCCTCCGGCAGCCATGCCGCCGAGCCGGACGGCGGGCAACCATCGCTGTGGTAGCCTTGGGGGCTGCCGACACCTGCACGCCGCCGGCAGGGTGCGCGCCCGTGGCGTCGCGCCCGGATGGCCCCGTGGCCCAAGGAGACCCCATGCCTGCACCAGCCGCCCTCGCGCGGGCCGCCCTCGCGACGCTCGCGCTCGCCGCCGGAGGCCCCGCGGCCCTGGCCCAGACCCCGCAGCCGCCGCCCCCGCCGCCCGCCGTGAAGGTGGGTCAGCCGGCGCCGCCCTTCACCCTGAGCTACCTCGTGGCCAAGCCCGACGGCGGGTTCGATCGGCGCCAGGTGAGCCTCGCCGACTTCCGGGGCAAGCAGAACGTCGTCGTGGCGTTCTTCCCGGCGGCGTTCTCGCCTGGTTGAACCAACGAGTTGTCCCGGTTCCGGGACACCAGCGGCGACTTCACGGCGACCAACACCACCATCCTCGGCATCAGCGTGGACAGCGTGTGGGCGAACAAGGCCTTCCGCGAGCAGTTGAAGGTGGACTTCCCCATCCTCAGCGACACCAAGCGCGAGGTGAGCCGCACCTACGGCGTCTACGACGAAGCCAACGACATGGCCAGGCGCACCACGGTGATCGTCGACACGTCGGGCGTCGTGCGGCACGTGGACCAGCAGCGAGACCCGGTGGCCCACGCGACGGGCGCCATCGGCATCTGCCGGCTGCTCAAGGAACCGAAGTAGCCGGCGCGTCCGCCCCGGCCACCGCGCGACGACCCGGCGGCCGGGGCCTCTTCCGCTGACGGATCGGACATGAAGGGCATCATCCTCGCTGGCGGCAGCGGCACCCGGCTCTACCCGCTCACCCGGGCGGTGTGCAAGCAGCTCGTGCCGATCTACAACAAGCCGATGATCTACTACCCGTTGTCCACGCTGATGCTGGCGGGGATCCGGGAAGTGCTGCTCATCACGACGCCGCAGGACCAGGACAGCTTCAAGCGGCTGCTCGGCGACGGCGGGCAGCTGGGTCTCCGGCTGGAGTACACCGTGCAGCCGAGCCCGGACGGGCTGGCGCAGGCCTTCCTCCGCGGCCGCGACGTCGTCGGCCCGGACCGCGTGGCGCTCGCGCTCGGCGACAACATCTTCTTCGGCCACGGCCTGCCCGAGCTGCTGCGGCGGGCGGCGGCGCGCGACCACGGCGCCACGGTGTTCGGCTACTTCGTGCGCGACCCCGAGCGCTACGGCGTGGTGGAACTCGACGCCGAGGGCCGCGGCATCAGCCTCGAGGAGAAGCCGGCGGTGCCGAAGTCCCCGTGGGCCGTGACGGGCCTCTACTTCTACGACAACACGGTGCTCGACGTGGCCGCGAACCTCCGGCCCTCGCCGCGCGGGGAGCTCGAGATCACGGACGTGAACCGCCACTACCTCGACCGGCGGGACCTGGTCGTGGAGCGCCTGGGCCGCGGCTACGCCTGGCTCGACACCGGCACCCACGAGTCGCTGCTGGAGGCCTCGCTCTTCGTCGAGACCATCGAGAAGCGCCAGGGGCTGATGCTGGCCTGCGTGGAGGAGATCGCCTTCCGCATGGGCTACATCGACGCCGACCAGGTGCGGGAGATCGCCGCGCCGATGGCCAGGAACGAGTACGGCCGCTACCTGCTGCGCATGCTGGAACAGGACGGGCACCATGCAGGTGCGTGAGACGCCGCTCGCCGGCGCCGTGGTGCTCGAGCCGCGCGTGTTCCACGACCCGCGCGGCTTCTTCCTCGAGACCTACCACGCCGGGCGCTACGCGGCGGCCGGCATCGCGGGGCCGTTCGTCCAGGACAACCACTCGCGCTCGCAGGTGGGGACGCTGCGCGGCCTGCACTTCCAGTGGCGCCGCCCGCAGGGGAAGCTCGTGCGCGTGATCGAGGGCGCCATCTTCGACGTCGCCGTCGACATCCGGGAGGAGTCGCCGACCTTCGGCCGGTGGGTGGGCATCACGCTCTCGGCCGGCAACTTCCTGCAGTTCTACGTGCCGCCGGGCTTCGCGCACGGCTTCTGCGTGACCACCGAGGTGGCCCAGGTCGAGTACAAGTGCACCGACCTCTACGACCCGGAGGGCGAAGGCGGGATCGCCTGGAACGACCCGGACCTGGCCATCCCGTGGCCGGTGGAGGTCCCGATCCTCTCGCGCCGCGACGAGAAGCACCCCACGCTGCGGCAGAAGTACGGGCGCGGTCCCACCGGCCCCGGCATCGTGCTGGACTGAGCAGGTCGCGCCTCGGGGGACGGCAGGTCAGGCGACCGGCCGCCGGCGGGAGCCGGCCGGGGCGTCGGAATCCTCGTGGCCGTCACCCTTCTCGCCAGCGCCGCCCTCAGGCGAGGCGCCATCGTCGGGCCCGTTGGGTTCCACCCAGTCCCGCCACCCGCAGTGCCAGCACCCCCAGGGGCGCTTGGCCGTGAAGCGGGCCCGCAACCGCCCGACCGCCGAGAGCGGCAGCGGGCGGAGGAAGGTGGACGAGCAGATCGGACAGCGCGGCATGGCGGCTCGGGGGGGCTGCGGCCCCTCCCACACTCCATCGGCACCGGCGCGGAACTTCCGCAACCGGCGCCACCGCCTGCCAGCGTATCACCTTCCCGGCGGCGCTATTCGACCCAGGACCGGTAGTACCCCTCGTCCTCCACCGCGAGCGCCGCCGTGGACACCCGCAGCGGCCGGAAGGTGTCGAGCATCACCGCGAGTTCCTTCGTCTCCTTCTGGCCGAGCGACGCCTCGGTGCGCCCCGGGTGCGGCCCGTGCGGCACCCCGTCGGGGTGCAGCGTGACCGACCCGTACTCGATGCCCTTCCGGCTCATGAACTCCGAGCTGGCGTAGAACAGCACCTCGTCGGACATCACGTTCGAGTGGTTGTAGGGCACCGGCACCGCCTGCGGGTCGAAGTCGTAGGGCCGCGGGCAGAACGAGCAGATGACGAAGTTGTCGCCCTCGAAGGTCTGGTGGATGGGCGGCGGCAGGTGCACGCGCCCCACGCGCGGCTCGAAGTCGTGGATGCTGAACGCCCACGGGTAGTAGTAGCCGTCCCAGCCGACGACGTC
>JADHED010001511.1_pt1 | contig 19365 bp, 34 predicted proteins | sample 8952041 | NCBI WGS metagenome assembly JADHED01 (sample SAMN16124423, study PRJNA663239) | bioreactor sludge metagenome | isolation source: sludge (control) | place: India:Bengaluru | collected 2018-09-08
GTCACGAAACCCCCAGCTGTAGATATCATTCATTAACCGGGTAGCCAATGGCAGGCCGTCATAGTTCTGAGCGGCTGCATCTACCGGTACTGTACCTGGTCCCTGACTGTATAATATTTTTGTTATCTGCGATGTGATGATATACCCCAGCAGAAATGCACCTATTACGGCTGCTATCAGCAGACGGTAATCGCCCGCTTTTTTGCGGAAAACCAGAATACCCGCTACTGTTGCCAGCAGGGTAGGTAGTAAAATGTCTATCTGTCTTTTTCGTGCCAGTGTCAGTGCCATGTTATTGTGCGTTTGCTGTTTGCAAAATTTTGTGCAGGGTGCTGTGCAGTGCTTTTTCGTCGCCGGTATAGCCACCATCTGCACCGCGTGTGGCTGCACCGCTTTTGTATTGATAGCCACGGCCTGCATATTGCTGGTCGTATGCTGCCAGCAGGTAGCTGGCATCTGTAGCTTTTCCTTTTATCAGGTAATAGCGTGTCAGGTTGGCAATTTCTTTGCTGCGTGCAGCATCTATGAGCCACTGCGGAAAACCATCGGGCAGGTACTGCCTGCCTGCTGCCAGCATTTGCTGATAGGCATTGCTGCCCCTTGCCTTGCGGTAGATGATAAAGGCAGTAATGCTGATTACCAGCATTACTGCGATTATTACTATTTTTTTACGAGCGCTCAATTGCTGTTTACTTAATGGTTAGTAACTGATATTAAGCAGCTGTAGCGGGCGTAGTTGCCGCGTCTTTTTTCCAAAACATCTGATAAGATATCAGGCCCAGAATAACGAGCACCAGTAACGGCGTCCATGCTTTCAATGTTTCCATTTGTTGCTTTTTTTTGTGTTATTAAAAATTGTTGTTATGCTAAAATGATTGCCACTATAATCAGTACAATCACGATAAGCCCTATTATTCCGTACAGTTGTACACTACCGCCGCTCAATTGCTGCATCAGTGCGCTGTCTATACTTGCCGCTGTTTGTGCGCTGATGCTCTGCGCCGCTGACAGCTCTTGCCCGTATTTATTGCGTGCCCTCAGTTCGCAATCTGGCTCTAACTTTTTTCGCGGTGTCAGAAAACCACCCAGCGGGCTTGCCTTTTTCTCTCGCTCTACACAGGCCGCTGTTTCAATGCGTATATCGTCCTTTATATCTGCCTCAGTGCGTGCCATTGTGTTTACCGTTTTCTGAATATGAGCAAGAGCCCTACAAATGCTATCATGCTTACTACTACTATCAGCAGTATTCTTTGCTGCTGTTGGTTGAAGTTGAGCAGGTAGCCCAGCTTTGCATTTTGTGCATCGGCCTCCTGCTGCTGCAGCTGAAACCCGAGCTGCCTTTTCTGCATTCGTTCGCCAATCTGCCCGAGGTTTACGTTTGCGCCTGCTTCAAAGGTTTTACCGATCCCCTCGAACATAGCACCGAGAAAATCAGCTGCCATGACTTATATCAGTTTTGTGTTGAAACTGAAATTTTCTGCTTTGCGCCTGGCATACCAGCTGCCCCATGTTTCGCCAACGTATGGCAGGGTAGATGCTGTACCGGTGCCTGCAAAATTTTGCAGTACGCCATCTGTACCTGCAGCAGTTGTGCTGTATGTATTTGTATCTTTTTTACGGAATACAAAAAACACTACCACTGCCAGCAATACCAATGCGCCAATAATGTATATCGTGCTGTTTTTCATGCGCTTATTTGTTTGTGTTAGCTTCCAGCCTTTTAATTGCTCCCTGAAATATCAGACCTGCTACAAACAGGATTAGGAACAGGAAAAACCAGTACTTAACGAAGTTTCCGAATGTGAAAGGAACTGCCATTAGCCTTTAAATTTTTTGTACAAATACCATCCGCCCCAAGAGAGCAATGCCAATACTGCTATGAGTATAGCGTAGTGATACCATTGCCAGCCGCCGCCTGTTTCCAAACCGAGGGCAGTATCTACAGCATCTGCTACCGCTGTGCGCATAGATGGCTTTTGCGGTTTGGCTGTTGCATCGCTTTTCTGTACAGGTACGGGTGTAACACCTGCCACCGTTTGCGGGGTAGCCTGTGTAACCGTTTCGTAGTTTACCTGTGTTGTTTTCAGCATAGCGATGGTTATTTTCTGAATGCGAAAAACAGTACCACCACTACCAGCAGCACGATACCTATCACCCAAATAATAGTATTGTTGTTGCGGTTGCCACCTTGCAGCGATGACAGGCCGAGCATGCTCTGCCAGTTGTTGGCAGATGCCTGCGCATTGGCGCGGGCTATCTCGTTAGGGTCTGCCTTGAGGCTGGTAACAAGGCTACCGGCACCCGTTAGTACTCCGCCGAGGTTGCCAAAAATCACTTCCCATGCAGATTTACCGCTGGTACCTGTAGTACCATAAGTAGGCGTAAAGCCTGAGCTCTGCCCGCTACCGGTGAATGAGCCCTGATTTGAAGATGAGCCGAGCAAGCCCGGGTTCATCTGCATATTATTTGTATAGCCAGTAAGCCATTTCATATACTACAGATATGTGTTTTGTGAAACGAATATTTCGAAATCGAGCCCTTTACCTTGCTTTACAGCGCGGGTGTGTTTCTCGATCAGGAAATTTTTCAGCCTGTTTTTATAGAAGTCGCCTTTTTCCAGTCCCGGTGTCAGTTTTTGAAACTCGCCCGGGAAATACTTTTGTATGAAATCGTACACCCCGCGAGGTGAACCATCTACAAGCGCATGAAAGTGCTGCGCAGGGCCGTTGGGCCACTGACTGCGAAATGTCGCTTCTACCTGTTGAAGTTGTTTTGCATCCATGATGCTGAAATGATTTGACATTGAAGAAAACAGGGCGGGCATGTTGGCCCGCCCTGATAATATCTGATACTGTGTGCTGTGCTTAGTTGGTAGGCACGAAAGTTTTTGCACCCACTTTTGCTACAATGAAGTAGATATTCAGCACCGTACTTTGTTTAATCTTCATGCGCAGGTATGTCTGTGCATTTACATTAAACCTTGCTTCCGGTACGCGTATCACATCGCTGAAGCCATTACCAACGCTTTCGCGATAGCTGGTCAGGTCTATTTTACGCTCCTGAATGTTGTTGTTGATTGGTGGCACGTCTGCAAACTCCATTGTTTCGGTGAAGTTTGTTGTACCGCTGTCGCTGATACGCATACCTATTACCTGCATACCAACAGACTTGAAATAGTCTACCGCGTCTGCGTATGTAGAGAATGCACCGCCCGTGTACGTTACACCTGTTGGCAATGTAGCACGCGCTGCGCTACCTGCACCCGGGATGGGGAAAAACGAGCTTGTAGCTGCTGCAGCACCACTGGCAGTAAACTGCATGTGTACCTCGTTGGAATTGCGGAAGTCGTTTATACCAACTGTAGCACCTGTAACCAGTCCGCTGTCTGCTACTGCCTGAATAACTGTACCGTTATTTTGCATAAAAAATTTGCGTTTTGATGATGCAAAAATGCCGCTACAGTAAAGGGTTTCCTATATTTTGCAAGTAGTTGCAAATTATAGGTTTTGTACTAAAATTGTTGTATAAAAACGCCCGAAAAACTACCCGTAATGCGTATCGTCTGCACGCATTTCTTTCTGTAATGTTATCGTCCATTTGATGCGCTGGCCTCGAGGGTGCAAAGGCACATTTTCCCAGACTACTTTCAGGCCGTCCGTCTGCAATGCACGCAGTATGATGTTGTACTGGTCGGTATCTACCACACCCATGCTGTAGCAGTTTTCCAGCATGCGCAGTGTATAGGTGTCTTTCATTATTGCTTATTTATTGTATGTATGTACAAATATACTGTACAAATGTATATACAATGCTATAGGCTGTATCTATAGAAAAAATTTACCTATCAGCACCTGCTGCACCACGATGCACGCAGTTACGGAAACCTGCAGCCGAGTGTCACACTGTTACAACTGTAGGAGTGGTAGTTGCAATCAATTGATTTTTAGAAAATTACAAAGGTTTCAGGCTGTGACAATGGTGTAACAATGTGTAACAAAGTGTAACACTATATTTTTTTAATATGTTGTAAGTGTAACAAAGTGTGACAATCTGCAACAATGACAAAACGGCAGTGTTACAAATGCTGAAAGATAGAGCGGTATTGCTTTCTGTTGAATTGTAACAAAGTGTAACACTATATTACTATCAAAAAATAAAGCCTATAGATATTCTCTATTGAAAACGGCATGTAGGGCAGAAAGCCCGATTTTTTGAATTTTTTTTCTTTTCAGCCGCCACCCCTACCGCTATATAGGGGGCAGCATTGGTTTCGACGATCAGGGGAACGGCTACAGCCATAGCAGCGAGCGCCAACGGCCTGAGGATGGCATATATGCAACCGGGCTGCACAATGCACCGTATATGCGCAGCAGACTCGTTTGCATACAGGGCTAACCACCGCTTAGGGTTAGTTATGTACTGGAATACAGGGCACAAAAAAAGCAGGGTAGAAACCCTGCTACGTTGTTGTTAATACCCACTATTAACGGACGTGTATTTTAAATGATTTTTATTTGTTTATACAGTTTGCTGCATTGCAGTTTAAGGCTGTGCGGTGTTGGTATATAGTCGAGCCATACAGTATAGGAATAGCCTTTGTAGATTGCGGTAATGTTTGCATAATGCCGCCAATTACCATCTTGCAGAAATTCGCCGTATGAGTACATGAATGGAATGCCGTCGCGGTTGATATAACAGCCACGTATGTCATACCCTTGAAAGTTGCTTTCTTTTTGCTCTACTGATTGGGTACAGTAGATTTTGTACTTCGTTATGTTACTCATGCTACGTTCTTTTTATTCATTTCTGAAACATCCAAAGGGGCAGGGGTGAAGAGCTGCAGCTCGTGGCTGTCTATCAGGCCCTGCACTTCGGTGTATTTGCGTTTTACACACTTGCCGCCAAACTCGTAGAGGTACACATGCGCCTCATCAGGTGGCAGATACTGCTCTACACCCGCTACCAAAAACGCCCTGGTATGCGTAGCATTACGCAGATAGGTAAACTCCCGTATTTGCTGCGCCGCTGGCAGCATGAAAACTGTATCAGGCATAGAATCTACTTTTTAGGTTCAATGAATACTGAATTATCAGCCTTTGGTATGATGGCAATTGAGCCGTCCGAATTGTTTATTAACAACCCTTTTTCAGAGGCGTTCAAAACGAGTCTTGTACTATCAGGTAGTGTAACCACAATCACGGTATAACCGCCTGCCTTTGGCGTTACTTTTATGTCTATATCGCTCATACCAATGGTGTTTTTTGCAGCATGTACTGGATGTTTAGTAGCTGGTCTTTGAGGTGTGGCAAGCCGTTTAGCTTGTTGTACTCTGTGCGCCACTTGCTCAGCTCACTACCGCTAAGATTACCGGGCGTAATGCGTGCCCGCTGCTCTTCCAGCAATTTGATACGTTTAGCAAGCCTGTCGTGTTCGCGAACAAGGTATTCCTGCGATGGGCTCATTGCCTGCATCACTTTCTTAATGGCTTCAATACGTTCTGCTTTCCTTGCATAGTGCCTGTAGGATGCAGTACCAATGTGTGACATCTGCATACCACCATAGCAGGTGCGCAGGTCTTTCTCAATTTCTTGCAGCGTTATCATATTATCCGGCTTTAGTTTCTGATTGTTTAATAAGCTCCAGCATATCGCCCAGCTCTTTGTGCAGGTTAGTGGCCTCTGCTACTGTCATATTTACAACGTCGTCATCTTCGGTTATAGAGATAATACCACCTCTTAACATTATACCTATCATGTTGATACTATCTACATGATACAGGCGTTCGGGCTTATCTACATCTTTTGTAACACGTTCAATTTTCGCCAAAAAATTGTGCAGATGTGTTGCTTCTTCTACCGTAAATACAATGCAATCATGCTCTTGCGATATCGATAACACACCGGCACCGCATGACAGTTCGATGTCGTACTCTTCAATATTGCTTTCGTCTTTTATGGTTACTTCTTTTGCAGGAAAACACATATTATGCAGTTTTTAAAATGGTAAATCGCCTGTTGTTAATGGTATTTGTGCCTGCTGAGGCTGTTGCTCATCTGCAGACGGTGCTGCAGGTGCTGGTTGCCCTGCAGGTGTATCTGTAAAATCTTCGCGTTTGAAGATGTAGAAACGGTTATTAAACTTTACCCACTCAATATCGAGCAACATATTGCCGCCCTCGCCGTTTTTATGTATCAGCCTCGGGTAGCGTTCGCGCTGTGGGCCCTGTGTTTTGTAGCCCATATCGTTGAGCGTTCGACGTATGTATTCCTTTTCGTTGGGCTTGCGTATCAGCTCTGCAATGGCAGAGAGCGGGAAGTTGAGAACGGCCTCGTCGGTAGCTTCAAACATTTCTGCAATTGCCAGCTCCATATTTTTCTGCATGCTGCTCTTGCTGTTTTTTACCAGCTTGCGCAGCGCCTCTGTCTGCAGCAGTGCAGGATCAAAATGCTGACGGCTGCGGGTAGGTGTTTTCAGCGTCCGTGTATTGAGCATGTGCAGAAACGCGCCTATCTCTTCATTCAGTATCTTGGTAAGGTCGTGGTTTTTGGTTTTGATGGTAGGCACTTTAATAACCCAGTAGCGGATATCCTGCTCGCCCACCATTATGAAATTGTCTTCGTTATTACTGTTGAGTATAAACTTGCCAAAGAAATCCATTTGCACCTGGTTCTTACCTTTGGCGTTCATACTGATTTTATTGGCAGTGCTAAGGCTTTTCAGGCGCTCCTGCACTACCTGCTTATCAATCTTCGTTTCATCTACCGCAATTACCAGTTTGCTACTCCAGTGGGCGTTAAAATCGTTTTGCAAATCGGCATTACCGATGATAATCATGTTTTCACCGAAAATCAGGTTCAGCCAGTTGATGAAGGTTGTTTTACCTGTTTCATTTTCCTTGCTTACGAGGCAGAGTATCGGCAGTGTTTGCTGCGGGCGCTGGTATAGCAGCTGTATATAATCGAGCCCCAGCTCGTAGTATGGCATCGTTACATCTTCGCCGCTGCTGTCTTTGAATGTGATAGGCTGCTCCCCGAATATGTGCTTTACAAAATCCATCGTCAAAGAGCAATCGCCCTCTTCGGGTTGGTGCCCGAAAGGATGGTACATATTGAAACAGCCATTAATAACCCGCTGGTAGTCTATGTGCGATGGCACAACAACAAAGTCCTCATACTTCGGTATCCACTGTATTATTTTCTTGCCGTGGTCGTCTGATATGGTGCTTTTGCTGCGCGGTACAAATACGGGTATGCGGTTGCCCATTTTATCAGGCCGCAGGATGTTTTTGTAATAGTCGTCACCAACGCGAAAATAATCGCTTGCCTCGCCGGGTGTTATGATTTCGCATTTCTGCTGCTCGTCGTTGAACTTGTATTTTGTACCGTTGAATATAAATGCCTTGCTCGCTATCTCGGGGCGGCTCTGCAGATGGTGCAGGTAGAAAGCATCAACATCGTTGAGCAAAAAATATTTGTGTACATCGGCACTGGTATAGGTTACCTCGATTTTTACAAAGTAAACACCCTCGTGTTTTTTGCCTTTGAACGTATCGAATTTGTGCAGCTCCTTTACAATAGCGGGCACTTCATCGGGTAGGGCAATCAGCAGATCGTCGAGCCCTTTCGGTTTGCCCTCGTGGTTATCGCTGCGCACATGAGCAAAGTATTTTTGCACCCGCTCGTATCGCTTATCGCTCAACAACTCGCGGAATGTATGCACACTGTTGAAGAAGTTTTTCGGGCGCTTGTACAGGTCTATACCGTCCTCTACATCTTTGCTCGTAATATCGCGGCAATCCCCATCGGTTAGCCATATAACCCGCTCCACGCCGCATACTTCTACCAGCTCTGATATTTCGCTGTGCAGGGTATTGCTGCTGGTATCTTTCATGGCTGTGATGCTTGGCAGGCCCACACACATAATGCCATGCTTGGCAGATTTCCATGCTTTGAAATAGCCCTCTGTCAGTACCAGTGTAGCTATGGTTTGCTGTGGGTTTCCTGCCTTACGTGCTGCAATGGCATCGTCGTATGCCTGCACCACTTCCGGTGGAAAGAAAGGGCGCACGGGTTCGCCTTTGGGCATCAGGTATTTTGCCAGTCCTGTTTTGGTGACGATGGGCTGCTTTAGCCGGGTAATGGTGTACGGATTGCTGGTATTGCTGCCTTTCTTTTTGAAAAACTGCCTGTGCCTGCTGAGGCTGTACACCAGTATTTCAATACCCTTTTCCGTTTCGGTAAAAATGGGGTATGGTACCAGCTTTTCAACGTGCTTACCCTCTGTAAATTCATTATTCCACAACTCTATACTGTTATTCTCATCGGTAAGGCCCAGCGGCTGCATACGCTGCTCAAAGAAACTGCGTGTATCTTCGGGCTGCTGTTCTGCGGCCTGTTCGCTTTGTTGTATATCTTCTGTATGCTCTTGCATGTGGTTAGTAGTTGGGTGGTGGAGTGGTTAGCCTTTGTGAACGTGTAACGGATGCTTAGTATTCGGAATGAATACAACACCATTACGAGTACTCCTAAGAAGTAAGGAATTGAAGCCATCGAGTCCGTTGAAATCTTCGGGAACAGGCGCTGTATCTTGTGTGATGTATATGGTAGGCTGGCTAACATTTTTCATCTTTTCGTGAAAAAAAACAAGGTCCTCAACAGTTGGCACCTCTTCTACAATAACCAGCGTCATATCACAATATTCATAATCTTGCAAACGGTTAATGAAAGAAATAATATCACTGTCATCTCTTGTGAAAGCAATTCGGATAGGTTCACTTCCATACATTTCAGCGATTGTATTTGCAAGCGTTGTTTTACCCGGATATCCCTGCAGTATCAATGGTTTTCTCATATCTGTAAGTATTTAGTAGTTGGGTGGTGGAGTGTTATGAATTAGTTATTTGAAAGAACGAATGCATCGGCTGTTTCAAATAATGACAGACTACAAAAAGGCTGTTTATATCCGGCTCTTTACCGTTTTCAATACGAGAAAGCGTAGCAGGACTAATACCAAGTTGTTTGGATAGATCGCGAAGACCTAAGCCTGTGTATTCTCGTGTAGATTTAAGCAGTAGAGATAGCCTATCCCCCAAATATTTTACTTTCATTATTGTGGTTTGATTTTGATAGCAGCGCCTGCCACTTCGTAGTTAATGCCAATTTTTTCCAGTATCACGGGCATTGGTACATCGCGTATGTAGGCACAGTCGCGCATTTCTATTGCCCGCTCTATGGTGCGCAGGTTCTGGTCGAGGTATATTTTTTCCTGCAACAGTACCCGGCGCTTACGGTTGAATAGTGGCAGGTCTTGCAGCTCTGCCTTGTTTTTTTCTATCAAGTCGTTGAGCTTGTAGCTATACTGCAGCAGTGCTGCATAGCTGAGGCTCTGCGCCTCTTGAGTGGTTACGATTTTAATGTTCATAGCTGTGAGATTTTGAACGTTTGCACCTGCCGCCGATTTGAACAGCGTCACTGCCTTTAACAGTCAGGTGTTAATCCCATTTTCTTTGGCATGCTAATTCAACTGTTGTCTCATCGCGTTGATTTATTGCATCTGTAACAAGTTTTGAAACCTTAGTAAATTCATCTACGCTTAGAGAAATGCCATTAATTTTGCTTTCACCCGGCAATGGGGTGTAGTTGTTTTTAAGTACTATCTCAATACTTTTTACCTTAAAAACACGTTCTACCTTTGTGTTGCCAAATAGCTTGCATTCTTCCTCCCTTTCATTTTGCACTTTCAATGCATCATCTTCAAGTGCTTTTTTAGGAATAGCCAACTCACACCTTTTTAGTAACTCGAGATACTTACTTACTATTTCATCAGATAACAGGTCCTCCCACCATCCATTAATAAGTAATATTTTTTCAGATGATATTTGATGTATCATACTTTAAACGCTACACTTTGCAGTAGCCGCTTTGCACCTGCCGCCGAATTGAACAGCGGCACTGCCTTTAACAGTCAGGTGTTATTCTGCAATAAAAAATGCTGTGTTTGCCTGTACCGTATTACCAGGCACTTGCTGTGCAGCACTTCGATTTTCTACTACACCCTCGATGCTCACTACCAGCGCTGCTATGCCGTTGGCGTTTGGCAGCTCTACAATGTGCGCCTCGTAGCTTTCACCGGGTAGCTGCTCGCTACCATTCGGGTACCAGCGTACTTTTTGCCCTACTTCCAGCGGGGTAGGTTCTGCTGCTTTTTCAGTTGCTACCTGAGTAGCTTGCTCACCTGTAGTACTCGTTGCCGGTGGTGCAGGAGCATCTGCAGGGGGCTTGGGTTGTGCTGATTTTTTAGGCGCTGCTTCCTTTTTTGGGGCTCGTTTCTTTGGAGCGCTTTTTTTAGCAGCTGCTTTTTTCTGTGCTGTGCCCGTACCAGCAGTATCAGCCGGTGCAACGGGATTTTCTGTTGCCATAAACTGTATGGTTTTGAGTGTGAAAAATGCGGTGTTATGCTCTTTCTGTAGCAGGTACAGGGATATCAGGCACTTTTGCAAGCCCTGTTTTATTCTGCCATTCGCGCATACGTTCTGCATGCAGACGCGCTGTGCGTACAATTACAGGATCTGCACCCTCTGACTGTGCAATAGCTGCCCATGCTTCAACTGCTTCGGGCGCACACACGTCTTTTGCTCTGATTAGAAATACAGGCTCGTCATCAGCAATCTTGCCGGTATTGTCCTGAATGTGGTCGTAGTCGTTTCTTGCGTGTAACATGTTATTGATTTTTATAAGAGATTATAAAAAGCCGCATATCTTTCGAGCGGCGCAATTCCGTAATACTTATTCCACGTACCCAAACACTGTTTTTCAGTCATTTCGCCATCTTTCCAAACACCAATCAATACCCGCCTGCTATGAGCCTTTTTGTTCGCTGACAGCGAAAAACTGTCTGTCCTGAATTCATAATACACATATACTTTGCACATTGTAGAGTATCGCTCTGCGGCCTCTATAGCTTCGTTTTCGGTTTTGTAATCCAGCTTTAGCATATCTGTTAACAAATTGTTGAAGTATCGCTTTTACTATAGTTTAACAAACGCTGCAAACCTGCGCCCACATTGCTTTTCAATGTTTTTCATACACATGTCAATGGCTGATTTGTCAGCATTGGCAAGGGCTTTGCTTAATCTCTGTATGCTTTTGGCTGACTTAACCTTTCCTGTCTGTGGTCGTAAATCCTTTTCCGAACGGGGTTTGCACATTTTTTCCTATCTTTCGAGGTTAGAAAAAGCAAACCCGCACATAGCTGTCATACTATGTACGGGTGTGAATTGCTTTACGGGCTGCATCCCGTTAACGTGCTTATTCAAAGAGAAGCTGACAGAAACCTGTCGAGCGAGTTTATTACTGAAATTACTAGTGGGTATTACTGACATACTCTTTTCTCTTTTGAATGAAGCCCTTACGATTGCAGCTGTAAAGGATTATGATGTAAAGTAAAATAATTCTTTACGAGTAAACAAACAATTTACTGAAAATATTTTGTTAATGACTGGAATAGAATTAAAACAAATTATAGATAACTACTTCTTTATCAACAAGTTAAAGGGGGTTGAAATAGGGTATACACAGGTTGCAGAAATGCTCGGAATATCTAAGCAAAACCTTTACAGTAAAATGAAAAGTAAGAGTTTGGATAGCGAATTTTGTAAAAAAGTGGAGAAAATACTGCCTGTTAATGAGGAGCAGGGAGTAATACCGCGCCAACTGGAAGAGCCATCTACCATGTATATGAAACACAACCAACCAAAAGACCTGAAAGACATGCTTATTGAAAGCCAACAGGAGCAGATACGCCTGCACCGGAAACTGGAAAGGGTGCAGGACGAATTGATTGCAGCCATCAAAGAAAAAAAAGACTAGTTAACCTACTTTTGCACCTATTCGTTAACCTGAATTGAAAACACACCTAATCAAATGAAAAAAACAATTACCGTGGCAACCATGGCCACTATTGCCATTGGAGCATTATCGTACAGAGTGTACCAGCAACGCCAATTTATCAGGCAACTGCAAGACCAGAGCAGGGAATATACCCGCAACCTGATAGCAGCACGCAACGAGCTTTATGCAGAGGATAGCAGTTTTGCAGAGCTTATTTTCATTGGTGATAGCCATATTGAGCTGGCAGACTGGAGCCGCATTTTTAACATGCCTATCGTTAACTATGGTATCGGTGGCGACCTTACGGGCGACATTGCACGCAGGCTGCAATCTATCTACAGAAAGCACCCTAAAAAAGTAATGGTAAACGGTGGTATTAACGATTTGGGCGAGGGTGTAAAGCTCGATACTGTTACAAACAATCTGGAGTATATTTTCAAAAGCCTTACGGACAGTGGTATAAAAGTGTACTACACATCAATACTGCCCGTGGGCGGCTCAAAATCTACCATTAACGATGAGATTGCAAAGGCAAATACTGCTGCAAAATTGCTGTGCGAAAAATATGGTGTGCAATACATTCCGTTTTCTGACAGCTTTAAAAATGACTATCTGACGGTTGATAGTGTACACCTCAATTTTTTAGGTTATAAGGCATGGGCTGCAATGCTAAAGCAGCATACAGACCTTGTAACCAACTAACTGCAACGGGGCTGCATCCCTTTTGTGCTTATGAAATACATACTACCAGTGCTGCTACTCTGCAGCAGTGCCTGCATGGCACAGATACCATACTACAGCACGGGCATACCCGGTGCAAAAGATTATACCCGTATCGGCATCATGCCCGGTGGCAGGGTATCGATATTTACAGGGCCATCATTACAGCAGACAGATCTGCAGCCCGTTTCTTACGTTCCTGATTATCCTGATTATTTTATTGCACAGTCGGCAGACGGTGCGCAATACCTTGTACAAATCGGTGCATCGCACATAGAGCTGCAAGGCATTACAAAGCCCTACAGGAAGGTATTTGCATTTGAGCGGGTAGATTGTACCCTATGCGATAAAACACCTGAGCAAGCTATGCAACATGCTCGCGAATACACTACCGGAAACATACAGAAAGACGGCAAAGCGTTATCTGCAGAGCGCATGCAAAAGGTCTTTAATCTTGCAGTTAAGCTGATAATAACAACTGTAAAACTTTGACAAAAACGTTGCCAAATGAAAGAGAAACAACTACCGAAAACAGCGGCTTTGAGCGGTGCAAAAGAGGGGTTAAGTAATCCCGTCTTCGCTACAAAAGAAAAGCCGCACTCAGTGCGGCTTTTATATTTTTCATTCGTGGTTGTCATCTGATAATACTAATTATATATGCCATTCATGGCAGTTAGTATTAATGGTTTACCATCAGTTACCACAATAGTATGCTCATGTTGCGCCATAAAGCCACCTTTATTGCCAACCATTGTCCAATCGTCACTAAGCGTTATTGCAGTAGTTGATTTTGTAGATATAAATGTTTCTATGGCTACAACAGAATTTTTCTTAAATCGCTCTCTGTTGAATCTGTCTCTGTAATTTGCTATTTCAAACGGTTCCTCATGCAGGCTGCGGCCGACACCGTGACCCGTAATGTTTTTTACTACATTGAGTCCTTTCTTTTTTGCTTCCGTTTCTATCAACCAACCTATATCTGCAATTTTTACACCGCCTTTAATACTGTTGATTGCCTTTTGCAAAATATCTTTTGATGCATCAACCAACTGTTGATATCCGTTTATATCTCTGCCCAAAACAAACGACGAACCATTGTCTGACCAGAAACCATTAAGTTCTGCTGATACGTCTATGTTTACGAGGTCGCCTTCTTGTAGTATTCGTTTTTGGGACGGTATACCGTGACAAAATTCATTATTGACGCTGATGCAGGTATAGCCCGGAAAGCCATAGGTAAGATATGGGGCAGACTTTGCTCCATATGACTGTAGTATGCTGTTACCAAACTCGTCCAACTCTTTTGTTGTTATTCCCGGTTTGGCATATTTTACCATTTCTCTGAGAGTGACTGCTACTGCTTCACTCGCTTTTTTCATTCCGACTAATTCCGCTTCATTAGTTATCGACATTATATGTGCTTATTTAATAGGCGTTATAGTATATCCTTCCTTCTTTAGTAGTGCAATCAAACCATTGTCTCCATAAAGATGACCTGCACCAACCGCAAAGAAGACTGATGTTTTATCCATCTTTTCTATCATTCGTGGTATCCATTTTTCGTTACGAACGTCAAGGAATCCGTCAATATCTTTATCTGAAGCGCCTGATTCTTTTATCAGTTTTCCAAGTGCAGGTAAGTCTTGATTTTTATATGCTGTAGTGAGTTTTTTATAATCCCATTTATCGGTGCTTTTGCCATTCAATAGGTCTACTATTTCTTTAATCACAGAGTCTACTGGCAGATTGTCAAACAGGTCCAGCTGCTCACTAACAGTTTCGAGACCTGTTATTTCTTTATGCTCAGTTTTAGCTGCTTCCATGATATTGTTTTCGTAGGATATGGGATTGCTACAGTCTGAAGATTGAGTAGAGAATAGTGTTTGCAATGCTACAGGCTTCATTTGTTGAAATAATTCGATGTTCATACCCAAGGTATCTTTTACATATTTCTCAAGCTTTTCATAATCAGTAGGAGAAAAGTAGTCTTTTAGTTTTTTACCACTCTGGTCTATCATGCCTGCTGCTATCTGCATCATAATATTAGGGTCGTCCATATCCATTTCAAAGCATACCTCCTTACTTTTCAGTAGGCTTTGCTTCATTGCCTCTGTCCATATATAGTCTTGCGGACATATCAGATGTATCGTGCCGAAAAGGTAGGATTTCTCTTTCATGCCTTTACCAGAAACAGCCCATAACAATGACTTTGTGTTTTGTGCACCTGCAGTAAAGGATACAATGAATGTGATAATGAGGGTTAATATATTTCGGAGAAATGTTTTCATGTTATTCGAATAATAAAGTGATCAAACCGATACTCATACCACCAATAATGGCGAGTATTTTTTGCTTAGTAAGCATATGATGCTTAGTGCCGCTCTCAAAGAAAATAGTGGTAGATATATGTATAAATGCGCCTGCTACTACAGGTATCAGCATTATTACCACTTGAGACATAGCATAATAACTCTGCCCAAGTTTTGTAGCTATAACTGCACCAAGTGGTGTAATTAAAGAAAATAGCAATAGCATCAACCATGATTTTGATTTACTACTGTTATTTGCAAATAATGAAGTGATTAACAAAGCCTCCGGCAGCTTGTGTGCTGCTACTGCCATATACAAAGATGGTTCTGTGCCAGACATTCTATAGTTAAAACCCAAAGGCAGCCCCTCCATAAATGCATGCAGCGATAAGCCTATCATAATAGACATAAGTGGTACATGATGGTGATGATGGTCGCTTTCGTGTATATGTACGTGCCCATGTTCTAAACCATGAGTAAAACGCTGCAGAATGAGCTGCAAGAAGAAACCTATCAATAAATAAAAGCCTGCTTTGCTACCCAGCTCGGTAAATGTTTCCGGCAACAGATGCAGAAAAGTAATGCTCAACAAAAACGAACCTGAAAAGGCAAGCAATAAGTGCATCTGCTTATCGTTCAGGTTTTTGAACCACAAGGGCAGGCTACCACCTATAAATGTAATGGCAAATAAAAGGAGTATGTATGTAGCATGCATCGGACGCGAAAGAATAAATTAACTGTAAAAATAACGCCATTTATTCAACCATTTACTACTAAATAGTTAAACCAATGGCGTTATTACTTATGATAGTATCGGCAAAAAGTATGTTGCCGCACTTATTACTTCCTTTTCAGCTTCCAGTTAGATACGCCGTTTGAAGCGGCTGTAGTAGCTATGGCTGTTTGTTTTTTCTCCTTAGACCATACATAGCTACCTAACAGGGCTGCTACTTTTTCTGCCTGAGGGTTCTCTTCCATCAGGTATTCGGGCTTGAAGTGCTTGTCAATGAATTTGGTGTCGAAATTGCCAGAACGGAATGGTTCAGATCTTACAGCCCATTTGCCAAAGCTAAGGGTTGTTTGGATGCCTTTAATGTAATACTCATCAATAGCCCTGCACAGTCGCTCTATAGCTTCATCGCGTGTGGCAGCATGTACCACAAGTTTGGCTATCATAGGGTCGTAGAATATAGGAATATCCTGCCCCTGTTCGTAACCATCATCTACACGTACGCCAGGCCCTTTAGGTGGCTGATACATTTCCAACTTACCCGTATCAGGCAAGAAGTTATTCATCGGGTCTTCTGCACACACACGCAACTCCAAGCTATGACCATTAATTTTTAAATCTTCCTGCGAGAAGGATAGTTTTTCGCCACGAGCAATATTGATTTGTTCGCGAACAAGGTCTATACCTGTAATCATTTCAGATACACAGTGTTCTACCTGCAAACGGGTATTCATTTCCAGAAAGTAGTAGTTCAGGTTTTCGTCAACCAGAAACTCTACTGTACCGGCACCATGATAGTTGCAAGAACGCGCAACCGCAACCGCACTTTCGCCCATTGCTTTGCGTATATCTACAGTAAGACAACTTGATGGTGCTTCTTCAATCAGCTTCTGGTGTCGACGCTGAACGGAACACTCCCTTTCAAACAGGTAAACATAATTGCCATGCTGATCGCCTAGCAGCTGTATTTCTATATGCCTCGGGGCACCTACGTATTTTTCTATGAACACCGCATCATCGCCAAAAGCACTCAGCGCTTCGCTTTTTGCCATGCGCATTTGCTCTTCCAGTTCTTCAGCGTTATTTACCACACGCATACCTTTACCACCACCACCGGCAGATGCTTTTATGAGTATCGGGAAACCGATACGCTTAGCTATTTCAATAGCTTCTGCTGCATCCGTCACAGGGTCTTCCGTTCCCGGTACCATTGGTACATTGAATTTCTTTGCCGCCTGTTTTGCAGCAATCTTGCTACCCATCATTTCGATAGAGTAGGCAGAGGGACCTACGAATATTAGCCCTGCATCTGCAACAGCTTTAGAAAATCCGGCATTTTCACTCAAGAATCCATAACCGGGGTGAATGGCATCTGCACCGGTTTCTTTGGCTACTTGTATGATTTTATCGGCACGAAGGTATGATTGAGAAGAAGGAGCAGGACCAATGCATACAGCCTCATCTGCATATCTAACAAATGGCATATTGCGGTCTGCTTCTGAATAAACTGCGACGGTCTTGATTCCCATTTCTTTAGCCGTACGCATTACACGCAGAGCTATCTCGCCACGATTGGCAACCAGTATTTTTTGCATGACTGCGAAGATAATCCTTTCAGCAATTATATAAATGCGTCAAGGGCTAATTTGGTATAGCGGGATTTACTGATTTTCAGCCTTCAGGCGTTCGCCTTTACCATATTTTACGAACATATACAGGTATAAAACCCGCGATATTCGCATTAACCAAGGTTGTAATAATAAAACTATAGCTGTACTCGTACCCAACGCATAAAATATGCTATAATCTTCATATGAAAGTCCGATTAATATCCAATACCAAGCAAAGTTGAAAACATATAGTGCTACAGACAATGCGTAGCTGACATAACCAGTACCATAGTAAAACCCTACTTCCAATTCAAACTTCTGACCACATACATCACATTTTTCAGGCATTTGCAGCATTGATGACAATGGGAATACACTTTTGTTGCAAAACATGTGTCCCTTTCGGCAGTTTGGGCATTTCAAGGTAAGAATGCTTGGTACTAATGCCGGTTTACTATTGTCTGCCATTGCTAATGGATTTTTTTGCAAAGATAAACTATTACACAGTGCATAAGGTGTAACAATGGTTACACTATGCTGAAATTTCTTTCAGCTCGCCATCTTCGTTATGAAAATAGCTCCAAACTATACGTGCTTTTGAAGCGCCGATTACTTTGGTCAGTTCTCTTTCCGTAAGTGCTTTGATGTTCTTTACAGAGCGGAATGTTTTTAGCAATTCGGTAGCCGTTTTTTCGCCAATGCCTGCAATGCCTTCCAACTCATTCTTAAAAGTACCCTTGCTGCGTATCTGCCTATGAAATGTAATACCGAAGCGGTGCACCTCATCGCGTATGCGCCGTATCAGCAAGTGGGCAGGGCTGTCAAAAGGTAATTGAATAGGTTCACTGTCTCCCGGGAAGAAGATTGATTCCTCTCTTTTGGCTAGGCCTACTATCGTCATACTGCCTGTAAGCCCCAGTTTTTCTATACTTTCCATAGCTGCACCAAGCTGTCCTTTACCACCATCTATAATCACAAGCTGCGGTAGAGAAGCTTTATCATCCATCATACGTTTGTACCTGCGATATACAACCTCGCTCATAGAAGCAAAGTCATTGATGCCTTGTACTGTTTTGATATGAAAATGTCTGTAGTCTTTCTTCGATGGCAGCCCGTTTTTGAAACATACCATAGCAGAAACAGGGTAGGCACCCTGAAAATTGGAGTTGTCGAAACACTCTATGTGTACAGGCAATTCTGATAATTGCAATGAGTCTTGTAATTCTTCAAGAACAGTAGCCGCGTTTTCTTCTGTTGCTTTACCCAACATCAAAGCATCGTTCTTGCGCAATTCCTGTTTAGTTATCTCTGCATTTTTAAAACTGAGGTCAAGCAGTTTTTTTTTATCGCCCGATTTCGGAATGGTTACTTTGATATTTTCATCCGCCACTTCTACTTCAAACGGTACAATTACCTCCTTTGCATTGCTTTGAAATGTAGTGCGCATTTCTTCTAGTGCCAGCGATAGTATATCTGCATCTTCTTCCTCAATCTTCTTCTCAATTCGTAATGTCTTAGCATACACGATAGCGCCGTTGGCTATCATCATATAGTTGACAAAAGCATATTGTTCATCGCTAATGATGGATGCAACATCCAGATTGCCTAAATGTGCATTGACCACTGTAGAGCGTACCTGATAATTATTGAGGTCTTCAATTTTCTGTCGTACTATTTCAGCTTTTTCAAACTGCATTTCTACAGCGTGTTGCTGCATTTCCTCTTTCAGATATTTAATTACCTCGCCAGTATTACCCTTTAATACATGCCTTACATTGGCAATGTTCATTGCATAGTCTGCTTCAGATTGCAATCCCTCGCATGGGCCACTACAATTGCCCAGATGATATTCCAGACATACTTTGTATTTGCCTTTTGCAATATTGGCTGTAGAAAGGTTGAGGCTGCAAGTGCGTAATGGTATGTTTTGTTTTATCAGGTTCAGTAGTTCTTTTACTTTTCCTACTCCCGTAAATGGTCCGAGGTATTCAGAACCGTCACGTATTACTCTGCGTGTGAAAAATACTCGCGGAAATGGTTCTTTTTTGATAACAATAAAGGGATATGTTTTATCATCCTTCAACATTACATTATATCGTGGTTTATGT
>JADHED010001512.1_pt1 | contig 19343 bp, 17 predicted proteins | sample 8952041 | NCBI WGS metagenome assembly JADHED01 (sample SAMN16124423, study PRJNA663239) | bioreactor sludge metagenome | isolation source: sludge (control) | place: India:Bengaluru | collected 2018-09-08
GCTAGCCAACCGCCAATTCCCGGTGACGGACTGGATCCGCAAGCCCGAGGAGTTCGAGTACATCGTCAAGCCCGACATTTTTCATGACCTGTTCGGCCATGTGCCGCTGCTGTTCAACCCGGTGTTTGCCGACTATGTGCAGCGCTACGGCCAGGGCGGGCTGAAGGCGCAGGGGCTGGGGTCGTGCGAGATGCTGAGCCGCTTGTACTGGTACACGATCGAGTTCGGGCTGATCCGCGAGGCGGGGCAGTTGCGGGCTTATGGCGCGGGGATTTTGAGTTCGTCGGGGGAGCTGGCGTATTCGGTGCAGAGCCCCGAGCCGCAGCGCATTCCGCTGCAGTTGGAGCGGACCATGCGCACGCGCTACAAGATCGATACGTACCAGCAGACGTATTTTGTGATCGACAGCTTTGAGCAGCTATTTGAGATGACGGCAGCGGACTTTGCGCCGATCTATGAGCGGCTGCGGGGGTTGCCGGAGTTTGCCGCGGATGAGCGGGAGGCTGTGGCGGCTTGATTTTGGGTGGTATTGGCTGCTAGCGCAAGTGATTCATGCCTTAGCAGCTACTTTTTTAATAGCATTTCTTCTGCATCCGGCAATACCTGACGGAGGTTGTTGGAGCTTGTGGATGAATCGGTCTCTGTGCCTGCGTTGAGGGCGGAGGCCGGGAGTCGCCCGGCATGCGAGTAACTTTCTTTCGCGTCTCCAAAAGAAAGTCACCAAAGAAAGGGCGACCCCGCTGTCTGCGTCCCCTGCGCTTCGCTTCGGGGCAACCTGTGGTGCTCGGGTTTGGCGGGGTCTCGCTCGAACTCGCTTCGCTCAGACAATCGCGAGCCCTAATCCGCCAAATCCTGCGCGCCTCGGCGCATCCAGAGGGGCAAGGGGAACCAAACATCCATACGGGCCTTTGCTTCGCTCGGCCCAGCTTGCGCAGCGCGTGGCGCTTGCGCCCGCAAAACGAGGCCGAGCGCAGCAATGGCCCGGATGGATGTTGGCTGTTCGGCTGCCCCCCTGCTGGCTGCGCCTGCGGCGGGGCGGTTGCGGGGTGAGCATGGGCGTCGAAGCGCCCATGCTTCGTGAACTGACTCGCCGTGGCTGTCCGAGCGGCGCGCGCAGCGCAAAGCGAGTTCCACGGCGCACCCCGCAACCGACACGACGCAGGTTTGCCCCTTCGCTCCGCGAAGGGGTCGCAGACTGGGGGTCGCCTTTTCTTTGGTGACTTTCTTTTGGCGAAGCAAAAGAAAGTTACTCGCACGCCGGGCGACTCCCGGCCTCCGCCCTAAAACCAAGCACGCAGCAAGATGTGCAGTCCACACCCGCCATAGCCATAGAAAAAAACTACAAAATCAATAGCTATCAGCGCTTTTCGTACGGGCGCTAGCAGCTAAAAACCTCAAAAAATCACCCTCGACTTATCTCCTCCAGACAAGCCGCCATCACCCCAGGGTCAAACGCCATCTGCACATGCGCCACCCCTTCCACCAACCGGTGTTCCGCTCCCGCCAACGCCGCCGTAGTCGCCGGAAACACGATGTTGTCGCAGTTCGAATACCAGCAGGTAAACAACGCCGCCCGCCCCGCAGGCTCCGCCCGCTGCAACGCCACCACCCAATCCCCGGCCAAGCTCATCTGCCGCCCATTCACCGCCCGGCTGAACCGCCCCAGCCACGTGCCCCCATGCGGCGTGCCCAGCGTCAACACACGGTGCACCCGCCCATCCGCCTGGTGCGCCCGCAGCCAAGCCCGCGCCGCCAAGCCCCCCATGCTGTGGCACAACAACACCGGCGCCTGCCCCGTGGCCGCCGTCACCTTGCGCACAGCGTCTTCAATGATGTCCGCGTACTCGTCAATCGAGCCCATCACCGGCTCCAGATTGACCGCCACATAGGCATGCCCCCGCGCCCGCAACGGCGCAAACCACGGCAGCCACAGGCCCCGGTTGCACATGAAGCCGTGCACCAGCACCACGCCGCGTTTTCCGGTCGGCTGCGCAGGCAGCCAGTCGGGCACGGACTGGTGGCGGAACGGCTGGCGCCAGCAAAACACCATCAACGCCACCCACACCTCGGCCCACCAGGCACCCACCACCTGCGACAGGCGAGCACGCGGCGCAGCGTCGGTGCGGTTGGTGATGTGCATCAGCACAAACTCCACGGCCATCACCACCAGGTACAGACACAGCGGTACCAAGGCCCCCAGCACGGCACGCCAGGGTGATTGGGGCCATTGCCACACCAGCCAGGCGGCCATGGCCAGCAGGATGCACAGAAGAAGGATTCGTTGCCAGCGCGCGATCATGGTGGTGATGGGCAAATGTTGTAATCGACCAGCCGCATTGTGCGGTCTGACCACCGCCTGACCCCACAGAACGCTGAAAGGACCCCGCCCCATGGATGCCGCCCAGACCATCCGCGATGCCATTGCCGACGTGACCGCCCTGCGCCTGCACCGCACGGGCGACCCGGCGCTGGGGGCGGCGGTGGGCAGCGTCAAAAGCCTGCAGGCACGGCGCTTTCGCGGCACGTATGCCGACCTGATGGCATCGCCTATGTTCGGGCCCGCCGCCCGGTTTTTTCTGGAAGAGCTGTACAGCGACACCGACTACACCGACCGGGACCAGCAGTTTGGCCGCATCGCAGGCACGCTGCAGACCGTGTTCCCCCAGCCGGTCGTCAACACGGCCGTGGCCCTGGCCGTGCTGCATGCGCAGACCGAAGAGCTGGACCAGGACATGGGCCGCGCCTGGCTGGCACAGGAAGAAGGTGCCGATGCGGCGCACGACGCCGCCCGCTACACCGCCGCCTGGCGCACCGTGGGGCAGCGCCACGCGCGCCAGCAGCAGCTGGAGCGCGTGCTGGCCATGGGCACCGACCTGGCGCGCCTCACCCGCACCCCCGGCCTGCGGATGATGCTGCGCATGATGCGCGGCCCGGCCAACGCAGCGGGCATGGGCGCGCTGCAGAAGTTTCTGGAGGCGGGGTTTGACACCTTCGGCCAGCTTGCGCGCCAGCGCGGAGGGGTGGAGCAGTTCCTGGCCACCATCGAGCAGCGTGAGCAGGCGCAGATGGATTTGCTCTTTGATGCCAATCCTGTCACCTGCGGGACCCAGCTTAACCACACACTAGGACAAGCCCGATAGCCCGCAACGCGCCCACCTTCCACAATCTGTGCCCACCTATCAATGGCATTTGGCGAGCACAAGGGAAGGAAACACGCGCATGGAAAAGATCTGGCTCAAGAGCTACCCCCCGGGCGTCCCGCATGACGTGAAGCCCGAGCAATACCGCTCTGTGGCCCACCTGCTGGAAGAGTCGTTCCGTAAACACGCATCGAGCCCGTTCTCGGTCTGCATGGACCAGTGGATGACCTATGGCGAGCTGGAACGCCGCTCGGCCGCGCTGGGCGCCTACCTGCAAAGCCTGGGGCTGGAGCCGGGTGCGCGCGTGGCTATCATGCTGCCCAACATCCCGCAGTTTGGCGTGACCATGGCCGCCGTGCTGCGCGCTGGCTACACCTGCGTCAACGTGAACCCGCTGTACACCGCCCGCGAGCTGGAGCACCAGCTCAAGGACTCGGGCGCCACGACCATCGTGATCCTGGAGAACTTTGCCCACACGCTGGCTGAGGTGGTGGACCACACCGCCGTGAAGCACGTGGTGATGGCCTCCATGGGCGACTTGCTGGGGTTCTGGTACGGCCGATGGATCACCTTTGCCGTGCGGCACCTTGCCAAGATGGTGCCGGCGTATGAGCTGCCGCTGACCGGCGGCCGCAAGGTCGTCACCTTCAAGAAGGCGCTGTCGCTGGGCGAGCACAAGTCGCTCGCACCCAGCCAGGCCACGCTGGATTCGATTGCCTTCCTGCAATACACCGGTGGCACCACGGGCTTGTCGAAGGGCGCGGTGCTGACCCACCGCAACATCGTGGCCGCCACGCTGCAGGCCGAGGCGTGGTTCACGCCCGCGCTGTCCAAGGTGGGCGACCTCAGTAAGGCCAACAGCATTGCCGCGCTGCCGCTGTACCACATTTTCGCGCTCACGCTGTGCCTGCTGGCCATCCGCCAGGGCTCCAGCCTCACGCTGATCCCGAACCCGCGCGACATTCCCAAGTTCATTGCCGAACTGAAGAAGCGCCCCTTCCACATGCTGCCTGCGGTGAACACACTGTTCAACGCGCTGCTGCAAAACCCGCAGTTCAAAACGCTGGACTTCTCGCACCTGTGCGTGTCCCAGGCCGGTGGCATGGCGGCCAGCGAGGGCACGGCCAAGCAATGGCAGAAGGTGACCGGCAGCACCATGATCGAAGGCTGGGGCATGAGCGAGACCTGCGCCATCGGCACCAACAACCCGGTGATCAGCACCACGTTCAGCGGCAACATCGGCCTGCCCTTGCCAAGCATCGACATCGCCATCAAGGACGACGAGGGCAACAGCCTGCCCCAGGGCGAGTCGGGCGAGATCTGCATCCGCGGCCCCAACGTGATGACGGGTTACTACAACCAGCCTGAAGAAAACGCCAAGGCCTTCACGCCCGATGGTTTCATGCGTACGGGCGACATCGGCATCATGGACCCGCAAGGCTACACCCGCATCATCGACCGCAAGAAGGACATGATCCTGGTGAGCGGCTTCAACGTGTTCCCCAACGAGCTGGAGCAGGTCATCAGCCTGTGCCCCGGCGTGGTCGAATGCGCGGCGATTGGCGTGCCCGACGAGAAGCAGGGCGAGGCCATCAAGGTGTTCATCATCAAGAGCGACCCGGCCCTGACCGAGGACGAAGTGGCCAACTACTGCCACCAGAACCTCACCGGCTACAAGCGCCCCAAGTACATCGAGTTTCGCGACGAGCTGCCCAAGAGCAATGTGGGCAAGATCCTGCGCCGAGAGCTGCGCAAGGCCTGACGCCGTTGTTCCGAAGGGCAGAGCGACAAACGCTGCCCTCCATCACCTCCCCCAGGGCGCTTCGGCGCCCTTTTTCTTGAGCGCAAAAACTGCAAACCGCCCGCGTCCCCAGGTCCTCCAATGTCGGCATCTCCGGGTTTTTACTGATTAGCAAACGTTTGCTTTCGTTATTACCCCGATCGCGACAAGACACCGGGCAGCCGCAGGCGCTCCTTTCTTGCGGAGTCTGCCGGGGGTTTCTATCCGGGCTGTCGGTCGCCTGAGGGAGACGCTGAATAAGCCTCCGCGATGCGGCGGGCCCTGGATCGGGATGGGCTGCAAAGCGCAAACCACAGCGATAGCCGTAGCTATCTCGAGGATTTGCAACGCTGCAGACCGTGCTGAGCCAGGGATGCGCCGGGCGCGAGAGGCTTGTTCAGAGTTGCCTTTATCCACATTCCAGCCTGGAGACAACACCCATGAAGTTCACCCGCCGTTCGGTTCAGACCGCCGCCGCCCTCGCCGTTGTGGGCAGCCTGCTGGCCAGCCCTGGGTTTGCGCAAGACAAGCCCAAGATCGCGCTCATCATGAAGTCGCTGGCCAACGAGTTCTTTCGCACCATGGAAGACGGCGCCAAGGCGCACCAGAAGGCCCATGCCAAGGAATACACGCTGGTGGCCAACGGCATCAAGAACGAGACCGACACGGCGGCGCAGATCAAGATGATCGAGCAAACCGTGGCGCAAAAGGTCAACGCCATCGTGCTGGCCCCGGCGGATTCGAAGGCGCTGGTGCCGGTGGTCAAGACGGCCATCGACAAAGGCATCATCGTGGTCAACATCGACAACCAGCTCGATGCCGATGCGCTGAAGGAAAAGAACATCACCGTGCCCTTTGTGGGCCCTGACAACCGCGCAGGCGCCAAGCTGGTGGGAGACCACCTGGCCAAGACACTGAAGGCCGGTGACAAGGTCGGCATCATCGAAGGCGTGTCCACCACCTTCAATGCGCAGCAGCGCACCCGGGGCTACCAGGACGCCATGAAGGCCGCCAACATCACCGTGGTGGGCGTGCAGTCCGGCAACTGGGAGATTGAAAAGGGCAACACCGTCGCCGTCGGCATGATGCGCGAGCACCTGGATCTGGTCGCCCTGCTGCCCGGCAACGACAGCATGGCCCTGGGCGCCGTGGCCGCCGTGAAGGCTGCTGGCAAGACCGGCAAGGTGCAAGTGGTGGGCTACGACAACATCGGCGCCATCAAGCCCATGCTGGCCGGCGGCCGCGTGCTGGCCACCGCCGACCAGTACGCAGCCAAGCAGGCCGTGTTCGGCATCGAACTGGCGCAGAAGGCCCTAGCCGCCAAGACGCCACGGAACCAGCTGCCAGCAACGGTGAAGACGGATTTGGTGCTGGTGACCAAGGACAGCAAGTAAGCCTCGGAGCGGAGAACAAAGCTCTTCTGGCGTTGTTGCCGTGTCTTGTCGTACTTCCAGTACGGCCTGCGACACGGCGCCTAGCCAGAACCGCTTCGCTGAGCTTTGTTCGCCGGTGCAACATTAAAAACTGCACACACTGCCATGCCCACCAGCCCGTAACCTGACTCACCACGTACGCCCCTGCTCGCCATCCAGGCCGTGGGCAAGGACTACACCGCCACAGCGCTCGATGGAGTGAACGTGGAGCTGTTTGCGGGCGAGGTGCTGGCGCTGACCGGGGAGAACGGCGCGGGCAAGAGCACGCTGTCCAAGATCCTCTGCGGGCTGGAGCATCCCACGCGCGGCGGCATGTTGCTGGCGGGGCAAGCCTACACCCCCTCATCGCGCCGCGATGCAGAGCGCCACGGCGTGCGCATGGTGATGCAGGAGCTGGGCCTGGTGCCCACGCTCACCGTGGCCGAGAATTTGTTGATGGGCCGCCTGCCGCACCGGCTGGGCTGGCTGCAGCGCGATGTGCTGCACGCCGCCGCCCGTGCGCAGCTGGCCAAGATCGGGCTCGACACCATCGACCCCGGCACACCCGTCTCGCAGCTGGGCATTGGCCAGCAGCAGATGGTGGAGATTGCGCGCAACCTGCAGGACGACACACGCATCCTGGTGCTCGACGAGCCCACGGCCATGCTCACGCCGCGCGAGACCAATTACCTGTTTGAGCAGATCGCGCACCTCACCGCGCGCGGCGTGGCCATCATCTATGTGTCGCACCGGCTCGAAGAACTGCGCCGCATTGCCGACCGCGTGGCCGTGCTGCGCGATGGCCGCCTGGTGGACGTGCGCCCCATGACGGGCATGAGCGAAGACGACCTGGTGCAGCGCATGGTGGGCCGCGTGGTGAGCGACCTGGACCACCGCCCGCGCCGCCCTGTGGGCCCGGTGGTGATGAGCGCCGACAAGCTGGGCCGGGGCACCGCTGTGCAGGACGTGAGCCTGGAGCTGCGCGCGGGCGAGATCTTCGGCATTGCGGGGCTGGTCGGATCGGGCCGCACCGAACTGGTCCGTTTGCTGTTTGGCGCCGACCGGGCAGACCGGGGCAGCGTCACCTTGCACCCAGAATCTGCACAAAAACAGGCCCTACCGCCCGATGGAAAAGCGCAAACAGCTATACAAAATATAGCAACCACACCAAACCCCGCCATGGCTGCAAAGCGCACCTGGCACCGGGGCTTTGCTTCGCCGCTGCAGGCCATCGCTGCCGGAGTCGGCCTGGTCACCGAAGACCGCAAATCCCAGGGCCTGCTCCTCTCGCAACCCATCCGCATCAACGCCACGCTGTCCGACCTGTCAGCCGTGTCGCGCGGCGGCTGGCTGCAGCACGGGCTCGAAAGCCGCCTGGTGCAGGGCTTCATCCGCACCCTGCGCGTGCGCTGCCACGGCCCCGAGCAACCCGTGGGACAACTGTCTGGCGGCAACCAGCAAAAGGTGGTGTTCGCCCGCTGGCTGCACCGCGAAGGCCGCGTGCTGCTGCTCGATGAACCCACGCGCGGCGTGGACGTGGGCGCGCGCGCCGAGCTGTATGGCGAGCTGGACCGCATGGCCCTGGAAGGCCGCGCGCTGCTCATGGTGTCGTCCGATCTGCGCGAGCTGATGGCCATGGCCGACCGCATCGGTGTGATGAGCGCGGGCCACCTGGTGGCCGTGCTCGAGCGCGGCGAGTGGTCCGGACAATCGCTGCTGGCGGCAGCGTTCTCCGAGCCCGGCGGGCGCACCAGCACCACCCCTTCAACTTCTTCCCCGTTACCGCATGAACGCCCCCACCGCATCTGCCGCGCCCGCTGCGGCGCCCTCCTCCGCCTCGGTCTGGCGCAGCCAGCTGGGCACCTACCTGGGCCTGATGGCCGTGCTGGCGGGCATGGTGGCGCTGTTCTCGTCGCTGTCCGAATACTTCTGGAGCGCCGAGACCTTCATCACCATCGCCAACGAAATCCCGGCCCTGGCCGTGATGGCCGTGGGCATGACCTTTGTGCTCATCATTGCGGGCATCGACCTGTCGGTGGGCTCGGTGATGGCGCTGGCCGCCGCCACCTCGGCCGCCGCCATCCTGCAGTGGGGCCGGACGGTGCCCGCCGCCGCCGCGCTGGCACTGCCACGGGCCTGGTGTGCGGCACCATCACGGGCACCATTTCGGTGGCGTGGCGACTGCCCTCGTTCATCGTGTCGCTGGTCATGCTTGAAGCCGTGCGCGGGAGCGCGTATGTGGTCACCGACTCGCGCACACAGTACGTGGGCGATGCGATCTCCTGGCTGTCGGCCCCCTTCTTTGGCGGCATCTCGTTCGCCTTCTTGCTGGCCGTGGTGCTGGTGGTGGTGGCGCAGCTGGTGCTGTCGCGCACGGTGTTTGGCCGCTGCGTGGTGGGCATTGGCACCAACGAAGAAGCGATGCGCCTGGCCGGTGTGGACCCGCGCCCCATCCGCGTGATCGTGTTTGCCATGACCGGCCTGCTCGCGGGCCTTGCGGGCCTGATGCAGTCGGCCCGGCTCGAAGCCGCCGACCCCAACGCGGGCACCGGCATGGAGCTGCAGGTGATTGCGGCCGTGGTGATTGGCGTCACCAGCCTGATGGGCGGGCGCGGCTCGGTGGTCAACACCGCGTTTGGCGTGCTCATCATCGCGGTGCTCGAAGCAGGCCTGGCCCAGGTGGGCGCCAGCGAGCCCAGCAAGCGCATCATCACGGGTTTTGCGATCGTGGCGGCCGTCATTGTGGACACGCTGCGCCAGCGCCGCGCCAAGGTCTGAAAGACTAGCCCCGCATCCAGCCGCCCCACCACCCACGACCTCATTCTTCTTTTTGCATGGCTACTATCAAGGACGTTGCGCGCCACGCCGAGGTGTCGGTCACCACGGTGTCGCACGTGGTCAAAGGCACCCGCCGCGTGAGCCCCGAGGGGCGCGAGCGGGTCGAGGCTGCCATCCGCGCCCTGGGCTATGTGCCCAGCGCCATTGCGCGCAGCCTCAAGAGCAACAACACGCGCACGCTGGGCATGCTGATCCCCAACAGCTCCAACCCCTACTTTGCCGAGATCGTGCACAGCGTGGAAGACCGCTGTTTTGGCGCGGGCTACAACGTCATCCTGTGCAACACCAACGACGAGGCCCACCGCCAGGGCACCTACCTGCAGGTGCTGGCCGAGCGGCGCATCGACGGGCTCATCGTGGTCTCCACCGGGCATGACGCCACGCTGGCCACGCAGCTCGCGGGCCTGTCCATCCCCACCGTGCTGGTGGACCGCGAAATCGACATCGCCGAACAGCAGCCCTGCGACCTGGTGGAAACCGCCCACATGCAGGGCGGCCTGCTGGCCACGCGCCACCTCCTGTCGCTGGGCCACCGCCGCATTGCCTGCATAGGCGGCCCTGAAGGCATTGCCCCCAGCGAGCAGCGCATTGCCGGCTGGCGCACCGCGCTGGCCGATGCGGGCTGCGGCACGGGCGAGGGCCTGCTGTGGCATGGCAACTTCACCAGCCAGGGCGGCTACGAAGCCATGCACGCCGTGCTGCGCGCGCCCGAGCCGCCCACTGCCGTCTTTGTCTGTAACGACCTCATGGCCATGGGCGCGCTGTGCGCCGCGCACGAACGCGACCTGCGCGTGCCAGAGGCACTGTCCATCGTCGGCTTTGACGACATTGAACTCACCGCCTTCACCAGCCCGCCGCTCACCACCGTGGCCCAGCCCAAGCAGCGCATCGGCGCGCTGGCCGTGGACATGCTGCTGGAACGCATCGACGGCAAGCGCCAGGACGCGCGCAAGGTGATGTTGCAGCCCGAGCTGCGCGTGCGCGCCTCCACGGCCCACGCCCCCCGGAGGTGCGGCATGAGCCCGACCCACACGCCCCGCATCGCCGTCGTCGGCAGCCTGAACATGGACCTGGTGCTGCAGGTGCAACACGCGCCGGGTCCTGGCGAGACCGTGCTGGCCGACGCCCTGCACCTGGTGCCCGGCGGCAAGGGCGGCAACCAGGCCGTGGCCTGCGCGCGCCAGGGCGCCCAGCTGGCCCTGTTTGGCCGCGTGGGCGATGACGGCTACGGCCACACGCTGCGCGCCGGGCTCGATGCCGACGGCATCGACCACAGCGGCGTGCAAACTGACACCGAAACCACCACCGGCGTGGCCGCCATCACGGTAGAAGCGACGGGGCAGAACCGCATCGTGGTCGTCCCCGGAGCCAACGGCCGCTTTGTGCTGGATGCTGCCGCCCTGGGCCCCGCGCTACAAGGCGCGGGCGGCCTGGTGCTGCAGTTTGAAACGCCCCTGCCCCAGGTACTGGCCGCCGCCGAGATGGCGCATGCCGCGGGCTGCCCCGTGGTGCTCAACCCCTCGCCCATCCAGCCCCTGCCCGAAGCCCTGTGGCCGCGGGTGCACACGCTGGTGGTGAACGAGGTGGAAGCCGCCGCGCTGGCGGGGCAGAGCGTGACCACCCCCGCCGATGCCGCGCAGGCCGCACAAGCCCTGCGCGCCAAAGGCCCCGCCCAGGTGGTGGTGACGTTGGGCGCTGCGGGCGCCGTGGCCGCCGATGCCGCAGGCAACCGCTACCACCCGGGCCTCGTCGTGAAAGCCGTGGACACCACGGCAGCAGGCGACACCTTTCTGGGCGCGCTGGCCGTAGCGCTGACACGCGGCGAGCCGCTGGACGCCGCCGTGCGCGAAGGCATCCGCGCATCGGCGCTGTGCGTCACCCATCCCGGCGCCCAGCCCTCCATCCCCACCCGCGCCGCCGTGGCGCACAGCCCCCAACCGCCCGCCTGGAGCCCCCTGTGAAACGCACCGCCCTGCTGCACGCCGAACTCTCCCACGCCATCGCCACCCTGGGCCATGGCGACATGCTGGTGATTGGCGACGTGGGCCTGCCCATCCCCAACGGCCCACGCCGCATCGACCTGGCGCTCACCCCTGGCATCCCAGCCGTAGCCGATGTGCTGAGGGTAGTGCTGGAAGAAATGCAGGTCGAGAAAGCCGTCATCGCCACCGAGGCCATGGAGCGCAACGGCGGCCAGTTGCCCGGCTGGTGCCAACTGCCGGTCACTCCCCAGGCGGTTTCGCACGAGGACTTCAAGCGCCTGACGCAGCAAGCCCGCGTGATGGTGCGTACGGGCGAGTGCACGCCGTACGCCAACGTGATCCTGGTGGCGGGCGTGTCCTTCTGAGGTTCTGACGTTGTGCAACCCGCCGGGCCCGCCACGAGTTGGGCGTTGCGGGTTTTGGAGAACGTCTGGCAGGGCACACCTGGGGTACGCTGGGGCATCACCTATTGCCTGCCCCCATGCCCAACTCCGAGCCCCACGATCTCCTGCCCCCCGAAATCACCGTCCTCGAACGCGGCTGGCTGTCGGCCAACAACATCCTTTTCATCGGCCAGCACGACACGGCCATCGTGGACACAGGCTACTGCAGCCATGCCGATCAAACCGTGGACCTGGTGCGCGGCACGCTGCAGGGCGGCCCGCTGGACCGCATCCTCAACACCCATCTGCACAGCGACCACTGCGGCGGCAACGCCGCGCTGCAGAAGGCCTGGCCCGGCGTGCTCACCGCCATCCCGCCCGGCCAGGCCGACCATGTGCGCCAGTGGGATGCATATGCACTCAGCTACACGCCCACCGGGCAGGAATGCCCACCCTTTCGGGCTGACACGCTGCTGGTGCCGGGCTCGTGTGTGCTGCTGGGCGACAAGCCCTGGCAGGTGCACGCCGCGCCCGGGCACGACCCGCATTCGGTGGTGCTTTTCGAGCCCCAGGGCCGCGTGCTGATTTCGGCTGATGCGCTGTGGGAAAACGGCTTTGGCGTGGTGTTCCCCGAGCTGGAAGGCGACGATGCCTTTGCCCAGGTGGGTGCCACGCTGGACCTGATTGAGGCGCTGTCGCCGCAGGTCGTGATCCCGGGGCACGGCCCCGTGTTTGCCGACGCCCCCCGCGCCATCGACGGCGCCCGCCGCCGCTTGGACGGCTTTGTGCGCAACCCGGGCAAACACGCGCTCTACGCGGCCAAGGTGCTGCTCAAGTACAAGCTGCTCGAATGGCAGCAGATCGGCATCCCCGACCTCACGGCCTGGGCGCAGGCCACGCCGTATTTCGGCATGCTGCGCGCGCGCCACTTTGCAGCCCAGACCGAGGGCGAATGGCTGCAGAGCCTGGCGGATGAACTGGTGCGGTCAGGCGCTGCGGTGCGCCAAGGCGAGGTGCTGCACAACGTGTGAGGCGTGGTGCCTGCACCTGCGCGCCTGCGGGGTTGAACACACTGCCACAGGCTCAAGCCGACCGAGAAGGTCGGCTCAACGCCCTCAATGTTTGTATTGCTTGTCGCAGCCCGTCACGTGGTTCTTGCTGCTGGACATGCACTGGTAAAACGACTTCTTGTTGCCCGACGCGCCCTGGCAGTCGGACACGCTGTACTTGCCCTTGGCTTCGCGGATCTTGGGGGCCGTGGCATCGAAAGCCGCCTGGGTCATGTAGCCGTCCCGCACGTTCTTCTGACCCACCTCCAGCATTAGGTCGGCCTGGTAGTGGATGTTGTCCACGGCCACGGCGCAGTTCAGGGGGACTTGCTTGCTGTCCACGGTGCCCAGCGATTTTTTGAGCCCCTCGCCAAACTCTTCGACGTCCTTGGAGATCTTTTTGGTGCCGTCAGGGTTGTACTGCTGGCCCGCCTTGGCGCTGGCGCCCTTGCCGTTGGAGGAGCCACTGCCCCCGCTGGTGCCGTTGTTGCTCTGCAGCTTCAGCGGCTCGGCGTCCTGCTTGGCGGGTGGGGGCTGCGATCCGTAGTGGGTCTTGCCGTCGGCATCCACCCATTTGTACACGGGCTGCGCTTGCGCGCCCGCGCTCCACGCCACGGCCGCGCCGATTGTGGCCACACAGGCCATCCATGCCAGTTTGCCCATCACACCCTCTCTTTTTTTAGTAAAAAACCGCTGAGGCGCCAGTTGAATATGCGCCTTCAGATCCTCTATTGATAGCAATCCAGATACCTCTCGCCCCCGCCGGCGAGCAACAGGGCCTCAGGGCAAGTCCTTGTTCACCTCGGGCAGGTTCGCGTCGCGGGGGCCAATGGTGCCCAGGCGGCTCTTGAGCGACTGGGGCAGGCCGGTGAGGATGGCTGCGTAATTGGTGGTGTTGGAGAGCACCTTCTTCACGTAGTCGCGCGTCTCGGCAAAGGGCACGTTCTCGGCCCAGATGGCGGCGTCCAGCACCGGGCCGTTGCGCCAGCTGCGCGGGCGGCCGGGGCCCGCGTTGTAGGCGGCCGCAGCCATGGGCATGGAGCCTGCAAAGTCGTCCAGCGCCAGCTTGAGGTAGGCGGTGCCGATGGTGATGTTGGTGTCGCGGTCGGTGATCTGGTCGGGCGTGAAGTTGGTAAGGCCGATCTTCTTGGCCGTCCAGCGGGCGGTGGCGGGCATCACCTGCATGAGGCCCGAGGCCCCCACATGCGAGCGGGCATCCATCACAAAGCGGCTTTCCTGGCGGATCAGGCCGTACACATAGGCCGGGTCGATGCCGATGCCCTGCGCGCGCTCCACCACGGTGCTGCGGAACGGCATGGGGAAGCGCTGGTTCACCTCGATCACGCCCTTGGTGCGCTCGCTGGTGTTGATGCACCGGTCCCACACCTCTCGCTGGCAGGCAAAGTCGGCAGCGGCCAGCAGTTCGCGGTCCGGCATGCCGCCGGGCTGGTGCAGGTTGGTGGTGTAGTTCCACTCCCGCACGCCTTCGCTGCGCAGCCCCAGCAAAATGGCGTAGAGCGCGCGATTGAGCCCCGGGTTGGCGCGTGCAGCCGCCTTCTCTTCGGCGGTGAGGGGGGCCGGCGCAGGCGGCACGCTGATGCGCTGGCCCAGTTCCTCCAGCGCCAGCTGCTCATAGAACCCGCGCGTGCTGGCAATGCTTTCGAACAGCTGGCGCGCCTCGGCACGGTCCGCGTCGCTGGGCTTGCCGGCCAGCAGCGCACGCGCCTTCCAGTACACCCAGGTGCTGTCCTGGCGGCCTTCGGGGCCCATGGCGTCCACGGCCTTGGCCACGGCCTTCCACTGGCCGGCGCGCAGTGCGGCACGCACCTTCCAGCCCAGCAGATCGTCGTTGAGGTCGCTGTCTTTGGTGATGTTGCCAAAGTAGCCCATGGCATCGCTGGACAGCTTTTGTGCGGCCGCCTTGCCGATCACGCCCCAGGTCCAGTTGCGCTCCTCGGGCGAGAGGTGAACGCTCCATTTGCTATCGAGCTGGCGAGCGGCGCCGTCCGGGTCGCTGGTGGCCAGCTTCAACAGCGCCAGCACGATCAGCTCCTGCCGGGCCTTGCCAGCCGCAGTGGCGCGCGAGATCAGGTATTTGCTGGGCGCATCGAGAACATCCTTGAGCTGCGGCAGCGATTCGGGCGAGACGATCTCCACCGCTGACCGCACCACACGGGGGCGATTGGCCTCCACGCCCAGACGGGCCTTACGCCACACGTCCAAGGCCGAGAGCTTTTTGTAGCCATACAGCTCGCGCGCGGCGTGGGTGCAGCCGTCGTCGGCGTCGCGAATGGCGTACCAGTTGCTGCGCACATCGTCCGCCACCGTGGCGGGTGCCGTGCCCTTGATGTGGTCGATGAGCAGGGCGTAGCAGCGCACCTCGCGGTCGTCCGACATGCGGTAGCTGGGGTGCTGCTCGGCAAACTGGCTCCAGTCGCGCCGCTGGCCCAGCAGCAGCAGCCAGTCGTTGCGCAGGCGGTCTTCCTGGTAGGTGCCGGCGTAGCGCTGCATGAAGGACTGGATCTCCTGCGGCGACGCCTCGCCCAGGCGCACCCGCAGCTCCCAATAGGCTGCCCAGGGCTCCAGCGCATGGCCGCGCGCGGCGGGCAGCAACTGCGCGAGCTTGTTGCGGTCGCCCTTGCGGAACGCCTGCTGCATCTCCAGCAGGGTATCGTCACCACGGTTTTGCGCCATGACAAGCGGCGCGGTGGTGGCCACCAGGGTGGCGGCCACAAGGGGTGTCAGAATCGCTCTGAGAAATTGCATGGGGGAATTATCTGATGGACAAAGCAGCCCTTCGGCGCACATTGATAGAAGAACGACTCAACCTGCCCGACCGCCTACAGCGGGCCGACCTGTTACAGCAGGTGATGCGCATCTGGCTGGTGAACCGGCCGGACACGGTGATCGGCGCCTACTGGCCCATCAAAGGCGAGTTCGACCCCCTGCCCGCCCTGCACCGCTGGAAGGAAGACGGCGAACTGCTGGACGAGCCCCTGCGCCGACGCATCGGCCTGCCCGTGGTCAACAAGCAGCACAAGACCCTCACCTTCCACGCCTGGTACCCCGGCTGCCCCATGGAAGAAGACGCCTACGGCATCCCCAAGCCCAAGGACACCGAGGTCATCGTGCCCACGCTGCTGTTTGTGCCCTGTGTGGGCTACGCCGCCGGCGGCTACCGGCTAGGCTACGGCGGCGGCTTTTACGACCGCACGCTGGCCACGCTGCAGCCCAAGCCCTTCACCGTGGGCCTGGGCTTCACCAACGGCTACCTGGACGAGTTCGAGCCCGAGGAGTTCGACCTGCCGCTCGATGCCATCCTGAACGACAACGGCGTGGTCTGGCCGGTCTGACCCTTCGGAGCCTGTGGGCGACCGCGCAGCAGGTCGCCCCCGGGCAGTTGCCGGTCGGCACGAAGGCCTGTGATGCCTGCCGCGCATCATTCGGGTTGGTTTTTCGCATCGCTGGCGCGCGCCGCAGCGGCTAGCATGGCGGGCTGACCTCTTCATTTCAGGTGCCCACCATGCTCAAGCTCTACATCGGCAACAAGAACTACTCGTCCTGGTCCATGCGCCCCTGGGTGCTGCTCAAGCAGGCGGGCATCGTCTTTGAAGAAGTGCGCGTGCGCTTTGACAGCTTTGACGCGCAATCCGAGTTCAAGCGCACCATCGGTGCCGTGAGCCCGACTGCCAAGGTGCCCGTGCTGGTCGACTGCGACCTGGTGGTGTGGGACACGCTGGCGATTGCCGAATACGTGGCCGAAACCCATCCCGACAAAAAGCTCTGGCCCACGGACGCCAAAGCCCGCGCACGCGCCCGCAGCGTCTGTGCCGAGATGCACAGCGGCTTCACCGCCCTGCGCAGCCACTGCCCCATGAACATCGAAGCCCAGCTGGCCGACACCGGCGCCCTGATCTGGCGCGACCAGGCGGGCGTGCGCGCCGACGTGCAGCGCCTGGTGGAGATGTGGAGTGCGCTGCTGCAGGAGCACGGCGGCCCCCTGCTGTTTGGCGACTTCACCGTGGCCGACGCCTACTTCGCCCCCGTGTGCATGCGCCTGCACACCTATGCCCTGCCGGTGCCTGTGCCCATCCAGGCCTATGTGGACCGCGTGCGCGCCCTGCCCGGCGTCAAAGCCTGGATCGACGAGGCGCTGGCCGAGAAGGACTTTCTGGAATTCGAAGAACCGTACCGCCTGCGCCATACCGAAGGCTGAGCCCCCATGGCCGTCACCATCTACCTGCGCTATGTGCTCAACACCAGCAAGCTGAAAGAGTTTGAGCACGAGCCTGCTCCAGCCCTTTTCGGGGATAGCGTTGGAGTGCAATCGGGATGAGTGGATGCCTCGGATGCGCCGCATGGGCTCGTGCCCATGCAAGCAGACGGGGCGTTCAATCGCCCGATTTCACCCCAACCCTTCGGGCGACCCCGAAAAGGACTGGAGCAGGCTCCCGGCAAACTGTGGATTCCGCTGGTCGAGAAGTTCGGCGGCCAGCACCACGGCTACTCCTGCCCAGCGAGGGCGCCAACAACATTGCGCTGGCGCTGTTCACCTTCGAGAGCCTTGCAGCCTACGAGCGCTACCGCGAGGCGTCGATGCAGGATGCGGACTGCCAGGCGGCTTTCCGCCATGCCGAAGAGACGGGCTGCATCGTGAGCTATGAGCGGAGCTTCTTCAGGCCGGTATTCGCCTGAGTGAAGCCGCGCACAGGCGGTCCTTTAACGGAACTGCTTGCGCAAAAACGCCTTGTGCCGCGCGATGTGTGCCAGCTGGGCGGGGGCGATGGTGCCGCCCAGGTCTTCGTCCTCGGTATTGAGCACCTGGTTGGCATAGGCCAGCGCACGGGCCACCACCTCTTCTTCGCTCACGCCCTGCGTGGCCGCCAGGTCCATGGCCACGCGGCGCATGGCGCGCTGCGACAGCATCCACATGGCGCCGAACGAATCCCATGCTGCCGCCATCTCCTTGAACTTGTCGTGTTCGGCCAGGATGTCGTTGAGCGGCTTGGCCAGGATCTCCTGCAAGCCTTCCACCTGGGCCTTCAGGGCCTCGAACTGCGCTTCGCGTTGCAGGGCTTCGGCGGCCGCGTTGGCCGCTGCGTCGGGCGCCGTGGGCACGGGCACGCTGCCGTCGGGGTTGAGCTGGGCAATGGTGAGTTCGGACGATAGGGACATGGTGGGCTGGAATATACGGCCGAGGGCTCGTCCTAAACTACACCGATGCAAATCTACATGGTGGGCGGCGCGGTCCGCGACAAGCTGCTGGGCCGGCCGGTGAATGACCACGACTGGGTGGTGGTGGGCGCCACGCCCGAGCAGATGCTGGCGCAGGGCTACCTGCCCGTGGGGCGCGACTTCCCGGTGTTTTTGCACCCCGAGACGCGCGAGGAATACGCCCTGGCCCGCACCGAGCGCAAGAGCGGGCGCGGCTACCGGGGCTTTGTGGTGCAGAGCTCGCCCGATGTGACGCTGGAGGAAGACCTCTCACGCCGCGATCTCACTATCAATGCAATAGCTACTAGCGCTTATGGGGAAAGCGCTGGAGGCATTTTTGACCCCTATTCTGGCGCTAAAGACATCAAGGCGCGAGTGCTGCGCCATGTGACCGATGCCTTCCGCGAAGACCCCGTGCGCATCCTGCGCGTGGCGCGGTTTGCGGCGCGCTTCACCGACTTCACCGTGGCGCCCGAGACGATGCAGCTGATGCGCGAGATGGTGCAGCACGGCGAGGTGGACCACCTGGTGCCCGAGCGCGTGTGGCAAGAGCTGGCGCGCGGGCTGATGGAAGAAAAGCCCTCGCGCATGTTCGAGGTGCTGCGCGACTGTGGCGCGCTGCAGGTGTTGCTGCCCGAGGTGGCACGCCTGTGGGGTGTGCCCCAGCGGGCCGACTACCACCCCGAGGTGGATACCGGCGTGCACCTGATGATGGTGCTGGACATGGCGGCGCGGCTCTCGGCGCCGCTCACCGTGCGCTTTGCCTGTCTGGCGCACGACCTGGGCAAGGGCACCACGCCCGCCGATGTACTGCCGCGCCACATCGACCACGAAACCCGCAGCGCAGAGCTGCTGAAAGACGTGGCCGAGCGCCTGCGCGTGCCCGTGGACTGCCGCGAGACAGCCGATGTGGTGGCGCGTGAACATGGGCACATCCACCGCAGCCAGGACCTGTCGGCCGCCGCGCTGGTGCGCCTGCTGGAGCGCTGTGACGCCATCCGCAAGCCCGAGCGGTTTGCCGAGATCCTGCTGGCCTGCGAATGCGATGCGCGCGGGCGGCTGGGGTTTGAAGAGTCTGCCTACCCGCAGCGCCCCCGCCTGCTGGCCGTGCTGGCCGCCGTCCAGTCGGTCGTCACGCGTGAGATTGCTGCGCAGGCTGCCGCCCGGGGCCAGAGCGGCCCGCAGGTGGGTGCGCTGATCCACCAGGCACGGGTCGAAGCCGTGGCGCAGTGGCTGCAAACCCAGGCGCACAGTGCAGCCACCTGAACCGGTGCGCTGCGTCGCAAAGATCGGGCTAAGGCAATGCTGAAAAAGTCTCCGCTGCTGCTCCAGCCTGGGTAAATTACTGGGCCATGAAGCAGCAGACCCTTGCTATGGCAGCCGACGCGCAGTTGGGCTTTGAACAACACCGTAAGCCTACGCGGCGCGACGAATTCCTCAAGACTATGGATTCGCTGGTGCCCTGGGCGGCGCTGTGCGAAGAAATCGCACCGCACTACCCCAAGGCCGGCAATGGGCGTCCTCCCATTGGACTGCAGCGCATGC
>JADHED010001513.1_pt1 | contig 19338 bp, 16 predicted proteins | sample 8952041 | NCBI WGS metagenome assembly JADHED01 (sample SAMN16124423, study PRJNA663239) | bioreactor sludge metagenome | isolation source: sludge (control) | place: India:Bengaluru | collected 2018-09-08
GCAGCCAGGGCAGCCGCAACCGCGCCGCCGAGCTGCTCGGCATCAGCTTCCGCTCCCTGCGGTACCGTTTAGATAAACTGGACCTCGAGCCGGAAGCCTGACTCCCGCCCTGTTTCCCCGCCTTTCCAGTGACAAAAAACGTCAGCCCGCGGACAAAAATTGTTTTTCCGGCCCGGCAAGCGCGACCGCGCTCGCCGTCGGACCAAGCGATATCTACCATAAAAAAAGAAATATTCCAGTATGTTGTATCTTTGAGTGGTGCTGCTCCAGTGCTCTGGCACGTGCTTTGCTAAACCTTCTGCCAGACGAAAACGGATGCGGGAAAAAAAGACGGGGAAGGAAAGGCTAAAGCGGAACGGGCAACCGGACGATAACAACATTCGAGACAGCTTAACGACCCACACCAACCCAACACCATTCACGAGAGGAGAGAGGAACATGATTAAGCGCAACCAGAAAGGCTTCACCCTGATCGAGCTCATGATCGTCATCGCCATCATCGGTATTCTGGCCGCGATCGCCATCCCGAACTTCATCGAATACCGCAACAAGAGCTACTGCAGCCGCGCCGAGTCCGACGCCAACAGCATCGCCTCGGCCCTGGCGGACTACTTCTCCATCCCGACGCACACCGCCCTGCCGTCCGGCAACGCAGCTGCCGCGCCGCTGAACGTCAAGCTGAGCGGGACCAACACCGGCACCGTCGGCGGCACCGTCACCGCCATCATCATCACGGTCGTGGACGTGAGCACCCGCTGCCCGGTCAAGTACATGAACGCCATGCAGGTCGATCAGACCAACCGCCGCGACGGCTGGCTGGCCGGTTCCAACTCCCACATCAAGTACATGGTCGGCAACTGATCCGCAAATCGGCTGATGAATGCCGGAAGGGGGGCGATGCCCCTCTTCTGGCATTTTTTTTGCTTTTCTCCAGGTGGTTTGACAGCCTGCAGGAAAGCACGTGATGCCTCGCATTCAAGACCTGGACAAGCCATCTCCCCACGACCGGTCCGGTAGCCCGTGGACCGGCTGCACGAATGCGGTCGCGCTCATCGCGGTCGTCCTGCTGGTCGGGACGATCTACGGCAATTCCCTGCCGGCCATCTGGACGATCGACGACGGCCCCAACATCCTGGAGAACCCTCAGATTCAGATCCGCGATCTCTCGGTCCCGGCGCTCTACGGGTCGATGTTTTCTCCCCTCCATCCGAACGCGGAGGGCACCCCGGGATTCAACCGTCCTCTCCCCCACCTGAGCTTCGCTCTCAACTGGTATTTCGGCCAGGATTCGCCGATCGGATACCGCCTGGTGAACATCGGCATTCACGCCCTGACCGCGTACGTCCTGTTTCTGGTGGTGCGGACCTTGCTCCAATCGCCCAACATGGCCGGTCGGTTTCCAGGGCCCGCGGCCCCCGTCGCTTTGCTGAGCGCCGCGCTGTGGGCGGCCAACCCGATTCAAACCCAGGCGGTGGTCTACATCGTCCAGCGCATGGCGTCGCTCGCCTGCCTGTTCTACCTGCTGGCCATGTGGTGCTACCTTCAGGCGCGGGCGTCGGCTGCCGGGCGGGCAATCGCGTTCGTGCTTCTGGGCTGCGCCTGCTTTGGCGCCGCGCTGGCCTCGAAGGAGAACGCCGTCCTCTTGCCGGCCGCTATCGTCCTGATGGAGTTCACGTTCTTCCGGGATCTGTCCCAGGCGCGCGTGCGCCGCCGGCTCTGGCTGGCGGCAACCGGTGTCGGCGCCTTGGTGCTCCTGGGGGGTGCGTGCGTATTCATCGACGGCACGCTCCTGGGGGTTCTCAATTACGGCAACCGTCTCTTCACCCCGGCGGAGCGCCTGCTTACGGAACCGCGGGTCGTCCTCTTCTACCTGAGCCAAATCTTCTGGCCGTTCCCGGGGCGGCTTTCCCTGGTCCACGACGTCGAATGGTCCCGCGGGTTGCTCGACCCGTGGACCACGCTGCCTGCCGTGCTGGGGATCGCCGGGTTGGCGCTGCTCGGTTTTTCTCAGGTTCGCAAGCGCCCGATGCTGAGCTTCGCCCTCCTCTTCTTCCTGTTGAACCACGTGATCGAAAGCAGCCTGATCGGACTCGAGCTGGTCTACGAGCACCGGAACTACCTGCCGTCCCTGTTCTTGTTCGTCCCCGTTGCGCTGGCGCTGCAAGCGCTCAGCGGGAAGCTGCGGCAGAGAATCACTGCCGCCCCCGCGCTCGCAGCCGCCTTCGGCGCGTTGCTCGTCATCGGGTGGGGCGCAGGCAGCTTCGTCCGGAACCAGGCATGGCTGGACCACAAGACCTTCTGGGAGGACGCCGCCCGCAAGGCGCCGCTCTCCATGAGGCCCGTCCACAACCTGGCCTACTACCACTACGAACGCCGCGGCGATTACGAGAAGGCGTTCGAGCTCTACACGCGCGCCCTGACGCTGCGCGACGAGAACCGGGTCACCCTGACCTTCCCGCACATCAAGATCGCCGACTACCACGAGCGCAGGGGCGATCTCGCGAAAGCCGACGAGCACCTGGAGCAGGCGCTTGGGATCTACCCCGGCTTCGAAACGCTCGCCCTGCGCCGGGCCGGACTGCTGGCCCGAGCCGGCCGGGAAGAAGAGGCGCTCGAGGTCCTGCGGCCGTTGCTCGAGCGGCGGCCGAACGCCTACGACTGCCATTTCCTGCAGGCCCAGATCCTGCTCCGGGCGGCACGGCCCGCGGACGCCCTGCGCTCCCTGGGCGTGTGCATGGACCGGTCCCCCGGCCCGGAGGTGTTCCTGCTTAGCGGGATTGCGTTGAGCCTCGCGGGGGATTCGAACGGCGGGAAGCGCCTGCTCCGAGCGGTGCACGAGCGGTTTCCGACCGACCGGCTGGTCCAGTTGTGGCTGATCGCGTGCACGCTCGAAGACGGCGAGAAGGAGTCCGCGGCCGAATACGCGGCGCGGTTTCTGGCGGCCGCGGCGCCGGACCGGGTCGCCGCTGAGATCGAAGAAACGCTGGCCGACGGCTACATGCCGGAGGCTGTTCGCGAGCGCGTCACCCGCTGGGTCGTGAGCGCAGCGTCCCGCCACGCCGAGAGGTCGAAGAGTTGAGCCGGCTCTCCTTGAACGAACATGCTTCGAACGTCGCCGGAGCTGCGGTCCTCGCAGGCCCGGCGGGCGGCGTACGGGCAGCTGAGCGGCGGCTGCCGTACCCTGTCTACGCCTGGACGGTCGCGGCCCTCGGCCTGGCCGGGCTCGCCATCTCGGCGTACCTGGCGGTTTCGCACTATCGAGTCCACACCGACCTCGTGTACCAGAGCTTCTGCGCCATATCGAAGGCCATCAACTGCGACACCGTCTCTCAGTCGGAGTATTCGGTGCTCGCAGGGTTTCCGGTGGCCGTCTGGGGGATGATCGGCTACGCGGGCTTGCTGCTGCTGGCCGCTGCGACCATCGCGACGCCGGGCGCCCCGCGCGGATGGGACCTCACGTTCCTGGCGAGCCTCGCATTCAGTCTTGGGAGCATCGGGTTTGCGGCCGTCTCCTCCTTCGGAGTCGGCGCGTATTGCATCCTGTGCATCGCCACCTACGCGGTGAATTTCGCGCTCCTCTTTTTCTCCTGGCTGACGCGTCGGCGATTCCCCACCGGCGGGGTGCGGCAGGGTGTTCGGCGAGACATCGGGTTTCTTGTCGCCCGGCGGGCAGTGAGCTATCCGGCCGCCGGCATCTTTCTCGTCGCGTGTGCGGCGGCCTGGTCGCTGATTCCTCCCTATTGGGAGTTTCACCCGCCCCGGGCAGATGCGGCCATCCCGGCCGGGGTCACTGCCGCTGGGCATCCCTGGATCGGTGCGGAGCACCCGGCGCTGGAGATCACCGAGTTCACGGACTACCAGTGCTTCCAGTGCCGCAAAATGCACCTCTACCTCCGTGAGCTGGTCGCACGTTTCCCCGAAAAGATCCGGCTGGTTCACCGCAACTACCCGATGGACCACGAGTTCAACCCCATCGTGAAAGAGCCGTTCCACTCCGGTTCGGGGCGCATGGCCCTGCTGGCGATCCACGGCGCCGCAAGCGGCGTCTTCTGGGAGATGAACGACCGGCTGTTCGAGAGGGGCGGCGGCAAGGGCCGGATTCGGCTTCAGGAGCTCGCCGCCGAGACCGGGATAGACCCGAGCCTCCTCTCCGCGGCCCTCGCGCACGAGCCCTATCGGGCCCACCTGCTGCGCGACATTCGCGAGGGCATGAAGCTCGGGATCGTCGGCACGCCGAGCTACCTCGTCGGCGGCAAGGTGTACGAGGGCGGAATTCCGCCCGAGGTGTTGCAGCCGGTGATCGGGGGAGGTGCGAAATGAAAGCGCGCGAGGGCGCCTTCGACAGCCGGGTTCGGTCGGCCGGGGTGACGCTGATGCTCGCCGCGCTCGCGGCGATCCTCGTCGCCGTGGTGGTGCTCGGTTCGGTGCCGCCGGTCGACCGCGACGCCCTGACCCACCACCTCGCGGTTCCCAAGCTGTATCTCCAGCAGGGCGGCATGGTCGAGATCCCCTGGATCCCGTTTTCGTACTACCCGATGAACCTCGACCTGATCTACCTGATCCCGCTCTACCTCGGCCACGACATCGCCGCCAAGTACATCCACTTCGGCTTCGCCCTGCTGACGGCCGCATCGATCCATGGGTACCTGCGTCGCCGCACCGCAAGCGCGGCCTGGGCGCTGCTGGGGGGGCTCCTGTTCCTGTCGCTGCCGGTGATCGTGAAACTGTCGATCACCGTCTACGTCGACCTCGGGCTGATCTATTTTTCGACGGCCGCCCTGCTGCTGATCCTGCGCTGGGCCGGGGAGACCGGCCATTGGCGCCACCTGGTCGGCGCCGGCATCCTGTGCGGCCTGGCGATGGGTACCAAGTACAACGGGCTGCTCACGTTTTTCCTGCTGGCCTGTTTCGTTCCGGCGGCCTGCGTGCGGCGCTCGGCAACTCCGGACGGGTCGCCTGCGGCGGGCCGGCAGGCCCTGCGTGCCGTCGGCGCGGGCGCGCTGTTCGTCGCCGTCGCCCTGGCGGTCTTCTCCCCCTGGATGATTCGCAACACCCTCTGGACCGGGAACCCGGTTTACCCGCTCTACGACCGCCTGTTCAGGCCTGCCGCGGCAGGGCCGACCGGGGCCGGCGACGATGCGGCGGGCGTGGAAACCGACGGGGGCGGGTCCGGGATGAACCACCTGGCCGCGCGGCGGGTGGTCTACCAGGAATCCTTCCTCGAGACGATCAGCACCCCGCTGAGGATCTTCTTCCAGGGCGAGGACGACAACCCGAAGTACTTCGACGGTAGGCTCAACCCGTATCTGCTCGTGTTCCCGCTTGCGGCGCTGGTCGGGCTGCGGAAGGTGCCGCGGCGCCTGCGCACCGAAAACCTCCTGCTCGGGGCTTTCGCGGTGCTCTACCTGCTGTTCGCCTTCGTCCAGACCGACATGCGCATCCGCTACGTGGCTCCGATCATCGGCCCGCTGGTCATCCTGACGGTGCTGGGCATCCGCAACCTGGCGGAGCTCGCGCGGGCCCGGCTGTCGCCCGCGACGGCTGCAGGGCTGACCGCCGCCGTGGTCGCGCTCTCCCTGGCGCCCAACCTGGACTACCTCATCGGGCAGTTCGAAAAGGTGCGGCCGATGGAGTACCTTTCGGGGCGGGTCGGCCGCGACGACTACATCCAACGCTTCAGGTCCGAGTACGCCGCCTATCGCTACATCAACGAACGGCTGCCGCAGGATGCCACGGTGCTGGGCGTCTTCCTGGGAAACCGGCGCTACTACTGCGACCGCAAGCTGGTCTTCGACGGGACCCTCGAGGCCGCGCTGCGGTCCGCCGATTCGGCTCAGGCCCTGTCGGCGCGGGTGCGGGAAAAGGGCTATTCGCACATCGTGATCGGGGCCGATCTGTTCGATCGGTTCGTGCTGCGGCGGCTCCCGCCCGGCGCGAGCGCGCTCTTTCAAACGTTTCTCGACGAGCACACCCGCATCCTGTTCGGCCGGGACGGGCACTATCTCCTGGAACTCAGGGACGGGGCCTGAAGGTGGAGAGTTCGCGGGATTCATGTTAAGGTGGCCGCTGCACAGTCGGGCGGCAGCGTGATCCCCTAACGGATCGGGTCGAGGTTCAATGGCACATCCAGCGGTTTCGGTCATCATCCCGGCATACAACGAGGCCGAGAGCATCGGCGCGGTGGTCGGTGCCATCCGGGCCCTGTACCCGGACTTCGAAATCATCGTGATCGACGACGGCTCGCGGGACGAGACGTCGGCGGCGGCCCTGGCCGCCGGCGCCAAGGTCTACGCTCATCCCTACAACATCGGCAACGGCGCGGCCGTGAAAAGCGGGATCCGGGTGGCCGAGGGCGAGTACCTCGTCATGATGGATGCCGACGGGCAGCACGACCCCGCCGAGATCGGGACCCTGCTGGCCGATCTGCCCGCCTACGACATGGTCGTCGGCGCCCGCACCCTTCGCGGGCAGGCGTCGCTCGGCCGGGCGGTCGGGAACCGGCTCTACAGTTGGTTCGCCTCCTACGTGGCCAAGTTCCCGGTGCAGGACCTGACCTCCGGCTTCCGGGCCATCAAGGCCGACCTGGCGAAGAGTTTCCTCTACCTCCTGCCCAACACCTACTCCTATCCGACCACCATCACGCTGGGGGTCCTGCGGTCCGGCCGGAGTCTGAAATACGTCCCGATCGAGGCGCGACCGCGCAAGCGCGGCAGCAGCCAGATCAAGTTGGCCAGGGACGGGGCGCGCTTCTTCATGATCATCGTGCGGATCTGCACGCTGTATTCGCCGATGCGGGTGTTCCTGCCGGTCAGCTTCTCCATGTTCCTGCTGGGGCTGGGCTGGTACCTGCACACCTTTTTGTCGGATGGCCGCTTCACCAACATGAGCGCGCTGCTGTTCACCACCTCCATCGTCATCTTCATGATGAGCCTGGTGTCCGAGCAGATCTCCCAGATGCGATTCGAGCGCAGAGGGTCCGAGCGCGCCCGGCCCGTTCCCTTGGATTCCGTGAAATCCCAGGCGGGCCGGGACGAGCAGGCGGGGCGAGACTCGACCTCGGCACCGGCACCGGAGTCCGCGTGGCCAAACTCCCCATCCTCGTCCTGACGTCGACCTTTCCCCGCTGGGCGAACGACGCGGCCCCGCCCTTCGTCTTCGAGCTCTGCCGCCGTCTCGCTCCCTATTTCGATCTGCACGTGCTGGCACCGCACTACCCGGGAAGCCGGACATCCGAGTCGATGGCCGGCATCCACGTCCACCGATTCCGTTACGGCGTCGCGGGATGGGAACGCCTCGCGTACGAAGGGGGGATACTCCCCCGGCTCAAGCGACACCCGCTGCTTTCTGCATTGATCCCGTTCTTCCTGGCCGGGCAGTTGCTCGCCGCGTTGCGGATCCTGAGGCGCTATCGCATCCGGGCGATCCATGCCCACTGGGTTCTGCCGCAAGGGGGGATCGGTCTGCTGACTCAACTCCTCGGGGGCCGCTCAGCCGGCATGCTCTGCACCTTGCACGGGGCCGACCTGTATGGACTGAGCGGCAGGCTCTTCGACCGGATCAGGCGCATCGTCGTCGAACGGGCCCGTCACGTGACCGTCGTCAGCCGGGCGATGAAGAACGACCTGATGCGGGTCGGGGCCGACCCGAATGCGGTGTCCGTGATCCCGATGGGGGTCGATCTGCGGCAGCGCTTCACGCCGGGAGCCGAACCAGCCCCGGGGAACGCGCTGCTCTTCGTCGGCCGCCTCGTGGAGAAGAAGGGGCTGCGCTATCTGCTCGAGGCCATGCCGGCCATTCTGTGCCGCTGCCCGACCGCCCACCTCAGGGTCGTCGGCAGCGGGCCGGAACGGCCGTTTTTAGAGCGTTTGGCCCGACAGCTGAACATAGAACACCGCGTCCGGTTCCTGGGGGCGGTTCCAAACCGGGAGTTGCCCGGGATCTATCGGAGCGCCGGGATCGTGGTTTTCCCTTCGGTGATCACCGGCGACGGGGATCAGGAAGGCTTCGGACTGGTTCTGGTCGAGGCCATGGGATGCGGCTGCGCGGTGGCGGCGTCCGACCTCCAGCCGATGCGGGACATCGTGATCCCCTGGGAGACCGGGGGCGTTTTCGCGCCGGCCGCCCCGGGGGCGCTGGCCGAAACCGTGCTGCGCCTCATGGGCGACGACGGGCTGCGGAGTCGGATGGCGTGCAACGGCCGGAGCTTCGTCGTCGAGCGCTTTGACTGGGAGCGCATCGTTCGCCAGTACCGGGACCTGCTGGCTGCGGCGGGAACCGCATGATCACGAGCTCAGGCACCGCAGGGAACCGAGCCGCTCCCGCCGTCTGGTTCCCGACGATCCGGGCCGGCAGCGGCTCCGACGTCTACACCACCCGGCTGGTCGAGGGGCTCAATCGAATCGGCGTGCGCGCCGAAATCCACTGGTTGCCGCACCGGGCGGAATACGCGCCCTTTTCCGTGAAAGCCCGGACGGCGCCGTCCTGGGCCAATATCGTCCACGTCAACAGCTGTCTGCCGAAATGCTTCCTGCCTTCCGGAGTGCCGCTGGTGGTCACCGTGCACCATGTCGTGCACGACGCGGCGTACGCGCGGTACAAGACCCGGCTGCAGGATCTCTACCATCGCGTGTGGATCCGGCGCGTCGAAGGGCGAACCGTGCGGACCGCGGACCAGGTGGTGGCCGTGAGCCGCTTCACGGCGCGGCATGCCGCCGCCTGCTTCGGCCGAAGCTCCGTGGCCGTCATCCCGAACTGGGTCGACCCGCTGACATACCACCCGGTCTTCCGCGACGCCCCCCACCGGCCGTTTCGCCTGCTGTTCGTGGGGAACCTCAGCCGGCGGAAAGGCGCGGATCTGCTGCCGGCGATCCTGCGCCGCCTGGGGGACGCGTTCGAACTGCGGTGTACCGCCGGGCTGAAGCGCCGCACGGCCGGAACCGGATTGCCGGCGAACCTGAAGCCGATCGGCGCGATGGCGACGGACGCGGACATGGTGCGATGCTACCAGGACTGCGATGCGCTGCTCTTCCCGTCGCGGCTGGAGGGCTTCGGGTTGGCGGCGGTGGAGGCCCAGGCGTGCGGGTTACCCGTGATCGCCACGCGGGGCTCGGCTTTCCCCGAGGTCGTCGAAGCGGGGGTGACGGGGTTGCTCTGCGCCCAGGACGACGTCGACGACTTTGCGAACGCCTGCCGACGCCTGGCCGGGGACGCGGCGCTCTGGCGCCGCATGGCGGCGGCCGCTCGCACACGGGCCGAAGCCCTGTTCGCTCCCATGGCGAACCTTCCGCGCTACGTGGAGTGCTACGAACGCGTGCTGCACGAGGGATTGGCCCGCCGGGCTGCGCGCGTCTTGTAAGGGGTGTACAGCGCGCGCCAGACCGCCTGCGCCGCCCGCCAGCCGGGGTGGCGTTCGTTGTGGCGTTGGATGGCGTACTCCTCCTCCATGCGCACTCCCAGGCGCTGCGGGTCGCTGCTCACCCCGCCGCCGCCCATGCGGGCGACCACCATCCGCCCGAAGCGAACCCGCACCCCGCTCTGGAACGCCCGGTAAAAAAAGTCGTAATCCATCCCGATCGTCAACGCCGTCCGAAATCCCCCGATGCGTTCGAATACCCGCCGGTGAACAAACGCCCCCTGGTGGGGGATGGTGGTCTTGAACCGGTACCACCAGCGGATCCGGACGGGTCGATAGGGCCGCCGCCGGCCTCCAGGTCCCAGCACGACGACCGGGAAGCTGCAGATGTCGCACTCCGCTTGCTGCAGCAGCGCGTGAACGCGCTTCAGAACGTCCGGGCCGGAGAGGTCGTCGTCCGCGTGGACGAACAGGATGTACCTTCCCCGTGCGAGGGCCAGGCCTTTGTTCATGGCGTCGGCGAGCCCGGCGTCGGGCCCGGAGATCCATCGGAGCGGGTAGAGCGGCTGGTGCGCCTGCAGCATCTCCACCGTGCCGTCGGTGGAGCCGCCGTCGATCACGAGATGTTCGAAATCGCGGAAGGACTGCCGGCAGACGGATGCCAGGGTTCCGCCGATGGTGTCGCGGCGGTTGAGGGAGGCGGTGACGATGGTGAAGTACGGTGTCGTGGCCATAGGGTGCGGCATCCGGTTACGTGGACAGGAGCTGCTCGTAGAGTCGGATGTACTGCTCCGCCACGCGGTCGGCGCGGAACCGGTTCTCGACGGTGCTGCGGGCCCGGCGGCTCAGCTCGGCCGCGCGCGCGTCACTCTCCAGGACCCACTCCATGCCGCGCGCCAGATCCCGCGGCTCGAACGGCCGGGCGAGATACCCATTGATCTCATGGTTCACGAGGTCGCGGTTGCCGCCGACGTCGAACGCCACGACCGGCGTGCCGCACGCGAGGGATTCCATCACCACGTTGGAAAGGTTCTCCTGCACCGACGGCACCACGGTGAGATCGCAGGCGCTATAGAGGGCCGCCAGGTCGGCCTCTGCTCTGATCTCCCCCGCATGGTGAATGGGGATGGGCGGGGTATGGATCGACGGAGGGTTCCGGTCGCCCGCCAGCACGAGCCGATGACCGTCCGGCGGCAGCTCTTTCAGCGCCTGCAGCAAGTGGCGCCAGCCCTTGCGGGGGTCCCAGGTCGGGCGGGCCGCCGTGAACAGGATCAGGCGCTCGTCCGGCGGCAGCCCGAGCCTGCGGCGGCTTTCGCGTCGGTCCAGCGGCCGATATCGGTGCGTGTCGATGGCGTTCGGCAGGTGGACGGTGGGCATGGCGCCCAGCAGTCGGCTCGACCGTGCGCACTCCGTCATCCAGCGGCTGAGCCCGACTGCCGTCAGCCGCCGCAGGGCCCCGAACGCTTTCTGCTTGCGACGAAACACCCAGGCGGAGAGGTCGTCGGCCGCGTTCGAGCCCAGCACGGGACACCGGCCGCAGCCGGTCTTGAAGCGGCCGCAGCGTTCATCGTAGTGGCAGCCGCCGGTGAACGCCCACATGTCGTGGAGGGTCCAGACGATCGGCACTCGAATGCGCGCAAGCGCCTCGATGGGCAGAAGCCCGCCGCATATCCAGTGGAGGTGCACGATATCCGGGCGCTGAAACCGGATGTGTTCCATGAGCGTGGGGCTCGGCAGCAGGCCCACGTTGAACGGGGTCCGGGACCGGCGCCGATACGCCCGCACCGGCAGCAGGTCCAGCGTGGGCCGCAACCGGGACCACATGGCGTGCAAAGCGCCGGAAGGTCCGATCACGGTGTCATCCCCGGAGGATTTGGACTGCACGACCATGCGGGAGGTGACCCCGCGTGCGATCAGCGCCCGGTGCAGGCGGTAGGCGGCTTTCGCGGCGCCCCCCGCCATGTCGCTGGTGTTGAGGATCAAGACTTTCATGCCGCTCCCCGCTGCGACGGTGATTCGGAGTGCAGGATGAAGGCGAGCTCTTCGCCTCTTTCGGAAACGGAAAACAGGCGATATCCCGCATGCCCCAGCAGTCGGACGGCCTCCCGGGTGCGCCGCATGCCGTCCGGCAGGCAGCGGTGGTGAAATTCGACCAGCAGCTGGCGGGGCAGGGAGGGTATCGCGACCATGTCCCGGATGACGGCATACTCGGATCCCTCGATGTCCATCTTGAGGAGATCGATGTGCCGATGCCCGAGCTCCGCCAGAATGGTGGGCAGCCGCTTCACCGTCAGCTCGACCGAACCGGGGGGCTGCATTCGGGAGTCCGTCAGCGCATACGAGACGTGTCCGGGGTCCTGTGGGGGTTGGAACAACGCCGTGCCGTCGAAGTCCGCAAGGCCGTACGGGTACACCTTGAAACCGGGCGGAACCGGCTGCCGCGAGGCCCACTCCAGGGATCGCGGGGTCGGGTCGAAGGCGTGCACGGTCAGGCCGATCCGGGCGATCAGCTGTAGGTCGAAGGAGATGTCATTGCCGATCCCGAAGGAGTAGACAACGGAGTCCCGGTCCAGCAGATTCAAAGCGACGTACCACCCCCCGGTCGCCGAACCCAGCCGGATGGCGCGGACGGCCGCTCGAGGTACCCGGCGCAACTCCCACTCCATCCGCATGCGTCTCAAGGCTCGTTGAAGCATCGTCGGTCCTACAATTCGGCGCGAATGATGTCATCCAGTTGAGCCGCCCGTCGAGCAAACGAGTGATCCCGCAGGGTCCTCTGCTGGCCTTTTGCGGCGATCTGCTTTCTCTCGGACGGGTGGTCCAGCAGCCATGTTATCTTGGCGCTGAGCTCCTCGGGAGAGGTGTAGGTCACGGCCTCGACATCGGGCTCGAACAGGTCGCGGATGTTGACCTTCCAGTCCGTCACCAGGCATGCTCCCACTCCGGTGATTTCGAACAGGCGGACGTTGCCGGCGTACCGGCCGGTGGCTTCGATGTGGCAGTTGAATCCGATCTTGCACCGGGACAGGGCCTTGAGCATCTCCAGGCCGAAAAGCGGCGGGTGGATGGAAGGCCGAAGGGCCTTGACATAGGGGTCCATGCGGGTCGTCCATCTCCACCGGACGGCGTGGTGATTGACCGGCAACCCGTCGACCCACGACGCGAGCCCGGTCTTTCGGAGCAGCCACAGAAAATTGTACACGGGTTGTTTGAAGCCGGCGCGCCAGGGTTGGCGGACGCCTTTTCCCAGATTGCCATGGATGCGAACCCGAACCCCCTGCTGCGTGAGCGCGTGCAGGATCTTCTTGCGCGAGAGGTGATGCTGCTCGCCGTCGAACAGCGACCCGGCGAAGAAGACGTCTTCTTCGGGGAAGGGGTTGTCCGTTTGGAGCCTCGGCAGGAGCGACCCCTCGAACGCGTGGTTCAGCAGGAGGGCCTTCATCCCCGCCCGGCGGTACTTCTCGACGAGGTCCAGGCTGCAGGACAGCATCAGGTCGAAGGCGCCGAAGGCGTGCAGGTGTTGCTCGGAATGAGGCGCGCAGCACCAACCGAGGACCTTTCGGACCCCCCGGACCTCGCGGCGAACGGCCTGGATGAAGTCGCCGTTGTGGGTCAGGGCGTCCTGAAAATAGACGACGTCGGGGCGAATCGCTTTCAGCTGTTCGATCACCAGGCTCTTGCCGGAGGCCGAGATGCCCTGCTCACGGGCCCACGACTGCTGCAACGGGTCGGCGTTGGCGACGATTTCGTACGCGTCGATTCCCATGGTGCGCAGATGGGTCGAGTAGAAATCGGCGTTCGCGAAGGCCTGCGCCATGAGATGGGCGTGCTGCTCGCCGTACGACCGCGTGTCGATGCCCGGGTGCCGGGCGTAGTAGCCGTCCAGGAACTCGGGGTAGAACGTGGTGATCTTGACGATGCGATAGCTCATGTCGAACCCGCGCTGTTCTGGGTCAGTGCCATGCGCTTGGCGTTCATGATCCGGACGAGTTTCAGGGCGCTCAGGTGCTTCCAGAACGCCATCCCCTCCCACCAGTCCCAGCGGTCCGGCAGGCCCTTGACCTCGTAGAGGCTGCGCAGTTTCCTGCGGTCGATCATCGGGAAGTCCGTGCCGGGGTCGCTCAGACACTCCTCGACCCATGGCCGCAGCAGACCGGGAAGCCAATTCAGCAGGGGGGAGTTGAAACCGATCTTCTGCCGCCTCAACCGGACGCGGTCGGGCAGCAGCCCTTTCATGGCCTCCCGCAGGATCACTTTGGTGTAGCCGTCCTTGATCTTGCTCTGCACCGGCAGGCTGAAGCAGAAGTCGACCAGGCGATAGTCCAGGAACGGCATGCGGATCTCCACGCCGTGCGCCATGGACATGAGGTCGAAGTTCCTCAGGATCCGCGGCAGGATGCGATGGTGGAAATCGTTGTAGACCGTGTGTTCGAAAAAACCGTCCCCGGCATCGGTCTCGGTCGGCGGATACGTCTCGATCGACTGAGCGTCGACGGAGAGAAACGTGGTCGGCGCCAGGAGCGGTTGCCGGCTTTTCAGCGTTTTCTTTATGGCCAGCGCGGCGGCGGAAGCCGCCATGCGGGCGTTCTTCACCAGAGACGACTCTTCGCGGCGGCTCGTCACCCCGCAGAGCATGTCCGAGCGCTGCTTGAGCAAGCGCCAGAACTCCAGCGAGCCCAACGGGGTGTCGCGCAGGAGCGCGTTGACATGCCAGTCGTACCCGCCGAGCATCTCGTCGGCCCCGTGTCCGTCCAGCGACACGATGACGCCGTGGGCGCGCTGCGCCCGGTAGATCCGCCAGGCGCTGTCCGGCATGCCGATGTAGATGCCCTCCAGCGCATACAGCGTTTCGTCCAGGCGTCCCGGGAGTTCCTGCGGGTCGGCGACGACGCGGATCGGCTGCACGCCGGCCGCGGCGCTTGCCGCCTCGGCGTAGTCGGTCTCGTCCAGGGGGGTGCCCGGGAAGGAGTGCACGAACGTTTTCCGGCGGTCCTCCGGCCAGCGTTCCTGGCCTTCGGCGCTGCCGGAGAGGGACGCCAGCATGACGGCCACGCTGCTGGAATCCAGGCCGCCGCTGAGCGACGTGCCGACCGGGACGTCGCTGCGCATCCTGAGGCGGCAGGAGCTTTGCAAAAGCGCTTTGAACTCCTCCGCCTGAGCGGCCAGATCGGGAGGGGCGGGGCGGAGGTGCTGCCGCGTGTCCCACCAGCGCCGGACGGTGCAGGACTCCCCCTGAATGCGGAGAAGGTGCCCGGGAGGCAGGTTGGCAATGCCTTCAAACAGCGTGTGGCCGGATGATTCGAGCTGAAACGGATCGGTCAGCGCCGTCTTGATTCCGCGCTGGTCCCAGTCGATCCCCAGTGCCCCCATGACCGGCAGAAACGCCTTGTATTCCGACCCGAACACCAACCGGTCGCCGCGCCGGTGATAATACAAGGGTTTCACCCCATAGCGGTCGCGGCACAGGAGCAGGGAGTCGGCCGTCTCGTCATAGATGGCCAGGGCCCACATCCCGTTGAACCGGCAGAAGGCAGCCTCCCCCCATTCCAGCCAGGCGCTCAGCACGACTTCCGTGTCCGAATCGCTGCGGAACCGGTGGTGTCTTTCGCTGAGCTCGCGCCGCAGCTCGATGAAATTGTAGACCTCCCCGTTGTAGACGATCCAGCTCCCGCTGCCCGGGATCGTCATGGGTTGGGCGCCTAAAGGGGACAAGTCGAGGATGGACAAGCGGGCGTGTCCCAGTCCCACCCCGCGCTGCGGCTTGAAATAGAACCCGTCCCCATCCGGCCCACGGTGCCGGATGGCGCCGACCATGGCGGTCAGCTTCGCGTTTTCCCAGTGGGGCTGATGGTAGTACCCGGCTATCCCGCACATAATGCGACCTTAAACGAATGGTTGCAGCCCGTAGCGGCGCGGAGCCGATTGCCGCCTTCGGGAAGGCGGCATCGCACGCACCCGTGCGACTGTCTGGTTTGCCGGCAGATGGCGGTCGAGGATCTCCACCAGAGTTGCACTTTCGACCCCCTCGAACATCCGTCTCAAGACCATGTCCTCCCCCTCTTGGGAGTAGGATGGGGTCGCGTATGGATCCAGCGCACTGGTGAATGCCCGAAAGGCGCTGGACAGCTTTCTATCCAGACGGCTCCTTGACGAACCCGTCATTTGGATGTCCCCTCGAAAAGCGAGTGGAAAAACAAGGATTTGGACTTCATGAAAAACACGATTCGGGTCTTGGCGTTGAACGAGTCGCAGAGATAGGCGACGATGCATTGGCTGAGAACGGTGGCCCAGGCCGCCCCGGCAACACCCCACCGGGGGATAAGGATGAAATTCAACACGATGTTTGTCGCGGCGCCTATCGAGGTGTTGATCAGGCTGATCTTCTGCAGGTTTTCGACGATGTACCACTTGGCGCCGGCAACCCCGAGAAACACGAACACGCCGGCCCAGATGTGGATGGCCAGGACCGGCCCGGCTGCGCGGTAGGCACTGCCGAACAGGAGGGTGACTATCCAGTCCGACAAGAACGTCACGGGCAGCGCGACGGCCAGCGACAGCGCCACCATGAGGTCGTAGAGCCTCTGCAGGCGCCGGTAGTACAAGGCCTCGTCCCGTTCCCTGACCTCGACGATGGCCGGGAAGGCGGACGCGGCGATCGACATGGGGATGAAATAGACGATTTCGCTGATCTTGACGGCTGCCGTGTAAACGCCGACAGACTCATCCCCCAGCATCTGCCCCAGCATGACCTGGTCGATGCGCATGTAGACCATGATCGCCATGCCGGAGAGCATCAGCGGCCAGCCGTCGGCCAGGAGCGATTTGATGCGTTGAGGACCGATGCGGCAGGTGCGCATGCCGCCGCCGCGCATTGCGAATACGGTCAGCAGACCGGCCGCGCCGATCAGCCCTTCCGCGAGCAGCGCCCAGATGAACGCCGTCAGCGGAGCATGGAGCAAAATCAGGGCGACCTTTACCGCCGCGAAGAGGAGGGCCACCCCGGTCTCGGTCCACACGACATAACGGGATTGGAGCTTGGACTCGAACCAATACCGGACGACGTCCACCGCTTTGACGAGCAGGAGCATGGAGAGGATGGTCACGGCCGACTTGGAGAGCTCGTCGTCCGGCCGGGCATGACCGATGGCCAGCAGCGTGACGCCGAAAGCGACAATGCCGCCGACCGCCTGCAATGCGAGCGCCGAGCCCATCGTGGTCCCGGCGGCGCCGGGCTCCCGCACCAGATCGCGGACGACGATTTCCCCGAGGCTCAACGTCGCGACGGAAGAGAGCAATCCGACAAAGGCGAGTGCATAGCTCATGATGCCGAACTGGTGCGGCCCCAGATAGCGGGCCACCCAGACCCCCACCACCAGCCCGATGCCCAGTCGCACGACTTTGTCGAAAAGGAGCCAGCCGACATTGCTGAGGACCTGCCACAAGCCGTCGCGATACCGGAAGGAATCGTGAAGTTTCGCGATGAAGGAGCCAACCGCGTTCCGGATCATGACCGGTCCCTTTGCCTGTCGAACACCAGAAATGTCGGGCCCTTCTCCAGCTTCGGCATGAAAGCGGCGAATTCTTTACGGGTCAAGACCAGCGACCGGATCTTGCGCTTGATGGTGTTCTCGGTTTTGCGGCTGATGTCGTTCAGGTGGTAATGGTCGATGTTTCCCACGATCACCAGGTCGATGATGCCGGTGTCCTTCCCCTCGGCATAGTCGCCGACGAGAAACACCTTCTCCAGGTCGCCCAGTCTGCTGACGATTCCTTCGACCACCTGGTCGATTCCCATGACCTTCTGCACCATGGAGCGCAATTCCGGGAAAAGGGGATGCTCCGTGTTCGCGCTGTAGAACACGTTTCGTCCTTCTTTCTCAACCTTCAGCAAGTCCGTTCTACTGAGTTGGTTGAGCTCCTCGCGAACCGCGTTGGTGGACACGCTGAACTCCCTGGCCAGCTCGCGCAGATAGGACCTCGCATGCGGGTTGAGAAACAAGCGCATGAGCAGCTTGACGCGAGTTGCAGAGCCGATCAGACCCTTGAGTGGATTTTCCATTCCGAGTAGCCTTTCTACTCATTCTACTGCGAAACGGGCGCACGGTCAAATTTTCTGCACGGGGCATCCACGGGGCTGAACGATAGGTGGGGCTATAGCGGGCGGTCAGATCTTTTTGAGCACGGCGTCATAGCCGACGGGCATGAAGCGGTCGACCGGGAAGAGTCGGGAAAGCAGATACCCGGCGCTGTTCAGCAGAGGCACCGCGAGCAGGAGCGGAAGCAGGAGCAGCGCCGCGAGCCTGCGCTGCTCCACGGCGCGCAGGCAGGCTTCCGCCAGGGCGAGGCACGCGAGCATGGCGGCCGTTTCGAGGGCGTACCCGCGTTCGTTCAACTCGGCGATTTCGAAGCCGGCGCTTGAAGCCAGATGCCGGAGCTGGTGGGAGGTGAGGCGGCCGAAATCGAACGGGGCGTCATGAACCGGATAGAGAAACGGGACCGTCACGACGGCCGCGCCGCCGCTTCGAAGCGCGCGCGCCGTTTCCCTGAGTGCGCGCGCGGGGTCGGTGAGGTGCTCAAGCACTTCGAACAGGGCCACCCCATCGACCGTGCCGCTTCGAACCGGCAGCTGCATCGCGTCGGCCCACACGTGGGGCAAGGCGCGGTAGCGCGTCCCGCTGGGGGGGTAGTCCAGCCCGACGTACCGTGCGCCGGGCGGGAGGTCTTTTTCCAATCGGCGATCGCCCGACCCGACATCCAGCACAATGCCCCGCAGATGCCGGCACAGGGCGGAGCGGCTGTTTTCCGATTCCCGGCAGACCAGCCATTGCGGGTGCAGCGGGGTTCTCTTCAGACTGTCGAACAGCCGACGCAGGCAGGCGCGAACCGAAGCCGACCCGTTCCTGTTCTCCGGGGGCGGGTGAGGGCGCTGGTCGCTGTTCATAAAGGGTCGGTGCGGTCCATGAGGTTGATGCATGCATTATAGCGGAGAATGCCCGCGATGACCACCGGCAGCCGGCACAGCGTCCGCCCGAGCCCGCGGATCGAGGCGTTGCCCAGCCACGCCGGGAAACCTTGACAGTCAAGGCGCTATTCAATATAGAGCCACCTCGCCCTCGATTCGGGAAAGCGGCTGCGGCCGGAACCCGCGAACGGGGCTTTCCGGTGGGCATCCCACCATGGCGCTTCGAAAGGGGCATAAAGGAAACTCAATGAAGACTGGTTACGAGATCAAACCTGCAGAGGGCAAGCTCGGAATCCTCATCCCGGGGATGGGTGCGGTGGCCACCACGGTCATGGCCGGGGTCTACGCGGTGCGCAAGAACCTGGGCAAGCCGATCGGCTCGCTCACCCAGATGGGGACGATCCGCCTCGGCAAGCGCACCGAGCGCCGCAGCCCCAAGATCAAGGAGTTCGTGCCCCTCTACGAATTGGAAAACATCGAGTTCGGCGGCTGGGACATCTTCGCGGACAACGCCTACGAGGCGGCGGTGCACGCGGCGGTCCTGGAGCCCGGACTGCTGGAGAAGATCCGGCCCGAGCTCGAGAGCATCCGCCCCATGCCGGCCGTCTTCTCGCAGGACTACGTCAAGCGGCTGAACGGCACCCACGTCAAGCGCGGCAAGAACAAGATGGACCTGGCCGAGCAGGTGCGCGCGGACATCCGCAACTTCAAGAAGACGCGCAACCTGGCGCGGGTCATCGTCGTCTGGTGCGGCAGCACCGAGATCTACATCGAGCCCGCGGCCGTGCACCAGACGCTCGCCGCCTTCGAAAAGGGGCTGGAGACGGACGACCCCGGCATCGCGCCCAGCATGATCTACGCTTACGCCGCCCTCAAGGAGGGCGTGCCTTACGCCAACGGGGCGCCCAACCTCACCGTGGACATCCCGGCCCTGCAGGAGCTCGCCAAGGCGAACCAGGTGCCGATCGGCGGCAAGGACCTCAAGACCGGCCAGACGCTCATGAAGACCATCCTGGCCCCGGGC
>JADHED010001514.1_pt1 | contig 19337 bp, 18 predicted proteins | sample 8952041 | NCBI WGS metagenome assembly JADHED01 (sample SAMN16124423, study PRJNA663239) | bioreactor sludge metagenome | isolation source: sludge (control) | place: India:Bengaluru | collected 2018-09-08
TCTTTTCTGCCGTAAAACCGCTGGATTTGGCGGCTGCGATGAAGTGCGTCTCAACCTCTGTTATTGGCAAGCTGCAAATGCGGTGGCAGTCATCACAGACCCACAACATTCCTCTTTTGCCCGAGGCGAGGTGATAAACGCGAGCTCCACTGAGGAGGACGGTCTCGCTCAGCAACGATGACTCCCGCATAGCCCGCAGTGTGCGATATATGGTTGAACGTGAAACCGTCGCTTTTGCGCGCAGATTTCTAAAAAGCTCGTCCAAAGAAAAAACGTGCCGCGTCGCAGCTATGGCTTCAACCACGGCTTTGCGAGCGGCACGTTTTCCAGCGAAGGCTTCAAGCTCCGGCGACAAGGCCATCAGTGGCCGTGCCCGTCATCCTTTTTTTCGTCGTGACTGGTGCACACGCAGGCATATTCGGCACGATTGCACTTCGCACAAACTTCGGCGTGGTAGTCGATGCGGAGGTTTTGTGGCTTTGCATCGGCCGTGGCGCGGATTTGGAGGACGACACGGTAACCTTCGCCTTCGGGCAGTGTTGTTTGGGAAACAAAAGCGTCGCCTGTCTTGTCGAATGCGAGTTTTGCCTTTCCGGCCGGAGCCTCAGCGATTGCCACAACGACTTGCTCGGCAGGCTGGAGGGGCTTCATATCCTCGCCGTAAAATGTGACGCTGACTTTTTTGTCAGGCTGGACAAAGAATTCGGCGTGCCCGCCTTCGACTTCAACAATCTTGCCGCCCTTCGGACCGGGGATGACTTTATCATGACCATGACCGTCTTCGGCGAATACAGCCGTGGCCATGAGGAGCAGGGTGAGCGTGGATGAGATTAGGGTTTTCATATAGGATTTGTGGGTTTGGTGTTTTGGTTTTCTGGTTGATTCAGTGTTGGTGAGAGATGCTAGCGGACTTGGAGTTACGTGTAGCGAGGAAGATGGCGGCGGATTCCGGGCTCATCTGCTGGCTGATGGCGAGTTGATGTGCGGCTTCCTCCCTAGGTCCGTGCGTGGGACGAAAAAAAATGCTGCCGGTGCCGTGATAGCGATCTTCGATTTCCCGGATCGCGGCGACTTGGATTTCGGTAAGCGAGTATTGGTTCCGCAGACTTTCCAACATTTGATCCCGGTGCCGCTGTGCGTGCCAACCGCCCGTAAAATGGAGAAAGAGAATCGCTCCAATGCATGCCCCAACCGCAAGCAAAGCGAACGAGATGCTCTCTTTGCGGGTGAGACGAGCCGAAGAGTCGTCGGAGGAGCGAAGGCTGGCAGACCAAGGAAGACGAAACCCCACCGCAGTGGGCTTAGTTCTCCGCCAGGCCTTTCGACGATATTTTGGGGAGCGGTGCATGGAATCATTGGCGGGAAATTCGTAAAAGGCGAAGCGCATTGGCGACAACAAGGAGGGTCGCGCCAGTGTCGGCGAGGACTGCGAGCCAGAGACTGGTATCCCCCAGCAAAGCCAGGACGAGAAAAACCGCTTTTACGCTCAGGGCGAAAATGATGTTGAACCGGATCACCCCCACTGTTCGACGACCCATGCGGATGGCTTTTGCCACCATCAGCAAATCGTCTTTGATCAGGGCCACATCCGCAGTCTCAATGGCCGTGTCGGTGCCTCCCGCTCCCATGGCAAAGCCCACTGTGGCGGCGGCGAGTGCCGGGGCGTCGTTGACTCCATCACCGATCATGCCAACCCCTCCATGCTCGCGGGCGAGTTCGCGCACTTTCTCGATTTTTTGGTCTGGCAGGAGATCACCGTAGGCTTCGTCGATACCGGCTTGTTTGGCGATGGCTTGGGCCGTTCGCGTGTTGTCCCCACTGAGCATGACGATCTTGCGGATGCCAGCCGCGTGAATGCGTTCAATGGCTTCGCGGGCCTCAGTGCGGATGGTGTCGCCCACGGCGAGAATGCCGAGCACCTCGCCTGCACAATCGCCGTGCGGTTGGTGGCCGACGATGACGACGGACCTTGCGGACGCTTCGATCTCAGCGAGCTTGGCTTCCAACTCCGGCGTGCAGACACCGAGTTCGTGCGCAAGACGATGATTGCCGACGAAATAGGCGTGACCGCCAATAGACCCTTTTGCGCCACGGCCTGTTATGGACTGAAAATCCGTGGCGGTGTCCAAAGCAACGCCCTGCTCGGAGGCATAGGCAACGACTGCCTGCGCGAGTGGGTGGCTGGATTGCGCGTCCAGGGTGGCTGCGATGCGGATAAATTCGGTGAGAGATGTATCGTTCCAGGGAATCGCTTCCTGGACGCGGGGTTTTCCTTCCGTGATCGTGCCGGTTTTGTCCACAGCCAAGGCCCGCAGACTGGCGAGAGCTTCGAGATATGCCCCGCCCTTAATCAACACACCGGCACGCGCCATCGCGGTAAGGCCAGAAACCACGCTTACCGGCGTTGAGATTACGAGCGCACAGGGGCACGCAATAACGAGCATGACCAAAGCGCGATAAATCCAAACGTCCCATGGCTGGGCGAAAAGCAATGGAGGGGCAATAGCAAGGACAATGGCGAGAACCATCACTGCGGGCGTGTAAATTTTGGCGAAAGCATCAACGAACCGCTGGGCCGGAGCGCGCTGCTGTTGCGCTTCTTCGACCATTTTGATGATGCGGGCCACGGTGGTGTTTCCCGCCGTCTTAGTCACGCGCACTTCGAGCGAACCTTCGCCATTGATCGAGCCGGCAAAGACGGAATCTCCACTTGTCTTTTCCACCGGGAGGGATTCCCCGGTGATGGGGGATTGATCCATGGCCGAATTGCCGGAAACCACTTCGCCGTCCAGCGCAGATTTCTGCCCCGGCTTAACGAGGATGGTTTCGCCCGGTTGCACATCTGTGGCGGGCACTTCGAGCCAAGCCCCATCTCGTTTCACCAGAGCGGAATCGGGAGTGAGTTGCATCAGTGCTTGGATGGCTCGCCGGGCGCGTCCCACGCTCCAGGACTCAAGGAGTTCCGAGAGAGCAAAGAGGAATACAACCGCCGCCCCTTCCGCCGTTTCGCCGATGACGACCGCACCCGCCACGGCCACAGTCATAAGAACGTTCATGTCCAGCGAGAACGTGCGAAGAGAACGGATGGCTTTCGGCACGACCAGTGCGCCGCCCGCCAGAATTGCGACTATAAACGCGGCATCGGGTTGCCAGCCGGATTTGAAACCGAGCCACTGCAAGGCAAGCCCGATTCCGGTAGCTATACCAGAGACTGCCACCAGAATTGTTCGCAACGAGCCGTGTTTCCCGTCGGCATTCCCCTCACGAACAGTCACGCCAGTCCGATTGATGGCGCTGGCGAGACTTGCCCGGCTGAGCTTACCGTCATGGAAGACGTTAACCTTTGAGGAAACGATTTCTGCCCGGACGCCGAGCACGCCGGTAATAGGCTTCAAAGCCCGTTCGATAGCGGCGACTTCCTCTGAGCAGTCCATGCCATCTACCAAAAATGATTCTTGGGAGGCATTGGGCGGAATCTCTGCTGTGGGAGCAGGCGTGTCGTCATGATGAATGTCTCCCGAGGAATGTTTATGATCAGTGCTCATGGCGGTGGTGAAGATCCGGGTAGTGGTGATGTGAATGTCGCATCAAGGCATGTCGATGCGGGTGGGCGTGCGGCTCATAGGCCGGGTCGTCCGAAAGGTGCGCATGCTGGTGATGCTCATCGTGAAAATGGAGATGATTGTGCTCCATCGGCTCGTGGGCGTGCCGATGTTCATGGCGTTCCGTAAGGTGGAGCCAGACACCAGCGGCCATAAGCACGCCCGCAGTGGCAAACATCCAATCAAAAGAGCCCTGTCCAAGGGCAAAGGCAAGGGCTGCGCCAGCAAAGGGAGCGGTTGAGAAATATGCGCCCGTGCGAGCGGTCCCGAGATCGCGAAGAGCCCGCACGAAAAGAATCAAACTGACGCCGTAACCGAGGAGGCCAATCGCGGCGACGCCGATGGCGATATTTGCACCTGGGAGTTTCGCCCCCAATCCAAAGGCCAAACCGCAGTTCACGACACCAGCAACCAATCCTTTCCACATGGCGATTTGGGACGGGTCGCCAGCGGAAATTTTTCGGGTGAGGTTGTTGTCGATGCCCCAGCAGACACATGCCGCCACGATGAGCAACACACCGCCGGAGAATGCCACGCCGCCGTCACGAGGCAGTGACAGAAGAACTCCCCCGATAAAAATGCAGACAAATCCGATAGCAACTCTACGGTCCACGTTTTCCCGGAAGGCAACCCACGCGATGAGCGCCGTTGCCACTGCCTCAAGATTGAGGAGCAGAGATGCTGCACTACCCGAGGTCGTCATGAGGCCCAACAGTAAAAGCACAGGCGCAACCACGCCACCGGTCAAAATAGCTCCGAGGAGCCATGGGAGGGCATCGCGTGGAATCGCCGCCTCGACGCGGCGTCCGCGATTTAGCATTCGAGCAAAAGCGAGGCCAACACCAGAGCCGAGATAGAGCATTCCCGCCACGAGCAACGGATTGGCGGAATGTAAAGTGAGTTTTGCCAGGGGGATGCTGGCACCGAACAGTAGAGCCGCAAAAAGAGCACTGAGGATAGCCGGAGGAAGTTTCATCGCGATTTCCAACGATCCTGCTGATTGTGGTGGCGAATGCCTCTATGACGCGAATAGGGCTGCAAGGAAGCCGCCAATACAGGCTTTCGCCGTGCGGAAGTTGTCTCAGTCCGTATTCTGAGTTTCATCGGGCGGCAAGGCGGGTAATTTCTTTTGCTTGACTGAAACTTCTCACAACTTTCTTTGTCGGATGGGAGACGGTAGCCATGACGTTTCCGTCGCGTCATTGACTGAACGGAACGTATTCTCAATGAGATTTGCCATGCAAATATCCCTGCGATTCCAGCGGTCAAAATGCCGGAACAAAAAAAACTAAGCGGCATGGTTTGAAAGGCCGTTAGTATCTGGGCATTCCATTCAGACGAGATATGAGCGAACTCACTAAATAAAGTCGTTTGAGCGGCCAGGAAGTTCATCTCAACGTGCCTCGGTAGTTTTATTCCGCCAAATCAAGCTTCCCGTAGATACGGAAGAGGGCAACTGTTTCTTTATGCGAGAAAACCGCGCAGGCATAAGAGTTACCATTTTTGCTCCCGGCACATGATGCCAAACAGCGAGGATTCGAGGCGCGTGAGCGAGTGCATTACCGAAACTTTTTCGTCCGCGTCCTGCACAGCGAGCTTTCCGAGACCGACTCGGAGTTCCTGAACGCTCGTTAGCGCTTTCTCTAAGTCACCCGCATTTGCGGCACGAAGCTTCTCGGTGAGGGAGTTGACGCCGATAATGATCTTTTGCATCTCACAGGCCGGAGTTTGGAATTCCAGAGCTTCCAGCCGCCCTCGTCGGAGCTGATATAGATGCCGCGAAATGGCTGCTACCGGGTCAAGGATGTTTTCCTTCACTGCGAGCCAGCAAACGATCCAAACAGCCACTCCAATGGCGGCAACATGGATAAAGTGATGAGTCAGGAAATTCAGCAGGTTTACCGGCGGGTCGAATAAAATCTCAAATGCCGAATAGAGAATGATTCCCCCACTTGCGACGAGAATGGCACGGGTGAAAAGAATTCTCGCGAGGCTGCGTGGCGGGGGCTGTTCTTTCGTCGCGCCCGTGTAGGGAGATGGAAAGGAGTAAACGGCACTCATGGTTTCGGATTCACAGTGATTTTCCCGCCCGGCTTCGTCGAGGCGGGCAAGTTGAGAAATTCGAGGTCGAGGCCATTGCGCCATGCCTGAATAACGGCATTGTTGCGCGCTTCCAGGGCGTCGAGGTATTCGCGATGGATTTCGATCAGCAGATTCACGCCCAACGCGCCGACGCGATACTGACGCTCAGCAAGGTCGGAAGCGGCCTGCAAGTTCGTGATGAGCTTGGGAGGAATTGCATTGACCACCTCGCGTGCCGATTCAAGGGCGGCCCGGCGTTGCGTCGCCTCACGTTTCATTTTGCGACTGGCGTCATCGGCCAATCGCTCCCTTGTTTCGGCAATACTCGCCCCAAAATTCGCCGCAGGACGGGTGATTCCCTCAACGGCTTCGGAGGCACCGAGGCCCTCCCGCGTGAACCAGCCACCCAGTGCGAAGGATTCCACCTCGCTGGCAGCGTCAATTCCGCCGAGTCCACGGGCTATTTCCGCCTGTCGGATTTTGAGCAGTAGCGGTTCGTCGGGATTCTGCATGGAAATCTCCCCTGGCAATTCAAAGCTTCCGGTTACTGACAACGGATCGGCGGTTTTTCGCCCCAGCAGGCCATTCAGTTCCGTAAGAAGCAGCTTGGCTCGCATGGAGGATTCCGCCGCCTGCCGCACAAAGGGCAGCGCGGCCCCTTCGAGGATTCTTCGTTCGATGAGCGATTCGACACCGGCTGCGGGTCGTTCCTCCAGCATCTTGACGAGAGCGGAGATCCGGCCGGCCAAATCTCCGGCAGTCGCGGCGGCCTCAGTCGCCGCCTGATACTCCATGGCCTTCAGCCGCACTTCGCTCGCGAGAACAAAGCGGAACTCGGCCAGATACAACCGTGCCAAATCAGCATCAAGATTCAACACGGCACGGCGGAATGCCTCGCGTGAGGGAAATGCAAGTGGCTGGGTAACCTCCGGCGCTTTCGCCTGCAAAGGCTTCGGCAACGCGGCGACCTGTTGCTCGTAAAATCGCAGTTCCGGGTTGTCGGAAACGGCGATGGCTACGAGTTGGTCTGGGGTGAGCGCGGGCGCGGGCTCGGACGCGAACGCGGACGTAGTGAGAGCGAAGAAAAACAGGATTCGTTTCATGATTGGGACTCTTTGGTTTTGCGGCCTCCGAAGCGCGACTCGAAGAACTGATAAAGGATCGGCAGCACGACAAGTGTGAGAAACGTCGAACTGATGATGCCGCCAATGACGACCGTGGCGAGAGGGCGTTGCACTTCTGCACCCGCCCCGTGGCCTAGCGCCATCGGCAGAAAGCCCAGACTTGCCACCATCGCGGTCATCATGACCGGACGCAGCCGGGTGAGAGAACCTTCCATGATGGAATCGAGCAGCGATTTTCCTGACTCGCGGAGTTGGTTGTAGTAACTGACCATCATCAGTCCGTTGAGCACGGCGACGCCAGACAAAGCGATGAAACCGACGCCTGCACTGATGCTAAAGGGCATCCCCCGGAACCAGAGGGCAAAAATTCCCCCCGTTACCGCCAATGGAATTCCCGTGTAAATCAGGAGTGCTTGGCGAAGGCTGCCAAAGGCCATGAAGATGAGGAGGAAGATGACGAGGAGAGCTACCGGGACGATGATTCCCAACCTGGCGCGAGCTTCCTGCAGATTCTTAAATTGACCGCCAAACTCGACCGTGTATCCGGGCGGCAGCTTGACCTGTTCCGCAACTTTCTTCTGTGCTTCGAGAACGAAACTTTCCACATCCCGGCCGCGAAGATTCACCATGATCGCCGCGCGGCGCTGGCCCATTTCACGGGCGATCGAGTTGACCTTCTCGTCCACCTTGAAGTCGGCCACCTGACCCAGGGTTACGAGACCACCTTCCGAAGTTCGCAGGGGCAGTTTTTTCATCTCATCAATTTTCGTGCGGAGCATTTCCGGCATCCGAACAATGATGGGATAGCGGCGATTGCCATCAATGATGACGCCGGGTTCTCCTCCCGCCATGGCGTTTTCAACCGCCTCGTTGATTTCGTTGGCATGAACATTGTATCGAGCCATTGCCTCCCTATTTGGTGTGACCTCCAGCAAAGGGGCCTTGCCTAGCGCGTCGAATTCGACGTCTGCCGCACCGGGAACTTTTTCCAGAATCTCGCGAACCTCACTCGCGACTTTCTCGATCTCGGTGTAGTCGTCGCCGAAGACCTTGACCGCAATGTCAGCGCGTGTGCCTTCGAGAATTTCGTTGAAGCGCATCTCGATGGGTTGGGAAAAAAGGTAAGCTTGGCCGGGGACTTGCACGCTGAGTTCAGAACTCATGCGATTTGCCAATTCGTCCTTGGTGACGGCTTTCCCGTCAATTTTCGGCCACTCGTCGAGCGGCTTGTAGAAGATATAGGTGTCGGCAACGTTGACGCCCATTGGATCGGTGGCCACTTCTGCCGTGCCAATACGGGAGAATGTGTAAGTCACTCCTGGAAACTTTTCCATGAGCACCTTCTCGGCCCGCTCTTGCATCGCAATGGACGCATCAAGGCCGACGCTCGTTGTTCGGATCATGTGAGTGGCAAAGGAACCTTCATCCAATTGGGGAATGAACTCTGCACCGAGACGCCCGAAAACTACCAGTGAGAGCGCGAAAAGTGCGACCGCACCGCCGACAAACAGCCATCGGAACCGGAGTGCGACACGCAAAACCGGTTCGTAAACCCGTTTCAGGAATCGAAGTGCAAAATTATCTTCCTCTCTGATTTTGCCCTTGAGGAAATAGGAGCAAAGCACCGGCATGAGAGTTAATGACAGGATGAGAGCACCGATCAGCGCGTAGATAACCGTCAGAGCCATCGGCTTGAACATTTTTCCTTCCACTCCAACCAGCGAGAGCAACGGAATGTAAACGATGGTAATGATGAGCACACCGAAGAACGTGGGCCGACCCACTTCTGTTGCAGCTGCCTGCACGGTATGTAGCCGCTCGTCGGTCGTTAAGGTGCGGCCCAACTGGTGTTGGCGCAGGCCGAGACGACGGACAATGTTTTCCACCATCACGACGGCACCATCAATGATGAGGCCAAAGTCAACGGCCCCGAGACTCATCAAATTGCCGGAGAGCTTGGTTTGAACCATTCCCGTGATGGCAAAAAGGAATGAAAGCGGAATCGCGGCCGAAACAATGAGCGCGGCGCGCCAGTTCCCGAGCAGAAGCAAAAGAACCACGACGACAAAGATTGCTCCCTCGAAAAGGTTCTTCTCCACCGTGGAGATGGTTCGATCCACCAGGATTGTTCGGTCATAAACGGTGGTGATCTCAACGCCGGGCGGAAGTTTCTTTTTAATCTCCTGAATCCGGTCGTCCACGCGCTTCGCGATAATGCGACTATTCTCCCCCGCAAGCATGAGCGCAGCGCCTAGCACGGCTTCCCTGCCATTGTATGTTGCAGAGCCCGTGCGGATGTTCTTGCCGATCTCGACCTCGGCCAGATCCTTCACCCGTAACGGCTCGGCTCCGGCACGAAACTTGACGGGCAAGTTGCCGATTTCTTCTGCGGTTTTAACCCGTCCGTCGGCACGAATGGCAATTTGTTCGCCGCCAAGTTGAATGACGCTACCGCCTGCATTCTCAACATTTTCACCAATCGTATCAGACAGTTCCTTGAAGGTGACACCGCTGGCCAGAAGTTTTTCGGGTTTCGGCAGAATCACGATTTGTTTCTCGTAACCCCCGGAGGCATTGACCTCGGCAATGCCGGGAACGCTGCGGAGTTGCGGTTTCACGACGAAATCGTGGATCAGCTTCAGTTCCATCAACTCCAGGTCGCGGGATTTGGGCTTCTCCGGCCCGTCATAGCCGGGGGCGTAGTCCACAACGTAATAATAAATTTCGCCAAGGCCTGTGCTAATGGGAGCGAGCTTGGGAGAGACGCCGGTCGGCAGATCGTCCACCGCGTTTTGCAACCGTTCACTGACTAACTGCCGGGCACGGAAAATGTCGGCCCCTTCTTCAAAGACAAGCGTGACCTGGGAAAGACCGAATTTCGAGAGCGAGCGCATCTCTGTCATTTGAGGAATGCCGAACATTTCCATTTCCAGCGGATAGGTGACAAGTTTCTCGATCTCCTCGGGAGCCAGACCTTTGACCTCCGTATTAATTTGGACCTGGATGTTGGTGATGTCGGGAACGGCATCAATGGGCAGGCGTGTGGTGGCCCAAAGTCCGGCCCCGAGCAAGGCAACGGAACCCAACAGGACAAAAACCCGCTGGCGTAAGGAGAATTCAATAATTTTTTCAATCATGGCTTAGTGTGAGTGCCCGCCGCCTTTGGTGGCGCGCAACTCGATGAGGTAAAGGTTTTCGACGGGTTCGCTGGCGACGACATCGCCCGCATACAGACCGTCAGTGATTTCGATGTATTCGGTGCTTTCCGCACCGGTGGTCACTGGTGTGCGCAGAAGAGCGTCGCCGTTCTCGACATAGGCAAATTTGCCTGTGGCGGTTTCCAGAACGACTGAACGAGGGACTGTGACAACCAAATCGGCAGTGGTGGTTTGTGTAACGCTTCCAGAAATAAAATCGCCGACATGCAAAGACTTCAGGGCGTCGGGAATCTGGAGGATGACTTCCTCGTTGTTAACCGCATCCTTTGAAGCCGCATCAATCTTCCAGACGGTAGCCGGGTATTCGGTATCGTGCGATTTGAGCATTGCGGCATCTCCCGGCTTGAGTTTTTCAGCCAGGGGTGGCGGCAGAAGGGCCGCCGCGTAGGCCGATCCTGTTTGCTCACCATTCACGCGGGTCGGCTCCGCAGCAGCCCGGTAGATTTGTGCCTCTATGGTTACGACGGGGGTCAGCTTGCGCTCCTCGGCTTCAACAAGCTTGAGGCCGATGGCTTTCTTTGTCTCCTCCATGAGCGAGATGCCTTTCCCTTCGGCATACTTGGCGCCCTCGGCTTCCTCGCCGTGATCGTCATGGTCGCCGTGCTCTGCGCCTTCTTCTTTGGCAGGGGCATCACCTTCGGCGTGTTGCGCTGGTTTTTGGCCACAGGCGGCTAGCCCGCAAACAAGCGTGATTGTTAGGAAAAGAGAAGGAATAGATTTCATGGTTTTTCCTCCTTGGGCGCGTCGAGTGAACCGCCGGTCAGGAGATTGAGGTCAGACAGAGTGCGCCAGGCGTCGAGCACGGCTTTCTGTGAGATCCGTAACGAGTTCAGATAGGCGGACTGCGTATCGAGGTAGAGCTGGGCACCGATGGAGCCGTTGCGGAATTGCGTGTCGGCCAGCGTCGAGGATTCCTGAATGTTTTGCAAAAGCCCGGAGGGGATCATCCCCAACTGTCTTCTCGTCAACTCGTAGGCTTTCAGACGACTGAGGATTTGCGCCTCAGTCTCACGCTCGGCCTTGACTCGCAAGGCTTCTGCCATGGCGGATCGGGCTTTGGCGCTTTGAATGTTTCCGATGTTCCAATCCCAAATCGGCACACTGGCGGAGATTGCGCCACCGATGTTCTGCTCGGTGTCGCCGGCCACATCGCGGCTGAAAAATGGCCCGATGGAGAAGTCGGGGGCGATGTCGAGCCGGGTGGAGGTGAGTTCGCGGGCGGAACGTTCCAATTCTTTCTGCCGAATTTTCAATAGAGGATTGTTGCTCTGCGCGGCAAAAACCAGGGCCGTGTCGTCCAGTCTTTTGGTCGGGGGAGTAAGCGATGCCGAGATACGAAGCGGCAGGTTTTGCGGTCTCCCAAGCAGCGAATTGAGCTGGGTGCGGGTTTCCTCCCGCCGCAGGGAGGCATCTTTGATTGCCTCCCCAAGCTCAATCAGGCTGGCCTGGACAAGCCGGATTTCAATTTGCAGCCGTGCTCCGAAATTCGCCTGCGAGTTCAACTGCGAGGCGAGTTCATTGCTCTGTTTGTAAACGGCCTCGGCTGCTTGTGCCTCGGCCACTGCAGCAAGATGCTCATAAGCGAGCACCCGGATTTGCCCGGCAAGAGAAAGGCGAAACTGCTCCAAACCAAGTTCGGCAATTTCGATGTTTTTATTCGCAATGGCTTTGCGAAGCGTTCCCTTGCCGGGAAACTCGAACGTCTGCATTACGGACACGCTGAGAGTCGTTCCGTTGCCCTGGAGAATGTTTTCCGAGTCGCGGACTTCGCGTCCGCCGAATTCAAAGGAGACTTCCGGATTTTTGAAAAACCCGGCTTGGGTGCGTTGCCCTCTCGCCGCCGCCACTTCGGCCTCAAAGGATTTCAGTTCGGCGTTGTTTGCCAATGCCATGGACACAAGAGCGTCGATGGAGTTGGAAGACGACAAAGTTGGCGTTTCCTGCGCGACAAGGGCGCTGCCTACCATAAGGCCAAGGCAGCACGAGATGAGTTGCTTTCGATACATAGTGTGATTGGGACCAATCTGCATGAGCCAGACCGGCGATTTGAAGTGGTCTAGGAGTTGCCTACGCGATGGGTGCTGCTGTGATAAATGACCCGGATTTTTACCGCCTTCCGCGCCTCGCTCAGTGGGAAGCTGACAACATAAGAGTCCGTGAAGCGTTTGCCTCCACCGGGACGCGGATGCATCGGATTGATGTCGTTCTGATCCTCTGCGATCACGTTTCCAGATGGCCCGATCAACTGAATGTCCACGTGGGCACTGTTGCTCAATTTATGTTTTCTCGCAGAGCCAGCGACATAAAGTCGGTCGGAAGTCTCATGAGCGCGAAAGCTCATAATCTGCCCACCTCCGGAATGTTGGACTTCAATCGGGAGCGGTGAGTCTGCCTGCTTGACCCAACTGTCCAGTGACGAGCAAGCGGAGAGGGACATCATTCCGATGATGACGGTGATGGCGAGAAAGCCAGGGTATTTGTTTGAGAAAAAAGTAGCGAAAGAGAGTTTCATTTTGAGTGTCCTGATTGAGTCGCCCAACGAATTGGCATTAGCGCGACGGAGTTTGAAATCCCGAGCGTTATACTCGGAAGAAACGGGCGATAGGCCCGATAAGGGACGAATCTAGGGCGCACTGCGCCCGCGATTCATCAGGACAATTGAGGCGGATAGTCGATCTCGCGGCAAGGTCCTTCAATGTAGGACTCGTTGCAGGTGGAGAACGAACTGGAACCGAGGCTCAAATGAGAAAAGGAGGGAACCTCAACCAAGGTGGCGATGCCGTGCGAGTGGGCATGGCAGCAGCAAGCATGGTTAGCAGGACAGTCTTGTTGATCTAGAGCGGACGATTGCTCCTGAGCCGCATGGTTGGCGACGCATTTGAGATCTTGGTAAGCATGCGCAAACTGACCGCCAACCATCACCAAGATGGCTATCGCCCAAAGAATGCGAAGGTGCTTGAAACAAAATTTCACTCGGAAGGGTAATTCGCCGATCAGCCAAAAATTGTCAATACCTGACTGAAAAACCGACAAAAGGATTGAAGTCCTCGGCGGCTTCGGTGACGCCAAAGTTGCATCCGCAGTCCAGTTGAATGTCCTCGGTCAAAGCGTAGGTGAGCCCAGCGTCGAGGGTGATCGTGAGTTCACTTTCCGAGAGTTGGCTGAAAAATTCCAGATAACCAGCCAGATTACCGATGATGTCGTGGCTAAACGTGATCGAGTTGATGAAATCCGGGCCGTAGCTGCCATCTTCGCGATAAACGAAGTCGAATTCTGTCATCATCCCCATGCCCCAGCCAAACGGCAATTCGACGGCCAGCGGAAAAATGACGCCGCCTTCGACCTGCTTATTGCCGAGTCCTCCGGTGTTGGTTGGAAATTTCACAAAAGGCATGATGCCGAAAGCGGTCGGGCCTCCATCGTTTCCCCACAGATTGACCTTGAGGCGTGTGGTCAGAACGCCAAAGCCGGATTTGCGCGTGGTGACGCCGTTGGCACGGACCTGCTCGTAAACGTAATTTTCGACGACGAGTTGAAGATCGGCATTATTTACGAGTCCTGCTTTGAGATTCATATTTCCGGCATTGATGCCGAAAACCCGCTCATTGTTGGCGTTCCGGTTATCGATGCCGAAACCGACGAGATCTGTCTCGACCTGAAAATGTCCGGCATCCACCGTGTAGGGGCTTTCGGTTTTGTCCGGTCGGTCTGTGCTCATTTCGCGCATATTGGCGCGGGGAGTCGGATTGAAGAGAGTGTATTGCCACTTGTCCGGCTCCGAGTTGAGAACCCTTGACGGTTCGCCAGCGAATCCCGCTGGGATGGAAGTGCCGAACAGAAACAGAATTGCGGAGATGGAAAATTTCATTTGTTTGTAGCACCGGCTACATATTGAAGCTTCAGCTAGACGATGAAGCGGATGTTTGTCAATGGTATTCCTTTGTGGCAGTGATGGTCATGGCCTTTAAGAAGTTGAAAAGCGTAACCACTTCCCCCGATAAAACCCATAAGCGGGGAACCGTCCCGATAAATGGACATGAGACTGCCGCCTACCAGCGCAGGACCCGTCAGCAGCACGCCCAGGAGCGCGCGCAGGATTACGTGGAAGCCATCGCCGACCTGATCTCTTTCTGCGGCGAGGCACGCGCCACCGATCTCGCCAAATCGCTGGGAGTCTCCCACGTTACCGTCATTCGCACGGTGGAGCGATTGCAACGCGAAGGCCTGGTAACCACACAGCCCTACCGTTCGATTTTTTTGACCGATACCGGGCGCAAACTAGCCGCGAAAGCAAAGGCACGCCACGAAACCGTCATTGCTTTCCTTGAAGCGTTGGGTGTCTCAGCGTCCGTCGCTCGCGCCGACGCGGAAGGCATCGAGCATCATGTCAGTCCCGAGACATTGGCTGCGTTCGAGAAATTTCTGGCTGCTGTAGTTCGTTGACAAACCCGAGGGGAAATTCTCAGGCAATTGTTGTCCGACGACACTGCAAGAGTTCCCGATGATGCTACTCCAGATTTGAGAGCCTCCTTGATCGCATCGCCAATGAATTTTTGGACAGTGCGTTTCATCGGACGTGCACCGAGCACCTTGTGAGTGCCGCGACGGACAAGAAATTCCAAAGCCGATTCACTCAGTGACAAGGCGAACCCACGGTGGCGGAAACGATCTAGTTCCTCCGCGATGGCAAGCCGCCCGATTTCGCGTTGCGTTTCTGGCGACAGCGATTTGAAAACAATTTTTTCGTCAAACCTCCCGACAAGCTCCGGGCGAAAAGAGCGATGAAGTTCGGAGATGACAGCCCTTTCCAACGTCGCGAAGGGCAGCCGGGTCAGCCTCAAGAGTTGCTGGGACCCGATGTTGCTCGTGCAAACAATATAAAATCCGGAGAGGTCGTAGATGCGATGGTCGGCGAGAGTGATTCGGGCAGCATCAAGCATCTGCAAAAAGAGATCCCATATCAGCCGATGAGCTTTTTCGATTTCATCAAAAAGGAGGACGCCTTGCCGATGCTCGGAAAGAACTTTTCCCAATCGTCCGGAGCCGCCCGTTTCGTCGCCCATAAATAGTTTGACCGCGTCCAAGTGAAGAAACTCCGACATATCAAACCTGAACACAGAATCCTGGCCAAACAGGTAACGCGAAAACTCCAGCGTTAATTCCGTTTTTCCTACTCCGGTGGGACCCAAAAACAAAAAGGAACCAAGGGGCTTTCCGGTCGGCTGCAAGCCAAGCTGGCCGCGCTCCAGCACGGAACAGACGCGGGGAATAACGTGGCCCTGACCCTTAATTTTGGAGGACAAATACGGTTCGAGGCCGGCGAGGTTTTCGATGAGGTCGTTCATGGAGCGGTGACGGGTTGGGTTTGCTTGCCTTTGAGCCATTGCCGCAAGGCGTAGTCGGGACGGGATGAGGTAAACCATTTTGGGTAGGAGCCATCTGGGTTGATCGGTGCAACGAACCGCTTGCGGAATGGTTTTTCGCAATGGCGGATGATCGCCGAGAATTTCGGCAGCTTCCGCAACTGATACGGTTCAAAAAACGGCTTGATCTTGCGTTGGTAATTGTAAGACCGCTTGCCTCCCGCCCAGCCCCAGGATTTCTCCACGACTTCACGCTCGCCGATGTTTTTCGACGCGATGACGGCGGAATCATGATTCGCGACGGTAAATATCAATTCGTTGCTCAAATTGAGCATGAGCACGTCGGCATACCGTTTATCGAGTGAACCGTGAATGGATGTGTATGCTTGCGTGGCGAGCACGATGGTTGCCCGCGCTTCCCGAATCACTCCCGCCGCTCGGTGATCGGCAAACGCCGATTCCGCCCCGGTAATGATTTCCTGTCCTTCGTCCGCAAAAAGAATGATCAGATTGTCTTTCTCGCGTTGCTCGGCGGATTTGTCGAATCGGCTCAAGGCGTGAAAATAGTAGGACAATTTCAGGATAGTATTGATGTAGAGCCTCTCGCTCTGGAATTTCTGGGGCATGGCGAGACAGACGATTTTTCCGGCGTCGATTTCGGATACGGAAAATGTGGGCTCGTTGGCACAGAAGACCTCTGAGATTTCCGGGTTCAGGAAAAATTCGAGATAGGTGCTCAAAGTTCCCTGAACTCCACCCAGTTGCTCGGGTGGTTGATCGAGGTAACTGCGAAACGCCGTGATGAGTTCGTGGGAACGTTGATCGCCACGATTCATCAGGGTTTCAATCGCGGCGTTGGAATCTTCCGCACTGAGCAGGAGCCGATGAATATTCGGAATGGTGACGTAAGCCTCCATGTGCCGGAGAATCTCAAAGCCCGTTTGGATCGCGAGTTGGGCCTTGGTCGGGAAAAACGGGTTCCCACCGCGTCCGCCCGTCAAAGACACTGCCGTATCCACGATAACTTTCGCGTAGGTCGAACCGGGAACATCGGGATTCCCGGTGATATTGATGGTGTGCGGAGGCCGCCAAAGCGCGTTTTCGCCCGATGGCCGGGTTTGTAGCAAAATGAGATCCGCTCCGCGCCCAAAGTGAGCAGCCATTTTGACGAGAATTTCCCAATACAGTCCCTTCTGGTCGAGACAGATGCCGCCCCAATCTTTGACGTTCTGGAATATCTGGAATGTGATCGCGTTGATGGCGCTTTGAGTCTTTCCCGAACCCGTGCGTCCGGTGATGAGCCAGCCACGAACAAAATCTTCCATCGTCCAGGTGATGCCTCCAAGACGGAGGACAATTTTCCCGGAATTATCCGCCGCGAGCAGGCTCCATGCGCCGAATGAGGCGCAGAGGCCAACGACAACGAACGAGAGAGGAGGTGCGAGCAGGAAATATCCGGCCAGCGCACCAAGGACGCACATCACGAAGACGATGGTGTCAGCGATTTTCATCAACGGGTTTCGGGTTGAATGTCAAAGTCAGGAAATTGAACAGCCTGCGCTCCGGGTCGGGAATGCTTTGCGTGTAGGATTTGAAATTCACCGTGGTGACAGCTGAGCCGTCCTCGTAAGATTGGTGCGCAAATCCATCCACGTTTGCCGGTCGAAAAACAAAATCCTGACAAAGAACGAAATCAGAGTTGGTGGCTCTGTTGCCGATGGCCGTGTGTGTGGGCGCTTCGATTGGCATAGGAATGGAATCCGTGCTGTTGGGAGTAGCGTTTGTGGGCGGCGCGATACTCGCGCTTGATTTTGAAAAGCAGGTTCTGCATTTCCCGGAGCGAACGACGGTCCACGGCAGAGGCGAGCTTTTCCGCAGTCCGAACAAGCTTCGGTTTGGGCCGTCCCCACAAACGCGAGAAGAGATTCGCATTGCGCTGCACTGCGAGAAACTGCCGCTTGGCCGCGATGGCCGTTTCGAGATTGCGGATGGCTTGGTAAGATTGCTGCAAGCGGATCGCCTCGGCGGTCTGCGCATTTCGCAAGGCTTCCATGTGAGCCTTGGTGAGACGCGGCGCGAAAACAATCTTATCGGAGTCCAACCGCTTGGATAACCGTTCTTCCAACTCCTGGGGCGAACTCAGGGAATTCGCCCACCGCTTGCTTTCTTGTTCAAAACACGCGCGTAGAAAAGTCATCTGGTTTTTGTGCCCTCCCGTGGTCGAACGCGACATGCTGCATCCGACGTAGGCTCCTTTTTTCGTGCGGGGACAGAGCGCAACATGGACATGCAAATTGTCCGTGTCGTGATGAATGCCGAATGCGTAGCCGATGGAATCTGCTCCATGATATCGCGTCGCAAATTTCTCCATCACTTTCTTCGTCGTGGAGTGCAAAACGCGGTCCGGGTTCACGCCGACCGCAACCAGCTTGTCGTGCATTTCGCGAGACATCGAGAAAACGAGTCGGTGCTGAATCACGGGGTTTTCCGATGAAGTCGGGAACTTCCGAATGTGATTGAACCACGCATCGGCAATTCGCCGTTTGCGTTCCGTGTTTGTCATCTGGGACGGGGCTGTTCGCGTTCCGTCTGGATTCTCAACGATCAGGTGATGAAGAAATCCCCCAGCGTGAACTTGGCCGAACGTTTCTTTCGAGGCGTAATCGCCAAACTGTTTGAGCTTTTGTCCGAGGCTGGATTTTTTTGCCGCGTCGGTTCCTTCGCGCTGGGAAATTTTCCGGCGTGAAGTTTCATCGAGGTATTCGAGATCGAGTCGCGAACGCCATGTCGTTTTTCGTGCGAAGATGATGCCGTTTTTCATAGGGAGTCGTTGAGGCGTTCAAGAACGCGGTCGAGTTTGGAATCCATGCCGGTGAGGATTTGCGGATCGATCTTGTCTTTGATCGAAACCGCAAAAAGGATGGCTTCAAAAGTTGCCGCCTTGCTGGGCAGTGCGAACGCTTCGTGGAGAGCTTGAAAGCGCGAATGCGCTTCGGTGGTGCAGTCCACATGGAACTGCTTGATGCCGGGTTTCTTTTGATACGCCATTTTAGTTAATGAGGTTAAGTAATGATTTCGACGAATGGATTTTGATGAGCGAGAGCGAGTCTTTCCGAAGGGCGCCTGACGCCCGGAGGAACCGAGGAAAAACCGCGTTTTTTCCGATCCCGTGATTTCCAACGGAAATCGCTATCCTGTATGACATGTGACCTACGAACCGGGTTGATGAGGTCAGGGCTGGCAGAGTGCCGGGATGCGTTCACCGAGTTGAACGCGAAAGTTAAAACGGCTGGCAGATTCAGGGATTTCCATGGTGAAAGAGGTAGTGTCCGGATCTCGGACTGGATAAACCCGCCGATTGATGAATGGCCGGGAGCGAAGCGGACGCCTTTCATCATTGGGCGGTCATGGCGCAAATCGCCGTCCCAGGTGAGCTGATTTGCGGGGTTTGCGGTGGCAGCCAAGGCGAGAGGTCGAAGGCTTGGCCAGACATCGCGGACCCCGCAAATGAGCGGATGGCTTGCCGGAACTGGCATCGGTAAGCTCGAAAAAGCAGGTCGGCGACAGGTGACAGCGCCGAATCGTTCCGCCCGGAGCCGGGTGCCGGGGCGGAGGGGCGAGGACGGAACGATTGGGCGCGCGCAGCCAAGCGAGTCGGGAAAGTTGTGCTGATGAGCGGCCTCAGTGAGGAAGAGCTGGGCCAGAGGTCGCAGTCCCTGCCTCCCGGAACAGAGGCCGCTCATGAGCACATTCATAGCTGGGGTGCTGGATTGACTATCCGCCGGTCGGTTGACGGTGATGTTGCCGATTGCAGAATGGCGGGGAGCGGAGCGGGCGCTTTTCTGCAATGGGCAACCCAGGCGCAAGTCGCCAATCCAGGTGAGCTGATGGGACGGAGACGGTAGGCACGTGGGGCAAGCCTGCGCCGCCCCCGGTGCCGTCAGCGGC
>JADHED010001506.1_pt1 | contig 19324 bp, 17 predicted proteins | sample 8952041 | NCBI WGS metagenome assembly JADHED01 (sample SAMN16124423, study PRJNA663239) | bioreactor sludge metagenome | isolation source: sludge (control) | place: India:Bengaluru | collected 2018-09-08
CCTTGGGACAAATCGCTTCACGGCGCTTGACTTTGAAGACGGTTACTCACTCCTGACTGCGCCCGTTGAATTTATGTCGACAGCTCACCATGGAGCAGCACAGTTTCTCAAGGGCTGCGCACCGCCTGCCCCGTGACGACCGGAGTTCTGCATCCACGGCCGGCCCCGTTCCAAGCACGGAAACGCAACCGCTGCGCATACACGTCCGCCAGGTTCAATACGTGCTCTTGGTCAGCTCCAGTTTCTTGAGCAGTGGAACCCACCGGTCATACTCCTTGCGGATGTACTTGCCAAGGTCATCAGGCGAACCACCGCGGGGTTCCATGCCCATGGCCTGTGCCTTGGCGACAAAGTCCTCGCGTACCAACACGTCGTTAACAGCCTTGTTCAGGCGCTCGACTGCTTCGCGCGGAGTCCCGGCGGGAGCAACCAGCGCATACCAGGCATAGGCCTCCAGGTCGTAACCAGCTTCTTTGAATGTGGGTGCGTTCGGCACCTGGGACATGCGCTTGTGATCCATCACGCCGAGCACGCGAATTTTGCCGGATTGCACGTGCGGCAGCGACGCCGTTATCGAAGTGCCATGAATGTCGATGCTGCCGCTCAGGAGCGCCTGCAGCCCCGGGGCGTCTCCATTGAACGGAACGTGCGTGGTGCGGATACCGGCCTGGCGCTCGAACATCAGTGGTGCGAGATTGCTGATGATGCCTGCGCCCGGTGAACCGCGGTTGATCTTGCCAGGGTTGGCTTTGGCGTAGGCCACCATCTCCTGTAGCGTGCCGTATGGAAGGTCGGTACGGGCCACGATGATCATTGGCTGGTAGCCGATGTGCGAGACCGGCACGAAGTCCTTCAATGGATCGTATGGCAGTTTCTCGAAAAGAACCGTGTTGTTGGCCATCGTGCTGTTCGTGCCTACGAACACCGTATGCCCATCCGGACGAGACTTGGCCACGTAGTCAGCAGCGATGTTGCCGGAAGCGCCTGGTTTGTTCTCGACGATGACCGGCACACCAGCCTTGGTGATCTCCGAAGCCAGCAGACGCACGTACACGTCGGTGCCGCCGCCAGCCGCGAACGGCACAACGATCTTCGTGACGGGCTGAGCGCTGGCGAAGCCACAGGTCACGGCGGTGACGAGCAGCAGCAGCAGCCTGATGAGTGATTTCATAAAAGGATCTCCTCTTGGGTGGAAGCGGGGCCGACAGTCCCCGTTTTGATAAAAATGGAACTTGTTGCATCACACGGTACAAGACCATATTTTTCAGGGGACAGACCACATCGTCAAGTAGCTTTCCCCTGATAGCGGCGTAACCATTTCAGTAGATAGTCGGAATGGCATCAATGTATTAGAATGGAACTTGTTCCTTTATATGGAACAAATTATGACTATGGACATAGCCTTCACCCTCGAACAGCAGACCTTCCGCGAGGAGGTCCGCGCCTTCATCGCCGCCCGGCTACCCTCATCCATTCGCGAACGCCTTCGTCAAGGCCACCTTCCGAACCGGGAAGACACCATCACCTGGCAGCGCATCCTGGCCGAGCGCGGCTGGTCGGCGCCGCACTGGCCGAAGGAATACGGTGGCGCCGCCTTGAGCCAAGCCGAGCGGCTGATCCTGCTGGACGAGCTCTATCGCGCTCCAGCCCCGTTGCCGCAGATCTTCAATATGAACATGCTGGGGCCGGTTCTGATGAAGTTCGGCACGTCGCGGCAGCGCGAACATTTCCTGCCCAAGCTGGCGAACCTGGACCTATGGTTCTGCCAAGGCTTCTCCGAGCCGGGCGCCGGTTCGGACCTGGCGGCCCTGCGCACCAGCGCTCGCCGCGAGGGGGATTTCTACATCGTCAACGGGCAGAAAACCTGGACATCCACTGCGCAGTGGGCCGACTGGATCTTCGCCCTGGTGCGCACCGATCCGCAAGCGCGCAAGCAGGCTGGTATTTCCTTCCTGCTGATCGACCTGAAGTCGCCGGGGATTACCGTGCGGCCGATCCGTTCGATCGACGGCACCAACCACGTGAACGAAGTGTTTTTCGAGGAAGTGAAGGTGCCGGCCTCCCAACTGGTAGGCGAGGAGAACCAGGGCTGGGAATGCGCCAAGTTCCTGCTGGCCAACGAGCGCACCGGCATCGCCAACGTGGGACTGTGCCAGGAGCGGCTGGAGCTGGCACGCGAGATGGCGCACGCTGGCGCGCTGGCGCAGGACCCGGTGCTCCAGCGGGAGTTCGCGGTGTTCGACGCCGAGATCCGCGCACTGGAGCTCACCAACGCGCGCTTCCTGCTGACTCCCTCCGAGCAGGTGGCCCTGCCGGCATTCGCCTCGGTGCTGAAGCTCAAGGGCACCGAGATCCAGCAGGAGCTGCACATGCTGCTGGCCAAGCTGGCCGGGGAGGACGGACTGGAGCAGCCTGAATCGGCCGAGCATGGCCCGCACCTGGTGCAACGCTACCTCTTCTCCCGCGCCCTGAGCATCTACGGGGGCACCTCCGAGATCCAGAAGGACATCCTGGCCCGCACAGTCCTGGCCTGAGAACCGCCATGAATTTTGAAACCAGCGACGAACTGAAAACCGTCCGCGACAGCCTGGCCCGGGTGCTCGCGGACCATTACACCCCCACACACCGCCAGGCCATGGTGGGTGACGAGACGGCCTACGCCGCACAGGCCTGGAAGGAGATGGCCGGCCTGGGCCTGGCCGGCCTGCAGGTACCCGAGGCCTTCGACGGCCTGGACTTCCAGGCCACCGACCTCCTGCCCTTGTTCCACGAGCTGGGCCAGGCCCTTGCCCCAGTGCCCTTCCTGTCCACCAGCGTGCTGGGGGCGACTGCGCTGCAGGCCTGCAGCGACGCTGAGGTTCAGCGCGAGCTGCTGCCGCCTCTGGCGGCAGGTGCCCTGCAGGTAACCTGCCCGCACGGTTTCGTACCGGCTGCGTCCGGCGTACGGGCCCAAGCACAGGGCAGTGGATGGCGCCTGGAGGGCGTTCACAAGCACATGCCCTATGCGGCGTCGGCCGATTGGCTGGTAGTGTCGGCACGCACTGGCGACGGTGCGGGCGGCGACGCCTGCCTGTTCCTAGTGGCCCGGCATGCGCCGGGCGTGCGCCTGCGTCCCTATCGCCTGATCGACGGCACGCCGGCGGCCGATGTCCACTTGGAAGGCGCCGAGGCGACCGCGCTGTGCACGCCGGGCAGCGCACAGGCTCACGAGGCCATGGAGGCAGCGAACGCCGCCGGCATCGCCGCAGCCTGCGCGGAGATGGTAGGCGCGATGGAAGCGGCCCTACGACTGACCGTAGACTACGTGAAGACGCGCCAGCAATTCGGCCGGGCGATTGGCGAGAACCAGGCCCTGCGGCACCGGATCGCCGAAATGCTGGTGGCCCTGGAGACTGCGCGCAGCATGTCCATCGCCGCCGCAGTGGCGGTGCGGGATGGCGGTTTTGCCAAGGCGCAGACCCGCGCCGACCTGCACCGCGCCAAGTTCCTGGTCGGGCGCAACGCGCGCACCGTGTGCCAGTCAGCGATCCAGCTGCACGGGGGCATCGGGATGACCGAGGAATACACGGTGGGCCACTACCTGCGCCGCGTGCATGTGCTGGACCAGCAGTTCGGGGACGGCGCCTCGCATTTGAAACAGCTGGCTCGCGTAGAGTGAGGCCCGCGGGCTGACATTCGGCTCGCTGCGCTCGTGGTGCAGTTGACGCCGACCTGCGACGCAGCGGATTCCGCGGCTGGCGTACGCCTGCGACGATCGCCCGGCGTCCACGTCCCCTACACCCTCGGGCATCTGGCGCTCGACCCATTCGGGCAACGTGCATCCGGGACTGGCCTCGCCCGAACGACGCCACATCTGGGGCTCCTCCCCAGCGCCCACGCGGCGCACAGCCCCTCCCCTGCGGAACTTGCCCTCAATGAAAAAGGTTCTTCACGGATTGGCGGGGTAAGCTCCCCCCTGACAAAAAACAGCGGTGACATCTCAAGCAAGATGGTTGTGCGACCAATCATCCAACTGAAGAGCACCGCTGCATGCATAAGAATACAGGCTGGCTGGACCTGTGGCCCGGCTTTCACGTCACCGACTCCCGTGTCACCAACGACAGCGCATGGTTGCGGCTGGAGCCACTGAGCGAGCTGCCCCTGCGCTGCGGGCAATGCCTGGGTCTTGTTGAGTCAGTGCATGAGCGGGTCAGGCGCAATGTCCGGGACCTGTCCTTGGCGGGCAGAACCCTGACACTGCAAGTGCAACTGCTGCGAGTGGACTGCACGCGCTGCGGCCATTGCCTGCAGCATGTGCGCTGGCTTGATCGCTTTGCCCGCATGACGCGCGCCATGGCGCAAGCCGTAGCCCCGTGCTGCAAGCGCTTGCCCATCAAGCACGTTGCGCAAATGTTCTGCCTGCATTGGTCCACCGTGCGGCAATTGGACAAGCGCAGCCTGATGGGCTTGATGAGCCAGTTGCCCCAGCCCCAACCGATGCGCCTGGTGATGGATGAGTTTGCCCTGCACAAAGGGCATGCATCGCTATGCCAGCGTCATTCTGGATGCGGATACGCGCCGGGTGCTATACATCGCCAAGGATCGCAGCCGCGAAGCGATCCACCTGGAGATCACGCGCATTGCAGATGAGGCCAAGGTGCAGCCTTGTCGCATCAGCTTCATGACGGCCTTGCGCTACATCGTCGATGAGTGGCTGTGGAGTTCAAGCTCGCGCGCCCCAGGCGCTATCCCGGGCGAGCTCAAGGCCATGCGCCAGAACATTCGCCGCTTCGTGTTGCCCCCTCGCAGATCCGAAAGACGGTATCCGCGTGAGGTTCGAATGACCAAGACCCACTACCTCATCACCAAGAAAAATGCCGCTCAGGCTTAACTGAGCGGCATTGCGCCAGCCGGCTCCCCCCCTTTTCATCGAAACCACGCAACGCTTCAGAGCGCCCGCACCAACTCCGGCACGGCGGTGAACAGGTCGGCCTCCAGGCCGTAGTCGGCCACGCTGAAGATCGGCGCCTCGGAGTCCTTGTTGATCGCCACGATCACTTTGGAGTCTTTCATGCCCGCCAGGTGCTGGATCGCCCCGGAGATGCCCGCCGCAACATATAGCTGCGGCGCCACGATCTTGCCCGTCTGCCCCACCTGCAGGTCGTTGGGCGCGTAGCCCGCGTCCACCGCCGCCCGGCTCGCGCCGATCGCCGCCCCCAGCTTGTCGGCCAGCGGGTTCATCACCTCGTTGAACTTCTCCGCTGAGCCCAGCGCGCGCCCGCCCGAAACGATGATCTTGGCGGCTGTCAGCTCGGGCCGGTCGCTCTTGGCGATCTCACTGCCGACGAACTGGCTCCTGGACGAGGCAGGCACGGCAGCCACGTTCTCCACGGCGGCCGAGCCACCGGTGGCCGCGGCAGCGTCGAAGCCGGTCGTGCGCACCGTGATCACCTTCGTGGCATCGGCGCTTTGCACCGTGGCAATGACGTTGCCCGCGTAGATCGGGCGCTCGAAGGTGTCCGCGGAGACGACCTTGGTGATGTCGCTGAACTGCGCCACGTCCAGCTTGGCCGCCACGCGCGGCGCGGCGTTCTTGCCGCTGGCGGTGGCCGGGAACAGGATGTGGCTGTAGCCCGAAGCGATGGCCAGCACCTGGGCCGCCAGGCTCTCCGCCAAGCCGTGTGCCTGGCTGTCGCCGTCGGCATGGATCACCTTGGACACGCCTGCGATCTGGGCCGCAGCGGCGGCTGCGGCGCCGGCATTGTGGCCGGCCACCAGCATGTGGACGTCCCCTCCGCAGGCAGCGGCAGCGGTGACGGCGTTGAGGGTCGCGCCCTTGATGGAGGTGTTGTCGTGTTCTGCGATGACGAGTGCAGTCATGTTGTTCGGGCTCCTCAGATCACCTTGGCTTCGTTCTTCAGCTTGTCCACCAGCGTGGCCACGTCCGGCACCTTGATGCCCGCGCCGCGCTTGGACGGCTCGCTGACCTTCAGGGTCTTGATCCGCGGGGCCGCATCCACGCCCAGATCCTCGGGCTTGAGCGTCTCCAGCGGCTTCTTCTTGGCCTTCATGATGTTGGGCAACGTCACGTAGCGCGGCTCGTTCAGCCGCAGGTCCGTCGTCACCACCGCCGGCAGGCCCAGCGAAAGGGTTTCCAGGCCGCCGTCGACCTCGCGGGTTACCGTGGCCTTGTCACCGGCCACTTCCACCTTGGAGGCAAACGTGGCCTGCGGCAGGTCCGCCAGCGCGGCGAGCATCTGGCCGGTCTGGCTGCAGTCGTCGTCGATCGCCTGCTTGCCCAGAATCACCAGGCCCGGCTGCTCCTTGTCCACCAGCGCCTTGAGCAGCTTGGCCACGGCCAGGGGCTGCAGTTCGGCATCGGTCTCGACCAGGATGGCGCGATCCGCGCCAATGGCCATCGCCGTGCGCAGCGTCTCCTGGCACGCAGCCACGCCGCACGACACTGCGATCACCTCGCTGACCGCACCCTTTTCCTTCAGGCGAACCGCTTCCTCGACCGCGATCTCGTCGAACGGGTTCATGCTCATCTTCACGTTGGCGATGTCCACGCCAGTGTTGTCCGACTTCACACGGACCTTCACGTTGTAGTCCACCACCCGCTTCACGGGGACCAGTGCTTTCATTGCTTCCTCACGATCAGAATAGTAGGGTGCAGGGGCCAGGCGGCCCTCACTTGCCGGCCTTGGCGCCTTCGGCGAACTCCGCCTCGTACTGCTTAAACATGCGGGCCACGTCGCGCCGGTAGTCCTCGGTGCTGCCCACGTAGTCCTCCAGGTGCAGGCGCTGGCGCGCCGCCTTCATGGCCTCGGAGTCGACGACCTTGCGCGCCGTGGCCGACAACAAGCCTTTGATTCGCGCGGGCGTGTCCGCCCGCACGGCCAAGCCGTAGTAGCTGTTGAACACCATGTCAGCCATGCCAAGCTCATGGAAGGTCTTCACCCCGGGCATGAAGGTGTTGCGCCCGGGCGCACCGGTGTAGGCCAGCACCTTGACCTTGGGGTTGTCCTTGACCGTCTGGGTCAGGCCAACGGTGGCGAAGTAACCGTCGATCTCGCCGGTGATGACTGCCGTCACGCCCTCGACACCGCCCTTGTACGGCACCATGCGGTGCTTGATGCGAAGGTGCGCCGCCATCCGGGCGGCCAGCATGGAATAGGAGCTCACACCGATGCCCAGCGTGCCCAGGTCCAGTTCTCGCGTCAGGCCCTGGAGGTCCTCCAGCCGTTTCCAGCCGCGGCTGGCCGGCACGATGAGGGCATAGTTCGTCTGCGCCAGCGACGAGATGATGTCGAACTCCGACGCCTCATAGGCAAGCTCGGGCGTGGCCAGCTTGGCGTTGAACAAGCCATCGGCCTGGAACAGCAACGTGTGCCCGTCCGCGGGCTGTGCCTTGACAGCCAGAGTCGCCACCGACGTTCCGCCGCCCGGACGGTTCTCGACGATCACCGGGTTCTTGAGTTCCTTGGCCAGTTCCTGCGCGAACGCACGCGCCATGCCGTCGGTGGAAGCTCCTCCCGCCGGGAAGGGCACCACGATGCGGACGGTCTTGGTAGGCCAGGCATCCTGTGCCTGCACACCGGGAGCCACACAGGCCAGCCCCAGGCAGGCCAGGCCCCACGCAAACTTCAGCCGCTTGAGCAGACGCATCCCGGACTCCATCGCTTCAGAAAATCTCGAACAGGCCGGCCGCCCCCATGCCGCCGGCAATGCACATGGTGACAACCGCATACTTGGTGCGGCGGCGGCGGCCTTCCAACAGTACATGGCCGGCCAGGCGCGCGCCCGTCATGCCGAAAGGATGGCCGATAGCGATGGAGCCGCCGTTGACATTGAGCAACTCGTCGGGGATGCCGAGTCGGTCCCGGCAGTAGATCACCTGCGAGGCGAAAGCCTCATTGAGCTCCCACAGGCCGATGTCCTCAACTTTCAGGCCATGGCGCGCCAGCAGCTTGGGGACGGCAAACACAGGGCCGATGCCCATCTCGTCCGGCTCACAGCCGGCCACCGCGAAGCCGCGGAAAGCACCCAGGGGCTGAAGATTGGCGCGTTCGGCCGCCTTGCCTTCCATCATCACGCAGGCAGCGGCGCCATCAGACAGCTGCGAGGCGTTGCCGGCGGTGATGAACTTGCCCGGGCCCTTGACCGGCTCCAGCGCGGCCAGTGCCTCATAGGTAGTGCCAGCCCGGTTGCAGGTGTCCCTGTCGACCGTGACCTCGCGTTGGCTCACCGCGCCAGTGGCCTTGTCGATCACCGCCATCTGCGTGGTCACTGGGATGATCTCGTCACGGTACCGGCCCGCCGCCTGCGCCTGCTCGGTGCGCAACTGGCTCTGGAGCGAGAAGCGGTCCTGGGCCTCGCGGCTGATGCCATAGCGCTGCGCCACCACATCGGCGGTGTCGATCATGGCCATGTACAGGTCGGGCTTGTGCTCGACGATCCAGGGGTCAGAGCCGCCCTCTGCCCCGGGTGCGGGCGGCTTGAGGCCGGAGATGCTCTCCACGCCGCCAGCCGCCAGGGCGGCCTCGCCGTCCATCACGATGCGGCCGGCCGCCTCGGAGATGGCCTGCAGGCCGGAGGCGCAGAAGCGGCTCACCGTAGTGCCGGCCACCGACAACGGCAGGCCCGCGCGGATGGCCGCCTGGCGGCCGATGTTGCGCGCCATGCGCCCCTCGGGGTTACCGCAGCCCATGACCACATCCTCGATCAGGCCCGGGTCGATACCGGCGCGCTCGACCGCCGCGCGCACCGCGAACGCCGCCAGGGTGGGGCCCGGGGTGATATTGAACTCGCCACGGTGCGCCTTGGTCAAGGGCGTGCGGGCGGTGGAGACGAAGACGGCTTCGCGCATGGTGTGCTCTAGGTTCAGGCAGGGATGTGGTCCAGGCGGAACCGCGCCAGCGCGGTGTCACCCTCCCACTCGATCTTCAGGACGACAGGCGCGTCCGCGGCCAACGCCTCGTTCGGATCCACGATGTTCGTCAGCAGCCGAGGCCCCTCGGCCAGTTGCACCAGGGTGACGTTGTACGGCAGCTTGTCCGCAAAGGCCGGGTGGTAGGCCGTGTGGTAAACGACCCAGCTGACGATCCGGCCCCTGCCGCTGGCGCGCTCCCAGCGCGGCTCGGGCTTGAGACAGTCGGGGCAGTGGGTGCGCGCGGGCAGCCAGGCATTGCCGCAGCTGCATCGCTGGAACACCAGGTGGCCTTCGTGCAGCGCGTCCCAGTAGGGACGGGTCAGATCAGTCGGTTCGGGCTTGGGCATCTCCATCTCAATTCCCCAGCAGGAGCGTGCCATGCGTGTGCATGGTCCCGCCCTGGTTGCTCACCACGCACAGCCTCGCGCCCGGCACCTGCAGGCGGGCCGTGCCGCGCATCTGGCGCACGCCTTCCATGATCAATTGCAGGCCGGGCATGCCGGTTTCCGACAGCAGGCCGCCGCTGGTGTTCACCGGTAGCCGGCCGCCGTGCTCGATGGCGCCGTCACGCACGAAGGCGCCAACCTCGCCCTTGCGGCAAAAGCCGTAATCCTCCAGCGTCATCAGCACCGTCACCGTGAAGCAGTCATATAACTGCGCCACGTCCACGTCCTGCGGCTTGGCGCCCGCCATCTGGAAGGCGGTGTGCGCTGCGCGCGCCGCCTCGGTGGAGGTCAGCGTGGCGCGCTGCGGCAGCTCGAACGAGGTCTGGCCGTGGCCGAAGCCCAGCACCGGCACAGGCTGCGCCACCCCCAGCTCCTTGGCGCGCTTGGCGCTCATGACCACCAGGGCCGCGCCGCCGTCGGAGACCAGCGCACAGTCATCCTTGCGCAGCGGGTCCACCACCCAGGGCGACGCCATGTACTGCTCCAGGTCCAGGGGCTTGCGCAGCTGCGCGTTCGGGTTGCCAGCACCGTGCTTGCGGCTGGCGATGGCCACCGCGGCGAAATCCTCGGGCCGAGTACCGTATTCGACCATGTGGCGGCGGTGGATCATGCCGTAGCCGGCAGCGGTGGAGAACCAGCCGTAGGCCGCGTCGTCGCCGCGCGGGCGGCCGTACACCGCCCGGTTGCCGGTGCGGGGATTGTCCGCATAGCACACCAGGGCCACGTCGCACTGCCCGGCCTCGATCGCCATGATGGCGAAGGACAGCAGGGTGACATTGGCCGCGCCGCCCTGGTCCCAGCAGCCGCCCATGCGCGGAGTGATGCCCAGCGCCTCGGCCACCTTCTGGCCGTACATGAATTGGTGCGCCGAGGTCGGCACCTTCACGAAGACGGCATCGACCACCGACTTTTCCACGCCCGCGTCGGCCAGCGCGTGGCGGCAGGCCTCCACGTTCATGGACACGGTGTCCTGTCCGGGCAGCTTGCCGAAGGCCGTGTGGCCGATGCCGGCGATGACGTAGCGTCCGCTCAGGCTCATGCTCAACTCCCAGTGAAGCGCGGCGAACGCTTCTCAGCGAAGGCCTGCCGGCCCTCGGCGGCGTCTTCCGTGCGTTGAAGGGTGTTCTGCACCAGCTGCTCGAAGCGCAGGCCGGCCGCCAGGTCGGCCTGCTGCCCGCGCAGCGCCAGCTCCTTGATCGCCTGCACCGCCAGCGGCGCATTGGCCGCTACTCGGCGGGCCAGTTCGATCGCGGTGGCCATCACCTGGTCGGCCGGCACCACGCGGTTCACCAGCCCCCAGCGGGCCGCGGTCTGCGCGTCGATGGAGTCGCCGATCAGCAGCAGCTCCATGGCAATGGCGTGCGGCAGCTGCGCGGGCAGCCGCTGCGTGCCGCCGTTGGCGGGGATGATGCCGCGCTTGACCTCGCTCAGTGCGAAGGTGGCGTGGTCGGCCGTCACCCGCAGGTCGGTGGCCAGCATCAGCGTCATGCCGCCGGCCAGGCAGTGGCCGTTGACAGCTGCGATGACAGGCTTGAACACCTCCAGGCCACGATTGAGCAGCATGCCCTTTTGCGTCTGCCACAGCTCGGACATGGGCACCTTGCGGCCGATCCACGATTTGAGGTCCGCGCCCGCGCTGAACACCTTGTCGCCCGCACCGGTGACGATGGCCACGCGGATTGCGTCGTCGTCGCGCACCCGTATCCAGGCTTGCGAGAGCGCTTGGTAATGCTCTGCGTCCAGCGCATTGCGCTTCTCTGGACGGTTCAGGGTAATGACGGCAATGCCGCCATCAAGCAGGTCGAGGTCGATGGACATGCAACTCTCCCAGAACCAGCGCTCGAGCGGCAACTCCTGCGACACGCCCAGGCCGCCCAGGATCTGGATAGCGCGATCCACCACGCGGTTGGCCGTCTCGGTGGCGGTGACCTTGGCGATGGACGAGGCCACCTTCAGGTCGCCACGGCCCAGGTCGGCGATCCAGGCGGCCTGCCACGTGAGCAAACGGGCGGCGCGCAGCTCCATCTCGCTGTCGGCGATCATCCACTGGATGGCCTGCTTGTCGGCCAGCTTGGTGCGGAAGGTTTCGCGCTCCTTGGCCCAGTCGATGGCGATCTGCAGAGCAGCCTGCGCCACGCCGATGGTGCCGGCGGCATAAGGAATGCGACCCTCGATCAGCCACTTCTCGCAAATCGCGAAACCCTGGCCTTCCTCACCCAGGCGGTCTTCCACCGGAACCTCAACGTCCTTGAACGTGATCTCGTAAGGCGAGTAGGAGCGGATCACGGGAATGGGTTTGAGGCTCATGCCTTCGGGGTTGCCGTTGACGATGAAGGAGGTGATGCCGCCGCGGTCGCCCTGCTCGCCGGTGCGTGCGAAGACGATGCCCCAGTCGGCGCCCTTGGCGCCAGTGATCCACATCTTGCTGCCATTGAGGATGTACTTGCCGCCCTTGCGCACGGCGCGGGCGCGGATGGAGCGCGCCGGGTCAGCGCCGCCGGAGGCCTCGCTGATGGCGAAGTAGATCTTCTTGCCCCCCTCGATACCGGGCACGCCGTAACGCTGGATCTGGTCCGGGGTGCCGAGCCAGATGGCGTTCGGCGGATCCGCGCCGAAGGCACCGCAGGCCGGCACGTAGGCACCCATGCGGCACTTGGCAGCCTCCTCGGCCACGACCGCCTGGCCCAGCAGACTCAGGCCGGCGCCGCCATATTCCTCGGGCGAGCGCACGCACCAGAGGCCGATGTCACGCGCCTTTTTCTGCAGGGGCAGCAGCACCTCCGGCGGCAGCTCGTAGGCGTCGTGCGGCAGCTTGTCCTCGGCGGGCTTGACCTCCGCAGCCATGAATCGGCTCACGGTGTCCTGGATTTGACGGAGCTCTTCTGAAAGCTCCCAACTGTCATTGCTCATGGCGTGTCTTTGAAGTGATGGCTTGAAAGAATGGAGTTAATTCTTACACGTGGAACTTAGTTCGTCAAACGGAACTTCACTTGACGATCACAACGACGAACAAGATAATGGATCAACTTCCGAACTGCGGAATTTCATCCGGAAATTCTGCCCGTCGTCCACTCCTGCGCATGACCGCCACCGCATCCCGTCCCCTGTACCGCCCCGACCAGCTGGCCCGCACCTTCGCGCCCCGCAGCATTGCCGTGGTCGGCGTTTCCACCAACCCCGGAGCCTTCGGCTCCATCACCTACGCCAACATCGCTGGCCCCGGCCGTTTCACCGGCCCGGTGTACATGGTCAACGCCAAGTACAAACACATCGGCGACCAGCCCTGTTATCCCTCCATCGCTGCCTTGCCTGAGACGCCGGACTGCGTCTTCATCGCCGTGCCGCGCGACGCCGTGGAGGCGGTGGTGGCCGAGTGCGCACAGCGTGGCGTCGGCGGCGTGGTGCTGTTTTCATCCGGTTTCGCCGAGACCGGACTGCCCGAGCGCGTCGCCCAACAGCAGCGCCTGCTGGAGATCGCCCGCGCAGCCGACATGCGCCTGCTGGGGCCCAATTGCGTGGGTTTCATGAACTACGGCCTGGGGCTGGTGGGCACCTTCGGCACCGCGTCGTACAAGGGCGCGCCGGGGCCGCGCGCCACCGCCCTGGTGAGCCAGTCTGGCGCGGTAGGCGCCGCCCTGGCCCAGGCCCAGGAGCACGGCTTGGCGCTGAGTCACATGCTGACCTGCGGCAACGCCAGCGACATCGACGTGGCCGACCAGGTGGCCTACCTGGCCAACGACCCCGCCTGCCAAGCCATCGCTTGCGTGTTCGAAGGCATGAGCGAGCCATCGCGCTTCCTGGCCGCTGCGGCCCTGTGCCGCGAGGCCGGCAAGCCCCTGGTGGTGCACAAGCTGGGCACCAGCGCGCGCGGCGCGCAGGCGGCGGTGTCGCACACCGGCTCGGTGGCCGGCTCGCAGGCGGCCTACCGGGCTGCGTTCGAGCAGGCCGGCGTGATCATGGTCGACGAACTGGAGGCACTGCTGGACACCACCTCCTTCTTCGGCAAGGCGCCCGCACCCCAGGCCCGCGGCGTGGCCGTGGCCGCAGTCTCCGGCGGTGCCTGCATCCTGCTGGCCGACAAGGCCGAACTGCACGGCGTGGACCTTCCGCACCCCGCCCCCGCCACGATGGCGGTACTCGAGCATCTGATTCCCGAATACGGCGCGCCCGGCAATCCCTGCGACATGACGGCCCAGGTGCTGTCTGCGCCGCAACAACTGCACGACTGCTTCGAAGCGCTGATGGCCGACCCGCAGTACGGCGCCCTGGTGGTGCCGCATACCTTCGCCTACGCGCCCGCCACCGCCCGCATCGAGACCCTGGGCAAGGCCGCGGCCGAACACGGCAAGATCGCCTGCAACGTGTGGATGACGCAACACCTGGAAGGCCCGGGCGCCATCGAGAGCGAGCAGAACCCTCACGTGGCAACCTTTCGCTCCATGAACCACTGCATGGCGGCCCTGGCCGCGTGGCACAAGCGTGACGACTGGCTGCGCGCGCAGGGTCCGGCCCCGGCGCGCCTGTCGCCGGCCCAGGCGCACGAGCGCGCCGCCGCCCTCATCGACGCCTCGCCCAACGCCACCCTCACCGAGCGCGAGGGCAAGGAGGCGCTGGCTGCCTACGGCGTACCGGTGGTGCGCGACCGACTCACGCACTCGGCCGAGGAGGCCGTTGCCGCGGCCCGTGAGGTGGGCCTACCGGTGGTGATGAAGGTCGAGTCGCCCGACATCCCGCACAAGACCGAGGCCGGCGTGATCCGCCTGGGGCTGAAGACGGAGGACGAGGTGCGCGCGGCCTTCGCGCAGGTGATGCGCAACGCGCAGACGGTAATGCCACCCGCCCGCATCGCCGGCGTGTTGGTGCAGCCCATGGTGCCCCAGGGCACCGAGATCATGGTGGGCGCGCGGATCGACCCGCAGTTCGGCCCCATGGTAGTGGTAGGCCTGGGCGGCATCTTCGTGGAGCTGCTCAAGGACACCGCGGTGCGCCCGGCGCCGGTGGGCCGGCAAGAAGCCCTCAAGATGCTGGGGGAGCTCAAGGCCCAGGGCGCGCTCAATGGTTTCCGCGGCGCGCAGCCGGTGGACCGAAAACGCCTGGCCGAGGTGATCGCCCGCATTTCCGAATTCGCAGCCGACCAGCGCGATCGCATCGCCGAACTGGACGTGAACCCCCTCATCTGCGCCGGCGAGCGCATCATCGCCGTCGACGCCCTCATCGCGAAGCAGACCCCATGACCGAAACCTCCCCGAACGTGGCAGAACGCCTGGCCACCTCGCCCCTAGAGCAATACCGCGCGCACCTGACCCAGGGCCACCTGGCCTTCCAGGTCGACGAAGACGGCCGCGCCCTGTTCTACCCTCGGGTGGCGGCGCCCGTGGATTACCGGGGCGAACTGCGCTGGGCCACCAGCGCCGGCCTGGGCACCGTCTACGCCACCACCTTCATCTCGCCCAAGGGCGAGCCCAGCTACAACGTAGCGCTGATCGACATGGACGAGGGCTTTCGCCTCATGAGCCGCGTCGAGTCCATCCCCGCCGACCAGGTGCGCATTGGCATGCGTGTGAAGGTGCGCATTCACCCGGCCGAAGGCGACGAAGGCCCCTATCCCGTGTTCGACCCCTTGGAGGCCGCATGAACGCCACCCTCAAACGCGGCAGCGCCGCCATTGTCGGCGTGGCCGAATCGGACCTGGGCGAAGTCGCCGCGGGCATGAGCGTGATCGACTTGATGGCGCAGGGCGTGCACCGCGCCCTCGCCGACTGCGGCCTGACGCTGGCAGACGTCGACGGCGTGTTCGCGGCCGCCGGGCAGGTCCGCATGCCCAGCACGGCGCTGTGCGAGTACCTGGGCCTCAAGCCCCGCTACCAGGATTGCACCATGATGGGCGGTTCGTCCTTCATGACGCATGTGGCGCACGCCCAGGCGGCCATCGAACTGGGCCTGTGCGAGGTGGCAGTCATCGCCTACGGCAGCACGCAGCGCAGTGCCGGCCGCAAGAACGTGGCGCCGCGCGAGTACAACCCCTACGAGACCCCCTTCCGCCCGGTGCTGCCGGCCAGCGCCTACGCGCTGGCCGCCTCGCGCCATATGCACCAGTACGGCACCACGCGCGAGCAGTTGGCGCAGATTGCCGTGGCAGCGCGCCAGTGGGCACTGCTCAATCCGGCCGCCTGGGAGAAGGAGCCACTGACCGTAGAGCAGGTGCTGGCCACGCGCATGGTGAGTCACCCGCTGACGGTGCGCGACTGCTGCCTAGTGACCGACGGCGGAGGCGCTCTCATCATGACCAGCGCCGCGCGGGCCAGGACGCTGCGCAAGCCAGCCGCCTACGTGCTGGGCGTGGGCGAGAACATCAGCCACCAGCACATCAGCAACATGGCCGACCTGACGGTCACCGGCGCGGCGCGCTCCGGGGCACAAGCCTGTGCCATGGCCGGCCTGGGGGCGCCGGACATTGACGTCGTGCAGGTGTACGACGCCTTCACGATCACCACCCTGCTGTTCCTTGAGGACCTGGGCTTTTGCCCCAAGGGCGAAGGCGGCCGCTTCGTGAGCGACGGCGCCATCGCCCCTGGCGGAAGGCTGGCGGTCAACACCAACGGCGGCGGCCTGTCCTACTGCCACCCCGGCATGTACGGCCTGTTCGTGCTGATCGAAGCGGTGCGGCAGCTGCGCGGGGAATGCGGTGCGCGCCAGGTGGTGGGCTGTGAAACCGCCATCGCCCATGGCAACGGCGGCGTGCTGTCGAGCCAAAGCACCGTGGTGCTGGGAACGGCCGCCACCCTATAGGACGCAAAGCGCCTGGCCTCGTGTGCCAGGCGCCCTTCGAGGGCGCCGCGGCTCACTGCCCCGTGAATTGCGGCTTGCGCTTTTCCTTGAAAGCCGTGCGACCTTCGGCGTGATCGCGGGTCTGCGACAGCTGCGGGCCCACAAGCAGTTCCATCTCCAGGAATTGCTCCAGCGTCGGCGCGATGCTGTGGGCAAAGAGCTGCTTGGCCATGGTCAGCGCGAGGCCCGGCCCCTGGGCGTACTGCGATGCGAGCGCCAGGGCCTCGTCCAGCACGCTCTCCTGCGGCACCAGGCGCTGCACCAGTCCCAGGGCGGCAGCTTCCTCGCCCGTGAACTTGCGGGCGCTGAACACCAATTCCTTTGCGCGCGAAAACCCCATCTGCCGCGCCAGAAACCAGATGGCGCCGCCATCGGGCGCCAAGCCCACCTGCGTGAACACCTGCGAGAAGTTGGCCCCCGGCGATGCCACCACGACGTCGCAGGCCATGGCCAGGCTGAAGCCGATGCCCACAGCCGGCCCACACACTGCCGCCACCACCGGCTTGTCCATGCCGTGCACCGCGCGCACCATGGCATGCATGGTCTTCATGCGCTGACGCGAGCCCGCCAGATCCCGGCCGCCCATCTTGCCCACGTCGGCACCCGAGCAGAAAGCGTTGCCGGCCCCGGTCAGCACCACCGCACGCACCGCCTCGTCCTCCGACACCTCGCGCACCAGCGCCAGCAGATCCTGCCGCATCCGCATGTCCAGCGCATTCCTGCCGGCCTGATTGTTGATGGTGATCACGGCGATGGCACCACGCCGCTCAATGTCGATGCTGCTCATGGAAGTCTCTCTGTCCAAAGATGGATAAACATCGCAACATGATATTAGTTTCGCTTGACGGAATCAATTCCGGAAAATAAACTATTCCCATGCCAAGCAACCACTACTCCGTTCACGGCGGCAGCGCCGTCATCACCCTGAGCAACCCGCCCGTGAATGCCATGGGCCACGCCATGCGGCAGGAACTGGCGGCACACCTTGAGGCCGCATGGGCCGACCCGCAAGTGCATTCCATCGTGATCATCGGCGCAGGCAAGCTGTTTTGCGGCGGTGCCGACGTGAAGGCCTTCAACACCCCTGCTTCGCGCGCCGAGCCCAGTTCGCGCACCATCGTCAAGCAAATCGAGGCGTCCGCCAAGCCGGTGATCGCCGCCATCCATGGCAGCGCGCTGGGCCTGGGCCTGGAGTTCGCCATGGGCTGCCATTACCGCGTCGCGCAGCGTGGCGCCAAATTGGGGCTGCCCGAGGTCAAACTGGGTCTGCTGCCCGGCGGCGGGGGCACGCAGCGCCTGCCGCGCCTGGCAGGCGTCGAAGCCGCCCTGCGCATGATCGTCGAGGGCAATTCTGTCACTGCCGACGAAGCCTTGAAGCTGGGTCTGGTGGACGAGGTCGCGGCGCAAGAATTGCTGCCGGCCGCGTTGGCGTTTGCGGCGCGCATGAGCGCCCGCAGCCAGCACCCGGTCGCTTCGCGCCGCCAGGCGCAGGCACCCGCCGAAGCCGGCTGGTTTGACGCGCAGCGTGACAAGCTGCACAAATCCAAGCGCGGCCTGCCCGCGCCGCTGGAATGCCTGGCCTGCGTCGAGGCGGCGGTGAACCTGCCATTCGACGAGGGCATGAAATTCGAGCGCGAGCGTTTCGACGTGCTGGTCAACGGCACCGAGTCCAAGGCACTGCGTCACCTGTTCCTGGCCGAGCGCGCCGCCGCCAAGATCGCCGGTTTGGCTGCCGACACACCGGTCATCCCGGTGCGCTCGGTGGCCGTGATCGGCGCCGGCACCATGGGCGGCGGCATCGCCATGAGCTTTGCCAACGCCGGCATCCCGGTCATGCTGATCGAGGCCGCGCAAGAGGCGCTGGACCGCGGCATGGCCACCATTGCCAAGAACTACGACGGCACCGTGGCCAAAGGCAAACTCGCCCGCGAGGAGGCCGACGCCCGGCTGGCCCGCATCACGCCGACCCTTGAATTCGAGCGCGTGGCCGATGCGGACCTGGTGATCGAAGCGGTGTTCGAGAGCATGGAGGTCAAGAAGGAGCTGTTTCGCAAGTTGGACGCCCTGTGCAAGGCAGACGCCATTCTGGCCACCAACACCTCACGCCTAAACGTGAACGAGATTGCCGCTACCACCGCCCGGCCCGCTTCCGTGATCGGACTGCATTTCTTCAGCCCAGCCAACGTGATGCGCCTGGTGGAAGTGGTGCGTGGCCAAGCCACAGCGCCGAGCGTGATCGCCAGTTCAATGGCGGTGTCGCGCCAGATCGGCAAGCTGCCGGTGCTGGTAGGCGTATGCGACGGGTTCGTCGGCAATCGCATGGTGGGCCAGTACGCCCGCGAAGCGGAATTCCTGCTGGAGGAAGGCGCTTCGCCGCAGCAGGTCGACGCCGCCCTGCAGAAGTTCGGCCTGGCCATGGGCCGCTTCGCGATGTCGGACCTGGCCGGCTTGGACATCAGCTGGGCCAGCCGCAAGCGCGCAGCCCCCACCCGTCCCGCGCACCTGCGCTACTCCAAGGTGGCCGACCGCCTGTGCGAGATGGGCCGCTTCGGCCAGAAGACCGGCGCGGGCTTCTACCGGTACGAAGCCGGCAGCCGCACGCCGATCCCGGACCCCATCGTGCAACAGGTGATCGAGGACTGCGCCCGCGAGGCCGGCATCGAGCGCCGCGTGATAGACGATGCGCAAATCGTCGAGCGTTGCATCTACGCGCTGGTGAACGAAGGTGCGAAGGTGCTGCAGGAAGGCATTGCGCAACGCTCGTCCGACATCGATCTGATCTACGTGAACGGCTACGGCTTCCCCGCCTGGCGCGGCGGCCCGATGTTCTACGCCGACACGGTGGGCGTGGACAAGGTGTACCAGCGCATCTGCGATTTCCATGAGAAGCATGGCGCGTTCTGGACACCAGCACCGTTGCTGAAAAAACTGGCCAATGAGGGCCGCAGCTTCAAAGAGCTGGGCGACGGCGCGCGCAGCGCCTGATACGAATTCGCAATCAATAAGATAACTGCGTTGCTTCGCCTTGCCGTACTGCCTGTACTGTCTACGGCTTCGCGCCTTGCACCTGCCGCCTTTGCGAGGCAACGGGCACCATGAAAAGATCGCAAACACGTTCTTATGGATTGCAAACCTGTAT
>JADHED010001507.1_pt1 | contig 19319 bp, 18 predicted proteins | sample 8952041 | NCBI WGS metagenome assembly JADHED01 (sample SAMN16124423, study PRJNA663239) | bioreactor sludge metagenome | isolation source: sludge (control) | place: India:Bengaluru | collected 2018-09-08
CACAGCGCGTAAGGGCTTGGGATCCTTTTTTGCAAGACAACTCGTTTACCGTTCCTTCGCCGGTTGAGCACATCTCCACACTCTCTGGCCCAATTGAGCTTCAGGGCTATGTTCTACCCCACAAAGATCGTCTTGATCCAAAATCTTTTGAATCAAGTGGTGGGCCAGAAGGCTGGACGTCTCAACAGGGTTTTTATGTTTACCGAAATAAAAGGATGCTCGTATCGGGCAGCTGGCTTGGATTAGGCTTTGGGAAATCCTGGACAAAGGAGGAACCCTTTAAACTTGCACGTATTCGACTTGACATAAATAATTCCGGCGATTCCGAATGGAAAATAGATATAAGAAAATCAATGGCTCGTCCGCCAGACTATCTAAAATATAGACTTCGAGATCTTGCTGAAAATGTTAGAAGTCAAGCCAGAAACGTTTTTGCACATAGAGGAGCTTACGGCAGACGGGCTGCGGTCAGTGGCCTTCAGAGGGCATGGGAATTTTCTTCTAATTCAAATGAGAAGGCAACCTACCGTATTAGTCGCAGTCATCCTCTAATAAAGACTGTCCTCGACGAATCAGGTGGCCTAAAAGAAAAAATTGAATCCATGTTACGGGTGATTGAGGGAACAGTACCAATTCAACAGATCTGGCTCGACACCGTTGAAAAGGGAGAAATCCAAGACGACCTCAGTGTGTGCAATTCCGAGGACGAACTCAATAAAATCCTACACACAATTTATGAGCATATGGTTGTGCACCTCAAGATAACGCCAAGTGAAGCCCGCAATAGACTGGCGATAACTGAGCCCTTTCACAACTATCCAAGATTGATTGAATTGCTGAAGGGATGAAGAATTGACTGAAACCAACTTCAAAAATGTTATTGGCTTCGTGCAGATGTACATACGTGCAATAGCCGAGGAAGCTCCTATTACACGGGAGATTATTGCTGATAGTGTAACAAGAGTGTTGGCTTTAAACCCCCAATGGCGGCAGGGAATCGATGCCGAAAACCTTACGCGGGAACTGGAGGCTCGTTTCAGCGTATGGATTGGCAGAGAGACATCCCTAATCGATGAGGAGGATCATATTTCCTGGCTATCCGCCAATAGGGGCGATATATCCTGGAGATATAGCGACCGGTATCGCTTATTTCTCGGCTCTAAATGGCCTCAAAGAAGTATTGAGGTAATGGACGACATCACTGACCGAATCTTAGGCCTTCTTGAAAATCCCCAGCGCCCAGGGGCATGGGACAGACGAGGCCTTGTGGTTGGTCACGTTCAATCTGGGAAAACGGCTAACTACATCAGTCTGATTTGCAAAGCAGCGGATGCGGGATATAAGCTTTTTGTTGTTCTTGCCGGTATCCACAATAATTTGAGAAGCCAGACACAGCTGAGATTGGATGAAGGGTTCCTCGGATATGAAAGCAGACCACACCGAGAGACCCAAAGACGAGCCTTGCGACTAATCGGCGTTGGGCCATTAGATCCCGAACTTAGAACAGACACCATTACAAATCGCAACGAAAGGGGCGATTTCAGCCGAGCAGTCGCCCGCAACTTCAGCATAAATCCTGGTGGTCGTCCTTTGCTGTTCGTCGTAAAAAAGAATGCTCGCGTTCTAAATAATTTGTTGGATTGGGTTGAGTGGGCAGCCAATAGTCAAGATCCTGCTACTGGCAGTCGGATTGTTACAGATGTTCCCCTTCTTGTCGTAGATGATGAAGCCGATCACGCCTCAGTGGATACTAACGAGCAGCCATTCGATGAGAACGGCGAACCTGATCCCGACCATGATCCTACCGCTATAAACAAATGTATCAGACGACTGCTCAGATATTTTGAAAAGAGTGCATACGTTGGTTACACAGCTACCCCCTTTGCAAACATTTTCATTCACGAAAGCGCAAGGACGGCACAAGAGGGAGAGGATATTTTCCCGCGAAGCTTTATAATCAATCTACCTGTGCCATCAAACTATGCCGGCCCTGTCAGGATATTCGGACTTAACAACATAGGAGATGATCCCTCTAATCCGATTCAGCCGCTTCCCTTGATAAGAGAGATCCAAGACAATACCGAATCCGCACAGCCAAATGAACGAGCCGGATGGATGCCACCGCGCCATCGTAATGGCCATCGTCCTCTCTATGGAGGTCTCTCTGAAGTTCCCCCTTCACTCCGAAATGCTATTTACTCATTCATTTTATCCTGTTGTGTTAGGCAGCTCAGAGGTCAAGTCCGTGTTCACAATTCCATGTTAGTGCATGTTACCCGGTTTACCTCTGTACAACAGGCTGTGTTTATTCAAGTTAGAGAAGAAATTGATTCAATAAGACGACGTATTCGCAGAGGTGAAGGGAATGCATCAGCTACAATTTATTCGATTTTGCGTCAGCTTTGGGAAAGTGATTTCGTTCCAACGACTTGCTCCATGAATGGCTCTCAATTTCCTATACCGCAATGGAGTTCCATTGAACCACTGCTTGATCAAGTGGTTAGCAGCATTGAAGTCCGCCAGATAAACGGTTCAGTTAGAGATGTATTAGACTACGAAAGCAATATGGACACTGGCTTAAACGTTATCGCTATAGGCGGAGACAAGTTATCTCGAGGTTTAACCCTCGAAGGACTTGTGGTCAGTTATTTCCTCCGTGCTTCTCGGATGTACGATACTCTAATGCAGATGGGGCGATGGTTCGGTTACAGGCCAGACTATTTGGACTTATGCCGACTATACACCACCCCTGAGCTTATTGAGTGGTATGAGCATATTACCGAGGCTAATGAGGAATTGCGGCAAGAGTTCGACCATATGGCGGCTGTCGGCGGAACCCCTCGCGACTATGGTCTAAAGGTTAGATCACACCCTGCCTTAATGATAACCTCAAGGGTAAAGCTCAGAACGGGCGTAGAACTTCAACTATCATTTTCTGGCTCTGTTTCAGAAACGGTTGTGTTTCACCGCGATCATCAAATTCTTGAACAGAACATCAGAGCATGTGAGAGACTGATTAGAACTATCGGAAGTCCTACCGAAATCAGTCCAGTTCGCAACCGCCCTGAGGGACGGCAACACCGATGGGATGCCGCTTACCTTTGGAAGGATATACCCGCAAATGAAATCCTTTCGTTTCTTGCTCAGTTTAGCACCCACCCTGCTAACCAGAGGGTTGATGCCAGGTTGCTCTCAGAATACATTGAGAAACAAAACCGGATCTCCGAACTTCAGAACTGGACTGTTGCTGTGATTGCAGGCGAAAGCGAAAACTACTCCATTTGCGGGCTCGACGTACCAATGACAATCCGATCTCCCAATACGCGTAGTGTGTCCATTGAACAGCAGCACTCAGAGGGACGCCACATAATTGGGCGGCTTCTTTCTCCCCGAGATGAAGCTATCGACTTAGATCTTGAAGCGTATCAAGCAGCTCTTGCCCAGACACGTCAGGATAGTTTAACGATAAAAAGAACCGAAGTACCTAATACACCCTCAGGGCCACGAATAAGGGAACATCGTCATCCTAATCAGGGGTTGCTGCTCCTCTATGCATTATCTCCACGCCCGGCGGAAATAAATTCTCCTTTCCCAATAATCGGGGTCGGGATTAGCTTTCCTTTCAGTGAAAGAGCAAACCATATCACTTACCGTGTTAACAATATTTACTGGAGCCAAGAGTATGGGGGAGACCTATGAATTATATCGGCTCCCTTTGGAAGCAAATCACTGAAGAATCTCAGTACAGCGAACCCGGCTGGTATAGCCGTCGTGTTTTTACAAAGACTGTTTTAGATATTAGCGCTGCGATTTTAAAACCGGAATGCACTCCGGCTTTACTCGTTGAAATTCACTCTTCGGCCGTCCCTTCCGACATTGAGTATCCAAAATGTAAGGGGTTTGAACTTTTCCCGGAGACCTCTGTTCCTGGCCCTCATGGCCGGGTACGCCTTTGTTTATTACTTTTGGACAATTTATACTATGAGGTTTTTGAAAGCCTATGTCTGGACGTTGCCGAAGCCGTTCTAAAAGCAACTTCAGACCAATTGGCTGTTCAGTTTTTGCTATCCCGTCTTCGGGTTTGGCATACGTTCATGCTAAGTATCGGACATAGTGGCCTTGGTATCGAAGAGCAGGTTGGACTTTTCGCTGAGCTTTGTTTTTTGCGAAATATCCTTAATTTTCATATTCCGTCACAAACTGCTTTGCAAGCGTGGAGAGGGCCATTAGGAGACGATCAGGATTTTTCGTTTAAGTCTTGCTCGGTAGAAGTTAAAGGTACGACAGTATATCCATCAGAAAAGATCCGGATATCGACCTTGTCTCAATTAGATGAGAGCGGAATTGGTCATTTATTCTTGTGCCATTCTACGTTTGAACCTTCTAACACCGAGGGAATTAATTTGCCCGAAATTATACATGAAATAAGGGCAATTACAGACCGAACCGTTCCTTCCGCATTGTCCTATTTTAACGATCTTTTATTGTTTGCTGGATACATTGACATCCACGAGCATCTTTACTCTTGTAGGCGTTACATTTTGCGCGAAAACATTTTCTTTAGGGTTGCCAACAACTTCCCAAGAATTTGTATCTCCGAAGTTCGAAAAGGCATTCTATCAGGCAGATATACAATAGCCATGACCGAATGCCGCAAGCATGAAGTTGACAATAAAGTCATACAAACCCTGATTGAGGCATAATAGAGATGGCAGAAGATCTTGAACTTTTGCATTTCGCACAGAGAATTAACGCCGAAATTCATGACCGCGCAAGCGGCTCCGATAGTGACGGGGCTGCGGATTTTAAGGAAAATGTTTTCTCAGACTATATCCTGGAGTACTTGGCAGATATTGGAATTGTAGAGAATCCTGAAGTCTGCCATTTTGAAAAGCGAAACTTAAAAGGATCTATTAAGGTTAACGGATTTGCAGTTAACGATGATGGGGACATGCTTGACCTCTATACTACCTACTTTCTTGACCGAGAAGTGCCCGAAAAGGTTTCTAAAGAGAGTATAACGAGATGTGCTAAAGATGCAATCAGATTTCTCGACGCAGCCAGAAAAGGACTTCACAATCAAATAGAGTCTGCATCAGATGTTTTTGCTATGACCTCAAGAATACATGAAGCTATGCCGAATATAACACGCGCTCGCATATTTGTTCTCACCGATGGGTTGAGCCGCTTTAAGGATGTAAGGGGAGCAAAAGTAAAAGGGCTCCCAGTCTCACTGGAGGTTGAAATCTGGGACATTGAACGGCTTTTTAGAAGCATGCAGTCTGGATTGCCTCGCGATTTAATCGAAATCGATCTCCAGGAGAAATTCGGAAATCCAATTCCCTGTGTTTCAATCCCTACAAGTGACGACGAGTACATTGCATACTTGATGATTATGCCAGCTGAAGTTCTTTTTCAATTGTACGACGAGTATGGCCCTCGTCTTCTTGAGTTCAATGTCCGGTCATTCTTACAAGCTAAGGGAAAAGTCAATAAAGGCATAAGGGACACTCTCAAAAGTGAGCCCAATCGGTTTATGGCTTACAACAATGGGATTTCAGCAATTGCAGACAAATTGGAAACAGTAAGGCGCGAAGATGGACAAATTGCCATTAAGGCAATGACTGGTTTACAAATTGTAAATGGTGGCCAAACAACTGCATCGCTTCATCGTGCCAAAAAGGTTGACAAGTCCGATATTTCTTATGCCTATGTACCTGCCAAGATAACCGTTCTCAATAAACCTGAAAAGCTTGAAGAGATTGTGCCTAAAATCTCACTTTTTGCGAATAGCCAGAATGTCATTCAAATAGCCGATTTTTCTGCCAACCATCCCGTTCATATTGAAATTGAGCGATTGTCAACAACAATTTGGTGTCCTGGTGAACAGGGACGATGGTTTTATGAGAGAGCTCGAGGGCAATACCAAGTTGCAAAATCGCGTGAGGCTACTACTCTAGCCCTAAAGCGGAAATTTGATGAGAGAACCCCAAACTCCCGCAAATTCACCAAGACAGATCTTGCAAAATATATTAACAGTTGGAGTCAGTTGCCTCATATCGTAAGCCGTGGGTCACAAAAGAACTTTCTTGCCTTTACGTCTGAGCTTCAAGACAATAGCTCGAAATGGAATTTAAATGAAAAATGGTATAAAGAGACAATTGCCAAAGCCATTCTTTTTAAGCATATTACCAGGATAGTCAAGCAAGAGGAGTTCCCCGCATACAAGGCCAACATCGTTACCTTTCTGATGGCCTACCTCTCTTACCGGGCCAAATCAAATCTTGATCTTATAACAATTTGGAATAACCAGAAAATATCGAGTGAACTCGAAAATCTGTTAAGGACTTGGTCTGGTGAAATTTACAACTCCATAGTATCATCATCCAATGGAAGGAATGTTACTGAGTGGTGCAAGAAAGAGGAATGTTGGCGTGCGGTAAAGGATCTGTCGCTTTTGGTTCCTGACCAACTCCCGGCAGAGTGGATTGAAAATTAGGTAGCCTGCATATACGGATAGCATGACCCGAAGAGGTGCATTTCTGGGGGTGTCAATTTAACTGTGTAACTGGTTTTCATACCGGCACCCTGTCGCCGAACAGGATGACGAACTGATTGAGGGCCGACCTCCAATCGCGTATGGGCATCGTCCACTTCTTGGCCGCCCGAGTGATCGCCAAATAAAGGATCTTCAGTATCGAGTCATCGTTTGGGAACGCCCCACGCATCTTGAGCAGCTTACGCAACGAGTAGTTCAAGGACTCGACCGCGTTGGTAGTGTAGATCACCTTCCGGATCTCCGGCGAGTAATTGAAGAACACCGTCAGCCGCTGCCAGTCCGCGCGCCATTGGCATCCCAAGCAGCCGAGAAGCGATCCAGCGCCTGCAAGGCCTCCGCCAAGGTGGGCGCCGCGTAGATCGCCCGCAGGTCTCGGGCCACCGCCTTGCGCTCCTTCCAGGGCACGTACTTCAGCGAGTTGCGCAGCTTGTGAACGATGCAGAGCTGCACCTGCGTAAGCGGGAAGATCGACTCGAGCGCTTCGGGTAATCCCTTGAGCCCGTCCACGCACGCGATGAAGCAATCCTGCACGCCGCGGTTCTTCAGCTCGTTGAACACCGACAACCAGAACTTGGAACCCTCGCTCTGGGCGATCCACAATCCCAACAGCTCCTTCTCGCCCTCCAAGTTGATCGCCAAGGCCAGGTACACCGCCCTGGTCGTCACCGGCCCGTCCTGACGCGTTTTGACAAAGAGCGCATCAAAGTACACGATCGGGTAGACGGCCGACAGCGGGCGCGATTGCCAGGCCCGCACGTCCTCCATGACCGCATCAGTGACATTGGAGATCAGTGCCGGGGAGACTTCAACCCCGTACAGCTCTTCCAGCTGGCTCTGGATGTCTCGGGTACTCAGCCCCCGCGCATACAGGGCCAGGACCTTGTCATCAAAGCCTTCCAGCCGGCGCTGGCGCTTCTTGACCAGCTTGGGCTCGAAGCTGCTGTCACGATCCCGGGGAACCTCGATCTGGATTGCGCCCGAATCGGTATGCAGCGTTTTGGAGCCCTTGCCATTGCGGCAATTGTCCGCCCCGCTGCCTTCCGGCGCATAGGGCGCATAGCCGAGATGATCGGTCAACTCGCCTTGAAGAGCTCGTTCGATCAACCGCTTGCTCAGTTGCTTGAGCAACCCGTTCTGCCCAAGGATGTCCTTCGGATCGTGGCAGTCTTGGAGTAACTCATCGATGAGGGTGTCCTGCTTTGACTTCTCTCGCCTGGCCATCTACTCCTCCTTTTGAAGAGTTTAGATTGCCAGTTACACAGTTATTTGTACACCCTCGCATTTCTTCACTCTCGAATAATTTTCCCCATTAAAACAGGGTCATTGAAATCTATAAACTCTATTGCAAACTCCTGTTCAACTTTTCCCTTCTTCGATACAGCAACATTGACCGGGCCAATAGCCTCGTCCAACTCCTCGTACTCACCCGCAAAAAAGCCACTCGAAGTTACGGGCTTGGCCTCCACCGCAACGGCGTAGCCTTGCTTTTCAAGCTCAGCACAAACAATTCCCAAGCCAGAGCTCTCCTAATTTGCCTTCAGCGCATCGAATATTTTCTGTATGTTCACGTCCTAAACCTCCAGATAGAGAGCCTTATATCAACGTCCGTTCCAAATTCAAAGCTCATGTGGAATTGACATTATACCATAAAGTGCCCCTAATCTTCTTCGTGGAACATTCCCTCGACTTTTTCCATAACAAGACCTTCAAGTACGGTAACCTCTGATTTTTCGAAACCCCTGCTCAAGAGATTCATCCTAATTCTCCGCCAATAATGATCGAACAACCCGAAATTTTCACCATCTTCTTTCATCTCTCCAAAGATGTCGTCCGCAATGCCTTCTATATTAAATTTTTCCTCAACCTTCATTGGTTCACCTTTCGATTGCCCTTTATGGTTGAACTAATACCGTTTTCAGGCGCCAAAATCAAGGTTAACACCTTCTCCGTTTCCGACATCACCTTCAGGCAAGCAGCATGCGGACTGAGCTTTAGTCTCTCTGCGTAGCTCTGGATGTACCTGTAACTGTTGCCTGTGGTGTCTCGTGCCTGCTTGCCAACCATCCTGCACAATGCTTGGGCCGAGAGTTCTGCCACGATCTCCTGTAACGGGTCTTGGCCAGTTTTCAGCGCCCCCTTGACCTTTTCGTGGGCAGCATGACTTAGTTCATGAAAAAAGACGGCTTCCTGGTCGGAGGCCAAGGCGATCTCCTTTGAATTGGGCCGGTAATAGCCGTAATAGCGGTAGTTCCCCGGTATAGCCTTCACGGAGATGCCCCACTCCTCAGCCCGCTCCCTCAGGGGGAAGTCCGGCAGTTCCAATGCTTCGTATTCAAGAGCCTCTCCATCGGTATCCTCAACTTTGAATACGGGCTTGCACATGAATCCCCGCAAGGCATGTTCAATCTCACCGTTCTCCCCGTTCTCCTTCTTGACGATGCAGGGAACCAGTATCCGAAAAGACCTGGCCCCTTTCTTCACGTAACGCCCCGCCTGCTTCCATTGCCTGAACCCCCTTGCGTCTTGGGTTCCAGCCAAGAACATGATCGTTCGATTCAACAGGCTCCACTTTGATGAAGGCAGGTTCGGTATTGGAAACATCGAGTACGCAATGGCCTCCGGTATGTCCCCCCGCTCAAAGCACGCAACGATCGCGCTGACGGTCTCTTGGATTGAAGCCGGCATGGTAAATCTCCTTTAGGTTGTAATGGCTGTTATTCGAGGATGTGCTTGATGATGCGTTCGGTCTCATGGAAAACTTCAAGGCAGGCTTCTACCGGGTTCATTCCCAAAACCACGGCATTCAGGAAAATGTGCGAATAGGCGCTGCGGAGTCCTTGTTCAGATTTCCCCATGACAAGATGGCAAAGGCCGACCGCTGCTAACTCCGCTATCGTCTCCTTCCACTGCAATTGAGTGTGGGTAATGGCGCCGCATAACCTTTCGATTGCAACATGGGCCAGCTCATGAAGGAAGACTTGGGCGTCCAGCGATACCAGCAGGATCTCCCGCCTGTCCTTGTCGCAATGTCCCAGGGGTTTCCGCAGGGCAGGGACAATTTTAACGGTCAGTCCCCACTCCCTGGCCTTCCCAATAAATGGCAGATCGTCGATTGCATGTGGCGTGTACTCCAGTAGGGGGTTCAGGGCTGTTTCAAATTCACTGATCTCAAACTGGGCAATGATACTGACGAGCACCTCTCCAATGGATGCTTCCATGGGTAATCTCCGGAATGATGTTTTGGGGGATTCTTAACGCTGCTGAAGGAGCTCAGATCTTTATGCTGGGGGATAGATGGTCATTTAGTGCCCTACTATCGTTGCGCTTATCCTTCCTCCTTCCTTTCCTGGTTGTCCTGAAGGGCATCCTCAACAATTTCGTCGTACCAAGTTGGCTCATCATGGTAGTTGTCCGAAAGAAGGCCTTGGAGGTAATCAATCAGAACGGTCTTAATGGCGGCCTTGTTATGATCCCCGATCTTTCTGTCCATGATTTCATTTGCAATCCGATCAACGGTGTTCAGCAAATTCTCCACGGCCGACTGGAAGGACTCATTTTCCATTTGTTTTTCCATATGGCGTCACCTTTCAAATCTTAGCGATTGTTAATGGGGCCGGCTTGTCAATCAGGACTGGGACACAATTCCCGAAGTTGATTCCCCAAGGGTCTATGTCGCGGTTAACCGAGAACCCAAAATTCAGCCAAGCCCCTCCCGGCATACATCGGGGGTGGTATTTTTGATCGAACTCCTGGCACTGGCGGCAAATGAAGAGGCACAGTTCCGTCCCAGCCTCCGGATAGCCCACCAGCTTTTCGATTTCATCCCAGTCCGGAATGACCAACCGGTAGACCCCAGTGATCGCGTAGTGCTGATCCGTGTTCCGGGTGAAGACTTCCAGAATAGCTTCCTTCAACCGTTTCGGATTTGAATACCCCATCCGGTTCCAATGCTCTCTGCACTTGGCTTCAAAGCCTTGATGGATATCGTTCATGTTCCACTCCTTTCCTATTTGGGCTAAATAAACTCGACTTCCGCAACGGCCAGGTCGAATTTCGCTTGCTTGACTTGTCCCATGGTTCACTCCCTATCTTTTCGGGTACCAAGGGTCTGCATCCAATAAGCCAGAACTTTCTGTGCTTCCTGTTTGGAAAGGTCAAAAATGTCGGAGAGGTACGGGGCTGCGCCGAACATATTAATTTCTCCTGATTCCCGTAGCTCATCCAAAAACTCCAAATGGGCGTCGGTCACAAACTCCGGTCTTGGCTCCTCCATGGTTCACCTCCCTGGGGTGTGGGGTTTAAAGCAGTTCGGGGTAATGGCTGAATCCCACCGGTAACTGGCACTGGCCTTCAGCCCCTGCCTTGGATGGAAAAAGCCCACCTGGTAAATGTGCTGGGTGGTTCTGCACTTTGCTTCAGACGACATGGCCTCCTCCTTTCACTCATAACAGTTATGACCCGATGATTTTCCACTCGCTGTCAGGACAAGGGTGTTGCTCCAAGGGTGAAGGGTGAACCGATGGCCGCAGTCTAAAAGAAACTTTTTCCCGGCCAGGCAGCTCTTCAATTCACCGTTCGTCAGGAGTTTTTTTTAGGCTTCCAGAGAATGTCGGAATCCGGGTGGGGATCTTCCTGGCTGCACCTACTTTCGACTTCAGCCCTCAGGATTTCATCTACCAACCGGGTCATGGGCTTCCCTTCCTGCCGAGCCAATCGGTACAGTACAGGGATCAGGTCATCTTTGATTTGCGGCGAATACATGGGTCTCCTTTCTTGTGTCTATCCATGCGTGTCTGACTGGGGTGGGGGCCATTGGACGCACGAATGGCTTTGACGCTTTGCAGGAGGTTGCTCAGCGCCACGGGAAAAACGACAGAAATGTCGTTTGGGGATTTCCGATTAAGAGGTTTGAAAAAGAAGGAACAGCAGGGGGCTAAAATCTGGCAGGGTCTATCTCAAGCTCCTATCTCACCACCTCCTTCAAACAGACCATTTACAGCCGCCAAGGTCTCCTCAGCGGTGACATCGGCATATACCGTGGTCGTGGTTATGGATGAATGCCCCAACTGCTTTTGCACGAGCCTCAGGGACTTAGTCTTCTTATACAAAATGGTACCGTAGCTGTGGCGGCAGGCGTGGATGGAGTAGGTCTCCGGTAACCCCGCCACCCGCAGACACACCTTGAAAGCGTATTGCAATGTCCGAATGGAGTATGGCTTTTTGTGGCTCGATGTCAGAACAAATGCATCAGGCTCCACGGGTTCCTCCAGCAACCGTTTCCAGAGCAGGTAGTTGGAGAGGTGCTTCGTCAGGCAATCCGATATATAAACGTCACGAACTTTCTGCCCCTTGCCCAAAACCCGCATCCGAGATTCTCCATTGTTCAAATACAGGTTACCGATCCGAAGGCCTGCGATTTCCGACACCCTCATCCCGGCACTCACCGCCAGGTCGAGGGCCATCCAGAAGCGCGGCCAGGTGGTGCGGCCGTATTCGAGATCGGCCTGGGCCTTGGATTCAACAACCCGACGCAATTGCATCACCTCCGGCTCTGTCATGTACTTGGTACGGTCAAGCGTCCATTTCCGTTTGAAGCTTCTCATTTTCCATAAACCTCCTCTCTCGTAGTGGATATTACAGGATTCATATTTCATCCTGCGTGGTTGATCTGTCAGGAATTTGATAAACTACGTAATATTTCGGCCTGTTTACTCACTGTTTTTTGACTCCTTAGTAATCCTCCTCCTCAACCGGTCAATTTTCTCTGATATCGCGTCCAGGATTTCGTACAGCTGACACCCCCGCCGGCGAATAGATTTAAGGCTATATCCCTGTTCAGGTTCGTAAGGCATCCAAATGGGAGGGCGCCGATAGTCCAGGGCAATGTGATAAAGCGGCCTCAGGACTTGCCTGGCGTTGCTCTCGAAGGGCCATCCCAATTCCCGCATGCGTTTCTTCACCTGTTTGAAATGGACAAAACCTTTCCGACTCCATAACACCGGGCCACAATCAAACGCGCACAGCCCGTACCGGTTCCAGGAAAGCGCGGCGGCCAGGAAAGTGTTTCGACTACCAGGGGTGAATCCAGGGAGTTTCTTATTCAGTCGCTTCACGTAGTCGGTTTGTAGGTACTCACCGTAGCGGGTCACGTTTACAACACGGTTACGAATGCCGGTCAGGGTCTTCCATCCCTCTGATTCATCTTCCCCCCAGCGGCCTTTTTCCATTTTGTCTGGATCATCACCTTGGCCGAATTGGATATGATCGAATAGCAGCTCGTGCGGCCCCAGTTTCAGCCAATAGAAGTTCAGGAGGATTTGCCGGGCCTGTGTAAAATCTTTCCTTTGTAGGGCAGCTCTGATTGATTCTCGGATTAGTCGGGTGCTGGAGTTGAGTCTTGCTATCAGGGCCAGGTCGATTTCATCCAATCCCCTCGGAATAGGCTTCCTAAGGGTTCTCGATACTCCACGCACACCGGGGCCGAAGGGGGAAATCGCGAAGGCCCGCCCATAACGGCTGTTTACGGCACAGTATTCGGTCTTCTCAGGCCATTGAAACAGGTGCCTGTGCCGTTCAGGAGGCTCCCTGGCGTACCCCAAGGCCCAGCTCAAGTAACTGATCTTCAATTCCTGGAAATCAAGCTCAAAACCCCTCCAAAAGGCATCGTCCAAGATCATGGGCGTTTATCCTGATTGGGTTGAAGTCATTGTACGCTACATCTGTGTCGTCATTTCTGTTTGCGCTTGCCGTTACCTACATGAAATTTCAGTCCAGTGGCGGCGACGAGATCAGAATACCGAGTTTCTATCCTTTTCCGCATCCTGGTTAGGTATCTATAGTTCACTAAATGGTCTAAAAGGATGAACTCAAAGGAGACACTCTCTGCCCAGTCAACATCCTTCCGATAACCAACGACGAGACCGATTTGCGTTTGTTTGATGAAGTCCTTTATCCGCTTTTCACCCAGGCAGAAGAGGGAACAGCAACTGAGCAGAACAGACCATCCCCGGAAACGCTGGCCCATTAGGTCTGCCAATCCCTCCAGGTTAAGTTGCTCCTGATCCGAAAGAACTATCTTCCCGGCGTGTCCATGAAAAGCAATATAAAGGATGCTGTATTTGGAAGCGATTTTGGAGGCGGCGAGGTTGTAGAAGTGGAACTGAAATTCTCCAACGGTGTTACAGGGGCAATGGATGAAACTAATTCCGTTTAGTACACTGATGATTTCAAGAACCGGTTTGACCGAAAGGCGCTGCTCAAGGTTGTCATCCCAAAGCCCCTCAAGGCAGACTATGTTTTTAGAGATCTTCGTCATTAGATCATCGTCCCAATGGGGTGGATTTTAGGGCTCAGTCTATGCTTAAAATTTGGGTCAAAATCATTTAACATATTGAATTATTATGTATATTTACAATTATAGGGTATCCTGAACGGCCTGTCAAACGTATAACATACTGTTTTTATGTGTTTTTATGCCATTTTGTGGGTATCGTGAGGATGACAATTGTAAAAATGAGCAGTTTTTAACAGTCTAATTTTGTCAATATTTAGGACTGTTAGATTGGATCATAGCGGTGGTGGAGGCGTGATTATGAAAAGAACTGGCAGGAAGATGTTTCTTGCCGCCTTGAGATCATGTCGGGGCTGGCCGGAAGGGGGTTACATGGGGCGTTTTTGGGGTATGGGGAACAGGCGGGGAGTGTAAGGGAAAATGTCAGTTTGGGGGGTGTTTGCCTGAATCTTCTATAGTAGATTCGGAAAACTGGTAAAATTTGAGTACCAAGTATGAAATATCAGGGTAAACCATATATCTGCCTAAGCAAAATCGACTTAGGGTTTGGGTTGGGTTGGTTTTCAGGCAAATATGACTTTCGGGCCAACAATTTATGCCGACTTTTTTTGGGGTGCGGAAAATTAACCTGAACATCCCAGGATTCGTTTGATTTCTATTGTCATTTACACCGTAAGGAAGGTTTGGGGTAATATCCGACGTATAAAGAGTTGGTGCTACATTGTGATATCAAATTAATTGTATGTTAAATTCCCCTTGATTGTTCCTGATTGAGTGAGGTAAGATTATATCAAGTTCAAGCATCCGTTCCAATTCACCGGGTCGAAAAAGAAATTCCCTGTTGGTTAGCAGCCCGGGCCTCTCTTGTCCTGTCAGTCCTTCATTTCCGCATCACCTTCTCATTTTGATTGGGGAAACCCTACAAAAAATAAGAGGGATGCGAATGAGGCGCTTTAACAAAAATATTTGCGTGCATGAGCCCTTGAAGGAGTATTACATCCTTCAGGGGATTTTTTTTTACCAATCTTGAATCCTTTTTTTTATAACTTTCAATGGAAGAAAAAACTAATTCATTCAAAAAGACACTATGCTATCAGGAGTCAACGACGATGGGAAAGTATCTGGAACTGCAGGTAACCTATAACCAAAAAGGAGATAGTATGAAAAGGCTAATCGTACTGGTAACGGCGATCATCGTTGTTCTTATGGCGGGGTTTATTGGGAAGGCAATGGCGGATGACAAACCTCTTTGTGAGTTTTTTGCCTCTTACAGTTATGGTGTTATCCCTTCTGGTCTTCTTGTTTATTATGACGGCAGAGAGTACGATGAATCTTGGTTTCCCCCTGCACAAAGAAGCATCGGAGGAATGAAGTTCGTCATTGAACTTGGCTATTGGCTAACTGCTGAAGAACGTGATGCTATGGCCGATACGGTTGAGAAGGTCACGTTTACGAATGTAACTAAAGAAACGAAATATACTATTAAGTATGCATTCAAATACTTTTATACTCAAGCGAGTGGGGTGCCTACTTACAATGCTGATTATGTGTTGCACCTTGGGCAGGGGCAGAATTTTATCGGTCAATGGGAAGTTGAACTTGTTGCTCGTCAATTAAACGCTAAAGGAAAGCATGTTAAAAACGTTTATACTGCTAATTTTGAGATAACTGAAAACATGGTGATTGGAAAACCTGTGGTTAAGATAAATGACATAACTGTCAAAAAAGACCCTTTCGGGAGCGATGGATATCAAGTTTGCTTTACGCCATCCAATCCTCAAGCACCATATGCTTATAGAATAAGAATGATCGATGGTGACAATATAGTTTTTGATACATCTACCGGCGGTGGCCCAGGTAGTTATTGCCCCTTTGTTCCTGCTAAGTACGCTGGTTTTATAGGTAGAGTTGAGGCAAGGCTTCTATATGGGTTTAAGCTTTCTTGCCCGGATAATATTTTGGTGGGCTCTGATGGCGCTACAGGCCTGAATGCCCAGCAGAGTAGACAATCTATGTACTTCAAACTTGTTCCTTAGCTTTATTACGGGCCAACTAAGAAAAAATATAATTTGATCGAAGTTGGCCCGCTATCAATCACTGCCTACACCAAATTTGATCCAAACCTGACGAGGAGCTGGCTCATGTTCCGTCTGATTAGTCGTTGCAGGTCGGTTTTCATCTGCATGACGGTTCTGGCGGCCTTGATGGCACTCCCACTCGACCTTGCGCTCGCCGCTATAATCGACACGCAAGCATCCCAACGGGAGCAGAACCCTGGTGACTTTAGGGTGGGTGTTATGACTCTGCTCGCCCGTGAGGAGGTAAAAATTGTCTTGCTCCAACATGGCATTAATCCGGTCGAGGTCGAGGCGCGTGCGGCAGCGATGACCGACGATGAAATTGCCACTGTAGCCAACACTATAAAGGACATGCCCGCGGGAGGTTTAGCAAATACGTGGGCAGGATTCGCGCTTTTTATTTTAGGGTTAGGGATCATAGCAGTTATTGTTTTTGCCCTTCTTATTTGGGGTGGAGTCGAGTTGTATTCCAAGCACAGCCCGAAAGATGCATCCACCTCCACGGTCGAATAGTCTATCTGGAGTTAGAGTTGCAATTTCCGGAGCAACTCTAAATACACTCGGTATTGTTAAAGAACCATCTCATCACCTGATCCCGGCGATGAATATATATACTACTTTGTAGTACTATTTTTCACCTAAAAATAATCTTGTTGCATTTCAAAAATAGACAAACATATAATATCGATAACATCTCTCCTTTACTTGCACCCCGACCCAAATGTTTTTCCCCTCTTGATTAGCGGTCGGGGCCTTCTCTTCCTCTTGTTTCTTCATTTCGATTTCACTTCCTGACAGTGCGGAAATGTTTCCCGCAGAAAGGAGGTGGCGAATGATGCTTCGACGAATCCAAGTTCCCCATCTTTAGCCCCTGAAGACTTGCTTCTCCTCAGGGGCGTCTTAATCGAATTTCCGTATGCGATAGGCAGTCAAGCAGGCCAACCCGAAGGTGGGCTCGCGTTTAGAGCGCAAACACGTCGATTCATAATGGCTACTCAGACGAGTGGAGGTTATTATGAAAAAGCTCGCTCTCATTGTGATTGTCGCTGCATTGAGCATGGCGCCCGCCGTCACATTAGCAGATGATAATGGCTGGAAGCATTTCTCTGGAGTATATGAGATGAGTTCTTCGGGAAGTTGTCTTCATTCAGAAAATGGATACACTATTGGTTCAAATGGTTGGTATTCTGCTAACTCCGGTGTAATTTATGCTGGTACTACCGTGTCGAACGGTACTTGGGTTTTCAAAAAAGATGGGAAAGGAACATATTCCTATATTATGTACGCTACAGTCACTCCCCCGGTTCAGCAACCTCCATGCGACATACCCGGTGGGATTCGTATTTTCAGTTCTTCTCACAAGGATGCAAATGGAAATGTTGTAAATGAATATACATTCACGTACGATATAACCAAGTTTGGTGACATTACGATTCTTACTGCAGAAGGAGATACGCTTGAAGGAAGCATTTCAATTGACAAGAAAGCAATAACACTTTTTGACACCCTTCGGATAAAGGGCCCTGGTGCTGCTGTTTGTCCTTGGTGGAACATAATTTGTACTGCAACTCGCACCTTGATAAAGGTACACGACTAAAGTGGAGAAGGAATGCAACTATTAGGTAATTTCAAAAGGAGGCAGGACTGTTAATCAGTTCTGCCTCTTATTTGTTGTCCAACCAGGAACAGTGTCTATCTGCCATGATGATAAACATTAGACCCTGCTGATTTATTGCGGTTTAGCTACCCAATCCCCTTCCGTCCAGTTTTATGCCAGGGCAAGTCAATCTTAAGATTCGTCGGTTTCGTTTTTTCTACGATGCTTCACCACCTTACCCCCTTCGGGATAATGCCTTGCCGGTGGAATAGCCTCCTTGGAAATTCCAACGCAAACGCTAACACTGAGACTTCCCCTCCATATCGTTAAAAACCCCGTTTTAGTCCGATCCGACGTGGACGGGCGACAGCCGGTGGTGGTGTTTAGTCAAAAAGGTGGTGTTACCACGGTACACGACGAGACATTATTTGACGAGTTCAAGCAACTGCGCTATCGTAAGATCGAAAATGGAGGTGAAATAAAGTATGCGAGAGTTGACTCCCTCCGAGATGCAGACCTTGAGTCACGACTTGGAGAAATCCGAAGTCGGGCGTACCGATCCGCCGTCGCCCAGGCGGCCAAGGAAGGTCTTGCCGTCCTCGGCCCCGAGCCGGAGCGCCCCCAGCCTGACCGAGCTATTCATCCAGAACGCCCCGCGGGCTGTTCTCCCAAACCCCTACGAAGCAGCGAACGAGTAACGCCTCCGGCCACCGCGCCGAAACCATCCGCCACACCTGCAAAAGAAAAATTCACCGGGAGCACGCCAAAGCTCGCCCTCCCCGGGAAGCCATCCGTGCCGGTGCGCTTTGCGCTCATGGAAACCGTGGACGTGATCCCGTCCCACTCCCCGACGACATTCGCCAAGAACAAGGATTATCGCGAGGGCATGCTCCGGGCGGCGATCGAAGGCCGCGACATGACGCTCAGCTATCCTCAAATGATCCCTCAGCATATTGAGGTTCCACCAAATATTAAGGCCAAACAAACCGCATCACACTTCTCTACACTGTCCCCCGCCGATCTAACCATCCGTTATCAAGATAGAATTAGATGCTTTAGTTTTTTCCCGACTGTTGGCGGGCCATTTGCTAAAGCGATTTGCATGATCCTGGTCATCATACGAATGCGGGTTCCTCCTGAAAAACGCAAGGAGTTGTCCCAAACACTTGTATCCATGATCGGCTCCCTAAGGACAGAGGAGGGATGTCTGCGCTGCGACTTTTGCCAGTGCATGGAAAATGAAAATGAACTCCGTCTTTTTGAAGAATGGGATACCCGGAAGAACCTTGATAGCCACCTGAAGTCAGAACGTTTTAAGATACTTCGGGGGGCGATGAACCTTCTGCGAGAGCCCTATGAAATGATGTTCCATACCGTCGCCGCGGGAAAAGAGAGAACGGGGCGCGGTCATGGGGGAGATATTTTATAGATTTCAGTTTTCATCCTAAGCCCCTGAATAGTTACACCACTGCTACCGTTCGTCTGCCTCCCGACAAACCCCCTCCTGTCCAACCTGTTGCAACGATTTTTCATCTTCATAAAAATTTCAAATATCGCCCGGTCAAAGGACATATTTGCAGATGGTCATGCTCCGGTGATTCCAATCTCCCCTTGATCCACAAAAACCACATTTTGACCCATCTGGAGCACCAAGATCGCGAAAACCATTATAACATACTGATATTATTATAAAATACAAAGAAATATACCAAAATACATTTTTTATAATGATTTCAATTATTTAACTATCATTTTTCGGCCATCTTCCATCTTGGATGGGGGTTCTCAGGCCGT
>JADHED010001516.1_pt1 | contig 19278 bp, 17 predicted proteins | sample 8952041 | NCBI WGS metagenome assembly JADHED01 (sample SAMN16124423, study PRJNA663239) | bioreactor sludge metagenome | isolation source: sludge (control) | place: India:Bengaluru | collected 2018-09-08
TGACCGAGTGGTCGAGCCCGGAGACGCTGGAAGCGGGGGCCATGTCCGGGGCCGTTTTCGAAACCTGGGTGGTGGTCGAGATCCTCAAAAGCTACCTTCACAACGGGAGACAGGCGCCCCTTTACTACTACCGGGACAAGGACAAGGAGGAGATCGATCTGCTGATCGTTGCGGACGGGACCTTCCACCCGGTGGAGATCAAGAAAACCGGCTCCCCGTCGAAGCGCGACGTCCGGCATTTCGGAAGGCTGGAAAAACTGGGCCGGCGGGTGGGACCCGGTGGACTTATATGCCTCACCGACACCCCCCTGCCATTGACCGGCCAGGTGACCTGCGTGCCTGTTTCGGCCTTATGACCCGGGTCGCTAAGAAGAGGGGAATAATCGACAGGAGCAACAGGATTGACAGGATGTCTTTCCCGCTCTCCGGAAGAGAGCGGGAAAACAATCAAAATATTCTCTGCTTGCTTTAAGTGATGTTCTCTTTTGATCCATTAATTTTAGGCACTTTAGGAAATTTAGCGCACTTTAGGCACTCTCTTTCACCAATCCTCCCCGCCTACTAGCCTCTTAGCTTCCCAGCCATCTGGTAATGCCCGAATTCATCTTCTGGCTCGCCGTTTTTCTCATCGCCTACACCTACGCCGGGTATCCGGCTATTTTGTTTTTTTGGGGTTTGGTGCGGCCGAAGCGGGTCGCTGCAGTTGATTCTATGGAACCGCCCCGCGTCTCGGTCGTGATAGCTGCCAGGAACGAGGCCGGCCGCATTGCGAAGCGGATTGAAAACCTCGCCGCGCAGGACTATCCGAAGGGCCGGATGGAGATCGTGGTCGTCTCCGACGGTTCGACCGACGGAACGGCAGCGGAGGCCAGGGAATTGGCAGCGAGAGCGTCTGCACCGGAAATCCGGCTGATCGAGCTTCCCGAGAACCGGGGAAAGCCGACGGCCTTGAACGCGGGTGTTTTGACGGCAAAGGGCGAAATCGTAGTGTTCGCGGACGGGCGGCAGGATTTCGAACGGTCGGCCATTTCCGCGCTGGTGTCGAACTTCGGCGACCCCAAGGTGGGGTGCGTCAGCGGTGAACTGTTCCTGGTGGATGCGGCAAAGGGCGGTGCGCGGGTCGAGATGGGCGCCTACTGGGCGTACGAGAAACTGATCCGCAAGTTGGAAAGCCGATCCGGGTCGGTCGTGGGCGCCACGGGTGCGATCTACGCAATGCGCCGAAGTCTGTACCAAGCCCTTCCGCCCGAAACGTTGCTCGACGACGTGCTCACACCTATGAACGTGGTGCGGCGGGGTTACCGTGTGGTCTACGACGGCCGGGCAGCGGCGTTTGACCGGATTTCCGCGAACGTGCATGAAGAGTGGCGCCGCAAGGTGCGGACGCTTGCGGGCAACTGGCAGCTTCTAAAACTGCAGCCCCTGTTGAAGTCGCCGCTCGCCAACCCGATCTGGTGGCGATTCGTGTCGCACAAGATCATGCGTCTTGTGGTCCCATTCGCGATGATCGCGGCTCTGCTATCGAGTGCAACCCTCGAGGGCCCCTTTTACCGTTCTATTTTCGCAGTTCAAGTCGCCTTCTACTTGGCGGCCGTTACCACTTGGCTATCCCCGACTTTTCGCAAGGTACGGCTGCTGAACATCTCCTATTTCTTTTGCGTCCTGAACGCCGCCGCCTTGGTTGCGACTCTTCGATTCTTGACTGGACGCGTTGACGGAGTTTGGAAAAAGTAGCTATCGGGCTCACAGTTTATAACAGCAAAGCAAAAGCTTGTCAGACAGGATCAGCAGGATTGACATGCGAGGCAATGCCTAAAATTTGTGAGTGCCTAAATTGCCTAAAATGGGCAAAGCATAAAGCAAAGACGAAAATTCGCGCCGCAGGCGCGGGATTCTTCAGCACTCCCTTCCGGGGAGGGCTGAAACCCCAAATCCTGTTAATCCGGTCTATCCAGTGTCTGAATTTGCAGCTTCACAATTTTAGGCACTCTAGGCACTGCATCTTACATTTTAGGCATTGCCCATAATGCTTCCCATCCTCATGTACCACGCCCTCGAAGATCGAGGTTACCCCAGCGGGATCACCGATCCGGGCGAGCTGGTCTATGTGCTGCAGGCCGAGCAGTTCGCGGCGCAGATGCAATACCTTCGTGACAATGGGTTCAGGACGCTTTCGGTCGAGGATCTGATTTCGGGGGCAGCCTGCGGGGAGAGGCCGGTCGCGATCACGTTCGACGACGGACGCGAATCCGATTACACCCTGGCGCTTCCCATCCTTAAAAGCTTCGGTTTCAAGGCAACCTTCTTCGTCACGACCGGTTGGACCGGGACGCAAGGGTACATGAGCGAGGAGCAGATCCGGGGCCTTGCGAACAGCGGCATGACCATCGGATCCCACGGCGTGACCCACTCCTTTCTCGAGGATCTGGGTGAAGCGCAGGTGAAGCATGAGATGTTTGAGTCGCGGAAGCGCCTGACAGGCATCACCGGACAGCCCGTTCATTTCTTTTCAGCGCCGGGGGGAAGGGCGGGGAACCGGCAGGCCGCCCTGGCGGCCGAAGCGGGGTACAAGGCCGTTTTCTCCTCCAGGCTGGGGGCTTTCGAGCCCAATAAAAATCTTTTCGCGATCCCGCGCATCGCGATAAAGCGCGGCCTAAGCATTGAGGATTTCAGAAAGGTCGCCGCACTGGACTCCGGCTACCTCATGAAAGCCAGGCTCATGAAAGCTGGGCTGGACGCCGGCAAGAAGGTCCTGGGCAACGCCGGTTACGAGAAGCTCAGGAGTGGGCTTCTCAACGTGCTGCGCTGATTATCGTTTGCCCCCTCGACCCATACCACGAGCTATCGGCATTTTTCTCTATCATCCCATAGCCTCCAAGCATCCCAGCTTCTGAGCCTCCCAGCCGAATGAACGTCCTCCACCTCATCAGTTCATCCGGGTTTTTCGGCGCCGAGCGGGTCGTGTGCGAACTCTGCCGCCAGTCGGCACGAGTCGGGATTGATTCCCGGATCGCCGTGCTCACCCGCGACGAGCGGATCCTGCAGAGCTTCCGGCAGGCGCTGGGAGACGCGGCGGACCGGGTTACGGCAGTGCCCTGCGGTGGCCGGCTGGACCTGGGGGCCGCCCGCCGGATCAGGCAAACGGCGGCGGACCTTCGAGTGGACATCGTCCACAGCCACGGCTACAAGTCCGACATCTACGCCTACGGCACGAAGCGGCTCGGCGCCTTGCCCGCGCGCTTGGTCGCGACCAACCACAACTGGATCGGGCTGACCCTCAGCGAAAAGCTCTACCAGCGGATCGATGCGGCCGCCCTGCGGGGGTTCGACGGAATCGTGGCCGTGTCCGAGCAGGTCAGGCAGGACATGGCGCACCGGTCCATCCCGGCGCACAGGATCGAGGTCATCCACAACGGGATCGACCCAAACGACCCCCAACTCGGCGCCGGCAGAGGCGCGGCGCGGGAGCAGCTGGGGCTGGATGACAGCGAGCTCGTGGTCGGGACCGTGGCGCGGCTGACGGCCGAGAAGAACCTCCCCCAGCTGGTCGAGGCGGTCGCCTCGCTCAGCGGCTCACGGCTGCCGCATGCGCGCCTGGTCATCGTGGGCGACGGCCCCGAGCGGGCCCGGCTCGAGGCCGCAATCTCCGGGCTGGGCATGGACGGGAAGGTGAAGATCACCGGAACCTCCGACCGGGCGCGATCCTGGTACGCCGGCTTCGACGTATTTGCGCTCCCCTCGCTGAACGAGGGCCTGCCGATGGTCCTGCTGGAAGCTATGGCCGCGGGAGTGCCGGTCGTCGCATCGGCGGTTGGCGCTGTCCCGGCCGTGGTAGAAGACGATGTGAGCGGATTGCTGGTCACGCCCGGGGACAGCGACGAGCTGACCGCGGCCATCCTGCGGCTATGCGCGGACGGCGGGTTGCGGAAAAGAATCGGCGGGCGCGCGCGGGAGGTCGTGTGCAGCCGCTTTTCGAGCCACAGGATGGCCGAGCGCTACAGCGAGGTCTATCGGGCCGTCACGGCGCCTTGAGGGCCAACGCGATGCGCATCCTTTTTCTGTCGACCAAGTCTCCGCTGCCCATGAACGACGGGCACTCCATCCGCACCTTCCACATCATGCGGATCCTGTCGGAGCAGCACGAGATCCGCCTGCTGAGCTTCGTGAAGTTCCCGGAAGAGCGCGACCACGTCGACGAGCTGAAAAAGTATTGCAGCCGGGTGAAGCTGCTGGATGCGCCGGCGAACCGATCGAAGGCAGCGCTCTTCAGGACCCTCGTTTCCTCCTCATTATCCGGCAAGCCCTTCGTGGCGCACAAGTACGACACGGCCGAGATGCGCCGTGAAATCGAAGGGGAGTCGGCGTCCGGGGGGATAGACCTCGTCCACCTGGACCTCGCGCCCCTGGGCTGCTACGTGGACATGCTCGCCGGCCGCACCGTGGTGTTGAATGCGCACAACGTCGAAGCGAGTCTGCTGAAGCGGCGCGTCGAGAACGAGAGCCGGCCGCTGCACAAGCTTTTCTGGACCCTGCAGCAGCGGCGCTACGAGGCATTCGAACGCGGGCTCGCCGGCCGGGTCGACCGCATCCTGTGCTGCTCGGCCGCCGACCGGGCTGAATTCGGACTCCTGGCGCCGAACACCCCCGCGGCGGTGGTCCCCAACGCCGTGGACACGGATTATTTCCGGCCGTTGGACCGGGTGGACGCCGACCCCGCCATGCTGCTTTTCGTCGGCGGGATGGACTGGTTCCCGAACCGAGACGCGATCGAGTGGTTCGACCGCGCGATCTTCGATCGAATTCTGAAGAAAGCCCCGGACACGCGCCTGCACGTGATCGGCCGATCCGAAGGCATCCGCGGGCTGCAGCACGCCGAGCGAATCCGGTTCGAAGGCTATGTCGACGATATCCGGCCGTTGATGGGCCGTGCCTCGGCGGTAATAGTCCCGCTGCGGATCGGCGGCGGCACCCGGCTGAAAATCCTGAACGCCATGGCCATGGGCAAGACGGTGGTATCGACATCCGTCGGCGCGGAGGGGCTCGGGTTGGGCCATGGCAGCAATGCCCTCCTGGCGGACACACCCGAAACCTTTGCCGACGAAGTCTGCTCGCTGGTGGCCGATGGCGGCCGGAGCAGGAGACTGGGGGCCGCCGCACGGCGCTTCATCGTGGAAACATACTCCTGGGGCATCATCGGCAAGGAGTTGCACCGGAATTATGCTCCCAGCCGGGACAGCTTCGAACAGCCCACGCCAATCCCCATCGCCGCAAAATCCGCCTGAGATGCATCTCCTTTACCTGATCGACGAGCTCATAGCCCGTGCCGGTACGGAAAAGCATCTGCTGGCCCTGGCAGAAGGCATGGTTTCGCTCGGACACAAGGTGACCGTCGTCAGCTGGATGGACGGCCCGTTTGCCGCAAGCTTCAAGAACAACCAGCACCTAACCTACAGATGCCTGAACGCCCCCCGGATATACGATTTGAAAGGCCTGACTGCATTCGGGGCATTGACCGCTTACATCCGGAATAAGAAGGTCGATATTCTTCAGAGCTTTCACACCGGTTCGGACATTGTGGCTCCGATTGCTGCCTTGCTCTCGGGCCAGAGGGTTTCGGTCGTATCCAGCCGCAGGGACCTGGGCTTCACCAAATCCGGGCGTCACCTTCGAGTTCAGCGAATCCTAAACTGTAGAGTGGACGGCATCTTGGCAAATTCCATTGCCGTTAAACGCGCAGTCGCCCAACAGGAGGGCTACCCGCAGAGCAAAACCTACGTGATCTACAACGGGATAGACCTGCGGCCATTTCAAGAGGAGCGTGCGGCACCCGATTTTCTGCTCCCAATTATTGAGGGCTTCGAGGAACCCTTTGTCATAGGCACTCTGGGCAACCTCAAGGAGCACAAGGGGCACGAGTTCCTGATCGATGTTTTCACCCGGGTGGCGCGGCACACTCCTAATGTCGTACTTACGATTGCAGGGGATGGTCCGCTTCTCGGGGGCCTAAAAGGAAAGTGCGCCTCTCTCGGCGTTGAAGATCGCGTTTTCTTCCTGGGCAGCATTGCAGATGTAGCCGGGTTCCTGGGCAACATCCACCTTTACGTTCACCCTTCCGACTCAGAGGGGTTTTCGAATGCGCTGGTCGAGGCCATGGCGGCCGGCCGGGTCATTGTGGCAACCGATGCGGGCGGCAACTCGGAGATAATAACGCCTAATAAGAATGGATTCCTGGCGAAGTACGGCGACGTGGAGGGAATGGCAGAGCAGATCGAATTAGCCATGAGCACGCCCAATCGCGGCGAGATATCCCGTAGCAACAGGCAAACCGCCCGGCTCCGTTATTCGCTCGACCAGATGCTGGCCAGGTATGAGCGCTTTTACAAGCAGATCCATTCTTTTCAGGAGGGGCGGGGGAGAGCGGAGGAGGCCGCGCTATGAACGACGCTGTCGCGCCTGCGGCCAAGCCTCTCCGGTATCTCTGCTTTCTACTGGTAGCGCTGATCCCGCTGAGGAACATCGTCGAGAAGGTTCCCAACTTCGGCCTCGAAGGGCTGAATATCACAAACTTGCTCTTTGCGCTCGTGTACATCTTCGCCCTACTCGACCGGAGGAAGGGTGACCAGAGCGTTTGGAGACAACCCCTTTCAGTCCCGATTGTTCTCTACGTGCTGCTATCCTTCGCCATGATCTTTGTGACCGATCAAAGTATCATAAACCTGAGCGAGATGTTCAAGTTCTGGAAGGACATGGCGCTGAACATGTCGCTCTACCTGATCGCGATCAAGGCCTTCCGGACACGCCGGGACATCATCGTGTGCCTGATCATCATGGGACTCGCCAACATATACATGGACGTGTACTTCTGGAGGTGGGTCCGCTGGACCGAGTTCGCGGGCTACGCCGACAAACTCAAGTCTGTGAACGGGACTTTCGGGAGCGTGGGCGGGCCGAACGAATGGGCGGCATTCTTCTCGACCTACACCTTTTTGACTCTGTCACTGGCGGACAACCTGAAGGAGCGAAGGATACGCCTGTCGCTCTACCTGCTGAGCCTGGCGAACGTCCTGGTGATGCTGTACACCTTCTCCCGCGGTGCGTATATTGCTTTTGGCGTAGGCTTGGTCCTCTACAGCATAATGTGCAGGAAATGGCGATGGGCGGCGATCCTGGGTGTGGTCGCCGTTGCTTATTCGTTAGTTCTGCCCACCTCGGTAGTCGAGCGGATCGACATGTCCTTCCAGCAATCGGAGGAGGGAAGCATTCAAGACCAAGACATCGGAAGTCGGTTAAGGATGTGGGAGTATTCGGTCGACAAGATCGGTGAATCTCCGATAATCGGCAACGGGTTCATGAGTTTTGCATTCGAAGGGTTTCGGAACCCGCACAATCAGCATCTTAACGTTTTGTACCAGTTCGGGGTTTTGGGGTATTTGCTCTTTTGTCTCATCTTCTTGAGGTCGTTCCGGGCGGCGCGAGCGATTTGGATGAAAAACAAGGGGGACGATTTTGTCCGGGCAATCGGTCAAGGGTTAGTTGCCGTTACGGTATCGCTGTTTTCATCGAACCTCTTTGGCGATCGGTGGATCTACTTGCCGGTGACCGGCTACTTCTGGGTATTGAACGGGCTTGGGATGGCCCTCCTCTGGGTCGAGGCGCAAGAAAGAAAGGAGCGGACGGCATTTTGAGTGTTATCGCGGCCAATTTGCTCCGAGGCTCCACGTTGAGGGTATTACACCTATGTTTTAACGTGGTGAGTTCTTTCTTTCTGATGCCCTTTATTATACATTCGGTCGGGGACCGGATGTACGGCATATGGATCCTCGTGACCTCCTTCTTGGGGTTTTACTGGCTTTTCAATGTTGGGTTGGGTCCAGCGACGCAGCGGTATGTGTCGAACGCACTAGGAACTGAAGATTTCGGAACCGCCAACCGCTACATCAATTCTTCATTTCGGATTTACGGCATCATCGGAGTCCTCGTTCTCCTCGTAACGTCTGTTGCGGCGTTCGGGATATCCTATTTCCAAATCGAAGGATCGGACAGCCATCTGCTTTCAACACTGATCCTTATCTTGGGAGGCAACTTCGCTATCGGAATGCCGATGCGGGTTTTCTCCGGTGTCTTATCCTCGCACCTGCGATTCGATATCGTATCCACGATCGGCATAGTAAGAGATTTCGTCCGAGTGGCGGCAATCGTAATTCTGCTCGGTCAAGGGTACGGAATCCTTTACCTGGCCATTGTCCATGTGATCACTGACATCATCGAATACTCCTTGAACTTCATGTTTGTTCTGAAAATCGCCCAGTACTTCAGGCTGGATTGGAAGTTTTCCGAAAAGCTGCTCGCCAAAGAGTTGTTCAACTTCAGTTGGATCGCCCTCGGAGTTCAGTTGACCGAGAGGTTCCGTTACAGCATAGACAACTTCATCATCGCTGGATATCTGGGGACGGAGTCAATCACAGTATACACCATCGCTTGGCGTCTTGTTGACTATTACCAGCAAACGATCTCCAGCGCGCTGGGGATCATGCTCCCGGTGTACAGCCGGATAAACGATGACATCCTTGCCGCACAGGAACAGTTCTTGTTTGTAACCAAATTGTCGGTCTTTCTTTCGACATTTGTGGCGGGCTCATTGGCCATATTCGGCAAGCATCTTATCGAGGCTTGGGTCGGGGCCCGTTTCGACGAATCCTACACCTTGATGCTGGTGCTCATTGTCCCTACGCTGGTCAAGTTGATGCAGCAAACAGGAGGAGAGTTGTTGTTCGGTTTCCGGCGGCATATGGACTACTTGCGAATTACAGCATTTGAGTTTGCTTCAGGGCTGGTTCTAACCCTGCTGTTTGTGGAAAAACTCGGGCTGATTGGAATTGCGATCGGCGGCAGCCTGCCCATCCTTGTCTTTCGATGCTGGCTGCTTCCGAAGTACACTTGCCGGTTGATTAAGGTCAACAGAGGACGGTATTTTCTTTTCCTCATCCGAAATTTTTCGATCAGCGCCGCAGTAATGATCGGCTTTTATTTACTTGTGAATAGATCCATGACAACGGACCTCTACCGCCTCGCGCTTATGGGTATATGCCTGATGCTCGTTTACGGCAGCGCCATTCTGTGCTTCGGTTTCAGCAGGATCGAGAGAAACAGGATCCGCAATATCGTATACGGTTGCCGCTTGAGGTAAAATGGTGCCCGTTTCCGTCATTATTACAATTTATAATACCCATCTGGACTTCCTGAAGAGTGCCATAGATAGTGTATTGAGACAGAGCTTCAGGGATTTCGAGGTCATCATCATCGACGATGGCTCAGAACCTCCAGTTGGGGATTTTATTCGAGGTTGGGATGAGTTAATGGCTTGCCGGACACAGTACCTATGGCAGCCGAACGCCGGGGCTGCCGTGGCCAAGAATGCGGGCATTAAACGGTCAAAAGGTTGCTTTATCGCTTTCCTAGATTCAGATGATGTCTTCTGCCCCGATAAGATTGAAAGATGTCACCACTATTTAAGCGGCAGAAAAGATTTGGGCATGGTTTTTAGCGACATGGATGTTATCGATACGGATGGAAATGTCGTTGGGAACTGGCTTGGCATGAAGCCCCATGCCGGCGAGGGTATGATATACGAGAATTTGCTGAGACAATGCTTCATTATCCCCAGCAACTCGTTTATTCGGCGCGATGTCTTCGGGCGCGTCGGCCTGTTCAGGCAAAAGTACGGGATAGCTCATGACTACGATTTTTGGCTTAGAGCCTCGCGTTTGTTCGAGATTGGAATGATCAAAGAGGTTCTTTCTCAATACCGACTACATGGTTGCAATCTATCAAAACAGGAAGATAGGATAAGAGACAACATCATATGCATCCTGGAGGAGCAGTTAAAGAATGCCAAGGTAAATGACGCAGTAAAGATGGCTGTGCGTAGGAGACTCGCACGACAGCTGTATCATCATGGGGCAAGCGCATTTTATCAGGGCAATAATCAAACCGCCCGTTTGCACTTCGTCAAATCGTTCACGCACCAGATGAACTTTGGCGCACTAATGGGCATAACCGCGTCACTGTTGCCAACATTAGTGAGCCGCGGTGCGATTACGCTGAAGCGATGGGTAGCAAAGGGATGAACCTATGGCAGAATTGAAGGTCAGCTTTATTGTGCCAGTTTATAACGCCGAAAATTTTATCCGGGCCTGCCTTGAGAGCATGAGGGATCAAACGTATGCAGGTTTCGAGATCATTATCGTAAATGACGGGTCACGCGATTCAAGCGAAACTATTATTTTGGACTTCATCCGTGAAAACCCTCAAATGAAGATCCAGTACACTTCGCAACAAAATCGCGGCCCCGCCGCAGCGAGGAATCATGCTGCACAGATCGCCTGCGGTCGGTACATTGCCCTTTTGGATGCTGATGACCAGGCTCTCCCCGAGCGACTCGAAAAGAGTATTGCAGCAATTGAGCAATCTGATGAAATCGGTCTTGTGCATGCAAATATTTACTTGATTGACGCGGGCGGAGGCGACAAAGGCTTATTGATTCGAAACGATGTAAAAAGACAGGCATCATTTCAGAACATCATTACAAGACAAGTTCATTTTGCATGCCCAACGGTCATGTTTCGAAAAAGCCTATTCGACATAGTCGGAGGGTTTGATGAGAGCCCATCGCTTAAGGGGGGCTGTGAAGACAGAGATTTCATCCTGAGGATTGCAGAAGTGAGCCAGATTGTTTATGTGGACGAAGCCCTTGCCCGGTACAGATTATCGGATGGGAGCCTGAGTGCAAACGTCCAGAAGATGAAAAGTGCCCGGAAGTTCCTCATCAGGAAGCACAAGCAAAAGATTAAGGAATATGGACTCCAGTTGCTACTAAAGGCCTTATCGAGTGTCTACGAGGAGGCAGGTGAAGGGTACTACCGAGCCGGCCTCAGGGCAAGGTCGATAATGCAGTTTGGGCTCGCATACTTGCTGTATCCATTAAAGCCGGCCATAGTTAAAAGGATGATTGCTGCTGCTTTCATCTGAAAATTTTGACAATCTAATTTGTATCTCAAAAGAGAAATGGCTGCCACTCATAGCAACGAATTCTTAATTGTGCGGTAGTCCCTTGCTTTAAAGATGGTAACGAAAAAATTTTCCTTCCTGCGGATACCTTCATCATCAATTCCAAACGGGATCAATTGGTAAGTCTCAGGTTCTTAGGCACTCGCAAGGTCGTCCCTTTTTTGTCGATGGTCCCATACTGATAGGCCCCAATGTCCCACGAGGAGCCACGCGGGAAGTTGTTGTAGTCGTTGGGTGAGTACAGAATGGTGGCGGAAGTATCTGCCGCGCCAAGCGCAGGCGAGCTGTTCAGCAGGTGGAGCTGCTGCGAATAGTCCGCGTCTGTGTAGTAAGACCCAGGCCCCTGCTTGATGATTCCGGCAAATTCTGGATTGACGCCACACTTTGAATGAGGCCCCGAGCAGAACGATAGGTCGGCGGTGTTGTAAACGATGTTGTAGTCTTCGGTTATGCGCAACGCCCCGCAAGCCCCGTCGCCGTTTCCGCCCGCGCCCGCGGCGTAGTAAAAAGATGTGGGGCTGCTGCCGTCATAGAACTTGGGGCCGCCCAAAACGATCGAGTTCCGCAATGTCAGGCGGGTATTGGAGTCGCAGTTAGAGCCGCCCGACATGATGGCGACGTTACCGTTGCTGGTTATGGTCGAATTCACGATAGACATCCTCTGACCGCCGACCTTGTTCGCAAACACGATGACGTCTCCCGCGGCACGGCAGCTGTCGAACCCCTGAGATGCACCATTGTTGTTCTTTGTGGAGGTGAACGGCTGCCCAGCAAAGAATCCGCAGTTGCCGACGATGATCGAATTCTCTATGGTCGTTTGGGCCGTGCTTGATTTTAACTGCTGGCCTGCGTTCCCCTCGGCCTTCGACCGGATAAAATTGACAACGCCCGTCCCGTTGCCGTGCAGGAGATCGACGCCGTCGGAAGTGTTCCAGCTGATCGAGCTGTCGATGAAGGTCCAGTTTCCAGGATTCCCATCCCCCAGGCCGATACCGTCCCCGTACCCGCCTTGAGATTGGCTCCAGCAATGGTGCTTGTCGTTGGGGGACGAGAGATCGGCCGTGGTCAGCGGATAACGCTCACCGCAGCCGTTCCATTCAATCTTGCTGTAATCGAGCGTGATGGTGCCGGTGTATGAATCGTCCGCCGACGGCCCGTCGCTGTCCCAGCCGACAAATCCGTTGGCTATGATCCGGACATTCACCAGATCGATGTTGCCCACTCGGTCGGCAAACACGCCCCTGCTTGCCAACCCGTGGATGTCGATGTCCTTCAGGAGGACATTGCTAGCCCCCTGCGTGATGACGAGACCCGTCGAGGCCCATGGCCCATGGGGATAGCGGTCGCGCTCGCAGCGGGTCGGAAAGCCGTCAATCGACCCATCAACGGGTCCGTTTTCGATGCAGGCGGAATGATCGGTGATGTCAAGGCACTGCACTTCAGTGTTGGCACCTATCGTTAGAACCTGCCTTGTCCGCTCCGTCCCCCAGAGCTGGGGTTTTGTCCCGGAGCAGCCGTTATTCCAGCCCTTGCCGAGAATTCTGGTCGGCGAGGTGCTGCTCGCTCCGGCAGGGGCCTGCCTCAACCCCGAATCGTATGTCCAACTCGTGCTGGCGCCTGATTCGTTGGGCATCCCGTAGCCGACCATGTATTGGCCTTGAGATATGATCAGGGTATCCCCGGAGGCCATCGCGCCGTTCGTGTTAAGGCCCCCAAGCGCCCACGCAGGGTGAGCGAATGCGCAGGCCTGCCCGCTGCCGCTGCCCGGATACGGGGCATCCGCCCGGCCCGTGCATTGGGCTGCGGTTCCGCCGTCGGTTCGAACATAGTAGGTCGTAGCCCAAGCAGGGGATGAAATGAGCAAAAAGAGAAAAGCTATTAATGCGTTGGGCGTATAATGGCTTCTGTGTTGCATGAAGAAGTTCCCCTTATTCGGAATTCGGAAAAATTACCCTATTGTTGCACAAGTATGGCGAAATTTCAAACAAGCCTGGTGATTGCAAATTAAATGCCTATCGAAATGTTATTCAATAAATGGACAACAGCCTGTAATCAAATGTAAATTCTACGACTCTATTGGCCTATGGTTGTTCCATATTGAAATACGTATTCCGCGCTTGTCAATAATGACGGACCATAACGATCCAAAACGATCCAAAGGCGGTTGCATGTCAAATGGTCTCTCGAAGCTCAGAGTCGATACAGGCAGATTCCTCCATGACCACAACATAGTTAACCCTTTGAAATTATGTTTTATAGTCGATTTTTGGCCGGTATTTTACTTCCGCGTGCGCGAGTCCCTTCAGTCAAAGACGGGCATAGTTGCCTCGATCCTGAGGAAAGTCTTGTTGGTCTTCAAACCGATTGTTGAAGGGTTTTCCGGCTGCCGAATTGAATACGGAGCACGGATCGGAGCAGGGCTGCTGCTCCACTACAGCACGGGTATTATCATCAGTGGCGAAGCCGTGATCGGCGAGAATTGCACGCTTTTCAGTCAGGCGTGCGTTATTCACAAGGCCAACAAGAAAGGGCAGGGAGCTCCCGCCATAGGCAATAACGTCGAGCTTGGTTCTGGTTGCAAGATTGTCGGTAATGTTGTTGTAGGGGACCACACCATTGTCGGGGCGAACGCAGTAGTCCTTAACGATGTGCCAGCCTATTCCATTGCCGTTGGTATCCCTGCCCGCCACTTTGAGAATAACGCAGGCAGTGATGAATATCATGAGAGGATTACCAAATGAAATTGATGGAGCGGCTCATGCTTCTCTTCTGTGTCGAACAGCCTAGTTGCAGCCTAACCGAGCCACCCACTGGGATTCTTAACGCACTGGATCAGCTGCGTAGGGTATTCCCGGACTTCTCGGAAATGGTGTCAGGAAAGCGTGTCCTCGATTTCGGTTCTGGATTTGGGTATCAAAGTATCGCGCTTGCGCAAGAGTATGGTTGCTCTGTAGTGGGGGTTGAGTCAAATCTCAGGCTATTGAAGTATGCTAATGAAAATGCGCGCAGAGAAAATCTATTTTTTCCCAACGTCAGATTTGCTGAGAGGATTTCTTCGGACTTCCATGCCACTTTTGATGTCGTTATTTCCCATAACAGCTTTGAGCATTTTCATGCCCCCGCCCAAGTGCTTGAAGAGATGTCAAATGTCCTGACCAGGGCAGGGCTTCTTCTGATAACATTCGGGCCACCGTGGTATGCCCCTTATGGCAGCCATATGCACTTTTTCTGCAAGATTCCATGGCTGAATCTGATCTTTCCGGAAAGAGTTGTCATGTCAGTTAGAAGCAGGTTCAGGAACGACGGAGCAAAGAGCTATGATGAGGTAGAGTCCGGACTTAACAAAATGTCAGTCCGGAAATTTGAGTCAATCGTGCGCACCAGTCAGCTGAGAATTCAATACAAAAACTACGAATGCATAAAGGGAATGAACTGGTTGGGGCGGATCCCGATTATAAGGGAGCTGTTCATCAACAATATTTCAGCCATGTTAACTAAATAAGAACAGCTGCAGTGCCTCACTTGAAATGGAGAAGTAACAGTTTAGCCCCTGCAAGAAGCAATGGCATTGGGGTTGGGGAATGGGGACGTCCATTAAAAAATAAGTATGTAATCCGTTACGACAAAAGTTAGACTGAACAGCTTCTTGCGAGCTTGCTCTGCAACCGGGCAACTTGGTTGGGGACATCCCATCAATAAATCGGCAATTGTTGAGCGTGAGCAGTACTATGAATCAGGAGTTATAGACCGGTTAATAGGCGCTGCTTCGGTGGGAGGCTGAGAGCAGGTAAACAATGCGATGCCCTTCGTCGATCTGGTAGAAGAAGCGCCATGCGCCGATGCGGAAGCGCCAGATATTCGCGAGCGGGGCTTTCAATCGCTTGATGTTGGATCCCCAGTGCGGGTTTAACCGCAGCTGGGGGTAAACGTGCGTGCGGAGCTTTTTCTCGAGGGCGGGCATGCCGGATCGGGAAATAGCCTTGAGGTCTTTTTGAAACTGTTCGGTTTCGAATATCCGGTAATCATCCGACGAAGCGCCCTTTTCCCGTTTTGGCATCGTGCGCGCCCCTCTTCAAGCGTTCCGCCAGCTTTTCATTGGCAAGGATTTCCGACAGTTCGACATCATCGACAAACTGGAGCTCGCGAATGCGGCTCAGCGCTGCCGTTTCGATCAGGTTGGACAAGGGCCTGTTTTCGGCCTTGGCGGCTTCCACCAAGGTGGAGTAAACATCATCATCTAATCTCAATGTAACGGTTTTTGGCATACTTCACCTCGCTTCTAAAGTATTCATTTGTATTCTATAGCCTTCAGACGTGTGTGTCAACCAGGATCTAAGATAAAGAGGACACCCGATTACCTGTTGACGCCCAAGGAATAGGGGACGTTCAGCATCTCCTTGGTGGGGACGCATAGTGGTAAATAAGTTATAAATTTTAGCGCCAAAGGCTTGACTGAACGACTTCTGGCGCACTTGCTCTGCAAGCGAAGGGGTTCATTGATGGCGAAGGTGAAAAATGAGGTTGCTTCGCGGCATGGTCGAGCTGCAATGATTCTCGTGGTGCTGCTGTTAGATTTTGGGCTTCTGGTGGGATGCGCCGGTTCGCCGGAGGCAGTGAAGGAAGACCGGAGAGCAGCGAAGAGTGCACCTGTTCTTAAGGCAGACACACCTTGGGTGCGCATGAAGAGTTCCCCGCCCATGCAGCAGCCGGTCAAATACTTTCCCATATTTGAGACCGAAGCCCCCCCGATAGTCGATGGAGACCTGTCAGATCCCGTTTGGCAGCAGACCACGTCTATAACCGAGTTCATCAGCTGCGGCGGACTTCAGGTGGATTTCCGGACCGAGGTCCGGCTCTCCTACGACCGATCCTTCCTGTACATCAGCTATCTGATGGAAGAGCCTGACATGGCTAAATCCTCGGCAACCGTGCGTCGCCACGACGGCGAAGTGTGGCGGGACGATCGAGCGGAGATTTTCATCTGGATCACGGAGGGACCCGGGTCAGGGTATTACCAGCTCATGGCGAACATGCTGGGCACCACCGAGGACGCCAAGAACTTGAGCGCACCGGCGTGGAACCCTGCCTGGGACTGTGCAGTCAAGGTTGACAAGGCCGGCGGGCGCTGGGTCATGGAAGCCCGAATCGCGTTTGCGCAGTTCGGACTCGACGTGCCTGCGGCCGGTTCCAGCTGGAAGATGAATTTCGGAAGGGAGCGGTTCAGCGTTCCCGACCACTACTCCTGGGCCAGGATCTCAGGCTCTTTCCACCAGAGGGAAGCTTTCAATGCCGTGACTTTTTGCGGATTACCAAGGAACCTTCCGCCGTCCCCAGTGCGGGAATTCACGGCAAACCCGGGAAGGTACTTCGGGGAGGTCGACCTTAAGTGGGTGGGGGCAGGCGGCAAGGACCGCGGCGGTTCGCCCTGCCGCTACGACACGCGTTTTTCAAGCGGCCCCATCCAAACCGAGGAAGCCTTCGAATCTGCTTCGCCGCTGACGGGGAGCCTACCGCCCTTGGTACCCGGACAAGCCGTGGAGCTGGTGGCAGGCGGGTTGCTTTCCGGTTCCACGCTTTATTTCGCGGTCCGGCCCGTCAACAGCGATGGGAGCATGGGACCGATCAGTTCCAGTGGGCCCGTGCTCGTGCCTGGCGGGGAGCTCGGTGCCGACAGCCTTGCGATCGAGCCCACTCTGGCCTGTGCCGGAATCCTGCTGCGGCTGGGCGCGGGGGATGCGACATCCATCCGTGCCGAATACCGGAAATCCGGCCAAGACAATTGGCAGGAAGCCCATCCCTTCACGCGTGTCGATCTCAACCACGCGGCCACCAGCCTCTTCAACCTCGAAGAGGATTCTGAATACGAGATTCGGATTTCGATGCCGGCGGGCGAATCGCTGAACCGATTCCGCACCCGAAAAAGATTCACAACCCCGCCGCCGCTGAGATCGATAGATGTCTACGACAGCGAGGGTTTAAGGAGATCTTTGGACGGAGCCCAGCCGGGCGACGAGATCCGCATTCACCCGGGAGTGTACCTCGGGGGCTTCAGCATTCGGCGGTCCGGCACCGAAGACCACCCGATTCTCATTCGCGGTGTGGTGCCCCCCGGCGAGGAGACAAAGCCGACCTGGTTGCGAAAGGGGCTGCCAATAATGGACGGCGGCGGCAGGGCCCAAAGCACCTTTCTCCTGGACGGCACGCCGGAGAGGCTGATTCGGCATGTTGCCCTGAGCGACCTGCAGATCAGAAATGGTCGTGAGATCGGGATACACCTGCGCTGGGCGGCGTGGTGCACCGTGCAGAACTGTCAGGTCTACGACAACGGCAGCTATGCGAACGTGCACATCAACAAGGGAGGGCCGCAGGGCGGGCGCCACCTGATCCGGGGCAACCACATAGCCGACCTGGACCATCCGCAGATGGGCTTTGCCTCTCAGGAGCAGAAGGGAGTGACCTATTACGGGTTCAAGCAGGACAATCACGCGGGGCCCGGGACCGTGTTTTGCGGGAATCGAGTGGAAGGACACTCGGACGGGATCAGCTCCACCGGCGACGAGTCCGAGTCCGCAAATGTCGCCGAATTTCTGCCCAGCGTGTTTTCGCGTTGGTTCAACCACAGCATGGACATCTGCGACAACGACGTTTTCGACCACGCCGATGACGCCATCGAGGCCGACGGGATCGGCATCAACCAACGGTTTTTCAACAACCGAATCCGGAAGTGTCAAAACGCGATCAGCATCGCGCCCTCGATGCCGGGCCCGTTTTTCTTTATGAGAAACACGGCCGTCGATTTCCAGGAGAGCTGCGTCAAGTTCAACACCGCCGATGGAAGAGGGACCATTCGCAACATCCACTATTATCACAACACGTTCAGCCGGGGCGGGGGCAGCGGGGGGAACTCAAAGGGGGCGGTGATGACCTTGTGGCGCGGAACTCCATCCGAACACATCGTGTTTCGGAACAATATTTTTACCGGCAACCGGGCACTGATCGATTTTCAGGGGCTGGCCCACACGCCCGACATGGATTACGATATCTGGTTCAGCACGGGGGGGCCATCGGAGTTCAAGCGCGTGCGTTCCGTGTTCCTGCAGGATGGGTTGCGCTGGGAGGACCACGGGCTCTTTGCCGACCCGGAACTCGGGGCGGACCTGGCTCCGCGATCCGGGAGTCCCGTACGGGGCCGCGGGGTTTTCATTCCGGGGGTTGATGCTGCCTTGTCCGGCGACAGGCCCGATATAGGCGCTTTCGAGCCGAAATGAGCTGCAAATGAAGGCGGCGGAGGGATGAGCTCGAAGGTCTGAACAGTCCCCCGGGGGGGATTGCCGGGTACCTTATGCCCGTTTTGCCATTCTTTGGCGGCCGTAGCCCGCCAGAGCGATTGCGCCTACCCCAAACATCAGAAGCGAGGCCGGTTCGGGAACAGCGTATCCCTCGAACCTGATATTGTTGACCCATGCCATGGCCGGGCCGGAATCCCCCCAAGGTTCCTCGTATGCCAGCCAATACGTGCCGGGCTCGAAAAACAAGTTGAAATCGGAGGACGCGTAACCGGGATACGATTTCACTGCATCCCAGTTCGAACTCAGGTAAATTGTGCTCGACTTCCCGATCTCGGTTGTCGCATCCGGAACAGGCTCGGTTGGATCTAATTGGCGGAATGTCGTCCCGCTATAAAACGCAAACCAGAAATCGATGGACTCCGTAGTAAGCGGATGCCAGGGCCTCACATCGATGTCGGCGATCACGTTCTTGACGAACGTTTTTTCGGCGAACGTGAACTGCAGGGCGTACCCGTCCACGTTTGCCGCCGCTGCACCTCCAAAGTAAGACGTCGCAGCGGCATCGATATATCCCAGCAGATCATTCTTTTCTGCTATTTGGCCTGTCCACGAAAAGTTCAGGACCGAATACGCGTGTGCCATCGGGTGCGCGCAGAAAATAATAGCAATGCCGATCAGAATTGCCCGCTTCATAGTCCCCCCCTCTATAAAAGAGCAATGCACCCCCATTTCCGCAACCCCCGCTGGACCATAGCCTAACAATTCTACCAAAATCAATATGGTTTTTGGCGAGGAGGATGGATGTTCGGCAGGGCCAGCGTGAAAAGCACGCCCATCAATAAATAGGTATATTACGCGAACGCAATATAATTAGCCGCTGGCTTCTGGTCCGGCCTCTTCTATCGAAGGACAAGTCGCCGAC
>JADHED010001518.1_pt1 | contig 19251 bp, 24 predicted proteins | sample 8952041 | NCBI WGS metagenome assembly JADHED01 (sample SAMN16124423, study PRJNA663239) | bioreactor sludge metagenome | isolation source: sludge (control) | place: India:Bengaluru | collected 2018-09-08
CATTTGTTCAAGTGAGATTTGTTTTGCATTCATAAGTTGCATCAAGAACTCATTGTTGATTGCTCTGTAAACAGGAGTATCGTAACCTTCTGCTATTGAAAGATCAAAATCGACTCCACCCATTATTTCGGGATCATACCGTACAATTGCGCTTCTTCCGGCAATACGAATGATCTTTGGTTCATCATAGAACTGCTGGATGTTCTTTAGCTTCTTTTTTGCAACGGATGATAAGAAACTTGCATACGATTCAAGAATATCTATTATAGACGTTGAAGCATTATTTGCTTGTTGTTGATAAAGTATCCCGGATGTTCCGGCAGTAGCCTGTTTTCCTTGCAGAGCTCCTTGAACTCCCGATACGTCGTCCATGAGTTGCATTTGCAAAGTTATCATATCTTGCAGCCCGGATATTTTGCTGCTGTTTACCAACTGCTGGGGAACTTTAGCTCCCGATTTAAGTTTCAATTTAATTACTCCATCAAATCTAGTCCACTCCTCTGCTATATCTTCAATAGACATGTCATCCGGTATAGAGTCTTCATCTACTATAAGCACGCCTTTGGCTGAAGCTTTTACAACAAAGTCATGAAGTATTATGTAATGGTTAATATATCGCTGTTGGTCTATTACGTCCCCAACAAATGAATGTATTTCTCCATCGATAAATGGATAAGCTTTTACGATATACGGATGTGATCCGTGTGCATAGGGGCTTTCTCCTTCTTCTAATATATCTCCAAATGGAGACATGAATCTATAATACCAATAGTTTTCGATGATATACTCATATTCTATCAATGGCACTTGTTCGATATCCATGTGAAGACGAATATTACCATTTTCATCAAGAAGATAATTCCCATTTTCGTCTTTTATTTTATTATCTTCCAATCGACCTTGATTTTCTAATTCTATATTTTTGATATTGGAATAAGAATCGATATACGCATCTCCTTTTAGGTAATCATGGCACCATAAAGCTTTGCGTTGCTCTAAGGTCCATAATTCGATAACTCTACAATCTGATGGATTATAAGGTACTAGGAACGATATAAGTCCTTCAGTATTTCGTTTGAAAGTATCCATATAAGTAGAAAGGAACTCCCTGTTTCTTGCTCTTTTATAGATGTCATTAAGTTTAGCGATATCGTCATCGCTATGTGCAAATGCGGAACATAAATTTCCAAATGTAAGGTCATGAATTTCTCCTACTATTGTAAGGTCATTCATTCTCAAATCATTCATAGGACCGTCCATGAAAAAGAAATTAGGATTGATATTGTCAGTCCAACAGTCTTGTTGTTTCTGTCTTAACCCAAAGGTTTCTTTTTGAATAGCTAATCCCGAAAATGCGTATTCTTCAAACATACGCGCATCCAGTTCCTTTTTCTCATTTAATTTATTATTGTATTCAAGAGCTGTCGACATAGTTTCGCCAAGCCTTTGCTCTTCTCTGTCCCGGGCCACAACCACAGGGGTGGATTTCTGATTACGATATACCCCTAGTAAAGTTTTGACTAGTCGGCGAATCAGGTTATTTTTTAATGGTATATTCCCTTGTTTCTTTATATACTCTTCCTCGGTGATCATTTGACCGCAATGTTCAATGAGGTCACCCCATTGATCTCCGTACATATACCGTTTGCAGCGATCTCTATCCTTTCGGAAATTGTATAGGCAATCCCATGCTCGTTGTGCTCGGAATATCAGTTGCATGTTTCTTCCGAACTCGGACTGCTTCTTTGCATGCTCAACCGTGTCAGTTTGAGGTAGTTGTTTGGGTATAAGCTTTCTCATAATCTACTGTTTTCCCGCAAATTTCGGCTATGGAATTAAGATTCAAACGATATAAGTTGACGGCCGTCCATTTTTATCGCAACAATGTAATTGGAACTGAATAGGTTTGCGTGAAAATTACGTAATATGAGAACGGTACGAATAGGTAATGATATAACTGTTAGATGTATTGTGACCAGAGATTTCGAAGAAGAGAATTTCTCCGGAAAGGATTTGGAGTTATATCTGATATCATCTTATGACTCAAGACAAATAACGGATTATACTATTTCGGGGAATATTATATCTTTTGCCTTTAAGGGTACACAGCAAAAGTTTTGCGGAGACTACACAGTGACTTTGTTAGAAAGTTATGATGGAAAACAGAATGTTGTTGACTCCTTCATAGCTTTTAAGCTTGTCGATAAATCTTATAAAGAGACTGGCACTGACATTGTCGAAGTAGAAGTTGATACTGTTAACCTCCAACTCAATATTTCTACCGGATATGTCATTAATGATAATATCTTTCTCGCATTGTTGAAAAAGTATATTGATAACACCACTATTTATTGGGATGATGCCAACAAAGTAATAAAGGCTAAAGGAGGAGGCGGCGATATTGAAGCCTACAATATTGTTGTTGCATTGGCATCCAATGTCGGCGGACTAAATCAATGGGGTCTTAGCGTCTCTGGTAATTATACAGAGATAGTGGAAGATGAAGAAAATAAAACTCGCACAATTAAGGGAGTTGTGAAGACCGGTTTTGTTGAAATATCATTTACCACCTCAAAGGGATATGCCATCTCTACTTTGACTTTAGATGGAGTATTGCAAAGTGACACTTCGAAGATAAAAATAGAGAATGTCGAGTCTGACCACAATATTGAGCTTACCTTGCAAGATATATCTGTTACCCCTCCAATATATAAAAGAAGTGATACAGGTGCAATGTATACAGGACTGGCCCTGATGTTTAGTAAATTGATAGCAGACTATCCAGGTGGACTTACTCAAGATGTGGAAATCACTTGTATGGAGGATGGTATTGATCAGCGAGGAAATAAATTTGAACCATCATCATCCCTCTATAATGCTTATATAAAAGAATGGAATTTTGACACAGAGTATATTCTAACCATTAACGGAGATAATAAGTTGACTATTGACGGAGATGGCGTTGGTGGATTACTGTTCGATGGCGTTGGTGGATTAGTCATAAAAGGTATTACTTTCATAAATTGCTGGACTTATGAGGGTGTTTCGACAACAGAGTCTGAGGCGTGTATCCGTGTGAAAAACACCTATAAACACACCTTAAAAAACATCTATATAGGTGATATAACAATACTTGGCCAAAGCACTAAGAATACTGGCAGCGATATTTATAGAACGAGATACGGCATTAGAATTAATGGGGTTGAAAATGCCCAACTATATAATATAGAGTTGACACAAGTTACAGTTCTGCCAATTTTGATTGTTGCAGAAGTCTGCTATTTATCAAAAATACTCTTCAATAAGAGTGATATGCATTATGGTATAATTGGACATCCGTCAATTCTCAACATAACAGCTACTTTAGCGTATATATGTGATTGTGATATTAATGGAGCCACTTATTCTTATGATCCAGGCATATATATAGATAAAATAAGCTATTTGTATTTTTATAGAAATCGTATTCATAACTTTGACGGACCGGTATTTAGTCTTACCAATAGCTACGGTATTAAAGAAATAGACTTTGATAGTAACTACATGTATTCAAACGTGCTTAATCCTGCATATTATTATGGTAGGTCATGGATTTTTACTATGTCAGATACAGATGTACTAAAATTCAATAACAACACCATTGTTCATACTAGCTCGTATGCTCAGACATTCTTTATGAGGGCGTCTAATAATGTTGGAAAATTCATACATTATAACAATGTTTATCAACGAATCACCGGCGATACTATCAGATTGGAACTTTGGCTCTTTAATTCTTTAGGAGAATTACATTCTGATAATAATGTATATAATGCCAATTCTGGGTTAAGATATTATTATACTGTCTCAAACGACTCCACTGTTTTGATTCAGGGTGCATTGGCTGAAGACCTAGAAAAAATTAAAGAGGCAGGATACGATGTCAATTCTACTTATTTGCTCAACGAGAAACTCTTGTTAATGTCGGATAGACCTTCTTTGACAGAAGCTTCTCAACTACTTTATTCTCCAAAAAGTGAATATATAAGTGATTTTGATATTAATTATAGGAAAAATATCAAAAGTACTGCCACGCTAGGCTGTGATAATTATAATTCGTCTGCATTTGACGAAAGTTCTGATAATACAACAACTTATGATGGAATCAATTTAGGAAATGATGAAGGCTTTAACAGCGACGGAGCAACTTATAATGTCCCGGCAGAAGAACAAGTCGTTATTCATATAAATTCGCTTAATCGTGCTAAGATTAGCAGGCTTAATTTATCCGACGGGATAAATACTATAAAATACTTGGGAAAATTGGCATTGATTAAGCCTTATCCTAATGTCGACGGAAATGGAGAGTTTGTTTCTGATAAATTATATAACATGGAGGTTGAACAATGACTACATACAATAACGCTTTAAAAGCTATAATAGGCAATCCCACACTAAATGTGGAAGTTTCTAACCCTTTCCCCTTGGTAGGAGAAGAGGTTACATTGAATAGTGAATCGAAATGGGTGTTCAACCATAAATATAAAACCAATGATGGAGTTAGTGAATCAGAAACTGATATTACTCCGTCATTAGGCATATCATCTAAAAAAGTTACACCACTTACTGCCGGAGAATTCCAGCAAACAGTTACAGTTCAAAATGTAAATAAAGCCGTTACTAATATTAAATACTTAAGGCCAATACCTGTTCAGACAACGCCCTATTTTGATGTTGAAGTAACAAAAGAGATTATTAGAAATGACGGTGAAGCTACTCAATTAGTTTTATCTCCAGAGTTTGGCTATGATTTTTCAAGAAATAAGTCAATATTAGTAGCCGTATGTAAGGAAAATGAGGAAGAGGCATTCTTAAGTCTATCAGAGACGGATTTTACTCTCTCTAATGGTATAATGACTTCCTCGGCCATCTCCTTATCTGATCGCGGAGTTTACGATATCAAAGTGGATGTAACGGATCTTAGTACATCCACAACCACTACAAAGAAGATCAATAAGCTGATAACTGTTACACCTAAATTGGCAGAAAAGGATAACGCTATAAAGTGGGCTTTGATGGACGGAGTTAATTGGTTTAATGCAGGTAATTGCCCTGCTGGCTCGACAGTGATCCTTTCTTTGCCGGAAACTCATGTGCCTGGACAGCCCGTCCGACTATACATAAACACAGAAGCTGCAACTTGGGAGAATCCCACTATTTTTACTATAGACCAAGATACACAGTTGGTATTAGAGTGGAACTCTTGGCAAGGCATTTGGGTAGGAGGTGCTAGCAGCCACGTGGTCATAGATGGACGTGGTTATCAGAACATCGAAAAGGGGATTAAGATTTATAATCCAGATGCCGAAGGCGTTATGGGTATTCAAGGGGATTGCTCCGAGTTAGAGATTTTTGAGTTAGAGATTGATACATGTTCGTTTGCGGGAGTATCACTGAAGCACGATCCTGATCCAAATAATCCGCAATATTGGTACGACAATTTTAAATATAATCGATTTCTTTTTCATCACAATTGCGTTCATGATACTGGAGGAGAAGGATTATACATCGGTTATTTCGGCACAGGATATATTACTAAAACAAATTCCGCTGGCGAGACAGTGACCTATAGGCCGCACCACATGTATAACTGTCGTGTATACAGGAATGAGCTATACAATATCGGCTTCGATGGCATACAGTTTAATAATGGCATTGATTTGGAGATATGCTACAACTATATGCATAATATAGCTTTTAATAATGTTATTGATCAGACCAGTGGCTTTTCTATGACTTTCTCTGGTAAAATATACAATAATCTACTCACGGATTATTCAGGCCCGTGTATGCAATTTGGGATAATGGGTTATACCGAGATATTCAATAATATATTTACTAATCCTACCGCTACCGGAGGCGGCTTCTATGCTTTTAGTAATGCCGAGCCACCTAGCGAAGACCCTTCCTCCAAAGAGGACGTTGATATACCATTAGTTATACATAATAATTTTATTATGTCTAGAGGTACTGCCCTTTCAGCCAGGGCGACTAACACATGGACAAATGTCAAGTTCATAGATAATTATGCTGTTTATTATGGTTCTATGTTCATGACTCACTTTTTGGAATACATAACTTTAAAAGGAAATATTTTTCATAAATTAGATCATAATGACAATCTTGAATTTGAGAAGCAGGATGAATCTTATAAATTTGGAGACTCAGCAAGAGACAACTTACTTATTCATCCAACATCTACTCTCTGTTTTTCTGGTTCTGGAGATTTTTTCGAGTATGATTTTAGAGGATATAAAAATTGGTATAATACGGTATTTCCTTCGGGTGGCTATATCGGATTATACAAAGATCCTGCAGTTGTAGATGGACCATTCCAACTAAATTCTATAAAATTAAATGGAGGAGACAGTACGACTGTCAGTACAATTATATCGGTAACTCTTAGTTACCGTGGTACAATAACTAAGTATAAGATATCAGAATCAGAAGATCTTTCTACAGTAGAGTATACTGATTATACTTCTGACACATTTAACTTCGAGGTTAGCAGTAGCTTTGGGAGCAAAACAATATACGTACTTGTTTCAGATGGAGAAATAGACAGTGAGATTAAATCGTCTACTATTAATTACATACAATCTCCCGTTACATTGGACTCTATGACATTGGCTCAAACCTATGAAAACGAAGTGAGGGCAACGTTTAATTATACCGGAAGTACAGCGGTTGCAAAATACAGGATTGGACTTTCAAGTGATTTAAATAGCGTTTCATGGGTTGACTATTCCGGAGAGTCAGTAAGTTATTCTGTAGACACATCCGGCGAATCAGTAACATTGCATGGGCAGTTGCAGGATGTTGACGGAAATGTAACTTCGATTGTAGAATCTCGTTTGAACATTGATCAGAGCGCGTTCTGGATTAAGTTTCAGGACAGCAAGTTTGAAGCAGCTGTTGCATCTTTTATTGACGCAGACAACGATGGAGGGATCACTGAGCAGGAGGCTCAAACGGAGATTATTGTGCAATCCTCACAAACGGTATGGGAGGGCGTGGAAACTTTCGAATGGGATAAATTAAAGATATTCTGCTCAGGGTATCCGATTCCATCATCGGTCAAGGAAATAAAACTAGGATATAATAGGTATGCTTATGGCTTCAACTTTAATGGTGTAACAACACTCGAGAAGATCGATCTGACGAACTTTTCTAACCCTAATACTCAAGCCTCTTATTTAGATACAATTGTATCGGGTTTTCTTTGCAAAGGTTGTACTAGCCTCAAAGAAGTAATCATTAAATCAAACACTACGAAAATCGCTCATCATGCTTTTGCCGAATGTTCCAGCCTTGAGACATTCCCATCAATACCGGACACTTGTACGTCGATTGGAGGTTCATCATCAACCGGCTATAGTTTTGGAGGGTGTTCGTCTTTGAAATCAATAACGCTAGGAAGTGGCGTAATAGAAATTTTCGGGGCGTGTTTTGGAGGGTGTACGTCGATGGTTAGCTTCTATATAAAAGCTACTACACCGCCAACTTTGAGCAACACGCTTACCTTTCAAAACAACCCTTGCAATATCTATGTACCTGTTGGCTCAGGTGCTGCTTACAAGGCGGCGACCAACTGGAGTACCTATGCCAGCAGAATATTTGAATATGATTTTAACTCTTAATAAAAAATATAAGATGGAAACAACAGAAGTAAAGACAATGGTAATTAAAGCGTCCGAAGGGAAAGTGCTACGACGTATTGCCGATCAGATGATCTCAGGAGAAGAAGTTTATCTTGGTTACACTTACTACATAGGAGGTGTAAAATTAGACGAACCTAAGTTAGAAACGGCAGAAGATTATGAAGAAATCGACATTCCGGAAGAGATGAAAGAAGAGTAACAACAATTAAAATAAAAAAGTATGGAGGAACTTATGAAACAATTTTTGACTTGGTTGGTGGCGTTGCTGTTAGCAGCCTTTCAGCCGTTGTCAGTAGCATTATTGGTGCTCATGTGCGTGTGGACTGTCAATATCCTTATGGGCATAGCTGCCGATAAAAACGCAGGTAAGGATTTTGAGTTTAAGAAGGCTTTTTCAGCCGCGAAACAGCTTGGCTTTATCTTTGCCATACTGTTTGTTATTTCGTTGGCTACAACTGGCTACGGGGAGACTGGAATAGCTTTCACAATAGCAAAGTGGGGAACTTGGATTGTATCCTATTTCTATGTAACCAACGTATTCCGGAATGCAAACGGGTTGTGGCCAAACAATAAGGCAATGGCATTTATCTACTCATTCCTAACTACCGAAGCATTCGGATATATAAAAAGCTTTTTCAAGATGAAAGGAGGTGCACAATGACTACTCCTAGAGGACTACGTAACAATAATCCTGGTAATATCCGGAATAGCTCAACAGAATGGCAGGGTGAGATTGTACCGTCTAAAGATAAGTCTTTTAAGCAGTTTAAAACGATGGCTTATGGCTACCGAGCACTAATCAAATTGCTGCAGAACTACCGGAAACTATACCATCTAAAGACAATTGCTGAATTGATAAATAGGTGGGCTCCAAGCAACGAGAACAATACGAGTGCATATATCATCCGCGTATGCAAGGAAATGCAGGTGCCATCTACCTATGTGCCGGATATCAACGATAAAGCAACTATGTGTGGGTTTGCAGCTGCTATCTCGCTTGTAGAAAATGGCACACCTGCTAATATGGATGATGTGCGTAAAGGATGGGATTTACTTTAATAACTAAAACCTAATGCTGTATAGGGCAAGCATAGAGCATTATTATGAAGATATCAGTAACAAAAGAACTGGGAACAAAAGTAGTACCAGAATTAGGAAAAGAGCATGTTCCCACAATGTATGCGATAGAGGCTACAGAGATCAGGACTAAAGAGGAATTGCAAGAAGTAATCCGTCAGGTTCAGCTTGTAGAGAGTCAAATGACTGGCGGATTAGGTCAATTTGAAATAAAAGAAGGTTCTTGCTCTAAAAGAACACCTATTACAGTGGAGAGTGGAGTGAGACTGTACTGTCTAAAATCGCTTCTAGGCTGAAAAGAGAGGCGTGTTTGCAATTCGTACAGGATACCATAATTAGGTTCGTAAGCTGGATGTTTTCACCAGTAACGAAACTTGCTTCTTTATTAAGAGAAAGTAATTGATATATGCCCGAATTGATATGGATGCCTTCACAATGGCAAATAGGGCATTTGCTCGCCGACTTTGATTTCAGAAAAGATTCAATCTTCTCTATTTGTTCTTTACTTAATTCCATAATATTAAAATTATAAATGTGACAGACAAATGTAAGTATAATTTGGGTACGTTATTCATTCTATATAAAAAGTTTTAAATGTGACAATTTACTCTTCTTTTCATGAATAGCGTATCCCTTTAATAAAAATTTTATGAAGAAACTGTTATTTATCGCTGCAATCAGTCTATTGGTCGGTTGCAGCACACAAAAAGAAATGGCTGTTAAGAGTAAAGAACCGGTTTACCGGGAACTCGTGAAAGAGGGTAAGATCACAATTGATGATTACTTTTTCCTGTTAGACCAAGAAAGAGAACTGAATGAAATGAAAGGGATTAAGCCATGAAAGCTTTACCGTGGGTATTGGTTGTATTATTGATATTGGGATGCGTTTATTTGTATCTGCACCCTGTAGGAAAAACTGTAATTGTATCTGATACCACCAAATACGTGGATACAGTGAAGTATAGGAAACCTATTCCTGTAGATAGTACTGTTATTCGCCATGAAATAGCAATACTTCCTAGATATAAAGACACTCTTATCAAACATTACGATACGGTAAGAAACGATTCTGCGGCCGTAGTTATTCCAATCACTCAAAAAGTGTATAAAGAAAAAGAGTATGAAGCTTGGATATCGGGGTATAAACCTAATTTAGACAGCATTAATACATTTGTTCCAACCACAATTATAACAAATACTCCAAAGATAAAAGATAAACGTTTCGGAATTGGAATATCTGCTGGGTATGGTTTTACAAAAAATGGATTTTCACCTACTGTTTCGGTAGGAGTATATTATAGAATTTGGTAACTTAAAAACTAAAAGTCATGGGAAAGAAAGGTGGAGGCGGTGGATGTAAATAATCTATAGCCAAATAGCGGGGTATATCTCCGCTATTTATGTATAATCAAGTTTTATCGCTTTGATGTATATCTATTTGCGTTTTTTTGTGCAAAGTAAATTTGAATGAAAATAATCATTTCTAAATCAGAGATATATAAGGAGGTTGAAAAACAATCTTCTATAGCTTCAAGTATGCTTATTGGACCTGATTCTCCAAAATATGAGGATGTGCGAGTCACGGAATACGATTATGAGGTTCTTGATACATTTTGGAGAGACGGAGCGAATTCGGCTATCCAAATTTTCACAAGATACATAAGCGGAGAAACCGTGTCTTCCGATCTTTCCAATTTTGACGGAACGGAAACACTTACAATTAGCGCTGATATGCCCGATGCATTCAATGACTTGCTTGTTGGAAGTATAACTACAGGGCTAAAAATGATGCTTGCGTGTAATATTATGGCAGGATGGATGGGTATTAAGGTTCCTAATACTGCTCAAAAATATAAAGATGATGCGCTTGGGTATGCAAATGACATAAAAATTAAACTTCTATATCGTTCTGCTCCAGCACAAAACAGGTCGTCAGATTTTGAATCGGATACAGATGTAGAATCATCTACTGATTATTTTACTTCTAAATCCGATGATACAGTAATACAGGATGAGGATGATTATTTCTCTGTAAAATCCGCTGATACCGTTGTAGATAGCGGAGATGAATATTTTCAACCTAAATCCGCAGATACTGGTAAGGAACAAGTTTTAGATTTTTTTGGTATAAAAGACAGTGATACTAATACCGAAAATGAAGAGGATTATTTCTATACAAAACAAGCTGATACGATAATGGAGTCGGTTAGTGACTATTTCGGTAGTAGGGGGAACGATACCATTGTAGAGGTAGGGGAAGATTATTTCAGCAGTAAACCTGATGATATCCAAGCCAATAAAGATGACGAGTACTTTGTAGATAAACAAACTGATACCGTTGTAGAAAGGGGAGAGGATTATGTAGTAGTAAAGGATGAAGATAACTTAATATTAGAACAATATGAAAACTGTAACAATCACCCTTGATAGAGGGGAAATTATGAGCGACGTAGTAAGTTCGGCTCATATAGTAGGACGAAGAGTATCTGTACCGGGTCAGGAAGAAAAGGCCGCCGATATTCAGACTCCGGAGGAAGGTCCTGATAAATATATCGTTGCCCGGGCGATGGCGGAGTCTTTGTCTAATGCCCGTGAAAAATGCGCAAGATATTTAGCTTCTGGTAGATTGACTGATAATAACTCATTGGAAGACATCACCGGAAGTTATGTCTTAACTCTGGATATGCCGGACAGATGGAATTTTGGAGCTACAACAAAACTTACGAATTCTATCCATAACCATGTAGTAAGTTTTTGCGTTTACAGCATTTTCGAAAAAACCAACCCGACCGAGGCTAAAAACTATTTCGATAAGTCTCAGATGGAACTTAACGCCATTAAACCTATTTTGGAATTGCGCACTGAACCCGTCAGACGTTCGGCTACAAGTTTGTATTAATGCAAAAAGACATTCGCTATACAGGTATAACTCAATCTCTGTCTGATTTGGATTGTCCGGACGGGGATTTGAGTTTGTCTCACAACATCATAAATGAGAATGGCGCTATGCGCCCTATCATTTTTCCTGATCCTGATTTTACTATGGGATCAGGAGAAGTATTGTTTTTCGTACATTCAACTTCCAATTATAAAAACTACATATATCAAACAGGAAATTATATAAAGGCTTTCAAAATAAATGCTGGAACAAGAGTAGATTATAACTTTTCATTCAATCTTATCACCGGAGAGGTTCTTAATAAAATAGAATCTATAGGAAATACGCTGATTTTATTAACTGATCAGCGAATGTGTTATATTCTATTCAAAAGCGATAATTACATATCTCTTGGTGATACCATACCGGAATGTGATATAAGTTTTGGCCTTAAAACAAATACAAAGATGTATTCTAATTTGGGGGATAGGTCTAGCACCTACGGTAAGTTTACGATTACATTTGATTCCATATCGTCCGGTAATATTTTTAGTGATTTTTCCGATGCAAATAAAACCAATATAACAAATCAGGTCTTAGCTAAGGTCAATAAGTATATAAAAGAGACATCCACCGATCAAGGAAAGTTCCTATTTCCTTTTTTTGTTAGGTATGCTTTACGGATGTTTGATGGATCTCTTATTCATCATTCGGCTCCTATACTAATGATACCATCGACAAAAGCTAATCCTATTGTAATATGGGACAAACCATCTAGTAGTTCGTATTCAAGCGCGGAACTTGATATCTTTGGAAACCCGTGTGGATTGGATTATAAAGTATTATCCGATATGACCAATCTTAAAAATTGGAGTGATATCGTTAAGAGTGTTGATATTTTCATATCAGAGCCGTTATACACCTATGATCAAAACGGACAGTGTACTTCGTTTTCATCTCCTACTAACTTTGATTCATTTATGGTTGGTAAATGGACTTCCGGTGATTCCGAAAATTCAAATAGGAATATAACTGAAACTGCAGATAATTTTTATCAGAAATGGGAACTATTGGATTTGTATTCGCTTTCTCATGGAGGGAAGTATCCTAGTATTCTACTATTGCCGGAAGCTAAAGTTTCTGATAAAATAAAAGAAAACGCTAATTTTTATTTGCTTTCTTCCATTGATATAAATGGATATATCGATACGCCTAACAGAGTAGATGTATCGATTGATGAAAAGTATTTGGGAAATATTGTTTTAAAAGAACGAATGACTGATGATTATCAGTCTCACGACAAATTAATTCCGTCATATTCTTTTGCTTATAATGGAAGACTGAATATTGCAAATATTAAAAAAGATTTATTCAAGGGCTACGACAGTGCCTCCATGTGCCCATATACTAATGGCCGCGTAGATTATTCTTTTACCGGAGGTGTTGAGTCTGTTGTAGATAATAGTTCATTGTCTTTATATCCTCAATTTGTGTACACGTTTATATATGAAGATAAGGAAATTATTTTGCAAAATTCATGCTCATTGAATTTTACCGATTTTGGACGATATCTTTTCTTCCCAAATACAAAAGCAACAAGAATGGTTATCAAGCATATCGCAAGATATGTAAATGGGGTTGCTGAAATTGAATATATAGACTTAAAACTTAAAGAGCATACTGGGTTAAATGGGGCATTTTTCTTTTCAGACTTTTATGGGTTAGGGAATCTTACCTCATCACCTGTTGAGACTAGCGATAAAAAAATAGATTTACCTAATAAAATATATACTTCAGAGGTTGGTAATCCGTTTTATTTTCCCCTTTCTGGAATAAACACGGTGGGAGTTGGTAAAATATTGGGTATAAGTTCTACTACAAAAGCACTTTCTCAAGGACAGTTCGGGCAATTCCCCATGCTTGTTTTTGCTACGGATGGCATTTGGGCTATGGAAGTAAGTTCTACCGGGTTATACTCCGCTAAGCAGCCGGTAAGTAGGGATGTTGTTTCTAATCCTAACAGCATAACACAAATTGATGGTGCCGTTATTTTTATATCAGATAAAGGTGTTATGATTATAGATGGTAGTTCCGTTAATGGCATATCATCCGTATTGGATGGTCCATCATTTAATGTATCTACCGTAATTAAGTTGAGCGATATATTAACCAGTGAAGGATTAATATCGGAAATAGGAGATATAGGATCCTTTAAGAATTATATATCTTCTTGTAAAATGGCGTATGATTATCCCAATTCAAGACTAATTCTGTTTAGGGATGATAAATTATACTGTTACATCTATTCAATATCCTCCGGTTCATGGGCAACAGCATCTTCCACTTTTGAACAGGTAATAAGTGATTATCCAAATTCATATCTTCAAAAATCAAATGGAGAAATAATAGACGTATCTACTAAAATAGATTTTGATTCTGATAAAACTGCGAATACGTTTATTCTTTCTCGCCCTATGAAGTTAGACGACGATGTTTATAAAACCGTGAATATGATTGTAAATAGGGGAAAAATTGATAAGAATGTTGGTGCCGTAATATTATTCGCCAGTTCGGACGGAAATTCATATTATCCGGTAGGAAGTGCTATAGGTCAACAATTGTCAAGATTACAAGGTTCGCCATATCGTTATTTTAGAGTTGGAATTTTAAGTTCGATGCAGATAAATAAAGCGTTATCTGCTACGTCTATTTATTATACACAAAAATGGCGCAATAAAGCCAGGTAATATTATTAACTAAAAAAGTACATTATGGGAAAAGTAAAAAATGAGCTTGAAGCTTACGGGAAAATTGAAGAACTTGATCAAAGAAATGATATTAAGAAACAACCTGCTATTGCTGATTTGGTATCTCAAACGGCTTCCGATATGGTTGCAAAGGTAAACGCCATTCTTGCATCTTTAAGAAGTGCTGGAGTAATTGCTTCTTCTTGATATTATTTATGCGTATATGAAAAGGATGTGTATATAAAGCACATCCTTTTTTAGTCTAATATCATTCGAGTAATTATGGGATAATATCCGTTCTCCTCTTCTCCGATACGAAAAGAAGCTTTTTGTATTTCACTTGGGACATCAGGCAAAGAAAGTACTTTTCGACAAACGTCTTTAGATCGATATCTCCAAAATGATTTTTTATTATCGGACGGTTTTATTCCGTTTTCATCCGGTTTTACATACAGATCGTTGTCTTCATTGATGAAAAATGAGACGTTCGGACACGAAAAGAGGCGCATTTTATCTACGCCTCTTTTTCTTATTTCTATTAACCCGTTTTTTCGAAATCGAATGTCCGGGTGTGGTTTATTTATTTGTTGCATATACGCCAATATTTTACTCCGTTAGCATTTTCTTCTTTGACCTTAAGGATGGCACCAGTGATAAGACTAATACCTGTTACGCCAACAAAATACTCAATTGATGGAATGGTCCAATGAAAACATGCCGGATGGCGTTTATCTCTTGTAGGGGTTACCATGGTGCATTGAGTTTTGAATGTATCAGCATTTTCTTTTCTGACCATTGCGAATTCGTTCGTTCCCTTAATTTGGACTATCTGAATAAACCACGGGCTTTTTCCTTTTGGGAAGTTCATCGACTTGAATAGTTTTCTACTCATTTTTACCGGTGATGCCGGATCGTTTTTAAGTTGAATGTACATAGCTTCGCTTGATAATTATATAATAAATATTTTTTCTAATTTACACTCTCTTTTCTTTGAGCATTTTATGAAGTTCAATTCCGAAAGGTGATTTACTACAATACGTCATATAGGTTTTATCTTCTTTACTTAATATCACCATGTCATGGCAGTCAGGTAATCCAACTACATAGCGACTCATAAGAGATAGTTTTGTATCTCTGTAATCCACTCTTTTATAATTTGCTGGTTTATTAAAATTGATCAGCTTTTTAGTTATAAATTCCATTTCTTTATTGATTTGATTAATAATTGTTCATTTTCTTTTTTCAGACGTGCGATAATTCTTTGTAGTTGTGTTATCTTATCGCGATATTCATTGAATATTTTTTCTTTTCTGATCGCTTTTTTCTCTTCGGGACTTTCGTCTTTTAATCTTTTGTTTTCATATTCTAATTCCTGAATATAAGAAGTTGCTTTACCTAGTTGTAATCGAAGTTCTTTGATGATTACTTCGTCGGGAACTTTTAATAATCCGTATATTTCATCATCTTTCATAATCAAAAAATTATATTTATAATATCGATGTGTAGAAAGTATTTATTGACTAGTATAAATATCAAAATCAAAATATCTATTATATCTTTAATATATCGTACTGATAATTTTTTTTTAAAAATTAAACTTGTAGGTAATTGATAAAATAATAGTACTAAGAACCAAATGTATTGTGAAGAAAATACTCCAATAGGTAATATTATGAAATATATAAAAATTAATATCAAATATATAACATAATGTTTAGGGATTCTCAGTGGATCAGAATTGTCTGTAATTACACTTTCAACTTTTTTTAATAAGTCACTTATATATGTCTTTTTTATTAAAAGAAATATCTGAATGGCTATGCGAATAAGTACTAAAAAGTAAAATAAATGTTCCATGTTTTTGTATATTTAATTGTTATATTTATCTATCATTTAGAATGGGAGATCATCTTTATCATCCACGTGTTGGTCTTTAGTAGGGGGACTAGAATATTGTGGTTCCTGTACACCTAATATAGTTGCTTTCCAACAGGTAATGGAATTAAACCATTTTTCCTGCCATTGTCTTGCATCTATTTCGCATTGAAGCTCTACTTCTTGGCCAGTAGATAAACCAAAATTGTCTATATTTCCGTTTAAAACTTGAAAGCATACATTTTTTACGTATTGCCCCGGCTCTGTAACTACATATTCTTTGCTTTTCCATTCTTTACCGTTTTTTCCTGTTCCGCTTTTTTCCGGCAATTCAGCAATGATTTTTCCTTTTAGTGTAAACTGTGCCATTATTTTTATTTTTGATTGTTAATACCCCAACTCCATGCTTGTTGGCATGCAGATTGCAATAAATTTTGTTCATTTCTGTTTTTGACAAAAGAAAAAGAACTAGCGTATTTCAATGGATACATTACTTTATTGTATCTTTCTTCCATTTCTTTTTTAAGTTTTTCCGCTTCTTCGAGAGCTTTTTTCTTATTGATGTCAAGCATCATATTCTTTTTCTCATCCTTGTATCTGAAAACATGTTTACCGTGAAATGGTCTTTTACCGTTTATGGCTTTAGATAAACCGAATAAACTTACTTTCAATATTCTTGCCGCTTCAGATAAGCTTTCATATTCAGCAACAACATGCCCCGTTAAATCGTATTGAATTATCGGGGTTGCATTTGGGCTCTTTCTCATACATTATGCCCTCCCGTAAAATTGAATCTTGAATTCTTTTCGCTTTCTTCCAACCTTTTTTTGTATGCTTCAGCGTATTCCTTAGTACAGTTTTCTTTTGATACTAGAATAACTGTCCGATGGTCTATTCTCAATGACACTTTTTTAGCATCAAGCATTGCACGATGTATTTCGTTCACCGCTTGCCCGTTTGAACGAGTATTAATCTTTTCTTCCTTTTTCATTTTTCAAATAACATTTTAAGTCCGTAAATTTTAGCCGCACAATATTCTAATATGCAACCTCTTGATTTTTTCCAACCATCACAAAAATAAACGGTATCGCAACAGTCTAACAGGTACTCTATATCCTTCCCCATGAAAAAACCATAGCTCTGTCCGTTATCCTCTACAATGTCAAAAGGCGAAACAGAATTAGGAATTTCCTTTTTTATCTGCTCCGCCTTTCGCTTCTGTTTTTCTATGTCATGCCCCGTTATAGGGATGCTGATGTATGTTCTCTTATCCATGCGTCTTATTTCGGTTTATATGATTAAATACTGTATCATCCACTCTCATATCCAATATAGATGGGAACGATTTTACGTAATTAAAAAACTTAAATAATTTCATATCATCTGCTCCACATCTGGATATGAGTAGCCGTACAAATTGGTATATCATGTCGCTATCTCTTCCAAAGTCTTCTTGCTCTTCTTCCGGGATATGCGTAATCTCATGCTTAAGACACTTAATGGCATGTATCGCCGTGTTAAAGTTCCGTTTGTCTTGCCGCCTATAATCTTGCCCGTCCTTACGCAAAAGTTCCCGCGCATCCATCAAATTAGTTTCAAGTACATCTACCATAACGAACAGCAGATTGCTTGTATTCATTTTATCAGTATTTGTTCCGTTCATAAGCTAATCTCGTCTCCTATCTTTAGTTTTTTTGCATCTTCCAAATTGGCGAAATAAAGCCGTCTGAATGACGTTTCTCCGCAAGATGATAACTTCACCTGCACAACATACTTATTCAGCGTATCGCTGTAGTATTTGGCGTATATGTCTTCAATAGTCCATTTCATAATCTACTAATATTTTTTACTGATATAAACTTTCTATATCCGCATTCATCGTCCGATAAAAATTTATCTATCTTAGATTGTAGTTCTATTGCATTTTCTGCATCATATAGTTTAATAACCTTTTTCCATGAACCGTTTCCGCCTCTTGGACTTTCTTGTTTAAAAGAAAATATTACTTTGTATATCATTTCTTTAAAATTAAAACCGCCACAACTTCACCGTTTGAATAGGCTTTGTTATGGCGGATGGTTAAATCACTTTCGTAGTTCTGAACAAATCGGCAGAAGTCGGGGATAGTGGTAAATTCTTTCATTATAATTACTTTTTATTTGGTTCTAATCCTGTTTGTTCATACATCCAACCTTGATCTTGTATTAGCCTGTATGTTTTAACGTTAGCCCAACTTATAATACTTACTTTTATATTTCCTATCCCAAATTTGTTAGTATCCAACTTTTTAGTTATATCGGATTCAATAATACTTAAATCAATCTATTCTATTCTTTTTGACCTAATAGCCTCTGCTATTTCTGACATAATTATTCCTCCAATTTCTTTTAAATGATTGAACATAAACAGATACATCCTCTTCATCATACCCCATATTAAACAATATGTCTTCAAAGACTTCAATTGCTTTCTCTTTGGTGACTTTTACCGCCAATTCACAGTCTTGTACGGTATCTATATGTTCAGGCTTCTCGGTACGCGCCATCTCGACATCCGCATTTACGCTTTTCTTATTCAACTCTTTAATAAGCGAATCAGCATATTGAACGGCTTCTTCTGCTATCTTATTCGCATCAACTCCAGTTTCAATATCGGGACAACTCCATCTACCCGTAATAGTCCCCTGCATAGCCATTGCGGCAATATATTCTCTCTTTGTTAATTCTTCTACTTTCATACTCGTTTATTTAATTGCATGTCTAATTTTTACAACTTCTAGCCTTTCAGATAAGGTCTTATTCGTTAGTTTATTGAGATTACCATTCCCCAAATAGTATTCTTCATCAATACATTCTTGAAAAGCATTTGCGTCTAATTCATTATCGTATCTTTCGTACATATCCAATTCATTAGCAATTTCTGAACACGAACAATGAGCTTTCCATTCATATAATTCTCCGTCAGATACTATTTT
>JADHED010001519.1_pt1 | contig 19238 bp, 10 predicted proteins | sample 8952041 | NCBI WGS metagenome assembly JADHED01 (sample SAMN16124423, study PRJNA663239) | bioreactor sludge metagenome | isolation source: sludge (control) | place: India:Bengaluru | collected 2018-09-08
ACGAGGTACCAGCGGGCGTCGCCCGCGAGCAGGCCGGCCGGCACGTCGAGGAACGGCATCGGCGTGGGCGGCGCGGCGCAGCTGCCGAGCGGGCCCGGGCCGAGCTCGTCGGCGAGCCCCGCGTAGACCGCGTAGTCGAGCGCGCCGGGCGTGCGGACCCACGTGACCCGGCTCGGCGCCGCGCCGACCACGAGCCCGAGGGTCTCGCGGCCGTCGAGGTCGCAGGCGTCGCCGGTGCCGTCGAGGTCCGCGTCGGCCTGGGAGTTGTTGGCGGTGAACAGGCAGTTGTCGGCCGCGTCCGGCGCGCCGTCCGCGTCGCGGTCGGGGTCGGCGCCGTTCGCGAGGCCGTCGCCGTCGGTGTCGCCGTCGCACGCGTCGCCCGCGCCGTCGCGATCCATGTCGCCCTGCAGCGGGTCGGGGTCCGCGGGGCAGCCGTCGCAGGGGTCGCCGACGCCGTCCGCGTCCCCGTCCCGCTGGTCGGCGTTGGGCGCGAAGACGCAGTTGTCCCGCTCGGAGCCCACGCCGTCCCCGTCCCCCGCGTCGTCGGCGGGGTCCAGGGGGAAGGGGTCGCAGGCGTCCCCTTTCCCGTCGCCGTCCCGGTCCTCCTGGCCGGCGTTCGCGTCGAGCGGGCAGCTGTCGGCGCCGTTCGCCCGGCCGTCGGCGTCCCAGTCGGCCGCGTGCCCCGCGTCGCACGGCGGCTTCGGGCGCTCGGAGCCGTCGCTGCGGCGGCCCGCGCTGCCCTCGGCGGTCGCGGTACGGGCGGCGGCGAGGATCCAGTACGCCTGCCCCGCGGGCGGCGTCTGCGTGTGCGGGAACAGGGGGGCCGAGGTCCCCGGCGCGTAGCAGAAGCCGGGCTCGCCCGCCGCGAGCCGGGAGACCCGGCCGAAGGTGACGACGTACGAGGTCGCCCCCGCCTCGCGGTCCCACGTCGCCAGCGGCGGCGCGTCGGCGCGCGGGCCCACCCGGAGGTTCTGGATCCGCAGGTCGTCGGTGTCGCAGACGTCGCCGGTGCCGTCCGCGTCGGCGTCGAGCTGCCGCGCGTTCCGGTCGAGGTCGCAGTTGTCGGCGCCGTCGAGGACGCCGTCGCCGTCGTCGTCGGCGTCGGACGTGTTCGCCTCGCCGTCGCCGTCGCCGTCGGGATCGCAGCCGTCGCCCGAGCCGTCGCCGTCGAGGTCGTGCATCACGACGTCGGGCGTGGTCCTGCAGCGGTCGCAGGCGTCGCCGAACGGGTCCGCGTCGGTGTTGTCCTGCGTGCTGTTCGGCGCGAGCGCGCAGTTGTCCGCCGCCGCCGGGAAGCCGTCGCGGTCGGCGTCGTTGGCCGCGTCGCCGTCGAAGTTGTCGCAGGCGTCGCCGACGCCGTCGAAGTCGCCGTCCTGCTGCCCCGCGTTCACCGCGTCGGGGCAGTTGTCGCGCGCCCCCGGGACGGCGTCGGCGTCGGCGTCGGACGCGTCGTACGCCAGGCCCGCGCCGCCGCCGAAGACGTCGGCGTTCGCGGGCGCGTCGCGGTCGTCTGCGTAGAGCGCGAGGTAGGCGCCGGGCGCCGCCGCGAGGACGAGGTCCGCCGCGTCCGCCGCCCCCGGGGCGCTCCCGAGGTCCAGCCGCTGCGGCTCGCCGAACGAGGCGCCGCGGTCCGTCGAGCGCAGCGCGAAGGCGTCCCGCCGCGGGGCGGTCACGCCGCCGTCGCGGTCGTCGATCCACGCGAACGTCACGTTCGCGCCCTCGGCGGCCAGGTTCCAGCCGTCCACGGGCACGAGCCCCGGCGCGAGGCCGAGGTTGACGCGGCGCGACGGCGACCAGGTGGCCCCGCCGTCGACGCTGCGCGAGAAGTAGATCTCGGTCACGCCCGAGCGCTCGTCCTCCCACGCGACGTAGAGCGGCGGCGGGCTGCCGGCGCCGATCGCGGCGCGCACGTCGTGCGCCTGCCCGCCGGCGGCGAGGTCGTCGACACGCACCTCCGCCGCACGCCAGGTCGCGCCGCCGTCGCTCGAGTGGTTGGCGAAGACCTGCCAGCCCGACCCGCCCGCGCGCTGGTCCTCCCACGCGACCAGCACGTGGCCGCCCGCGTCGCACGCGAGCGCCGGCCGCTGGGACTCGGTCTCGATGCCGGCGTCCGCCTTGTCGAGCCGTTCCTCCGCGAGGAACGTCGCGCCGCCGGTGGTCGAGCGGCGGAACACGATCCGGCCCGGCCGCGGCAGGTAGGACTGCGCGTTCAGGTCGCGCTTGTCCTTCCACACGACGTAGAGGTCGGACGCGTCGTTCGTGCAGGCCTGCGGCTCCGCGCTGCGCTCGCGCGGCGGGACGGCGCCGGGGTCGGTCACGTTGACCTGCTGCCGCGGCAGCCAGGTGACCCCGCCGTCGGTGGTGCGGCGCAGGAAGATGGACCGGTCGATGCCCTCGTTGAGCGTGTTGTCGATCCAGAACGCGTACGCGACGCCGGCCCCGCCCGACGCCAGCCGGAAGTCGGTGCGGGTGTAGAAGTCGGCCGACGTGAGGGCCTGCGCGGGCGTCGCCCAGGTCACGCCGCCGTCCGGCGAGGCGCGCACCGAGGGGACGCTGAGCACGTCGTCGTTGCTCACGAGGAGCACGTACAGGCGGCCGTCCGGGGCGGCGGTCAGCTGGATTTCGCGGAAGTCCCCCTCGGGATACCCCGCGGGCTCGTTGTTCACCCGGCGGTCGGTCGTGTTCCAGGTGCCGCCCTGGTTGACCGAGGCCGTGACGTAGGGCTCGAACGAGAAGAGGTAGCGCCGGTCGAGGTACCCGGCGTAGGCGGTGTTCCCGCGCGTCGCGAGCGCGGGCCGCCGCGCGGGCGTCAGGGCGTAGTAGCCGCGGGCGCGATCCACGCGCACGTCGGGATCACGCAGCACCGGGTCCGCGCCGAGGGCCCCCGACGTCAGAAGCCCCGCCGCGAGCACGCCGCGGAGCGCGAAGCGTCCCTGTCGACCCACGCCTCGATCCTGTCCGGCCGGCGCGCCCCGTCAGGGGCAGGCCGGCACCTGGCGCTCGACGCCGTCCGAGGTCCGCCCCGCGCTCCCCGGCCCGTCGGCGAAGCGCGGCTGCACGAGGAACCAGCGCGGTTGCCCGGCGGGCGCCGCGCCGGGCGCATCGAGGTACGGGATCGGACTGGGGGCCGCGGCGCAGCTGCCGTACGGCCCCGCGCCGAGCTCCGTGGTGAGGCCGGTGTAGACCGCGTAGTCGAGCGCCCCCGCCGTCCAGGCCCACGCGAGGCGGTCGGGCGTCCGGGTGACCGTCACGCCGAGCGTCTCGCGCCCGCCGACGTCGCACGCGTCGCCGGCGCCGTCGCCGTCGGCATCCGCCTGCAGCGCGTTGTGGGTGAAGACGCAGTTGTCGATGGCGTCCGCGACGCCGTCCCCGTCCCGGTCCGGGTCGCCGGCGTTCGGCACGCCGTCGCCGTCGGTGTCGGGATCGCAGGCGTCGCCCAGCCCGTCGCGATCCATGTCCCCCTGCAGCGGATCCGCGTCGGACGGGCAGCCGTCGCACGGGTTCCCGACGCCGTCCGCGTCGGTGTCCCGCTGGTCGGGGTTGTAGACGAACGGGCAGTTGTCCACGTCGGACTGGACGCTGTCGCCGTCGGCGGCGTCGTTCGTCGCGTCGATCGGGAACGGGTCGCAGGCGTCGCCCTGGGCGTCGCCGTCGCGGTCCTCCTGGAGGGCGTTCGCCACGAGCGGACAATTGTCGATGCCGTTGATGCGGCCGTCGCCGTCCCAGTCCGCCGCGAGGCTCGCGCTGCACGGCGGCTTCGGCCGCTCGGTGCCGTCGCTCCGCCGCCCGGCGCTGCCCTCGGTCGTCGCGGTGCGCGCCGTCGCGAGGATCCAGTACGCGTGTCCGGGGAACGGCTTGTCGACCGTCTGGAACAGCGGCGCGCCGATGCCCGGCGCGTAGCACTGGCCGGCGTCGCCGGACTTCAGCCGGTCCACCGCGCCGATGTAGACGTTGTACGAGACGGCGCCCGCCTCGCGGTCCCAGATCGCGAGCGGCGGCGCGGACGCGCGCGGGTCCACGCGCAGGTTCTGCACGCGCAGGTCGTCGGTGTCGCACGCGTCGCCGGCGCCGTCGCCGTCCGCGTCCAACTGGCGCGCGTTGCGGTCGAAGTCACAGTTGTCGGTGCTGTCCGGGACGCCGTCGTTGTCGTCGTCCGTGTCGGCGGTGTTCAGCTGCCCGTCGCCGTCGACGTCGGTGTCGCAGCCGTCGCCCGCGCGGTCCCGGTCGAGGTCGTGCATGACGACGTCGGCCGCGTCCTTGCAAAGGTCGCACGCGTCCCCGAACGGGTCCGCGTCCACGTTGTCCTGCGAGTTGTTGGCGGCGAGCGGGCAGTTGTCGGCCGCGGCGGGCAGCCCGTCGCGATCGGGGTCGTTCGAGGAATCGCCAGGGAAGTTGTCGCAGGCGTCCCCGACGCCGTCGTAGTCCGCGTCCTGCTGGCCGGCGTTGGTGTAGTCGGGGCAGTTGTCCGCCGCGTCGCGGAACCCGTCCGCGTCCGGATCCGCGGGATCGAAGGCCATCCCCTCGCCGCCGCCGAAGACGTCGGCGTTGGCGGGATCGTTGCGGAAGTCCGAGACGAGCGCGAGCGAGCCGTCGGCCGCCGAGGCGGTCACGAGCTCGATCGAGTCCGCGACGCCGGGGCCCGTGCCGAGGTCGAGGCGCTCGGGCAGGCCGAAGGTCGCGCCGAGGTCGGTCGACCGGACGGAGAAGACGTCGCGGCGCGGCACCGTCACGGTGCCGTTGCGGTTGTCGGTCCACGTGATCGTGACGTTGGGTCCGTCCGCCGCGAGGCCCCACTCGTCCACCGCGATCGTGCCCGGCGCGACGCCGAGGTTGACCCGCGTCGCCGCGGTCCACGTGGCCCCGCCGTCGAGGCTGCGCGAGACGTAGATCTCCTTCAGGCCCGAGCGGTCGTCCTCCCACGCGACGTACAGCGTGGCGGGGCTGCCGCCGCCGATCGCGACGCGCGCGTTGTGCGCCTGCTTGCCGGCGGGCAGGTCGTCGACGCGGACCTCCGCCGCGCGCCAGGTCGCGCCGCCGTCGCTCGAGCTGTTGGCGAAGATCCGCCAGTCCGAGCCGCCCGCGCGCTGGTCCTCCCACGCGACCAGCACGTGGCCCGCGGCGTCGCAGGCGAGGGCCGGCTGCTGGGACTCGGTCTCGGCGGCGGCGTCGGCCTTGTCGAGCCGCTCCTCCGCGAGGAACGACGCGCCGGCGGTCGTCGAGCGGCGGAACACGACGCGTCCCGGCTTGACCAGGTAGGACTGCGCCACGAGGTCGCGCTTGTCCTTCCACACCGCGTACAGGTTCGTCGCGCCGTCCGTGCAGACCTTGAACTCCGACGTCCGCTCGCGCGGAGGCACGGCGCCGGCGTCGTTGACGTTGACCTGCTGCTTCGGCAGCCAGGTGCTGCCGCCGTCGGTCGTGCGGCGCATGAAGATCGACCGGTCCACGCCCTCGTTCTGCGTGTTGTCGATCCAGAACGCGAAGGCGGTCGCGTTCGCCGCCGACGCGAGCCGGAACTCGCTGCGGCTGTAGAAGTCCGCACCGGTCAGCGCCAGGGCGGAGTTGGGCCAGGTCTGGCCGCCGTCCGCGGACGAGCGGACCGACGGGACGCTGAGGACGCCGTCGTTGCTGGCGAACAGGACGTACACGCGCCCGTCCGGCGCCGGGCTGACGAGGACGAGGCTGGAGTCCCCGTCGGGATTGCCGGCCGGCTGGTTGTTGAGCCGCCGGTCCGTCGTGTTCCAGGTACCGCCCTGGTTCACCGAGACCGTGAAGTAGGGCTCCACCGCGAGGAAGTAGCGGCGATCGAGGTAGCCCGCGAAGGCCTTGTTCCCCTGCATGACCAGGACGGGCTTCTTCGCCGGCGACTGCGGGTAGAACCCCTGGACCCGGTCCACGCGGACGTCCGGATCCCGGGGGACGGGGGCGTCGGCCAGGGCGCTGCTGCTGAAGACGAGCCCCGCGACGAACGCGGCTCGCGCCGTCCGGGCGATGCGCGGATCGAGAGTCATCGTGAGAGGCCTCTGGCTCTGCCGCCGAGCCCCCCCGTGCTCCCGGCCGATCGTGGCGTACGACCCCTGCCGCTGCTGATCGGCCGTGGATATACGGCGAACCGGCGGGTTCCGCCGGGATTCAATTGGCGCCGCGCGCGCGGTCCGGACGGGCCCGCGGAGGCGGACGCGGGGCCCTGATCCGAGGTCGTCCGCAGCGCCCCGGGACCGTTTCAAGAACCCCGCGAGGGGTCGAGCGTGGGGTCGGCGGCACCGCGGGGGTCCCGCCTCTGCCGCGGCCCGCCGCGCGATGGCGGCATTTTTCCCTTGCAACTTGCCGCTGCTGCGAGTCTATTTCAGGCGCTCAAAGGGGCGGAGAGTCTTGTCCCGCGCGGGTTCCCGAGCTGCCCGGGGGCCGATGGCGCAGGCGGGCGGTCCGCACCGCGGGCGATCCAGGCCCACACCGGTCCCTCACGGAAGGCGCAGGGGACTCGCGTGACCGGGATCCTGGCCGGATCGGAAGGGTTGCGGAGCCGTTCCATCCCGGTTCGCCCGAAAAGTGAGCGCATTGGAAGGGGTGAGGTACAGGTCAACTGAGGGAAGCAAGGCAATACCGGAGATCCCTGCGCCTCGAGGAAAGGAGCGAAATACGATGCGTCCGGCAGCTGTGATCAAGGGCCTTTGCGCCGCCGCCCTCCTGACGGTGGTGGTGTTCGGGGCTCCGGTCGCTCTGGCAGTCCCGGATCCCGCGTGCGTTGAGGCATGCGCGGAACGGTGGTACGCCGAAAAGCAGGCGTGCCTTGACGCGCTCAACGCGCGTTACGCCCAGATCGATCGGGACACCGAAGTTTGCATCAGCAATTGCGCCCCCACGAACTATCTGTGCCAGGGCAACTGCACCCGCAACGGCAACATCGCGCGGCGTGCAGCCGAGAACGACTACCGCAAGTGCGTGAACGGCGCGAACACGATCGGCTGGAACTGCTACCGCGCGTGCGAGGCTTCGCAGGCCCGGCCCTAGCCGAAGTTCGTCAACGCTGAAATCTCGCGAGATTTGGGGAACGGGCCCGGTGAAAACCGGGCCCATTCCTTTTCCCCGCCCCTCAAGGGGCGCCCCCCCCGGCCGATTCGTTGTGCGGGACCCGTCCGGTCCCGACCGCGGCGAGGGGATCTTGAACACGACGAGCGTGGCTCCACAGGACGTGATCCGGAAGATGCTGGCCGGCTCCTCGGAGCTGCCGGTGCTGCCGACGGTCGCGACGCGGATCCTCGAGGAGATGAAGAACCCGGCGCTCAACGCGCGGCGCATGGCGGAGTTCGTCAGCAAGGACCCGGTGCTGGCCACCGCGGTCCTGCGCGTGGCCAACTCCGCGCTGTACGGCGGGCGCACCGAGATCACGGACCTGCCGTTCGCGATGGTCCGCGTCGGGCTGCAGCAGGTGAAGAACCTGGTCCTCGCGCTGGTGCTGCGCTCGCGGATGGCGGACCCGCAGGTCTACGGCCCGGTCGGCAACGAGCTGATGGACCACGCGCTCGCGGTCGCCTTCGCCTCGCGTTTGGTCGCCGACGCGGCCGGCATCGAGAGCGACCAGGCGTTCCTCTGCGGGCTGCTGCACGACTTCGGCCGCCTCGCGCTGATCAAGGCGCTGCGCGAGTCCACCGGCACGAAGAAGGGCAACCTCGCGCCCGAGCTGATGGCGCTCGTCGACGAGCACCACCAGGAGGCCGGCGCCGTCCTGGCGACGAGTTGGCGGCTCTCCGAGCTGGTCGCCGAGGTCGCGGCGCACCACCACCACCCGGAGCGGGTCACCGCGCACCAGCCGATGGTCGCCGTGGTCGCGTACGCCAACGCGCTCGCGCACCGGCTCGGGCTCGGCGGCGGCGAGGACCCGTCGGTGAACCTGGTCTCGCACCCGTCGGTGGCGCTGCTGGGCCTCTCGGCGGACACGATCAACGACCTCTACCAGCACCTGCCCGGCCTGTTCTCGACGGCCCGGTCGGCGATGAGCGGCTGAGGCTCTTCCGGCGCATGCGTCCGGCGCGTCCGGCGGCGTGACGCCGGCGACAACTTCAGGCGGTGCGGAACACGGCTTGATCCCCCGCGAAAGCGTCCCGCGCCGTCAACACCCCCGGCATCGTGCCGGGGGTGTTTTTCTGTTCTGCCGTCTCGTCACGCCGGCAAGGTCACTTCCCGTTGGCCTTGTCGATGCGGATCTCCTCGATCGTGGCGGTCGCGTCCTGGCCGGCGCCGAGCTTCTCCGCGAGGCGCGCCTCGCGGTCCGCCTCCTCGTGGCGGTGGCTGCGCAGCAGCGCCTGCGCGTACACGAGGTGGGCCTCGCCGTCGCCCGGCTTCAGCCGGATCGACCGCTCGATCAGCTCGATCGTGCGCGGGTAGTTCTCGAAGCGGAACTCGTGCATCGCGGCCTGCTTGAGCGCGACCGGGTCCTCCGGCGTCATCTCGACGATCCGGTTCCACGCGACCCGCGCCATCTCGTGCCGGCCGAGGTGGCCGAGCAGCTGCGCCGTCTGGTGCAGCACGCGGACCTCCTTCGCGTCCCGCACGGCCGCGTCGAGCTGCTGGTAGGCCTCGGCGTTGCGCCGCTGGTTGAGCAGCAGCGACGAGTACGACAGGTGCAGCGGCGCGTTGGTCGGCTCGCGCTCGAGCCCGCTCTTGAAGTACTCCTCGGCCTCCGCCGACCGCGCGGCCTCCCACGCCGACGTCCCCGCGACCCGGTAGGCCTCGGCCTGGTCGTGGCGCGACGCGAGCGGCGACTTCGCCGCGCGCAGCGCGGCCGCGATGGCGGGGTCGATCTCGCCCGCCTTCCACAGGCCGCGCGCGAGCATCAACTGCACCTTCGGCTCGTCCGGCGCCTGCGCCGCCGCCTTCCGCAGCTCGACCAGGCCCTCGCGGACCTTGCCCACGCGGGTCAGGGCGAGCCCGTAGTCCGCGCGCTTCACCGCGTCCTGCGGCGCGGCCTGGACGCCGGCGGCGAGCGCGTCGAGCTGCTTCTGGACCTCCTCGGTCAGCGGCACGTTGACGTCGCGCAGGCGGGGCGTGTTGGCGGGGTCGTTCGGCTGCGCGAGGGCCGGCGGCAGGCCGGACGAGGCGAGGCAGAGCGCCGCCGAGACGAGCGCGAGCAGCGGGCGCGGAAGGCTCATGAGAGGGACTCCTCCGAGCGGGCGCGCGCGAGCCGCGCGAGCCCGTGGTGCTCGAGACGCTTGTAGAGGTTGGACCGCGGCGTGTCGATCGCCTGCGCGGTGCGCGTGATGTTCCAGCCGTGGAGTTCGAGCTGCCGGCGCAGGTACTCGCGCTCGGAGCGCTCCTTGAAGTCCTTCAGCGTCGTCGCGTCCAGCCAGTCCGGCGCCCCGGAACCGCGGCGCGTGGCCTCGGCCGCCGCGAGCGGCAGGTCCTCGGCCGCGATCGTATCCCCGGGGGTCAGGATGATCGCCCGCTCGAGCACGTTGCGCAGCTCGCGGACGTTGCCCGGCCAGTCCCGCGACGCCAGCGCGTCGAGCGCCGCCGGCGCGAAGCGGCGCGGGCGCAGGTTGTTCTCGCGCGAGATGAGCTCCGACAGGTGCGCGACCAGCGCCGGGATGTCCGACGGGCGCTCCCGCAGCGGCGGCAGCTGGATCGGTAGCCGCCCGAGCCGGTAGTAGAGGTCCTCGCGGAACGCGCCGGCGGCGATCGCCGCCGGCAGGTCCTTGTTGGTCGCGGCGAGCACGCGGACGTCCACGCGCACCGGGCCGCCCGCGCCGAGCGGCTCGATCTCGCCGTCCTGCAGCGCGCGCAGGACCTTGGCCTGCGTGCGCAGCGACATGTCGCCGATCTCGTCGAGGAAGATCGTGCCGCCGTGCGCGCGCGCGAAGCGGCCCTTCTGGCGCGCCGCCGCGCCGGTGAACGACCCTTTCTCGTGCCCGAACAGCTCGGACTCGATCAGGTCGTCCGGCACCGCCGCGCAGTTGACCTTGACGAACGGCCCGTCGACCCGCGTCGACGCGCGGTGGATCGCGCGCGCGACCAGCTCCTTCCCGGTGCCGGACTCGCCCGTGATCAGCACCGTCGCCTGGGTCGGGCCCGCGCGGCCGATCAGGTCGCGCAGCCGCGCCATCGGCGGCGAGTCGCCGACGAGCCGGAAGCGCCGCTCCTCGTCGAGCTCGCGGTCGCTCTGCTCCTGGAGCAGCTCCCGGCGCTCGAGCACCGCCTCGAGCCGGCGCAGGACGACCTCGCGCTCGAGCGGCTTCTCGAGGAAGTCCTGCGCGCCGGCGCGCAGCGCCTCGACCGCCGTGTCGATCGTGCCGTGGCCGGAGATCATCAGGACCGGCAGGTCGGGCGCCGTGCCGCGCAGGCGCTTGAGCGCGTCGATGCCGTTCAGCCGCGGCATGCGGATGTCGAGCAGGGCGACGTCCGGGTGGCCGGTCTCGGCCACCCGGAGCGCCTGCTCCCCGTCGTTCGCCTCGAGCACGCGGTACCCCTCATGCTCGAGGATGAGACGCAGCGCCTCGCGGATCGCCGGCTCGTCGTCGGCGACGAGCACGGCGGCGCCGCGCGGCCGGGCCATCACTTCTTCCCGGGCGCGCGGAAGAAGAGCGTGACCTCGTCGCCGCTGCGGCTGTCGAGCACGCGGACGCGCACCGGCTCGCCCGCTTTCACGCTCGCGGCGGCGCGCTTGTAGGCCTCGACCGTCGGCGTCGGCTGGCGGTTCACGTCGAGGAGCACCTGCCCCTCCTCGAGCCCCTTGCCGGCGGCCGACGAGTTCGGATCGACGTCGGTGACCAGCACGCCCTTGAGCGGCGGGTCCTGCTCGGCCAGCCGCTGGCGCAGCGTGGCCGGGAGCGGGCCGACCGAGAAGCCGAGCGCGGTCGCGCTCTCCTCGACGGGCTCCTCGTCCTCGCCGGCGCCCGGACGGTCGTCGGCCTCGCCGCGCTGGGTGCCGATCGTGCGCTCGGCCAGGGCGACCTCGATCGTCTGCTCCTTGCCGTCGCGCCAGATCGCGAGCTTCACCTTGTCCCCCGGCGCGCGCGAGCTGATCTCGTTGACGAGGTCCTCGCTCGAGTTCACGGCCTTGCCGTCGACGCTCAGGATGACGTCGTCCTGCCGGACGCCCGCCTTGTAGGCCGGGGTGTCCCGGTCGACGCGGGCCACGTACGCGCCGCGCCCCTTCGGGACGTCGTAGTACTCGGCCCGGTCGGCATCCACCGGCTGCACGCTGACGCCCAGGTAGCCGCGCTTGACCGTGCCGGTGCTGGCGAGCTGCGTGATCACGCGCCGGACCGGGCTGATCGGCAGCGCGAAGCCGACGCCCTGGATGTAGCCGTTGCCGCCGCCGCCCATCGCGCTCATGCCGTCCTCGCGGATGATCGCGGTGTTGATGCCGATCACCTCGCCGCGCGCGTTGAGCAGCGGGCCGCCGGAGTTGCCGAAGTTGATCGCGGCGTCGGTCTGGATGTAGTCGCCGAGGTTCGAGGCGTCGAAGTCGATCCGGCGCCCCTTGCCGCTGACCACGCCGACGGTGACCGAGTTGCGGAAGATGATCGGGTTGCCGATCGCGACGGTCCACTCGCCGACGCGCAGCTTGTCCGAGTCGCCGAGCGGCAGCGCCGGCCAGTCGTTGCGGCCGTCGACCTTGATCAGCGCCAGGTCGAGGTACGGATCGGACCCGACCAGCCGGGCCGGCAGCCCGTCCTCGATCTGCGTCATGTCGCTGGTCCGCACGAACAGCTTCTCGGCGTCCTCGACCACGTGCTTGTTGGTCAGGATGTAGCCGTCGGTGGTGATGAAGAAGCCCGAGCCGCCCCACTGCCGGCGCTGGCGCCGCTGCTGCGGGCGCTCCTGCGGGGCGCCGCCGTTCGGCTGGCCTTCCTCGCCGAACGGCTCGCCGCGGAAGAACCGGCGGAAGAACGGGTTGTCGAACATGAAGTCGTGCGGGTCGCGCGCCTCGACGACCTTCTGCGAGGTGATCGACACGACCGAGGGCACCGCGCGATCGGCCAGGTCGGCGAACGACGGCGGCATCACCGCGGCCGAGGCCGGCGGCGGGGGGACGAGCGCGAGGTCGGCCGCCGCGTTGGCCGGCGACACCGAGGGGACGAGGACCGCGACCCCGGCGCCGGCGAGCACGGAGAACGCGACCATCAGGGCGACCACGATGAACTTGGGACGCTGCATGGGAAACCTCCAGGGCAGTTCTCGTTCGTCAGTCGGCAATGTCCGCGCCCATCACGGGATAACCCTCGGCACGGTACTGCTTGATCTTGCGCTGCAGGGTGCGCAGGCCGATCCCGAGCATCTCGGCGGCCGCCGTGCGGTTGCCGGCGGTCCGCTCGAGCGTGCGCAGGATGACTTCGCGCTCGATCTCTTCCATCGTGCGCCCGACGAGCGTGCCGGGCGCCGCGTTGCCTCCCGCCATCTCCGCCTCGCGGGCGGAGCGCCGGAGATCCTCGGGCAGGTCGGCGACGTCGACCATCTCGCCCGCGTGCAGGATGACCAACGACTCCATCGTGTTCCGGAGTTCGCGGACGTTGCCCTGCCACGGCGCGTTCTGGATCACCTGCATGGCGCCCTGCGTGAGAGCCGGCGGCCGCCGGCCGTTCTCGCGGGCGAAGCGGTCGAGGAACGCCGTCGCCACCAGGGGCACGTCGTCGCGCCGCTCGCGCAGGGCCGGGATCTTCAGGGTCACGACCGCGAGCCGGTAGTAGAGATCCTGCCGGAAGCCGCCCTCGTCGGCCATCTGGGACAGGTCCCGGTTGGTCGCGGCGATCACCCGCACGTCGACCTGGACCTCCTCCGTCCCGCCGACCCGCATGAAGCACTGGCTCTCGAGCGCCCGCAGGAGCTTGGCCTGCAGCCCGAGCGGCAGTTCGCCGATCTCGTCCAGGAACAGCGTTCCGCCGTTCGCCAGCTCGAACTTGCCCGGCTTGCGGCCGGCCGCCCCGGTGAACGCCCCGCGCTCGTGGCCGAACAGCTCGGACTCGAGCATCTCGTGCGGGATGGCGGCGCAGTCGACGGGCAGGAACGTCTGGCGGGCCCGGGGCGAGTGGCGGTGGATCGCGCGCGCGACCAGTTCCTTGCCCGTGCCGGACTCGCCGAGCACCAGGACGGACGACTTCGCGGGCGCGACCTGCTGGATCTTGCGGAACAGCTCCAGCATCGCGGGCGTCTCGCCGATGATCCCCTCGAACGACCCGTGCTCGCTGAGGATGGACTCGATCGCGCGGTAGTCGTTGACCTCGCGGCCGAGCCGGACCTTCTCGACCAGCGTGGACACCCGGGCGCGCAGGATGTCGATGTCGACGGGCTTCTCGATGTAGTCCTGGGCCCCGAATCGCATCGCGCCGACGGCCGTCTCGAGGCTGGCGTACGCGGTGATCATCAGCACGCCGACGTCCGGGATCATCTCGCGCGAGCGGCGCAGCACCTCGAGGCCGTCGATCCCGGGCATCCGCAGGTCGGTCACGACCAGTTCGGTGTCCGGGTGCTCGCGCAGGAACGCCAGCGCCTCGACGCCGTCCGCGAACGGCGTCACGAGGAACCCGCTCTTCTCGAGCGCCCGGGTCGTGGCCTGCCGCACGCCGGGGTCGTCGTCCACGATGACGATCCGGCCACGGCGCTCGTCGCGCTCGGTGCCGCGCCTCACCTCGATCGCGCTCATGCCTCTCCCAGCATCGCGAGCAGTTCCGTCTCGTCGATCACGCGCACCCCGAGGTCGCGCGCCTTCTGCAGCTTGCTGCCCGCCTCCTCGCCCGCGACGAGGAAGTCGGTCTTCTTGCTGACCGAGCCGGACACCTTTGCCCCCGCCGCGGCCAGCCGCGCGGCGGCCTCGTCGCGCGTGAAGCGCGCGAGCGTGCCCGTGATCACGACCGTCCTGCCGACGAACGGCCCCTCCGTCGCGACCGCCTCGGCCGGCCCCTCGTCGGTGCGCAGCCCCGCGGCGCGCAGGCGCGAGAGGAGCTCCCGGCCGGCGTCCCCGTTCAGGAACGCGAGCAGCGACGCGGCGGTCTCGGGCCCGATGTCCGGGATCGACGCGAGCCGCGCGGGGGCGTCGTCCGCGGCGGCGGCCGCGCAGAGCGCGTCGAGCGTGCGGAACTCGCACGCCAGCGTGCGCGCCGCGCGCTCGCCGACCTGGCGGATCCCGAGCGCGAACAGCAGCCGCGAGAGCGGCCGCTCCCTGCTGCGCGCGATCTGGGCGTGCAGGTTCTGCGCCGACTTCTCGCCCATCCGCTCGAGCGCCGCGAGCTCGGCCACGCCCAGCGCGTAGAGCCCCGCCGCGTCGCGCACGAGGCCGCGGTCCACCAGCTGGTCCACGAGCGCCGGGCCGAGCCCCTCGATGTCCATCGCGGTGCGGCGCGCGAAGTGGCGCAGCGACTCCTTCAGGCGCGCCGGGCAGCTCGGGTTGGGGCAGCGCAGCGCGACCCCTTCCGCGTCGCGCACGACCGCGTCGTCCGACACCGGGCAGCGCTCGGGCGGCACCACGGGGCGGGCGTCCGCCGGGCGCCGCGCGAGCACGGGCCCGACCACCTTCGGGATGACCTCGCCCCCCTTCTCGACCAGCACGACGTCGTTGATCCGGACGTCGAGCCGCGCGATCTCCTCGAAGTTGTGCAGCGTGGCGCGCTCGACCTTCGTCCCGGCCAGCCGCACCGCGTCCAGCACCGCGACGGGCGTCAGCACGCCCGTGCGCCCGACCTGCACCAGCACGTCCGTGAGCCGCGTCGTCGCCTGCTCGGCGGGATACTTGAACGCGACCGCCCAGCGCGGCGCCTTGGAGGTGGAACCGGCGGCGTCCTGCAGGTCGCGCCGGTTGGCCTTGACGACGATCCCGTCGATCTCGTACGGGAGGTCGTGGCGCCGCGAGCGCCACTCCTCGATGTAGGCGAGCACCTCGGCGAGCCCCACGACGACCGCGCGGTGCGGGTTGCTCCGCAGGCCGGCCGCGCCGAGCGTGTCGAGCCCCTCGCTGTGCCGCACCGCCCGCTTCCCGTCGACCGTGAGGCACTGCCAGAAGTGCAGGTCGAGCGGCCGCGTGGCGACGATCCGCGGGTCCTGCTGGCGCAGCGTCCCGGCCGCCGCGTTGCGCGGGTTCGCGAAAACCGGCAGGCCGGCGTCCTCGCGTTCGCGGTTGAGGCCGACGAACGGCGCCTTCGGGAAGAAGATCTCGCCGCGCGCCTCGAGCTGCCGGAACGGCGCGTTGAGCCGGAACGGCAGCGAGCGGATCGTCCGCACGTTGGCCGTGACGTCCTCGCCCACGCGGCCGTCGCCGCGGGACACCGCGCGCGTGAAGACGCCGTCCTCGTACGTCACCGCGATCGAGATGCCGTCGATCTTGTGCTCGACCGAGTACTCGAGCGCCGCGTCAAGGGGCAGGTCCGCCGCACGGCGCAGGCGCGCCTCCCACTCGGCGAGCTCGGCCTCGTCGTACGCGTTCTCGAGCGACTGCATCGGCTCGCGGTGGGCGACCTGTGCGAAGTCCCCGGCGGCGGGGAAGCCGACGCGCTGCGTCGGCGAGTCGGGCGTGACCAGCTCGGGGTGGCGGGCCTCGATCCCGGCGAGCTCGCGCTCGAGGGCGTCGTACTCGCCGTCGGCGACCTCCGGCCGGGCCAGCACGTAGTACAGGTAGCGGTGGCGCCAGATCTCCCGGCGCAGGTCCTCCGCGCGGCGGCGCGCCGTGACCGGCGTGGTGGTGCTCATGCCCCGGCCCCCGAGGGCTCGGCCCCGGTCCCCGCCGCGGCGGGCTCGAGGGCCGCGGCGAGCGCGGAGGGCAGGACGATCCGGAACGTGCTCCCCGCCCCGGGCTCGCTCTCGACCTCGATCCGGCCGCCGTGGTTCTCGACGGCGCGCTGCGCGATCGGCAGGCCGAGTCCCGAGCCCGCCGGCTTGCGCGACCAGAACGCCTCGAAGATCTTCTCGCGCGCGTCGGCCGGGATCCCGGGCCCCTGGTCGCGGACCTCGACCTGCGCCTCGCCGCGCGGGCCGGAGACCACGTTGACCAGGACGCGGCTCCCCTTCGGACTCACCTCCAGCGCGTTCTGCAGGATGTTGAGCAGCGCCTGGCGGATCTGGCCGGCGTCGACCCGGACGGGGGGCGTCCCCTGCCCCTGGACCAGCTCGAGGCCGACGCCCGCCTCGGCGAAGAGCGGCCGCACGAACCGGACCACGTCGGCGACCAGGGCGCCCGGGGCCAGGTCCTCGCGCTTGGTCGGCTGCGGGCGGGCGAAGGCCAGGAAGTCCTTGACCAGCCGCTCGAGCCGCAGGACCTCCTGGCGCGACGACCGGAGCAGCTCGACCGGCTCCTCGGAGACCTTCTCGGCGGCGAGCTCCTCCTCCAGCATCTGGAGGTTGATGTTCATCGCGTTCAGGGGGTTGCGGATCTCGTGCGCGAGTCCGGAGGCGAGCGTGCCGAGGTAGGCCAGCTGCTCGGCGCGCTGCGCGTCCGCCTCGAGCCGCCGGGTCTTGTGCACCAGCCGCAGCACGTACAGGAACGCGACCGCGAGCAGGCACAGGCTCACGCCGCCGCCGAGCAGCGTGCGGGCGATCAGGCTCCAGCGGTCCCGCGCGATCCAGTCGTTCTGGAGCGCGGCGGCGACCCCCAGCCGGACCGCGCCGAGTTCCCCGACCGCGCCCGACGGGGTCTCCCGGACGAGCGGCTGCGAGACCGCGCGGAACGCCTGCCCCTCGCTGAGCATCGGGAACGGCGGCGGGGAGTCCGGGCTCGGGGGCGCCTGGCCGCCGAACGCGCCGCGGAACAGCATCTGCCACTCGCCGCCCCGCTCGCCGAGGCGCCGCCGCAGCAGGACCTGCCCCTTCTGGTCCACCAGCTCCACGAACTTGATGAACTTCACCTGGGCCGTGTACTGGTCGATCAGCCGCCCGAGCGCGACGCGGCGCTCGATGACGCGGTAGACATCGATGGCGCCGGTCGGGGCGACCTCCGGCTGCAGCGCCAGCCCGAGGGCGCGGACGGACTCCTGGGCCTCGACGAGGCTGCTGCGGATCCGGCGCTGCTCGTAGTCGTACGTGAACAGCCAGGCCAGGACGACGATGTTGACCGCGAAGAGGCCGACGAAGAGGCCCAGCGCGCGGAGGAAGAGCCTCCGGAACATGCGCTCCCGGGTCTTCACGCACGGCACCACGGCGGGGCCTCCGAGGACCCCGCCATCCTGCCCCGCGGGCGGCACCCTGTCAAATCGGCGTACCATGTTGGGGACAAAATCGAACGAGCGGTGGCGTCCAGGCGCGACCTCCCGCTCGGCACTGTGTGTATCTTTGAAGCACCTTGGGGAGCGTCGATGTCCGCGTCCGCCCGCACGCCGCTGCATCCGCACCGCACGCTTCGGAGCGACGCGGCCGCCGAGCCGCGACAGGTTGGTACCTTCCCGGCGAGGAGGGGGCTCGTATGGGTTCCTCGGTGTCCCGACTTTCCCGCTTCGCCCGCCCCGAACCGGCGCCGGTCCTGAGCATGTCGGACCTGAAGGGCAGTCCCCGGCTGGGGCAGTACCTGAAGAGCCTGCGCGTGGGCTACGGGTACTCGTTGCGCAAGGTCGAGGAGAAGGCCCGGCAGCAGGGCGGGGACATCGACAACTCGCAGCTGTCGCGCTACGAGAAGGGGATCTGCTACCCCTCGTTCGACAAGCTGCGCACGCTGGCGCGGATCTTCAACGTCTCGATCCAGACCTTCTCGGACGTCGTGGACCTCGAGGAGATCGAGAAGAACCAGCCGGCGGGCACGGACCCCGACCAGCTGATCAAGGACGGCCACGGCGACTTCAACCTGGGCGACTACGGCCGCGCCTACGTGCACTTCCAGAAGGCGCGCGCGATCGTGGAGGCCGGCGCCGCGGAGCGCGCCGAGGAACTCTCGACCGACGAGATCCGCCTCGTCTCCCGCGCCCGCCTGTTCGCCGCGATCACCCTCTACCGGATGGGCAAGATCAGCCTGTCGGAGTACGAGATCCGCCAGCTGCTGCGCCTCGAGCGCCAGCTGGACGAGGGGATGATCGTCCGCGCGCTGCTGCAGCTGAGCAACGTGCACGCGGCGTTCGGCGACTTCCTGCTGGCCGAGATGGAGGCCGTGCGCTCGCTCGAGATGGCCGAGCGCGCCGGCGACGACCAGCTGATCGCCTACTCGCACCACGCGCTGGGCCACATCCACTCCGACCGCGGCGACACCGAGCCGGCCCTCAAGCACAACCACGAGGCGCTGGTCCGCTACCGCGCGGTCGGCGACCAGCACGAGGCGCTCAAGGTCAAGCTGAACCTCGGGCCTCTGTACGCCGCGCGCGGCCAGTTCCGCGAGGGCGTGCGCCTGCTGAAGGAGGCGCGTGACGAGGCGCGGAACCTCGGCCACCGCTGGACGGTCGCTTCGGCCTGTTCGTGCCTGGCGGAGATCCACTTCCGCAAGGGCGACTACCAGATGGCGCGGCAGTACATGCGCGAGTCGAACTCGATCGCCGGCAGCGGCGAGGTGCAGTACGTCGACATCCTGTTCGTGAACGCCTTCTACCTGTGGAAGATCGCGCAGGCGGAGGACAGCCCCGCCGAGTCGAAGATCGCGCTCGGCCGCCTGAAGTTCCTGCGGCCGCACCTCGAGCAGAACTCCCCCGAAGTCCGCGAGTTCGACCGCTTCATCGAGAAGGGGGGTGCGTGATGCCCCGCCGCCTTGTGCTTCGTGCCGCCGCGCTCGCCGCGGCCGTCCTCGTCTTCCCGGCCGCCGCCGACGCCGCCTCCCTCAGCCGCGCCGCGCGCGGCGACCGCGAGCCGCCCGCGACGGACTACCGCGACGCCGCGCTCGACGGCCCGAGCTTCATGGCCGTCGACCCGCAGGGCCGCACGTGGGCCGTCTGGTCCTACCGCCGCGGCGCCGAGGTCGACATCGCGGTGTCGCGCGCGGTCGGCCGCACCTGGACCGCGCCCGAGCTGGTCGGGACGGTGGACGGCGACGACCTCGACCCGCGGCTCGGGTTCGCCGGGGACGGCAGCCCGGTGCTGGTCTGGTGGCAGCGCCGCGCCGACGGCACCGGCACCGTGTACGCGGCGGCCCGCTCGGCCGCCGGCTGGTCGGCGCCGACCGTCGTCGCGCCCGGCCGCGCGCCGAGCCTGTTCGCGGACGCGGACGGGCAGCTGCAGGTCGGCTACGTCGACGGGAACGGGACGCTGAGCTCGCGCTCGATGGTCGTGACGCCCGCGCTCGGCTGGTCCGACGACTCGGGGAGCAACGGCCCGGACCCGCTGCCGACCGTCATCATCAAGCCGCC
>JADHED010001520.1_pt1 | contig 19238 bp, 17 predicted proteins | sample 8952041 | NCBI WGS metagenome assembly JADHED01 (sample SAMN16124423, study PRJNA663239) | bioreactor sludge metagenome | isolation source: sludge (control) | place: India:Bengaluru | collected 2018-09-08
AAACCGGACAGATCTCGCGCTACAAACTCCGGACAGATCTCGCGCTTACTACACATGCCGGCATGAACAATTGACGGTCAGTTGTTCAGCGGAGATAATAGTGGCAAAGCGCTCGTGATAATAAGGACGCTTGCCACCCAAATGGAGGTCGACAATGAAGCGCATCGCATCAAGTTTGTTACTTGGTGTTATTGTTGGTTGTGCTTCTATTGGTTCTGCTCACGCGGCAGAGGTATTCGTGATTCGTGGAGCAGAAGCGAAATCGGTTGCAACGGAACCAACCCCCGGGGTTACCGTTCTGCGCGGCGAACCAGCCGCGATCGCTGAACCAGCAGCGGCGGCACAGAGCACTGCGGCGACAGGGGAGGGTGCGGCAGCGGAGTCGGGTGAGTTCATGACCGGCGGCCGGCCGCTCTGGCGCATCGATCACGAAACGGGTCGCATCGTCGGCTGTTGGCTGCGGGGGTCCGCGAACCGGCAGGTTGTCTGCTCCAATCTCTGAGCGGCCGGGCGAGGCTTCCTCCTCAGCGCGCGTGGCCGATGGCCCGGCGGTCACCTTCCCGTTTCCCCTCAACGGCGCCGACCGCCGCGACGATCGCTTCCGGTTCTGCGCATTCGCGGTGATCGGGGCAGACGAAAGCCGCCACCGCCATGCCGCCGGGGTCGATGACATAGCTCGCCGGGATCGGCAGGAACGCGGTGGGCCCGCCGTTGCGGTCCATCAGGTCAATGCCACGGGCGCGATAGACCGCCTGCAGCGGGCCGGGTACGGGATAGCGCAGGCCGAACAGCTGGCAGACCTTAGCGCCGGGATCGCTGAGGCGCGTCAGCCCCTCGAACGTGTCGGCAGCCGCGGTCGGATCCGTTCGGTCCTGCACCGGCGAGATGGCGAGCAGCGTCGCGCTCTGTTCGGCAATGAGTGGAGCGAGGGGGGCATACGCCGCCAGGACGGCGGCACACAGCGGACACCAGGGGCCGCAGGTGAACGTCAGCACCACGGGACCGCGGTCGAGCCGGTCGATTAACCGCACCACCCGCCCGTTCGTGTCGGCAAGCGTGAACTCAGGCGTCAGTTCGCCATCCCGCAGCGCGCCCCCTTCGACGCCCGATTGCGCGAGCCACTGGGCGGCGTAGTCCATGGTCCGAACCTGCTCGGGCGTGAAACCGCGCCGCCACGTCGCACGCGCTTCGGCCAAAGTGTTTGCGAGCGTCATCCTTGCGCATCCGTCATTCTGGTGCCATTCGGCCAAGTGCCATTCGTCGCGAGAAATTCAGCCGGCCTCTGCCGAGGCCGGCTGCAGGTGGGGGGGGAGCAACGTCGATGCGCGCGGGTCAGGACTGCTGATCCTCGAACAGCCGTCCGGCGATGAGGTGATCAATCGACAGCGCACCGGGCCCGCGGGTCACCAGGTACGCAAGGATCGATCCCCACAGCAGGTGATCGGGCCAGTTTTCCGGGTAGACGAAAAGCTGGATGACGAGGGTCATGCCCAGCAGCGCCGCCGCGGCGAAGCGGGTGAAAAGGCCGCACGCCACCAATGCCGAGGCACCGAGCTCGGTCGCGGTGGCGAGGTAAGCCGCAAACGCCGCCGGCAGCACCGGCACCATGTATTCCATGTCGAACAGGGCGACGGTTGCATCCCAGCTCGCGATCTTGGTCAGGCCCGAGCGGAAGAACACGACGGCGACGGCCAAGCGGAATGCCAGCGCCAGGATGGACGTCGGGAATTTCTCCAACAGAGCACGGCCGGCGATGATGCTTCCGGTCAGGCTGCCGCTGCGGAGCGGGTGTGACAGTGTGGTAGCCATGATACCTCCTCACGAGATCAGTTGATTGCAGTAACCGAGGCGACGACACCGCCTTCGAACAGCGACTCCAGGAGAGCGGGTGCGTTGAACGAAGGCGCAATCGCGCGGGCGAGCGCGTTTGCCTTGCCGAGTCGACCGTCGGCAAGCAGGCTGCCGATGAAGGCAAATGCGGCGGCATCGAGCGTGAGCCAGCCGACTTCACCGTCCTGGCGATGGATGAACAGCTGCACACCGCCGGTCTCAAGATCGACCGCCGCGATTTCGTCATCGCCTTGCTGGTGAACCTGCCAGATCCGGTCGACCGGCCATGCCGACTTGACCAGACGGCAAGATGGATCGAGGCCGATGAACAGATCGCAAGACGGCGCTTCGATCTGCGCGGCCGCTGCTGCTGCATCGAGTGACGGCACGTCGTCGGCATGGTGGGCGCGGTTGATCGCCCACTCCAGCCGCGCCAGGTCGGCGAGATAGCCGAGCGAACCCGCTTCCGGCAGGCTTGCAAGGAACGCCGGAAAGCCGTCGCCGTACTCGAACAGGCACGGCCGTTGCGGCGGCTGGCTGAGGACATAGCGGCGCGCGGCTGCGGTAAAGAAGGCGTCTCCGACCAGCCGCCGGACGACGGGGAAGGTGGCGCCCAAGGCTTCGATGAGCGTCAGGCGGAAGTGATGGACATGGATTGCAAGCCGTGCTGCCGCTCCCGGCGCATCCTCGACAACGCAGCCGCTGTCGGCGAAGGCCTGCTCCGCGAGCAGCCTTCCGGCTGCAACGGCGGCGAAACGGCTCTGCAGTTCACGCAGCGGCAGCATAACCCACCTCCTTGTGGACGGACCGCCAGCGGCGATCGGCCTCTTGCGCTTCCGCCACCAGGACCGGCAGCGGCGGCAGATTGCTGTCCCATTCGATCAGGGTCGCCGCAGTGGGGAAGCGGGCGACGGCCCGCTCATAGAGTTCCCACACGGCGGCCGAAACCTGGCTGCCGTGATCATCGATGAGGATCGTCACGCCGTCGGCATCGTTGACGGCGTGTCCGGCAAGGTGAAGCTCATGCACGGCATCCGCTGGCAGGCCTTCGATCCACGCCAGGGGATCGCCGCCAAAATTGCGGCAGTTGACGAACACGTTATTGACATCAAACAACAGGCCGCAGCCGGTTCTTCGAACCAGCTCATTGAGGAATTCGACTTCGCTCAGTGTCGATTGTGCGAAACGAAGGTAGGCGGACGGATTCTCGATCAGAAGCCGTCGCCGCAGACGGTCCTGGACTTGGGCAATGTTGGCCGCGACCACGGCGAGGCTCTCCTCGCTGTAGGGAAGCGGCAAGAGATCGTTGAGGTACATCCCGTCGACGACCGACCAGGCGAGATGCTCCGAGACCCAGTCCGGCTCTATGCGCTCAACCAGTCGCGCCAGCCGTTCGAGGTGCCGCTCGTTGATGCCCTCGGCACTGCCAAGCGACAGCCCGACGCCGTGCACGCTGATCGGCCAATGACGCCGCACGACCTCGAGACGCGCCGGCATCCGGCCGCCGCCCATATAATTTTCGGCGTGGATCTCCAGAAAACCGACCGCCGGTCGGGTCGCGACGATCTCCTCGAAGTGCGGGCAACGGAGGCCGATGCCCGCCGTCTGGCGCTCTGTGGAGGAAGGTAGGGTGGACATGATCGTCGCTCCCGCCGGAGGTGGTGCCTTGTTGCTGGGCTACTTCTTGGTCGTCGAGCCACCGACCAGCTTGTCGCAGGTGCCGGCCGGAACGTAGACCCACGAGTCCGGCTGTGCGTCGCGCTTGGCGGTACCGGCGCACGAGCTGCCCGCCGTCTGGCAGTCGTTCATGCCGGCCTTCACGACGCCGAAGCACTTCTCGAACTTGTAGGTCGGCTGCTCGGCGGGGCCGGCGAGGGCAGCCGCGGAAACGGCAACGGTACCGACGAGGGCTGAAGCCAGTGCCAAAGTCGTCTTCTTCATCTTTCGATCTCCCACTGAAGTGTTGACAAGGAAACGGTTCACTCTCGTTGCACTTAAGGAGCTGGTGGGTGGGCTCTGTTGTCGCCGCGATCACCGCCTCAAGCGCGCTATCACATTCCCGCAAACGCGTCTGAGAGTGAAATGCAGATCGCCTATGGCTTCGATAGGCGAGCGCTATGTTCGCGCCAGCCGCCCATAACCCAGCCGCCCATAACCCCGCTCAGTCGCGACGATAGCTTGCCGTCATGAACATGAGAGCGAGTCGCTATTTCCCTCTGACGGCCCGCTTGTTGAGAATGAGTGTCGTAGCGGTCGAGGCCGATCAGGGCCGCCGTCAACCGAACAACCCGCGGAGGAATGCCATCATGGATACGCCGTTTCCGCCGGTGCACGACGAGACGCTGCCGCCGGTGGTCATGCCGTTCTGCCCGATTGAGCAAAAGCTGAAAGGGCAGAAGGCGCTGGTCACCGGTGCCAGCTCCGGCATCGGCAAGGGCATCGCGATCGGCCTCGGCCACGCCGGCGCCGATGTCGTCGTCAACTACATCAAGGACGAGGCCGAGGCCGAGGCGATCGTTGCCGAGGTCAAGCGCTGCGGTGCCAACGCCTACGCCCACCGTGCCGACGTTTCGAACGAGGACGATGTCCGCGGCATGTTCGCGCGGATGTTCGAGGAGTTCGGCACGATCGACATCCTCATCAACAACGCCGGCCTGCAGAAGGACGCTGCCTTCCACGAGATGACGCTCGCGCAGTGGAACCTGGTGCTCTCCGTCAACCTCACCGGCCAGTTCCTGTGCGCACGGGAAGCGGTGCGCGAGTTCCGCCGCCGCGGCGTCGTGCCGTCGGTGTCATGCGCTGCCGGCAAGATCATCTGCGTCTCGTCCGTCCACGACATCATCCCCTGGGCCGGTCACGTCAACTACGCGGCCTCCAAGGGTGGGGTGGCGATGATGATGAAGAGCATCGCCCAGGAGGTCGCGCCCTATCGCGTCCGCGTCAACTCGATCTGTCCGGGTGCGGTGCGGACGCCGATCAATGTCGAGGCGTGGAGCACGCCCGAGGCCTACTCGGACCTGATGCGCCTCGTGCCGTACAAGCGCATCGGCGAGGTCGACGACATCGCGCGCGCCGCCGTGTGGCTGGCTTCCGACGAATCCGACTACATCACCGGCGCCAGCATGTACGTCGATGGCGGCATGACGCTCTATCCCGGCTTCGAGACGGGAGGCTAGGCCGATGCGGCGGATCCTGCTCGCACTGGCGCTTGCGGCCTCGGCCGCAAGCCCGGCCTGGTCCGGCGAAGGGGGAGGGAGCGCGGCTTCCGACTCCCGCGCCGACCGTGCCGGCCTGCCCGACGGTGTCGCCCCGTGGTGGCCCAGCCGCTACGGCGCCGACGATGAGATCGGCACGCTGAACGAGCTCACACCGGCGCGCATTGTCGAGGCGGTGCGGCTCGTCCGCCAGGGCGAGCGCATCGACCTCGGCCGTGTACTCGACAAGGACACACCGGTCTTCCCCGGCCGCTACTGGCACCAGAGCGTCGATCTCGCGCCGCTGATCACCAACCTGCGCCGCGCCGACGCGCACGGCCGCGGCTGGGGTCTCAACGAAATCAACTGGATCACCGAGATCCAGGTCGGCACCTTCCAGGTCGGCACCCAGCTCGACTCGATCGGCCACCTGCAGATTGGCGACCGCTTCTACAACGGTTGGAAGACCCGCGACGTGGTCGAGGACTGGGGCCTCAACCGGTTCGGGATCGAATCCGTCCCGCCGATCGTCGGCCGCGGCGTCGTGGTCGATCTCGCCGGATTGAACGGCGTCGAACGCCTCGACAAGGGCACGGTGATCGGTGTGGCCGACGTCGAGCGTGCCCTCGCCCGCCAGGGCATCACGATTGCTGAAGGCGATATCGTGCTGCTCCACACCGGCTGGGGCAGCCTCTGGGGCAAGGACAACGCGCTGTTCCTGTCGGGCGAACCGGGCCCCGGTCTGGCGCTCGTCGAGTGGCTGCACGCCAAGCGCATTGCCGCACTCGGCACGGATAGCTGGAGCATAGGCCCGGTTCCGGGCGAGGACCCGGCGCGCCCGTTCGTCGTCCCGCAGACGATGTACGTCAAGATGGGGCTGTTCGGCTTCGAGAACCTCGCCACCGAACGGCTGGTCGAACGCGGCATCTCGGAATTCCTGTTCGTCAACACGCACGGCCGGACGCGCGGCTCGACGGCCGCAGTCGTTGCACCAGTGGCCGTGTACTGAAGGTTGCGGAGGAGACAATGGACGACGATTTCGACGCGATCATTGTCGGCTCGGGCGCCGGCGGCGGTGCCGCTGCGTATCGGCTGGCGACAAGCGGCTGCCGCGTGCTGGTGCTGGAGAAGGGCGCGCCACTGCCGCACGACGGCAGCACGCTCGACGCCGGCATTGTCCTCAGCGAGGGCCGGTTCAAGAACCACGCCCCGTGGCGGGACGGCGACGGCGCCCCCTTCGTGCCGCAGGAGTACTATAACCTTGGCGGCAAGACGAAGTGGTACGGCGCCGCGCTCTTACGCTTTGGCAGCCATGAGTTTGCCGACGATCCAGCGCATCAGTGCCGCGGCTGGCCGTTCGCTTACGACGCGTTGGCACCCTACTACGAACAGGCCGAAGAGCTTCTTGGCGTGCGCCGCTTCGCCGTCGAGCCCGATACGCAGCGCATCGCAGCGGCGTTTGAACGGGTTGCGCATGGCTGGCAGGTCGAGCCGATGCCACTCGGTCTCGCCGCCGACATCCTCGAACATCCGGAGGAAGCCGTGCGGTTCGACGGCTTCGCTTCCCCGCGCGGCCTGAAATCGGACGCCGAGGTCCGGCTGCTGGATCCGCTGCGCAACCGTCCCGGCATCCGCATCGAAACGAACGCCGAGGTCGTGGACCTTATCACGGCCGAGGGAGCGCCGGAGCGCGTCACCGGTGCCATCACCGCCGACGGATCACGCTTCACCGCCAAGACGGTCTTGCTTGCCGCCGGTGCCCTGTCCTCACCGCGGCTCCTGCAGCACCATCTGCATGCAACCGGCCTGGATACGGTCCTGCCGGCGGCGCAATCGGTCGGCCGCAACTACAAGAGCCACCTGTTGACGGCGGTCGTTGGCTGGTCGCCGCGGCGCAAGACCGACCGCCTGCGCAAGACGGTGGTGATGACGAGCGAGGCCTTCGCGCATTCGAGCGTGCAGCCGCTGGGCGCCACCGACGGTGAGATCGTCGCCACCGAGCTGCCCGCTTTCATGCCGCGCTGGGTTGCTGATCTGGTCGGCAACCGTGCCTACGGCTTTTTCCTGCAGACCGAGGATGGCTCGCATCCCGATAACCGGGTGAGCGCGACAAACGGCTTTGCAAGCCCGCAGCTCGACTATGACCGCGACCGCATCGGGCCGGCGCGCGATGAACATCGCCATTTCGTGCGCGCGTTCTGCCGCGATCTCTTGCGGGTGGGGATGTTCCCAATCGTCAAGCCGATTCCCCTTTCCGGCACGGCGCACGCCTGCGGCACGCTGATCGCCGGCAATGACCCCGCAACCTCGGTGGTCGACGCCTTCGGCAAGGTGCACGGCATGGACGGTCTCTATGTCGTCGACGGCAGCGTCCTGCCGCGCTCCAGCCGCGTCAATCCCGCGCTCACGATCTACGCCTGGGCGCTCCGTGTCGCCGACAGCCTTGCACCTCAGCTTGCCACCGATTCTGGAGAAAACCGATGACCATCCGCACAACCCTTGCCCCGGAACGGCAACGTCTGGAAAACCAGCGCTCAGGCGTCGAAAACTGGCGGCGCTGGGGGCCTTACCTCTCCGAGCGCGCCTGGGGCACGGTGCGCGAGGACTACAGCGCCGACGGCAACGCCTGGAACTACCTTTCCCATGATGACTCGCGCTCGCGCGCCTATCGCTGGAGCGAGGACGGCCTGGGCGGCCTTTCGGATGACCAGCAGCGGCTGTGCTTCGCTTTGGCACTTTGGAACGGCGCCGATGCGATCCTCAAGGAGCGTGCGTTCGGCCTGACCGGCAACCAGGGCAATCGCGGCGAGGATGTGAAGGAGTACTACTTCTATCTGGACGCCACGCCCAGCCACAGCTTCCTGCGCTACCTCTATAAGTACCCGCAGCGCCGCTTCCCTTATGAGCGCCTGATCGAAGAGAACGCGCGCCGATCCCGGCACGAACCGCCCTTCAATTTGAGCGAGGCCGGCCTGTTCGACGACGGCCGCTACTTCGACGTCGAGGTGTGCTGCGCCAAGGCCGGCGCGGACGAGATTCACATCCGCATCACCGCGGCCAATCGCGGGCCGGAGCCGGCCACCTTGCATCTCCTGCCGACCTTGTGGTTCCGCAACACCTGGTCATGGGGCGATGGAACGGCCAAGCCGGTCATCCGCGTCGTCGTGCCGCCTAAGGGTGCCGCTTGGGCCATCGAGGCAGCGCACGAAGAGCTGGGCCAGGTGTTTCTCTATGGTGCGCAGGAGGGAACACCGCTTTTCACCGAGAACGAGACCAATGGCCGCCGGCTCTGGGGCGACGCGCACGCCAGCCCGTACGCCAAGGACTCCTTCCATCGCCGCATCATCAACGGCGAGACGGGTGCGGTCAGAACGGACGGTACCGGCACCAAGTTCGCCTCCTGGCACGCGTTGACGGTGCCGCCGGGCGAGTCCACGCACCTCGATCTCGTGCTGTCGGAACGGCCGCTGAGCCAGCCGTTTGCCCGCAGCGAGATGGTGTTCGTGGCCAGGCGCGAGGAGGCCGATGCCTTCTATGCGGAAGTGCTGCCCGAGGCGAGCGCCGAGGACCGAAGCATCGTCCGCCAGGCGCTGGCGGGGATGATCTTCTCCAAGCAGTTCTTCCATTTCGATGTCAGCCGCTGGCTCGATGGCGATGCCTTCCCCGCTCCGGCAGAGCGCCAGTGCGGTCGTAACGCGCGCTGGAAGCACATGAAGGCGGCCGACATCCTCTCGATGCCGGATGCCTGGGAGTACCCCTGGTTTGCCGCCTGGGATCTGGCGTTTCACACCGCGGCGCTGGCCCTGGTCGATGTCGATTTCGCCAAGGACCAGATCGAGATCATGGTCAACGAGCGCTACCTGCACCCGAACGGCCAGATCCCGGCGTACGAATGGAACTTCTCTGACGTCAATCCGCCGGTGCACGCGCTGGGGGCGCTGAAAGTATTCCGGGCCGAGCGCGTGCAGCGCGGCCTGGGCGACCATGCGTTCTTGGGCCGCGTCTTCCACAAGCTGCTGCTCAATTTCGCCTGGTGGATCAACCAGAAGGACGGCGACGGCAGTAACGTTTTCGAGGGCGGGTTCCTCGGTCTCGACAACATCTCGGTGTTCGACCGCTCGCAGCCGCTGCCGGGTGGCTACCGGCTCAAACAGGCCGATGCCACCGGCTGGATGGCGATGTTCGCGCTCAACATGACGCTGATCGCGCTCGAACTCACGGCCGACGATCCGGCCTACGAGGACATCGCGATCCAGACCTACGAGCAGTTCTTGAGCATTGCCAACACGCTCGCCGGCTATGCCGACGGCGGCGTGCCGATCTGGGACGAAGGCAGCGGTTTTTTCAAGGACCTGATCGTCGGCCCGAACGGGACAAGCCGGCATATCGACGTCTACTCGATGGTCGGCCTGATCCCGCTGTATGCGACCGAGATCGTCGATCAGCGCCTGCTCGCGCACGCGCCGCGGTTCCGCGAACGCCTGCGCCGCCACGCCGGCGGCGTTTTCCGCGGCAACATCATCTGCGCCTGCCCGGAGACCGTGAACGCGCGCGGCGAGCATCTGCTCTCGGTCGTCGATCACACGATGCTTCAGCCGCTGCTCGGGCGGCTCCTTGACGAAGCGCAGTTCCTCTCGCCGTTCGGCGTCCGCAGCGTCAGCAAGATCCACGAACAGCATCGGGAACTGGGCGAGCTGCCTGGCGTCGGCCGGGCGATGATCGAGTACGTTCCCGGCGAGTCGAACTCGCCGCTGTTCGGCGGCAACTCGAACTGGCGCGGGCCGATCTGGATGCCGGTGAACTTCCTGCTCGTCCAGTCGCTGGAGAAGTTCTACCGCTACCTGGGCGACAACTTCACGGTAGCGGTGCCAAGCTTGGGCGGTGCCGCGCTCAACCTCCAGGAGATTGCGCACCTCATTGCCGAGCGGCTCGTCAACATCTACCGCCGCGACCCGAACGGCGCCGTGGCGGCGATGCAGGGCCAGCCGCAGTTCACGAACGACGCGCACTGGCGCGACCTGCTGCTGTTCTACGAGTATTTCCATGCCGAGACCGGCCAGGGCCTCGGCGCCGCGCATCAGACCGGCTGGACCGGCCTGATCGCGAACCTGGTGATGCGCCGCTACCGTCGCGGCATCCCCCGCTACTGGCGGGAGCAGCAGGCGCATGCAGCGGCGGCGGCCGAGTAACGGGAGGACATCGTCATGCAGCCTACGCGCTCGCTGCCGGTCGCAGCACCTGCCACGTGGCCCGCGATTGCGCTTGTCTACACGGCGGCGCTCGTGCAGGGGATGACGCTGGTGAGCTTCCCGGCCTTGAGTGGCGTGCTCAAGGAAACGCTCGCGCTATCGGACGCCGCCTACGGTGCCATCTTCCTGCCGCAGGTCGCCTGTGCCGTTGCCGGTGCGGTGGCGGGCGGCAGTCTGGCGCGAAAGCTTGGGTTACGGGCGTTGCTCGCACTCGCCCTTGCCTGCAACGGCCTGAGCCAGGCGCTCCTGGCGGCGACGGCGATGCTCCCTCAATCCGTGGGCGTCGCCATGCTGTTCGCCGGCACCGCCTGCCTTGGCCTCGGCTTCGGGCTGATTGGCGCGCCGATCAACAGCTATCCGCGGCTGCTCTTCCCCGCCAAGGGCGAACCGGCGCTGGTTGCCGCCCACACCCTGATCGGCTTGGGCCTGGCGACCGCACCGTTGGCGGCGGCACCGCTGATCGAGGCCGGCATGTGGGCCAGCCTGCCGCTGATCCTGGCTCTTGTCTGTGCCGCCTTGGCGGCCGCGACGTTGATTACGGCGTTACCACAGCCAGCGGACGTCGCGTCCGAGACCCGTCATCCCCGCCCGCCGGTTGCCGCACCGCTGTTCTGGCTGTTCGCCGCCATCACCGTCATCTACGCCTTCGCCGAAGGGACCTTTTCCAACTGGGCGGTGATCTATTTGCGTGACAGCCGCGGCCTGCCGGAGATGACCGCGGGCCTGGCACTCTCGGCGTTCTGGGGGGCGATCGTCGTCGGCCGGCTGGTGATCACGCTCCTTGTCGTGCGCGTGCCGGCACGGCTGATCTGGCTCACCCTGCCGTGCCTGATGATCGCAGCCTTCTGGCTGCTGCCGTATGCGGACAGCGCGCTCACCGGCATCGGCTTCTTCGCGCTTGCAGGCCTCGCCTGCTCGGCGTTCCTGCCGCTGACCATCAGCCTTGCGGTGGAGCGCTTTCCGGAAGCCGTCGCCTGGGTGTCATCGATGCTGATCGCAGCCCTGATGGTGGGCGTCGGCCTGGGCTCATATCTCGTCGGTGCCCTGCAGGCGGTGCTGCCGCTGGATGCGCTCTACCGCCTGTCGTCGGTGTACCCGGCGGCCGTGCTGCTGCTCGCCGGCCTCGTGCTGCGCGCACGCATACGCCGCCCGGAGCCCGCCCCGGCGGCGTGAGTACGTGGGGGTGGCAACTGCTTGTCGGCGGTGTGATGACTGGCTTGTGCTTGTGATCATTCAACCAGATCGCCGGACCGGCTCTGAGCGAAGCGGCCAGTGGCGGCGCCAGTCGAAGGATACAAACAAAAGGCCGCGCCCGTCTTCCGCGATGGACGTGAACGGGCGCGGCGGAGTGGACGATCACAATGCTGGACAGACCCGAGGTCGAAATCGCGGCAACTCGAGCCAATGGCGATTTGGACCCGGGTCGTCGAGCATTGATGTGCTACCACCAGCGGTTCGGCAGGCCCTTGATCTGGCAGCCGCCACGCGTGGCGATGTCGTTGATTCCGCACCCTTCGTCCATCTCAACGATAATGTCGCCGCTGGCACAGGACGCCGGCTCGGCGTACATCTGGTAGCCGCTGATCGAGGTGCCGCCGCCCCGACTGGAGGTGTTCCAGGTGTCAACATCCCACTGGACGTTCTTAAGGTCGGTCCACTTGACGCCGTAATTGGACAACGCATCCGCTACGGCTTTCTGGCACTTGTTGTCTTGCGCCTGCGCGGACAGAGCAAAACCGGATACCGCCAAGACGGCGGCAAACAACATCGTTGTCTTCATTGCTCACTTTCTCCCTCTCTCAGTTATCGCAGCAGGCCCTGTCCTGCTGCGGCCTCAACCCTGTGAAACTTGTTGTCGAAAGTGGGTCGCGCCCGTCGCATAAGATCGGTACGCGCTCGCAGTGCTCGCCGAAATCCAACCTTGCTTCTCTGCGGCTTCCTTCAGTTGCACCGCGATTTCGTCCGCCGTCCGCTTGGCTGAACCTTCGATGGTGGCGGAACCATCGATCTCTCCGGCGGCCTTGACCGCGCCTCCGACGATCAAGCCGATCGGGTTCGCGGTTACCGCCAGCACCGCCAGCGGAACGACGACCCCCGGCATCTTTCCGCCGCCGGACTTGACTTCGGCGCTACCCAGAAGACGCAAACCCTGAGCGGTCATCTGGTAGCCTTCGACCGCTGTCATCAGCTTGGCATCACCGGCACCGAACCCGACAAGCACTCGCTCGGCTGCGCTACCTTTGTCAACCGAGACGAAATAACCTCTGATGACAATGTCGTTGATCGCGGGTGCCGGTTGCCCGGCAGCGCGCACCGCGGGCAGCCCTGCATCGCTCAGATTCGCGACGAGTTCCTTCGCGACTTCAGCCCCCAGTTTGCGGGTGACCGCGAGCTGATCGGCGGTCGGCGCGACCGCGCCAGCGGTATGATCGGCAAAAGCCGATCCGGAAGAGACCTCGGCGGGGTTCGCCGTAAAGTCATGGATGATGATCCGCTCGGGCCGCGGGAGGTTTTCGCCGTCGTAACGCTGGCGCTCGGTCACCTCGGTGGACGCGCACCCCGTTATCACGACAACGGCTAAAAACAACGTTATGGCACTACGAATGGACACCGGATTGCTTCTCCAAGAACGATTGCCCGAACTCCGCGTCTCGGCAGGGCAAGCGCGCCCGTTACCGCGCTTGCGGGGAACTTGCTTGTCTCACTCGCTTGTCTTGTTGTTACGCTGTGCTGCCTTCAACTTTTCTGTGTCTTCGGCCGACAGCTGCGGCCGGTCGATCGTCAGCGTGATCTTGTCGATCTTGCCCGTGAAGGCGAACGGCACCTGATAGTCGGCGTCATCCACCGGCGTTCCGGTGTCTGAGCCGACGTCGAGGTTCTCGTCCCACTGCATGATCAACGGCAGCGTCCGTTCCATCGTCTTGGTCACGACCTCGTTGCCGTCGACCTTGAGAACGCCTGTACCGCTGCGGCCGATGCCGCTCATGCTTGCGTAGGCGAGGGTGCCCATGCCCAGTCCGTCGTACTTGAAATCGAACTCGAGCGTGTGCTTGCCGGGCGTTAGCTCGGGTCCCTCCCAGCGGATCCGCTTTAGGTCCACTAAGTTCCACAGAAATACAGGCCTGTTTTTCAGCACGTAAAACCCATAGCCCGCGAACCGCCCGCCTTGGGTGATCAACATTCCCTCGGCACCGCCCGCCGGGATCTCGACCTCTGCCGTGAGCGTGTACGATGCGTTGAGAACGCTCGGTGCATCGCCGTTCGGCGTACCCGTTAGCGGCGCTGTCCACGTGAACACGTTGCGGCCGGCGGTGATGCTCGGGCGCGGGGTGATGAGCCGGGTCGCCACAGTGGCATCCAGCGGCAACACCTGGTATTTCTTGGCTTCCTTCCAGAAGATGTCCTGCAGTTCCTTCAGCTTCTCGGGGTACTTCGCTGCGACGTCTTCCGACTGGGTCCAGTCCTTGTTCAGGTCATAGAGTTCCCAAGGGAAAGTGGCCGGGTCTGCGCCCAGCCCGCCAGCGATGACCCAGGGCGGCCGCATCACCTTGGTGCTGGCGATCCAGCCGTCGTGGTAGATGGCGTGGTCGCCAAACATCTCGAAGTACTGGGTCTTGTGGGTCGAGGGTGCATCCGCCTTCTTTTCGTCGAAGGTGTACAGCATGCTGACGCCCTCGATGGGGCTCTGCCGTATGCCGTCGACGACCTCGGGCTGGCGGATTCCAGCAGCCTCCAGAATCGTCGGAACAATGTCGATAACGTGGTGGAATTGGTGGCGGATGCCGCCCTTATCCTTGATCACCTTGGGCCATGAAATCGCCATGCCCTGGCGCACGCCGCCGAAGTGCGAAGCGATCTGCTTCGTCCAGGAGAAGGGGGTGTCGAAGGCCCAGGCCCACGGTACCGCCATGTGATTGTAGGTCTGCTCGGAGCCCCAAACATCATAGAACTCCTTGAGCTGGACCTCCACCGGCACCTCGACACCATTGAACATGGCCACCTCATTGGGGGTGCCAAGCAGGGTGCCCTCGGCGCTGGTGCCGTTGTCGCCGTTAATATAGATGATCAGGGTGTTGTCGAGCTTGCCGATGTCTTCGACCGCTTGGATGACCCGGCCGATTTCGTGATCGGTGTAGGCAACGTAAGCCGCAAAGACGTCGACCTGACGCAGGAACAGCTTCTTTTCATCGTCGCTGAGCTGATCCCAGCGCTTCAACAGGTCGTCCGGCCAGGGCGTGAGCTTGGCGTCCTTGGGGATCACGCCGAGCTTCTTTTGGTTCTCGAAGATGGTGTCGCGCAGCTTGTTCCAACCGGCGTCGAACAAGTGCATGTCGCTGATTTTCTTGATCCACTCCGGGGTCGGGTGGTGCGGCGCATGGGTGCCGCCGGGCACGTAGTAGACAAAGAACGGCTGATCCGGCGTGAGGGTATTGACCTGGTTGATGTAGGCAATGGCGTCGTCGGCCATTGCGGTGATGAGATTGAACTTCGGGTTGCCGACGAACGGATAGATGTAGGTGGTGTTGCGAGCCAGATTCGCCGGCTGCCACTGATTGGTATCGCCGCCCATGAAGCCGTAGAAGTACTCGAAGCCCATGCCGACCGGCCACTGGTCGAAGGGGCCGATCGCGGTCGCCTGGAATGCCGGCGTGTTATGGTTCTTGCCGAACCACGAGGTGCGGTAGCCGTGGTCCTTGAGGATCCTGCCGATCGTTGCCTTGTCCCTGGTGATGACGGAGTCGTAGCCGGGAAAGCCGGTGGCCTGTTCGGCAATGACGCCGTAACCAACCGAGTGGTGGTTGCGCCCGGTGATCAGGGCGGCCCGGGTCGGGGAGCAGAGCGCGGTCGAGTTGAAGTTGGTGTAGCGCAGGCCGCTGTTGGCGATCCGGTCTAAGGATGGTGTCGGGATCACGCCACCGAAGGTGCTCGTTACCCCAAAACCGGAGTCATCGGTCATGATCAGCAGCACGTTGGGCGCACCCGCGGGCGGCTCGATGCGGGCCGGCCAGTAGGGTTTGGAGCCCTCGGTTGTGCGTTCGATCGTGCCCTTGAACTCTTGCGGCGGTGGTGGAAGCTGTACACCGTCAATAGCGATTGTGGCACTCGGCGAGCCCGGCACGCCAGCGACCTTGCCGTGGCCATGCGAGCTGATCCAGCGGTCGCTCTGCGGCACGCCTGCAGGCTCGAGGATCGGCACGCCTGCGCGTTGACGGGCTTCTTCAGCACCTGCAGCCGAGGCATGGCCCAGGGCAAGCGCGGTTGCCACGAGCATGGCGATAACAGCCGATAGGAGGCCCCCTCGGCCTGCGCTAACGGCCGCTGCGCTTGATGCGAGCACGCTCTTCATGAGAGACCCGCTCATAACGCCCTCCCCTACGGACCATTTTTCCGACAATAAGCGAAGGGTGATCCCACTGACAATAGGTGAATAGTGGGCAGCCTTCTTGCCGTACTGCCCCATCCGGTGGCGCTATCGCCGCTACCCAGGCAGCCGGTGCGCCGCCTTGGGTCAAGCAGCCTCCGGGCGGAAGGCGGCGTGGCCCTGTTTCTCAACACGGTGACGCGTTTGGCGCACGATGATGAGAAGCGGCTGCGGCATACGCGCAAGACCCGCTTTACGAGGAAATGCTGTACGGCATGCCTGTTGACCGCTAAGTCGGAGCCTTGTTGCGCCGGTGAAGGTGCGCGGCGGCAGAGGGAGCGGGCAATGATAGAATGGCAGACAATTCTTGGGCATTTCGCGGTTCAACTGGTGCTGGTGGCTCTTACTGTCTTGATCCACGCAGCCGCGATGATCCTCGTGCTTCGTCACTTCGTGCGGAGCGTTCCGCCCGAAGGAGTGCATGTCCCTTTCCTCCGCTCAGTCGCTTTCCTATTTTATATCGTTTGCTTGATCCTGGCGGCGCATCTTGTCGAGATGGTGGTTTGGGGGCTGGCATTTCACCTGATCGGCATATTTCCCAACTCGTTCACGGCATATTACTTCGCGATCGAGACCTATACGACGCTCGGCTATGGTGACGTGCTGCTTCCTCATGATTGGCGCCTGACTTCCGGCTGGCTGGCCACCACCGGACTGTTGATGTTCGGCTGGTCAACGGCTGTTTTCGCGACCATCATCGACCGTCTGAACGAAAGCCGCATACAACGCGTGGTGGAGCGCCGGAAGGCGTGACCGCGCTTGGGAGACGGCCCGCGCGGGATGTGGCGGCAGAGCTCACCGATCCCTGTTTCGCGCGAGGATGGCATCGCTGCAATCCGCGTTGGCATGGGTGACTTCGACAACCGAGGGATCGGGTTCGCGCAGCCAAAACGCCACTCGGGTCGCAGCCTCAGGCTTCAGGTGCAGCGGGTCGAGGTAGATGGCGCGCTCTGCCGTCAGGCGGCTCTCGATGTCAAAGTCGTAGACGGTGGCGATGCCCTTCAGCCATGCCTTGAACGCGTGATACTCCTCGCCCGCCTGGGCCAACAAGATGTGACGCAACTCCTGATTGACGGGCGGAATGACGAGGATGACGTTGGCGCCGCGGCTTCTGAGGCGGCACACGGTCTGGTGCAGCGCGGCCTTGAGCTGCGCCGCCCCGATGCGGGACCCGATTGCCGCCGTCTCTCGGCGCATGAGGTACTGCCAATGCGCCTTCTCCTCCAGAGCGGGCGCATCGGACACGAGGATTTGACCCGACGCTGCGTAAAGGAGGTTGGCAAACGAAGCGCGTAGCGCGGTCAGGCTGGTGTTTAGGGTGAATCCGTTTTCAATCACGCCGAGGTTTTGGCGGAAGTTGGTGCCGGTCTTGCTGTCGTCGAGCGCGCGGAACGAAACGCCGATGATAAAGGTGTGCACGGACGGGCGTTCTTCGACAACGTAGTTGATCACATCCAGCACATCGCGCAGCGACGCGCCGCCGATCGAGAAATTGAATGCTTTTGTGTTCGTGCCCTCGGTGTAGCCAGCCACCGGCAGGGCGCGCATGACGCTGTTGCCGAAAAAGACGACGCTCGCATCCGCCGCATGAAACTGCGCAGCTGCCAGCACATTGCGCGCGATCGGTCGCGACACCAGTTCCCGATCCAGCTCAAGGACCGTCACCTTGTTATAGCCGAAGGGATCGACCGTGTAGTTGATTGCGTAGACAAATCCCAGAATCACTGCTGCAACAACCGCAATGCGCAGCATGTAGGTCTGGTAAGTCTTGCACGTTTTGCGCATTCTCAGAACTGAAAGTAGATGAACTCAGACGTTCGATTAAGGCACAACACGGAAATGCCGAGTGCCACCGCCGTCACGGTGGCGCCCAGGGTGTTGACGCGCCAACGCAGCCAGGTCCGCCAATGATGCTGCTCGTTCCAGTACATGTTGGAGCAGGTTGGCCGGTAGCGGCCGACGATCTGCTCGACATTCGGAACGAACCAGACCAGGAGCAAGGACGCAGCGATGGTTGCCACCATCATCCCCCAGTCGCGCAGCGGCACGAACTGGCTGGCGCCGAAGGTGATGCCAAGGTCCTTCATCAATGCTGCGGCCCCTCCGATGTAAGCCTCGACGTCGCCCGGGAAGGTCGGCCCCTGAAACAGCATCGCTTGGACCATGATCATGGCGCCGTCCACGGTGCCTGCGCGGAAGACCACACGGCTGAAGACGACGCAGATGAAGGTGATGAGGACGGCGATCGGCAGCGGAATCTGCGGCAGCGGCCGGCCGCGGCGGGCAGCAACCGCCTGACGGAAGCCCAGCCAGCTTCGGTTGACGATAAGATACACCCCATGCATGGCCCCCCAGATGACGTAGGTCCAGCCGGCGCCGTGCCAAATGCCGGCGATCAGCATGGTCAGAAAGAGGTTAATGGCGCCGCGCGTCTTGCCGCGCCGGTTGCCGCCCAACGGAATGTAAACGTAGTGAAGCAAGAACCGGGACAGCGTCATATGCCAGCGGCGCCAGAAATCGATGATATTGGCCGCCTTGTGTGGGGAGAAGAAGTTCAACGGAAAGCGAATACCGAACAGGCGTGCCAGTCCGATCGCCATGTCGGAGTAGCCCGAGAAATCGAAGTAGATCTGCTGCGTATAGGCGACGGCGGCTGTCCAGGCCTCAACGGTCGTCACGGGCAGGCCGGCATCAGCGCCAGCGAATACCGGCGTTGCGAAAACAGCAAGCGAATCCGCGATGACGACCTTTTTGAACAGGCCAGCAACAAAAATAGTCGTGCCGACAGCGATGTTCGAGTAGCGAAAGTTCTGACGGCGACGGGTAAACTGCGGCATCATCTCCGAATGATGCAGAATAGGTCCAGCGATCAGATGCGGGAAGAACGTGACAAAGAGAACATAATCCACAAGGCCGTGCTCTGAGACCTTGTCCTGCTGAGCGTCAACAAGATACGCTATCTGCGTGAACGTGAAGAACGATATGCCGATTGGTAGAATTATGGCCGGCCACGTTACGTCGATTCCCACAAGTGCCAGATTATCGAGGAAAAAGTTCCAATACTTGTAGTATCCAAGCAACAAGAGGTTACAACAGATCCCGAAAATCATTATCAAGCGCTTGCGATGAGAATGTTTGCTGCCGATTATCACGTGACCAACGGTAAAGTTGAACGCGATAGACAGCGTCAATAGGATTACATAGCTTGCATTAAAGAAGCCGTAGAAATAGATAGACGCCATTGCCAGAAAAACCTTGGCGCAAACCAGGCGGCTATTTAGGACAAAAAAATAGTATACGGTAAAAACAACCGGCAGATAGCAGAATATGAAAAAGTATGAGTTGAATAACATTGCCTACTCCCCCATCGACGGCCTCTGGCCGCGATGCCCCTCTCAAGGATATGCAAATGCTGCGGTCGCTGTGCGTGATTTACGAGTGCACGAGCAGCCCGTAAGCGCACGCGCGACTACTAGAATGGTAACAGAGGTTCTTCGACGTTTCAAGTGGATTGGAAGAGGTCCCCCAAGGGCGCGGCGATCA
>JADHED010001521.1_pt1 | contig 19224 bp, 11 predicted proteins | sample 8952041 | NCBI WGS metagenome assembly JADHED01 (sample SAMN16124423, study PRJNA663239) | bioreactor sludge metagenome | isolation source: sludge (control) | place: India:Bengaluru | collected 2018-09-08
GGGCCAGGGCGTTTCTGGGATCCGCGTGGTAATTGGGAAAATAGTAGGCGGCGACAAGCGGACGTTTTGAGGAAAGAAAGGAGTTCATAGAACAGGCCATAAACTAGCACGGCAACGGAGTATATTACCTTCATGGGAGTGACTGTAATATGGATCCCAGTGCCATTTTTCGCGCCTTCGGCGCGAATGCGAAATTGGAACCGGGCAGAACATCCGAGGAATTACCCGGGAAGCGTGGCACGCTCGGGATGGAATCCGCATGAAAGCGATCGGACATTTTTCACTGCAAACCAAATGCGTTCCAAAACCAAATGACCATGCCGGATCGAACATCCGGGCAACGGAAGCTTCGCATCCTTGTGATACGATTGTACGATCCAGACGATCTCATTGTAGGCATCGCGCCCGCGGGAAATGTGATGCTCCTTCGACTTGGAAGACGAGTTCACTCATCCTGAGCTGAGCCTCAAAAATCGTCCAATTTCTCTGACGTGTCACTTCTCCTTTTGAGATGCGCCAAAAACATCGCGGACGGCGTCCAGATATTTTGTTCCGTTCACGGTATCGGGTTCGATGTAGCTGCCCTCGACCCACTCGTTCCAAGAATTCAGTGTGACAATGCCCCGGCATTCCGGGTGGAGGTCCATCCATGCTTTGGTTTGACTCAGGAATCCTGCCCACTTCTCTGGTGTGGTGTTCAGCACTATTCCGGACGGATAGTTGCGCGGCGAACCGTCCCAACCAACCGACACATGCGGAAAATAGGGCACCCCCAGCGCGGCCGGACGTTCGTCCATGAGTTGCATCGCTCGTTGGCCATACTGGGCGTAGTCCACCGCTACCAAACCGGCCCTGGCGGCATTTTCCAAGATGGTCGTCTCGGTCAATGGGCCGTCGTTTCCAACTGATTTCGGAACGGCAGACTGTTGAGCCGAGAGCGGCTTTCGTTCATGACTTTCAGATGCGGTCTCCATCAGCGGGCCGAAGATTTTTGGTGGCGTTTGGGCTGCGGGTTGCCCGGATGGTCTTTGCAAAAACTCCTCCCAGAGGTGATGCACCCAAGTATACATGGTCGAACTGTCCGCGTGCAGCGCCGCTGTCAAATCGGAAAGCGTTTCGATTTTACGGGACGGCTCTCCAGGGAAAGGCTGTCCCTTAACCTCGGTTAAAAGTTGTGAAAATCCCCAGTCCACGAGATTCAAGTGCAGATCGGGAAACCCTGCGGCTTTCACGCGTGTACGAAAGTCGTCCAAGGCCGCCTGCGTTGCCGCCAGACCGCCCAGTCCGTTGACCAATTTGTCCAGCTCGTAAATCGAGAAGTATGGACAGCCATCAATTTTCCAATAATTCGGCTGCTTGAAGTAGGTCTGAATCGCATCCTGTGTGATGCGCTCAAACGCGGAGCGACTCACCTCGCCTTTGCGCCATACCTCCGCGTTTTGAAAGCTTTTACCCGGCGCAAACGGGTGACAGTCAATGTAGGTGTGGTTGGCCCACATCAGCGCGAATTTGACGCGATTGCGATTGGTTGCTTGCAAGAAACCCTTCTTCAACGCGTCCTCGATCATCATGCCGCCATTGATATCGTCATCGTAGCGATACCAGTCGAAGATAATCGCCCCGATGCCTGCGTCAGCCATGGCGTCAACGGAGCGGGCCATTTCCTTCGGATCGGACTCATCGCGGTAACCCCAGAGCGGAACCAACGGTTGACGGTGGCCTTCAAATTCGGGCTTGGCGTTTTGGACGATCTCCCACTCGGTCCAGCCCTGCCATTTTTTCGATTGGTGAAAGAGGTCGCGGTGAAAATTCGGCCAGTAGTAAATTGCCACTGTGTAATCCCGGGTGGAGACTTCAGTGGAGACCTCGCTCGCACAATGCGTTGTTTTTTTCGGTGTTGTCATGGTGATCAAAATATCAGGGCAGGTATTTTCTCGAAAATCTTCCTGCAAAGTGGGGAAGCCTACCTGTTTGTGAACCATCCAAACCTTCATCGGAACGACAAAAATTCGTCTCACAGTGCCATTTGCACCCCTGCGGCGCGAATGCGAAATGGGGAAGGCGTTGGGCTTGTGGAGAGGTTCTGGTGCGTGCCTTTGAAGTTTTGCAGCTGGAGCAGTTTTTTCGTCTCAATGTGGAGATCGGTTCAGTGGCCAGCACCCCGGTCAAGGTGCAACCCGACGGGACAGGAGAATAAAAAAACGGCCCGCAAGCCATTGGGCGCTCGCGCGGAGGACTCACAACCAAGATTCACCTGGTGGCTGCGGATGAGCGAACGGCCATCTGCTTCTCACTCTCGGCCGGAGAGGCGGGCGACACTCCTCAGGGGGCGCAAGCTCCTGAACAAGCTGGCCGATGCCAAGCCTGCAAACTTGCGTTGCGCGGTCATGGATCGCGCCTACGAAGGCGACGAAACCCGCCGGCCTTTGATCTCCAACTTCAACCCGTGGTGCCGCCCAAAATCAACCGCCTCAATCCTTGGCAATATGATGAGAACTCTACAACAAGCGCAACGAGGTCGAAAGGCTCTTCCGGCGCATCTTCTCACGCTTCGAAAAGCTCGACGCCATGTTTTCCTCTTTCATCCTTATCGCCCTCATCTTTGACGCTCTTTTACGTTAACACGCCCTAATATGAAATGCCTCTCGAGGGCTGGTATCCCCCGGAGACTTCCCGGGGCTTTTTGTATTCCCGGGGGGACATGCCCGCAAATGCCTTGAACGAGCGGGAGAAGTGGTTGCTGTCATTGAAGCCGCAGGCGAAGGCGACCTCGGTAATATTCATGGTGGGGTCGCGCAGAAGCTCTTCCGCCTTCCGCAGCCGGAGGTTCAGGAGATACTCTGCCGGTGTTTGATCCGTGCAGGCTTTGAAGATACGGAAAAACTGACGCCGCGACAGACCGCACATGTGGCAGAGATCGGGAATGCTCAGATTTTCCTCGATGTTTTGCTCAATCCAAAGCAGTGCCTTTGCAACCCGACGGGTGTCGTTCAAATCCTTCCGGTTGACGCTGCTATACCAGCGGGAGAGGAACGCGATAATTTCCAGCAACTGCGATCTGGCAACAGCAACGTAGCCCGGTTGGGCCTGCTGGATTTCCGCATCCATTTCCGTGGCCAGATCTTCGATCTTCGCCAGTTGCTTGGAATTTAATCTCAGGTGTTTGTTGAAAAATCCTTGCGACGCAATGACGGTTCGATTTCAAAAAGTGCCTGGAAGCCCGGCGAATCAGGGAATTCCCGGGCATGTATTCCCAGCAATCCCGGATCATAGCAAATATTGAGGACTTCCAGCGCCTGTGGATTTTCGATGCAATGCTCGTGGGAACCCTGGAGCACAAAGACATCCCCCGTGCCCACCTCAAAAGGTTTTCCATCTACAATATTGGTGGCGACCCCGTGCAGAATTACTGTGATTTCATGAAAATCATGCCGATGGACCGGATAGGCCGGATGCTCCGGAATCCGCATGACAGCGATCGGACATTTTTCCGTGCAAACCAAATTCCGTTCCAAAACCAAATGACCATGCCGGATCGAGGTTCCTGCCAAAGGAAACTTCGCCTCCTTGTAATGCAATTGTACGAGCTTAACAAGCTCATTGTAGGCGTCTTTTCCACGGGAGAGAGAATGCTTGGGAGAAGACCGGGTTGAGGAACTCACAAGTCTTTCTCTCGCATATTATCGGGGGGATGACAAGTCCGTCTGGGAATCATGGCTCGAATTTGCAACCTCCCCGGTGGCCGCTTTTATCGACAAGCAACAAATTTCGGTCTTTCTGGTGTAGCAGGGCCGTTTCCACGCATTCCCCGTTTTGCATTCCTCATTCGCTCCGAAGGCACCAAAAGATGGCACTGGCAGACAAAAATACGGCACTGGATGTAAGGTGAAGTTTTCTGGACTGTGACAGGTTTGCGACACTGATTCAGGGATCGAATGCCCGAATCCTAAAACAAAAACCCTCAAAATATAACTATCACCATGAAAGCAAAACTCTTCTCGGCCTGCCTTGCAGGCATCTTGCTGGGACTGACCGGAGTCGGCCACGCTCAGACACTGTTCAATGATACCTTTGACACGGCGGGGGATGCCAATACCTACGGCTGGTATTATCATGCCACCAACATGAACACTGCCAATACAGTGAGTGGTGGCAACTTGGTTCTTTCCAACACGGGAACAGACCCCGCAAACAACAGCGGCATCTGGAAAAGTTTCGGCTCCACGAGCTTGGCGGATGGGGAGACGCTTCGGTTGACGGTTCATGTCTCGGGGGGAACATTTGGAAACAATGCTTTGGGCCTGAACTTTACTCTGGTGGATTCAGCCACTTCGATCAATTCCAATGGTGGCGTGTTATCCAGCACCACCACTCCCCGCTACGCCTACCAGTTGACTGCTCCGAGGGGAACGTCAGTCGGAGGGACCGGTGGATTGTCTTATAATGGAGTGAAACAACTTTACAAGACATCGGGAACTACTCCCAGTTTCAACTCACAGGTGCTCGGTGGGCCTGAAAATGCCGCGAATGCGGCTCCGGATGCGAACAACCCGACGTTGGCCGTCACCGGGACAGACCAAACCTTTTTCACCAATGGAACCTATACCAGTGATGCGGTTTTGGTATGGGAGCTTTCGAATGTGAGCGGTCAAATGAAGTTTGGCGGTTCCTTTACAGCGCCAAACGGGGGCGCAACAACGACTTTTGTCACTTCGGATGCGAGTCTGTTCGATCACTTTACATTCGACAAAATTTCAATTTCCTCCACTTACTGGGGTGGTATGAACAATGTCGCAATCAACAGCGTGAGCATGGAGATTGTTCCCGAGCCTGCGACTTGGGCGCTTCTCGGAATGGGCCTGATGACAGTTGTTTTCCTGCGTCGCCGCCGGATTGCCTGATTTAGGTGTATATAAGGAGGGGGCATCACGTGAGGACGCGGATCCCCTCCTTCATTGCTTGAGGTAGCAAATGACAAAAAAATCAATGACCCGCCTGACGCTCTTGTGCTGAATTTTTGTCTCGCTGATGCTGGAAGTCAAATCTTAGTATAGTAAGATCATTTTATGAAATTAGTTGCAGGTGTCCGGCTCTAAGTTGCACAACATCAATTTGTTGTAATTCAAGTGTTCCGAATGTCTGGAGTCGGTTTCTTTAAGTAGATCTCATGCATAGGCACTTTCTCAAACGGGTGGAGCTCAAGAGCTGCAAAGTTCTGTGCAGGGTTCCCGGCAGATCCAACTGCTTGTGAACAATGGCCGCCATCAGGTAAACGCATACCGCGATCCAGAGCCGGATGGAAACACGACGAACATGTTGGAGGTGCATGCGGAAGTCATCCAGCATTTCGATTTCAACAAAATCAGCATCGGTTTCACCGTATGGGACGTCGATTTTGTGGATGGCCGACATTTGGCGGAAAAGCTATTTGGAGAGAGTGCCTTTCAGGTATGAAATCGATTTTCCTAAGTAGACGGATTTTCAGCGCTTTGGTTCTCTTCTCGTCGGTAATGCCCGTTTTCTCCGCGAGCGACGCTTTGGTGAAAGGTTTCCAATCCCCGCCGGATTCCGCCAAGCCCCATGTATGGTGGCACTGGATGAATGGAAACATTTCCAGGGACGGCATTGCGGCGGATTTGGAGGCAATGGCCCGTGTCGGCATAGGAGGAGCAACCATTTTCAATGTTGACCAGACCGGCTTGCACAATCGTGGTATTCCGCCCGGAGAGGTTGCATTCAACAGTTCACAATGGCGTGAAATGGTGAAATATGCCGCGCAAGAAGCCAGTCGTCTGGGACTCGAACTCGGCATACACAATTGTGGAGGCTGGTCTTCGAGTGGGGGCCCGTGGAACAAACCCGAAAATGGGATGCAAACCGTTGTTACAAAGGAGCATCGAGTGCACGGCCCATACATTTACGATGAACTATTGGAACAACCATTCACAAAGACTGGGCCGTATCGGGACATTGCCGTTATTGCCTACCGTACGCCACAATGTGCAGGTATGGGGATGAAGGAAGCAGCTCCGGAAGTGACAACAAGCGTGACGGGAGCCGATGGGAGAAAACTTACCGATGGAAATGATGGCACATCCATTATTTTTCCCGAACCGAAGCCATCTGCGACGGCGTTCATTCAATTTCGATTCAACCGTCCATATACCGCTCGCCAGCTTGTGTTGAGAACGGGTAAGGAGTTGAAAATATGGAGCGCCAGGGGGAGAATAGAAGTTTCGGATGATGGTGTATCTTTTAGGAATATTGCGACGGTTTCATTGGCCCGGACGACAGACAGCCAGACATACATTTTTCCGGAAACATCCGCCCTTTACTATCGTGTGGTCTTTACCGGACTGGATATCTGGTCGAGACAACTGGAAATCGCCGAGGTTGGATTGTCACCTGAATTGGCCATTGGAAATTTGACGGGCAAGGCATTTTTTAATTTTGGAGGAGATTATCAACCGGGAAACAATCCGATATTCCGCACCGGGGAAGTGATCTCCCAGGAGCAGATCGTCGATCTGACATCGCATTTGAAGACGGATGGCAGGTTGCACTGGGAGGTTCCCGATGGCGACTGGACTATTTTGCGGGTGGGCTACGCTCCAAATGGTCAAACCAATCGAAATGCACCGAAAGAGGGAACAGGCCTGGAGTGTGACAAGCTGAGCGCGGAAGCTGTGGATGCCCATTGGGAGGGTTTGATGCAGGGGCTAATCCGGGATCTCGGACCTCTTGTTGGGAAAACCCTCAAAAATGTTCTTATCGACAGTTACGAAATCGGATCACAGAATTGGACGCCGAAATTTCCCGAGGAGTTTCAAAAACGTCGGGGTTATGATTTGCTGCCCTTTTTGCCGACACTCCACGGCATGGTTGTTGGCAGTCCCGAAATGACCGAGCGTTTTTTATGGGACTTCCGGCGCACTATTGCGGATTTGTTTGCGGAAAATTATTCCGGTCGGTTTGCATTGCTTGCCCATTGCAATGGTCTGCAATTTTCATTGGAACCGTATGGTCTTTGCCCGACGGATAACCTGCAATATGGAAGCCATGCCGATATCCCGATGACGGAATTTTGGATCGGACGCGCAGACAGCCCTCTTCCGGGGAAAAACGCAGCGTCGATTGCCCATGTATATGGGCGGAAATTTGTGGGTGCGGAAGCCTTTACAACACTGCCAGAGGACGGTCGGTGGCAACAGGACCCATTTTCCTTCAAACGACCGGGCGACTTTGCGTGGTGCGTCGGCGTCAATCGACTGACGCTCCATTGCTATGCTCTGCAACCGTGGACGCAACCTACGCGCTACCCTGGAATGACAATGGATTATTGGGGGTCACAGTTCGGGCGCACAACTACATGGTGGGAGCAGAGCAAGGAGTGGTTCAAATACCTTGCGCGCAGCCAATTCTTGCTGCAACAGGGCCAATTTGTGGCGGATGTATGCTCCTTCAGTGGAGATGGCGCGCCAAATGATTTGAAGGGTGTCCAGCTACCGTCCGGTTATGATTACGACGGTTGCAGTGCCGATGCCCTGATGCTCATGGAAGTCAAGGATGGATGCATTGTACTACCGGGCGGTATGAGCTATCGCCTGCTCGCCCTGCCTCCGGATGACTCCATGACGTTATCGACATTGCGAAAAATCAATGAGCTTGCCAATAAGGGCGCGGTGATTGTCGGACGGAAACCCACCCGCTCACCAGGGCTTACAGGCTACCCCCGCTGCGATGACGAAGTAAGAAAACTGGCAGCGGGAACCAGCATCATTACCGACAAATCCCCGGCGCAGGTCCTCTCGGAAATGAATATCCAGCCGGATTTCAGATATCCCGAAAATCGTGGCTCAAATCTGGCCTTTATCCATCGTCGGGAAGGTGACACGGATATTTATTTTGTTTCCAACCAGCTGGAGCAATTTGACGAGGTGGAATGCACCTTCCGGATAGATGGCAAAGTGCCGGAACTCTGGCATCCGGATACCGGAAAAATCGAACAGGCTCCCGTGTGGAAGGTAGAAAATGGACATACCACAGTGATGTTGCCCTTGGATCCAGCAGGCTCGATTTTTGTGGTTTTTCGCGGAAACAGCCCTGCCTCAGATCATTTTGTGGAAGCCAAATGCACCATGGCAAAAGAATCCGTGGAATCGTCTGCAAAACTTGTCATCCGGCATGCGGTTTATGAATCCACGGATCGCTGCAAGTCTGTGGATGTAACCTCTTTGTTGACTGAGTTGGTCCGAGATGGCTCACTGGAAATTGCGGCTGTCAGCAATGTACTTGGACAAGATCCTTCGCCAGGTATCGTCAAACAACTCCGTGTGGAATATGATCTCGCAGGGGAAGTGCACGAAATGATCGTTCCAGAGAAGGCCTTCTTGACAATCGGAAAACCAACAAGAGCAAATGGCGCGTCCATGTCCAAATTGGAGGTGGAGGGCGACAATGTCCCGGAGTTCCGCACATTTTTGACGGGATCAATTGAACTAAAAACCGCTTCCGGGAAAAAGTTCAAAGCCGAGGTTTGTACTGTGGCATCCCCCCTCGATATCTCAGAATCGTGGGAGTTGAATTTCCCTCCGAATTGGGGGGCTCCCGCACAAGTTGAATTATCTCAATTGATCCCGTGGACAGAGTGTGCAGAGAACGGGGTGAAGTATTTTTCCGGCACAGCCACCTATGTCAAAGATGTGGATATTCCGGATGAAATGTTCGGCTCTGGAAATGCCATCTGGCTGGATTTGGGGCTGGTGAAGAATTTGGCAGAAGTATCGGTGAACGGAAAATCTCTGGGAATCTTATGGAAACCACCGTTCCGGATGGAAATCACCGCAGCCTCCAAGCCGGGTAACAACAGGATTGAAATCAAAGTAACCAACCTCTGGCCCAATCGGATGATCGGGGATGAGCAGTTGCCACCGGATTGCGAATGGAAGGCGAATAATGTTCTTAAAGAATGGCCTCAGTGGCTTTTGGAGGGCAAACCCAGTCCAACGGGACGCCTGACTTTTGCAACCTACCATCACTGGAAAAAGAACGACAAGCTTCTGCCAGCAGGGCTGCTCGGTCCCGTTAAGATCCGCTCTGAAGTCAAGGTCTTGGTGAGGGGGGATATTCCATAACACACATGTGCGAGAAGTCCATCATAGCCGCCCCTCCAACAACCATGGAACATCATGCAGACGGAAAAATGCTTGGCCTGTTTGAATGCAGAAGCATTGTCTTCTCAGCTCTTACATTTCTGCTTCTCACAACAGGTTTTCTTTCCGCGAATGAAGCGGAGAAATCGCTGAAGGTGCGCAATATCGTGTTTATCCTGGCTGATGACTTGGGGGTTGTGGATCTGGGCTGCCAGGGGAGTGACTATTACAAAACCCCGTGCATCGATGCGTTTGCAAAAACGGCCGTCCGCTTTACCAACGCCTATGCGGCGGCTTCTGTCTGTTCCCCCACGAGGGCCGCAATCCTGACCGGGCGCTATCCCGACCGCTTGCATTTGACAGCCATTATTCCCGGCTACCGGATCGACCACGCCAAATTTCTCCCTCCGGATTGGACTCCCTATATCCAAAACGGGGAAACGACCTACGCCGAAGCCCTGCGGGATGCGGGATTCCGGACCTTTCATGCCGGCAAATGGCACGCTTCTTCCAAAACGGGGCCTGCGGCACATGGATTTCAAGAGGTTGCTTCGGACCTCTCGTTCAAAGGCAGGGACCTTGAGGATCCGTGGTATGTGGATTCGTATACCAAGGCTGTTGAGGATTTTATGGAGCGCAACAAGGACCGCCCGTTCCTGGCTGTGCTGTCGCATGGGACGGTGCATGTTCCTTTGTATGAAAAAGAAGAACGCATCGCTCCCTGGCGGGAGGTTTTGCCGGGAAAAAACGGCCAAAATAATCCGATTATGGCGGCAATGATTGAGAATCTTGATACGAGTGTGGGCCGCGTGCTCGACAAAATCAAAGTGCTTGGCCTCGAAGAGGAAACCGCAGTGATTTTCTATTCCGATAATGGTGGGCTGACAAATGTGCAGGACGAAAAAACGGGAAGGACCATTGCCGCCACCAGCAATCTTCCGTGGCGTAGCGGAAAATCACAGTCTTATGAAGGCGGCATCCGCGTTCCTCTTATCATTCGCTGGCCGGGCATGACGAGACCGGACACTACGTGCGATACACCGGTTATCAGCATGGATCTCTTCCCGACCTTTCTTGACATGGCCGACCTGCCGCCCCTGCACGGGCAGCATCTGGATGGGCTAAGTCTTGCTCCGTTATTTATGGGCGGAAAGCTGGAGCGCAACAACCTGTTCTGGCATTTTCCCCACTACCATACCCTGCCTCCGCATGGAGCAGTGAGATCGGGACATTGGAAGATGGTACTGAACTATGAAAGCGATGAGGCGGAACTCTTCGATCTGGATGCTGATCCAGGTGAGGGAAATAATCTCGCCCAGCTTCGCGCCGACGTGGTGAAGAGCCTTAGGGACTATCTCGCCCGGCATCTCCAGGCGGTGGGTGGGCAGAAGCCTGTGCTGAATCCTAATTATCAACCCGGAGCCCAAGGAAAGCCGGAGCCTGCTTGCTTCGATCCTCGCGAAGGCGATCCAGCAGGAGAGAGGCGTCCCGTTTCCACCAATCCGGAAAATGGAGCATTTTGGCCGGTTCCGGATTAATGTCACAAGAATGCCTTTTCAAAAGACATGGTGTGTGGTGCTGCATTCATTGCTGTCCAAGACAAATGGGATTGGGACAAGAGGTGTTGATTTCATGCGGCTTGCAGGGCCGAAAAAAGAAATTTTGGATGAGTTGACTCTTTTCTTGTTGGAGTATCAAAGATCAAAAATTGACGGCAGTGGTAGACGAGATTATAGAAGGATGGCATACATTTAAATGGACCAATAATATTAGTATAATTATGAAACAGAAATTCTTTCCAATAATCGCTGTTCTGACTGTTGTTTTATATGCGCGGAGTCCATTGATAGCGGGAGAACAGGATGCCTTTTTTGCAAAGCAATGGACGACGATCAGGCAGGATCGTCCGGATGACTGCGGGGAGGCGAAGAATGCGCTTGATGCCAGAAATCTTACCTGGGTGGGCAATTCCAAGTTCAATCTGATTTTGAGTGTCCCGTTGATCCAGTTTGATGTTTCCGAACTTTCAAAGGGTCCGCAAATCAAGTCCGCCAAACTGCGTTTGCGGGTTTACGATCCGGAGGGACATCGGGGGGAACGTCCGTCGTTCCGGATTTTTCCGGTGACCTCCGCTTGGGAAAGCGGCAGTGTGACATGGAGCACACGTCCTCAGTGGGATGAGACATTCACCGGGTGCCTGTTCAATCCCAAGGAACAAGACGGGGAATACGAAGAGTTTGATGTGACTCCGATCGTCAACAAGTGGGTTGATGGCGCGCTCGAAAACCAGGGGATGGCGATTGTGGTCGAACCGGAGCAGAATAATTGGAGGCAAATTCTGTATTATCCCAAACCAACGCTCGAGATAGAGTACTGAGAGAATGTTGTCCGGATCGCAGAAAGCGCGAGCATTGCTGTTCCTGGTGCTTGCCTGTCTGCAACCACTGCGATGCTCGGAGCCGGCAGGTCAACGGTTGCTTGATGTAAAAAATGTGACTTCGCGTCCTAATATTCTGTTTGTTTTTTCCGATCAGCACCGGTGGTGCGATCTGGGGTGTTATGGAAATCCGGATGTGATTTCCCCCAATCTGGATCGTTTCGCTTCGGATGCGCTGCGGTTCACGCACTGTATTTCGAATTCTCCGGTCTGCGTGCCGGCGCGGGGGGCGCTGCTGACCGGGTTGTATGCGCTGCATCACGGGGCGATCACCAACGATTTGCCGGTGAAGCCGGAGGTGGACAGTGTGGCGCGTGCCTTGAAGCGTTCCGGCTATCACACCGGCTATATCGGCAAGTGGCATCTGGGGGGAACGCCCCGCGACCGTTTCATTCCCAAGGAGGAGCGGTTGGGGTTCGAGGAGTGGAAGGTCTGCAACTGCTCTCACGACTATCTGGAGTCCCATTACTTTGATGAGGACAACGTGCGGCATGAGATCGACGGCTATGACGCGACGGAATACACCTCGCTGGCGGTGGATTTCATCCGGCGCAACCAGACAAGTCCCTGGGGACTTTGGCTTTCGTGGGGGCCTCCGCACGATCCGTATTTTGCCGTGCCGAAGCACTGCCTTGATCTCTACAGGGACAAAAACCTTCCGTTGCGCGACAATGTTCCCGAGCAGATCGTTGATCGTTTGGACAAGCCCTGCTGGACGCGGGAAACGGTGCGCGAGAATCTCAAAGGCTATTATGCGCAAATCACGGCGCTGGATGAACAGTTCGGGCGGTTGCTGGCGGTATTGGAAGAGACCGGGCAGCTGGACAACACGCTCATTGTTTATACCAGCGACCATGGCGATATGCTGGGTGGCCAGGGATGGACGAACAAGCAGCTTCCTTACGAGGAATCCATCCGCGTTCCTTTGATGGCCCGCCTGCCGGGGGTGATCCCATCCGGCGTTTGCGACGGGCTGATCGGCCTGACAGACCTTCCGGTCAGTCTCATGGGCCTGCTGGGGTGTCCTCTGTCAGCTCCGGACGGCCATGATCTCCAGGGGCTCTTCCGGAACGGAAAAGGCGATGGTCAGGAGGCCTGCTATATTTATGATCTGGTGCCCTGCCATCAGTCGATGTGGCGTGGAACAGATGCCTGGCGGGGGGTGCGCACAAGCAAATTCACTTATGCCTGCCATGCGGATGGAGTGCCTTGGATTTTGTATGACAATGAAGCCGATCCGTTGCAGCGGCGCAATCTCGTCGATGTTCCTGCGTTTGAGTCCTTGCGCAAGGATCTTCATGCACGGACCGAAAGCTTTGCACGGCAGTATGACGCGTTGCGACCTTGGACGGAACTTTTGGATTGTTTTGGTCTGGTCAGGAGTTGGAATCGCAGTCAGCGGTATTTTGGGCTTCCCGAGATCAAGCCGCCATCCTCTTCTGTGGAGAGCATCGGGAGCCATGACGAGACCAAGTGATACAGGTTTTCGCAAGAAACGTTGGCGCTGTTATGCTGCTATTTGATCGAGGAAGTTGCTGAAGATCTCGGACGTTCTACCGTGGAAAATCGAAGGTCCCATGCGGTGTGACAGAAAGCTGGCATTGTGTCTGTCGTCACTCCAGCACCGAATCGGAGTCCGGACAGTCTTTCGATCAAATTGAGGGAAGAAGGCTTTGAAAAAATCAACATTCCCGAATTCGTGCTTTTCCCAAATTCGGATGGGAGTGTGGGGCGTTGTTTTCCGACGGCAGTCGTCAAAAAGATTTTCCCTTGCAAGGAGGCCTGGTCATGGGACATTTGCAACCTGATGAATAAACCCTTTGCCGAAGGCCCTTTTGTAATGTTGGAAGCGTTGGAAGACCGGATTGCTCCGGCGGGGGTGGTTCTTTCGCAGGGAGGGAACCTTTTGTCCTCCGGGCAGGAGGGCTATCTGTCTTTGGGAAATGAGGCGGATTCCTCTGCCCTGCTGGTGAAGGTGACGGGAGGAAAGGCGCTCGTGTTCTGGGACGCTCAGGACAAGGTGATCAAGGGAATCTCTGTTTCCGACGGGGCGAAGCTGGAGATCCATGGAAATGTGGCGGGAGATATTGTCACCAACCTGTTGTCTTCCGGAGATCTCACGGACAGCGACAACAATGTCAGCAATGGGTTGGACGGGGGCAAACTGCTGGCTTCCGACATTGCGGGGATCAAGGTGACTTCCTTCATTGATCAGGATGGAAACATCCAGAGCGGGAGTGTGGGGCGGATTGTGGCCGGTGGCTCGGTGTCGAATGTGGATGTCAGCGGGGCGCTTGGCGGTGTTTTTGCCGGGGACGGGATTTTCGATGCCGTGGCAACGGCGGGTTCGTCCTCATTGAACCATGGCACGGCGGCGACGACTTACACATTCAACATCGGATTCGATTTCGACAGTTCCGGGCCGCTGAACGCAACGTCCATGTCACTGACCATGGGAAACGCCACTTTTGCGGCGAATGCTTCCGTGAGCACGGTGAACTTCACATCCGGACAAAATGCACAGATTTTTGCCGGGGATGGATTCGACGGAGTGGCGGGAGCACGGGCAACCGGGGGATCTGTGACGGGGGTCCATTTTGTCGCCACGACAGTGGATGGTTCGGTGACGACGGGCTTTTTCTCCGGAAAATCCCTGACAGTCTCCGCAGGAGATGGGGGCAGTGGTGCGGCGGCAGGCGGTGCCGGAGGCGCGATCAACGATCTTTCCGACGGGGGAACTTCCGGCAATGTCGTCATTCATTCCGGGGAAGGCGGGGATGGAACATCCACCGGTGGAGCGGGAGGAAAGATCACCCTCCTGGATTTGAGGGGGACTCCGCACAATTATCTGGTGCAGGCCGGAGACGGGGGAACCGGAGGCACGACCGGTGGAGCGGGAGGAAGTCTCCTGAACAACAACATCGCCGCGATTTCTTCGTCGCAGTTCATCACGCTGGCGGGGGATTTTCACAGCGAGTTCATCGACGGGCCGAAGGATGATGCGGAGCGGGGCTTTTTTGTCATCAATCGCAGCAGCGGGGAGATGGTGCTGATTTCCGGGGACACGCTTGACGTGATTGCGCCCCTGATTCTGCCGAAGGCCGCAAATCCGGTGGATGCGATCATGACCGACGTGAACGCCGACAATTTTCTCGATGTTGTGGTGGCCTACAACGACGGGCATTTCGGGGTTCTGGTCAACGACCAGCACGACGGATTTCGGTATTCGGTGGGGAGCCTGGGAGGAATTGTTCCCGTGAAAGTGGTTGCGGGCGATTTCCTGGGGATCGGGGGTCGTCCCGAGCTGGCCTTTGTCGCGACCACGGGATCGAGCACGACGATCACGATGTTCGAGATCACAAACGCGGTGGCGCTGGATGGGGCGGACCCGGCGTCGGCGTTCAGTTCCGATCCCACGCTGATCAAACCGTTCGTCTACAACAAGGGCGGTCTGGTGGACGTGGTGGGGGGAAGTTTTCCGATGAGCACGCTGGGACAGTTGCGGTTGAATGCCGACACGCACGACGATCTGCTGCTGGCTTTCGGGGACGGGCGCATTCAGGGGGTTTACGCGACCGGGGCCGCAACCTCCGGCGATCCCTTCGCGTTCAGTCTTGGCAGCGGAGCCCAGGCCGCGCCATCCGCAACCCTCAGCGGGGGCATCCGGGACATCGACTTCAATTTTGCGAAGGATGCCACCCAGCAGCGGCTGGCGATTGTCAATTCCGGCGGCACAAAAGCGTATGTTGCGACCATCGGAGCGGCTTCGCTTTCCGCGCCTGCTTCGATTGTCATTTCTTCGACCGCTTTGCCGATGCCGGGCACCGGACCGGTGGGAACGCTTTTCCAGGCGAAGTGGACGAACTCGATTCTGGATGTCAAAGACACGGCGACCACGAGCCTGACGCTTCTCGCATCGCAGGGAACATCCTCATCAATTCTGGCCTACAATACATCTTTCGCTCTGAAGAATGTCTACCAGCAGGACTTTCAGGTGAATTCGATGGCGAACAATTTTCTGATTGCCAGCAAGAACACCGGCGGCGAGGCCGATTCGTTTCTTTTCACGACGCCCTCCTCCACTCTGGCCTACGCCTTTCAGGACACGCTGCCCACCGGGTCCTCCCTGGTTTTGGGGGATATCACGCTTCCGTTTGCCGCCAAGACAGTCTCGGCTTTTGCCGGTGACGGAGGCAGTGGGGGAACGGGTGCGGGCGGACTCGGGGGGAGCATCACCGGGCTCAATCTGGACTCGGGTTCGGCGGAAATTCGCGCCGGAAGCGGCGGAGTCAGCACCTCCGGGGCGGGAGGCCATGGGGGATCATTTGACAACACCAAGACATTCAAGACTTCGGGAAATATCGTTGTTGTTCCGGGGTTGAATTCTTCTGCGGATTTGGTTGTGGCCGCCGGCAACGGAGCCCATGCCGCCGGGACATCTGCGGCGGCAAAGGGCGGCAACGGCGGGTTCATCAAATCCCTGCTTGTGCTGGATTCGTCCAGCCTGGATGCCAGTGCGGGAAATGGCGGCAACAGCCAGGGAGGAGCGGCGGGCAATGGAGGTCTTCTGGAGGCGATCACCATCCGGAATGGCGGGGATGTTTCGCTGACCGCGGGAGATGGGGGAATCGGGACTGGTTCTCCTTCCGCATCCGGGGGAAATGGGGGGAATCTTTCCAAGGTCGTGCTGGGGACCGACACGGAAAACAGGATTTCGGGGAATGTCCTTCTGACCGCAGGAGAGGGAGGGATTTCCTTTCTTTCCAAGGGGGGAAACGGAGGATCTGTTGCGACTGTGGGAGCCGGGAATTTTTCCAAAGTGCTTGGAACGTTCCTGATCACGGCGGGCAACGGTGGTTCGACAATTGCCACCACGGCGTCGATGTCCGGCGGTATGGGGGGAAGCATCACCGGGATCACCTGCAACGAGGTGACCGGCACCATCGGACTTTCCGCCGGGGCCGGAGGATCTGCCAGTGCGGGAACGGCTGGCAATGGCGGGAGTATTTCCAAAGTGCTTTCCACCGAGGGCGGTGTGCTTTCCGCCCGTGCCGGGGATGGCGGGCAGGCCACGGGAGTGGGCAGCAAAGGGAAAGGGGGAAGCGGAGGTTCGATCCTCAACCTGACTGCTGGCATGATTGTCAGCGGTTACTCGAACATCCATGCCGGGGATGGGGGCGATTCCGTCGGTGGAGCGGGTGGCAGTGGAGGGGCGGTGACGACAGTGGCCCTCACTTTGAATCCTTCGGACAACGGGGGAGGGGACGAAACTTTGGGGGTGATGGTGCGGGCCGGAGATGGAGGGTCGGGAGCTTCCGGTGGAGCGGGAGGGACTCTTTCGGGATTCCAGGCCAGGGGCATTTACGATGAGGCCAGCGGAGTCCAGACCACAGTCAACGCGATTGCGCTCTGGTTGCTCGGAGGCGATGGCGGAAACGGCACGGTGACCACCGGTGGAGCCGGTGGAGCGATCAAACTCACCCAAACCTTGACGGGGATTTCCCATGTCGATGCCGACAGCCTGAACGGAAATTTCCAGCCCGATGACGAAGGCTTGCGGGTGTTTGCAGGAGAGGGAGGCCATGGGGTGACCAAGGGAGGTGCGGGAGGCTTGGTGTCCGGCGTGAAAGTTGCCAATGCCTTGAATTCTGCGGGGAATGTGATTCCCGTGAATTTGCTGGGCGGAGCTTTTGTGACAAGCGGTGCCGGTGGCAATGCCTCGAATGGGACCGCCGGAGCCGGCGGAGCGATTTCGGGGTTGAGCCTCGGTGTTGAAGGCCCGGAGTCCGCGCCAACCGGAAATCTGCGTGTCCAGGCCGGCGACGGCGGCACGGCAACCATTGGCACCGGTGGAGCGGGAGGGGGAGTTTCCAGCTCGAAGCTTGTCGTCATCAAAGGAAATGACGCCGCGGGGTATGCCCTGCTGGTGACAGGTGGCGATGGGGGAGACGGTTCGGTTCGTGGCGGGGTGGGTGGTGCTCTGACGAGCCTGACAACCACGTTGCCGCAGGTGGGCGTGGGAAATACGGCCCCGAATATTTACTCGGGAGTTTTCCTGGCGGGGTCGGGAGGATCCGGAACGGGTGCTCTGAAATCCACCGGAGGAGCAGGCGGAAGCATCACGGGAATCACCCAGACGCAGAATGTCTACAGCGTGATCAACTTGATCCAGGCCGGTTCCGGGGGAGACAGCAGTGCCGATGTGACCGGAGGAGCAGGAGGCAAAGTCTCCACGATCAGCACGGTTGGCAGCATCGGGGCGCAGGTGGCCCGCGCCACGGTGGGAGGTCCGCAGGTGAATCAGGGAGTCTACAACACCATTGCCACTTCTGCGGTGATCGACGCGTTGGTTTCCACACCGCATCTCCAGCAGGGAGTCTTTGCGGGTCTTGGCGGAAGCGGACTCAAACAGGGGGCCAATGGAGCTGTTTCCGGGATCAAGGCCCAGACCATTGCGGCCATTGCCGCGGCCAACCTTTCGGGGACTTTTGAAAAAGCCGCTTCCGTTTCCTCGATTTCCACGCTCCTGCTCGGTTACGATCTCAACGGCAGCGGAACCTACGAATCCGGAGATGGGTTTGTCATGGTCAACAACAACAAGATTGGTTCTCTGACTTCGCTCAATACCCAGCTCATCAGCACCGCCAACCTCCAGACCCGGACCGCCGCCTTCATTATTCCCTGACCCGATGGATTTTTTCCGCTCTTGTGCGCAGGGGCCGGATGCGGCATTCTCTCCGGAAAATCCTGAATTTGCCTTGAGAACGCCCGATGAGGCGTTAATTTGCAAAATCCAATGGAAACCAAGACACAGAACCCAGCAGAACAAATCGTCCTTTCAACAGTTGGAATGGAGACCACGTATTCAAACATGGTGCGTGGATTGATGACGGCGGAAGAGGTGATCCTCGATTTCGGGCTCAATCCCAACCTGAACGGGAAGATCGTGGATGAGCCGGTGAACCTGACCAATCGCATTGTGATGAGCCTGGCTTCCGCAGCCCGGCTGCACCAGCTTCTGCAAACGATGCTCACCCGCCGGCAACAGGCGGTTCAGGAAGCCCAGAATGCTTCCGCCGCGGCGACGCAGCCCCGGGAATGACCCTGCAAGAACAGCAGGTTTTCGAAGAGACGCGGAACCGGATCCAGAGAAATCTCTCCGAGATTTCCGCCTTGGCGCGGACAAACACCCCGTTGAAGGGGTTTTTCAGCCGTTTTCTGGATCTGGCCTGCGACTGTCTCAATGCACGGGGCGGGGCCGTGTGGATGATCGAGAACGGGGTGTGGAGTCCCATTGCCAGGAGGGCTTTCGATTCGGCCGGTTACGAGGCGGATCCGCTTCAGAAAAAGTGGATTGACTCGGTGGTGGCGATGACGGCCTCGGCAAAGCGTCCGCATGTGGTTGCTGCGGACGAACCTTCCAACGGTCCCCGTGAAGTGCCCGAGGGGGGGGTGGGAAATGCCGTTCCGCATCCGTTTTTCTATCACCCCGTGCTGCTCGGCGAGCAATGCGGGGCGGTCCTTCAGATTTGGCTCCCGCAGGCGGGCGACCCGTCAACCTATGGGGAGATTTCGACGTTTCTTTCCCAACTTTGCGGTCATGAGGAGACTTACATGCGGGTTTTTAATTTTTAT
>JADHED010001522.1_pt1 | contig 19219 bp, 13 predicted proteins | sample 8952041 | NCBI WGS metagenome assembly JADHED01 (sample SAMN16124423, study PRJNA663239) | bioreactor sludge metagenome | isolation source: sludge (control) | place: India:Bengaluru | collected 2018-09-08
TGCCTACCGTACTTGCTTGCCCCTGCGGTGTCAAGTGTGTCCGAGGGTCAGCCTGAGGGACCGAGGGATCCAGCAAGGCTGGGCGCAAATCAAGAAAACCTCGGGCAGCGATCAATTCGTTTGTTATGCAACGGTTGTCGACAACGTCAACGGAGACGCAGCGTACGTTCCTATGTCCGTGGCTGATACCAAACTCAAGGCGAGCGAGGCCATGGTTCCGGTCGTCATGGAACTTCCAGGAAGTTCGCTTTATTCCGAATTGACCATCGCCAACAGAACTCCTCGCCCCTTGGGAGGGGAATTCGCCGTGATCCTCGCAAATGGCGAGGAACAGTGGGGAGAGTTCGAGGTCGACGCCTTGTCTCAGGTCGTCATACCGAACATCATCGGGGAACTCAGGGAAGCCGGGTTCAACACCCCCCCCGGAACCCTCGCCAGCATGTACTTCTATTTCCTTGTCAACGACTCCGATAGCCCGCGAGGAGCCGATGGAGAAGACATAGAAGTCTCTGCCTCGGATGTCTACGTGGGTGTCAGGACCTACTTCGACCGCAAGATCGGGGAGCAGTCCGCCGGCAAATTCGGGCTTGCCTACGGATTCGTACCGGTCGGCGAAGCAGCGGACACCGTGGCCTACGTCTACGGCCTGCAGCAGACCGGAACGCAGGGTCAGGAAGGAGGAACCCGAACCAACATGGGGATCATTCACGGTCTTGGCGGAGATTACGAGGACCTCGAACTCGAGATCACTTACTACAACTCAGCCGGCTCGACACTCGGATCCGAAACGAAAACGCTGAAGCCAGGACAGTGGATTCCAGTAAACGCCCCGCTCACCAACTACCCGGGCACCACAGATGGCTACGCCAGAATCGAACGTAAGAGAGGATCGGATCAGTTCATCGCGTACGGCGTCCTGAACGATCAGGGGAACGGTGACGGCAGCTACGTGATGGCCATCGTTCCATAAACGGGGCCTCTTCCCAAGACATTCATACCGGCGTTCACATCCAGGAGGGGCGGTCACCGGTGACCGCCCCTCCCTTTTTGTCATCACGAGACGCCTGCCTCCATGTGCGTTTCAGGAGCGGGCCGAGGGGAGCCACAGCCCAGCGATGTCCGGGAACCGCCGGTCCGAACCCCCAGATAGAGACCGCTTGCCAAATCGCCGGCGGTTTCCCGTAAGCCACCCGTCAATGAAACTTCGGCTCCCCACGATGACTCCCTCGGAAAGGCAACGGATCCGCTTCCTCAGCCCTGCCCCGGTGGGAAGATCGCCCTTGTGGGCTTCTACCTCTGACACTTCGTTCCTTGTGAAGCCCTGGCGAAGAGAGGTTTCCTCGCCCGTGGCGTAAAGAAGACGCCGGTACTCCGCCTGTACGGTTCGAAACGATTCAGGTCTGCGAGACATCAAGGAACCAATCCCCTCCCGGGCGCGTTCCCCCCCTCCCACGGCTTCCGCATATGTCAAACAAGGATAATCTATTAGAATACTTACCAAGAAAAACTGCTTTATTATGTTGTATTAAAGATATTATGTTATTTATATCCTGCCTATTCAATGTAATATTGTATCTTTCATACAATCTTTTTTTGAAGTGGATAAGTTGATTTTTACTTTTTGAGGTGGGCATAGCTAAGTCCATAAATAATGAACAGAAAAATCAACCATCTAATCCATGAATTTATAGTTCTAGCTCGATGTTTATTAGCTAGGATGTGGATTCTTTCTCTTTCTGTAAGCATTTTAGTTCACCTCATCATTATTAGAAGTATAAAAGTTAACTGTGGATTCTATTTGTTGTGTTGCCTCTAGCTCCTCTGTTAAACCTGATGCAAATTCATATCCTGCTTGACTAGATTCTTCTATGATAGTAGATATGAGATTTTCATAGTAATTAGTAGTGTAGATAATAAATTGCTTTACTAATTCTAATTTTTGTAATATTTCTTCATCTTTTATTTTTAGTTGTTGTTGTTCAATAGTGTTAATAACAATTTTTACGTTGAACATTCCTCTTTGCATTACTTGTCCTTTCTTAGAGACTGTAATGCAGCAGTAATAATTTCCTCTAGAGGAGCACTAGGATGTTGTTTTATCGCGCGCATTACTGCTAAAGAAGATTCTGTTTTGTTATATCCAAGACTTCTAAGAGCTTCTACTGCGTCACTATTTGGAGCTTTATCTTTATGCTGTCTTTTAGATTTGCTTACTGGTTCTTCTTTTCTTTGTTTCTCTTCTTCTCTCTTAGTTTCTTCTTCAACTTCATCCCAGTGAGTAACAACTTGTTTTAGCGCATCATATTCTGGAGCAGCTATTTTGTCAAGTCTTGATGGTCTACCAAGAAGCAAAGTGGAAGAAAGGAAGACTATAAGTTTGATAATGATAAATATCACTCCCATTGGAATGATAATAAAAAAGTAGAAAGATAAAAGATCTCTAAATAAATATACAAAAAGTCCTGCTAGAACTAAGAATATACATCCTGATCGAAAAGCAGGATTAAATATTGTTTCATTCTTTATTTCCTGTATATTTTTTTCTATACGTTCTTCTGTTGTCATGATTATTTTTCATTGTGATCTCAACAGTTTAATAAATTTTGTTAAAATATAAAAAGGTTGAAATCACAATTCAAACCTCCTTATATTTTATTTATTTAATTTCACTATAGATTTTTTCTAGAGTTAACCAATCAGTTTTAGTATTATATTCTTTATAATCTGTAGGAGAAGGAAATGTCAAAATCCAATTTTTAACACCTTTTTCTAGAATCCCCAATGTAGGTTCATCCAGAAGACACACAGCTGCGGGGTTCCCCTTGAAGGGCTCTCCGGAAAAAGAGTCAACCTGAAAAATCCTGAATCCCATTCATTTCCCTTTCTTGAAATCTCGCTCTTTTCAAAGAGACTCTACTCTCGAAGGAGGCTCAAAGATCAACGATGAGAGGCGGATGATGCTCCGCCGTGAGGAATTTCACGAGCGCACCCGCCTCGATAATCGTTGTCATCGTGTTATCGAGCGGGTGGAATGCCAGCTTCTGAAAAGAGAGGAGCCGCGAATCCAGAACCACCTTCACTTTGCCTTCGGAATCGTTTACGACGGCAAGCGGCGAAACCGCGCCGGGCGTCACTCCCAGGTAGCTGAAAAGGACACCCGCATCCGCAAACGAGAGCCTCGGGCAGTCAAGAAGCGATGCCAGACTTCGCAAATCGACCGCGGCGTCCTGTCTCGCCACCACAAGCCACTTCTGCCCCTTTCTATCGCAAAGGAAGAGGTTCTTGCAGTGACTCCCCGCGAGTCCCCGGCGCACTCGTTGAGACTCTGCAACCGTAAAGACAGCCTCGTGCGTCTCGGTCTCTGCTTCGATACCAAGAGCCGACAGTCTCTCTTGAATTCCTTCTGGTGTCAGCCGCATGCGTTCCCGTGTCTTTCTCGCTCGAATTCAACCCCGGGAATAATCCTACCTCTTGCGGACGGAATTCGGCAGGATCGCTATCTGGTTCACAAACGGGTCTAACCACTCGCCTTGAGAGATGATTCACGAATCGAGCCGCGCCCTCCGAATCGTCCCGATTGACTCTTAATCTACTCAAGAGTAGATTATTGAACCATGGCACGGCCCAAAAAGAGCGAATCCCAGAGAACCTCCGAGGAACTGCTGACGGCGGCAGAGCGTGAGTTTGGCAGGAAGGGGTTTGACGCGGCGCGCTTGTCTGATATCGCGGAGGCCGCCGGAATCAGCCGGCCATCGCTTCTTTACCGGTATTCATCCAAGGAAGTCCTGTACGAGGCTGTCGTCAGGGCAGCATTCCTCGAGCTGGCAGAGAGGCTCCGGCTGGCGCTGACGCACCCGGAGTCGCCCGGGCGGGCAGTCGAATACGTTGTTGCGGAGTTCCAGCTTTTCCTTTCAAAACGGCCTTCCCTTCCGCGCCTCCTCGTTCGAGAGCTGATTGCCGGGGACGGCCCCGGGAGAGGGGTTCTTGTCGAGTCCATCGTTCCACTTCTCGATCTCGTCGAACTCGGGTTGACCCGTGCCGGGCGGCCGGGGACCGGGATGCGGGAAATGATCGTCACCCTGGCAGCCTCCATTCTCCTGCGGTCGGCCAGCGGCGAGATCGCAGAGAAGCTCTGGGGGACGGGGGATGGAACGGAAACCATGGCCATTCGGTTGATCCTTGGAGAGGCCGGGGAGATTGGGAGAAAGACATGATCGACCTCATCAACAGAATTGTGCGCAACCAGGATGTCATTGCGGATCTGGCCGCGATCCGAAGCTGGCCTGCAGTCAGTTCCCTGGCTGCCCCCGCCTTCAGGGGGTTCATCCTCCAAAACGGAAAAGAGGATGGGACTACCCAGATGCCGTTGGCGGGGACCGCGGTCTTCAACTGGACCTACGGGCACGACCGGAAAGAACTCGAGAAACTCTACCGGGCTGGTGTTGCAGCCCAGTGGGACGCGGATACGGGACTCGAGTGGTTAACGCAGGTCGACCCGCATGACCCGGAACGGGAACTCTTTCTGGATACGGCCTCACCCCTGGCCGAACTGGCCTCCTACCGCGCTCTTCCCAAGAGGGAACAGGAAAAGCAGCGTCAGGCGCTCTTGTCCTGGCTCTTGAGCCAGTTCCTGCACGGTGAGCAAGGGGCACTTTTCGCGGCGTGTCAAGTTACTCAGGCCGTCGAGTGGTTCGACGGGAAACTCTATGGATCCACCCAAGTCATCGACGAGGGGCGTCATTGCGAAGTCTTTCACCGCTATCTGGCCGAGAAACTGGAGAAGAGTTACCCCATCAACGACAACCTCTACGTCATCCTGGACGCCCTGATGACGGATTCACGCTGGGACATCAAGTTCCTGGGGATGCAAATTCTGATAGAAGGGCTCGCGCTGGGAGCATTTGGAACGATGCGCGAATCGACCAGGGAACCTCTTTTGAAAGAGCTTCTCAAGCGCGTCATGCTGGACGAGGGCCGGCACGTCCATTTCGGAGTGGTCGCCCTGAAGGACTACTACACCGAGACGCTCTCGAAGAAGGAACGCGATGAGCGGGAAGACTGGACGTACGAGATCGCGGTTCTTCTCAGAAACCGGTTCCTCGCGCACGAGTTCTACGACGAGTACTACGGCCACTTGATGAGCCGGAAAGAGTGGGACACGTTCATTGCTGGCTCGCGGTACATGCAGGTGTACCGGACCCGCATGTTCAAACGGCTGGTTCCAAACCTCAAGAAGATCGGGCTCTTGACAGACCGCGTGAGGACACACTACGAAAAGCTGGGGCTTCTTGTCTTCGAGAACGAAAAAGCGGCCCCAGAACTCACGGAGAAGGATCTGCTCGAGGCCTGATCAGACTCGTGGGGAATCCGGATTCAACCCCGGATTCCCCGTGCCCCGGTCTCCAAGAGATCTACCGGACAGAGAACTCCATAACTTTCGGTTTCACGAGCCGCTCGAAATCCTCGTACGGGATGCGCATCAACTCCGTGTGGGAGCCAGCGTTGAAGGCTATTTCCTTGTCTTCTGTCAGCGCCGCCGCCACGAAGACGTCCATCCCCCAGAGGTTTCCGAAGGGTGGCATGGCACCTGGTTCGCAACCAGGGAAGAGGCTCTGAAACTCGCCCTCGGTTGCCAACACGAGGTTGCGGGCCCCGGTCACTTCTCTTAGATTGACGAGGCTAACGCGGTGCGAGGCTGGCAAGACAGCCATGGCCATCTTCCCATCGATTTTCACCATGACGGTCTTGGCAAGCTCTTTCCCCTTGATGTGGGCCGAAGCTGCTATTTCCTGGGCAGTGAAGGCCCGGGAATGGATGATCGTGACATACCGAATCTTGTTGTCGTCGAGGAACGCTCTCAGCTTCTGAACAGGCACGTGATCCTCCTTTCCAGCTGGCCAGTGCACCTCCCGGCCAGCTCCGCTGGCAATGGGGTGAAAGGAAAGGGCAGGAACGAAGATCCCACTGGGGTTCTCCTTCCATCTGGTGTGAGACGCTGGGGTTATTCTACTCCGTCGTGGCAGTCGATGAACCCGGTGACGCAGTTTCCGGGGTCACAAAACTCCAGCCGGTCAAAACTCCTGAGGTTTGCCATCGCGATTCCCCGGCCGTGGCTGTGAAACAGGCGTTCTGGCGAAATCGTCAAGTAGCTTCTCCAGTCGAACCCGGGCCCCTGGTCCTTGACGGTGATGATGATCTCGCCCCCGCGCCTCAGGAACCGGACTTCCACTCTCTTGTCGCGGTTTTCGGGCAGGGAAACACGCCTCTCGATTTCTGCTTTCCACGTTCCTTCCTCGAGTAGCTGGGATTTCTCTTCGTACGTCACCCTCAGATTCCCGTGTTCGACCGCATTGAGCAGAATCTCGCCGAGCCCGATGACGGTCCGCTCGGGATCGGGACAGGCTTGCGAGAGAAGCGCCGCGAGCGCTGCTGCTTCGGCGACGGTCCGAATGCGAAAAACACCCTCTTCGAGCGATCTCACGGCCTGATTCTCCTGGTTGAGGGCGTCCTTCAAGGCACACCACTCCGCGTAATCCGCAACGGCAGCTTGAACGACCGTCAAGAGTAGTTTCTGGTCGATGGGCTTTGTCACGTAGTAGAAAGCCCCAGCCTCGATCCCCTTGTACATGGTCTCCCGGTCGCTCAGGGCCGTCTGCAGGATCACCGGAATAGATTCGAAACCCGAGCTGTTCTTTAACTCTTGCAAGAGGGCAAAACCGCTCATTCCGGGAAGCACCCAGTCAAGAAGAACGGCGTCTATGCCCGGAGGCCCCTTCCTCAACCGGGCCCAGGCGGCAGGAGCATCCGAGACCGCCTCGACCTCATACCCTTCAGCTTCGAGAAGTTCTGTCAGAAACTCCCGGCTGAGCGGGTCGTCCTCCACGATCAAAATCCGGGCCTCTCCCGAAGGCTGGCTCATGAACTGGGCTTCTCCACCATCAGTCTGCGACCTCCGTTCCATCTGAAGTCTACGATGCCAGACCCGGCAGGCTCAAAGCGAGATGTAGAATTTCTCTCGTCAGTAGAAACCCAAGGCGGGGTCAGTTCAGCCCACGGTGAGGGAGGCGTCATGAAGAAATCCCACCGTCTATCGCGAGGACGCGCCGCAGGCTCTGTTCTCGGAGCCCTGGTCGCCATCGCTTTCATCGCTCTGTGCGGGCTCATCATCTTCGTTCAGAAGAAGAAGAGTCCAGCCCCAGAACCGGGGGACTCACCCGGGTCCATCCCGGCTGATGCCATCGAGATCACGCTCTATTCCTCGAGCGCGAAGAAAACATGGATCGATCAGGCCATCACGTCGTTCCACCAGTCCGGCGCCAGGGCCAGTGGCAGGCTCATTCACATCAAGGCCGTCCACGTCAACTCTGGCGAGAGCCTCGATCAGCTCAAGGACGGACGAATCCAGCCGGACCTCTGGTCTCCAGGAGATGAATCCTGGATGCAACTCGCCGCTGAACACTGGAAACGCTCGAAACAGAAGGCCCTTTTTGAGAACTACAAGACCCTCGTGGATGTGCCGCTCGTTCTCGCCCTGTGGGAACCCATGGCACGGGCGCTGGGCTACCCGAAACCAATCGGGTGGAAAGACATCGCCAAACTTGCTGCCAACGAGAAGGGCTGGGAATCCATCGGACACCCCGAGTGGGGGGAATTCCGCTGGGGCCATGCGCATCCGGATGCAAATTCAGGCTTCCTCACCGTCCTCGCACTTGTCTACGCGGCCACCGGAAAGACGCAGGGGTTGACGGCAGAGGACCTGGCAGCCCCGGGCGTGCGCGAGTTTGTCCGCGAACTCGAACATCAAGTCGAACACTACGGGCTTTCCAACAGCTGGCTGGACGACGTAATGCACGCAAAGGGCCCCTCGTATTTGTCGGCAGCAGTGCAGTACGAGAACACGATCATCGAGACGAACGAGAAAAACCAGAACAAACCCGCGAAACTCGTTGCTGTCTACTTGAGTGAAGGGACGTTTTGGACAAACCACCCGATTGCCGTTCTGGGGGAAAGCTGGGTGACGCCTGAGAAAGCCGAGGCGGGCCAGGTGTTCATTAACTACTTACTGTCTCCCGAGACTCAGAGAAGAGCCATGGAGTTGGGACTTCGCCCAGTCTCAAAGGAAGTTCCCTTGACGAGTCCATTCGACGAAGCTCACGGCGTCGACCCCAAGGCGGCCACCGATCGCCGGTTCCAGGTTCCTGATGAAAAAGTCCTGAGACGGGTGATCGACCTCTGGGAGGACGTCAAGGTGCCCTCGACGATCATCATGATCCTGGATCGCTCTGGAAGCATGAAGGGAACTCCCATGGACAACGCCAAGGAGGGAGCCGTTCAGTTCGTCAAGAGCATGAAGCCCCGCGATCAGCTCGAGGTGACCGTGTTCAGCCACAAGGTCAACCAGCTTGTCGGTATGTGCCAGGTCAAGGCGTGCGGGGAGGATGCCGTCACGAAGATCCAGGGCCTCTTCGCCGAGGGCGAAACAGCCCTCTACGATGTTGTCGCCGACAGCTACCGGCGTTTGGCCGCCATGAGGAAGGCGGATCCAAACCGGAGATATGGTCTCGTCGTGTTGAGTGACGGCAGGGACACTGCCAGCAACACGAGCCGCAACGATTTCCTGGATTCCCTCCCAACCGGCGAAGACTGGGATGTCCCCAAGATCTTCACGATCGCTTACGGACCCCAGGCGGACAAAGACCTCCTTCGCGAGATCTCCGTCCGTACCAACGCCCGACTGTTCGAAAGCACGACCGAAGACATTGCAAAGACCTACAAGGAGCTGAGCGCGAACTTCTGATGGGATCCTTCCTCCGCAAACTCGCGACCCCCTTCCCGCTCATCACTTTCGCGGCTTCGATTGTGACGTTCTGGGCCACTGGGGTTTGGTGGCTGCTCCCCGCGGGATTCGCCGCCGGAGCCATCATCGCGGCCGTGGCTGGCACGCCCGAGCCCGCGTTGCCTGAGCCCGTGGCCTCAGGCGAGGACGGACGCCTCCGGCCACTCCTCGAGGAGAAGGCCAAGATCCTCTCGGAACTTGCACGCAGAGGAGCGGATAACACCCTCGACCAGCCTGAGATCGCGAGTCGAATAGAAGCCGTCATCAGAAGCTATCGCGAACTCCTCTTGCGGCTTCACGAACTGAAACCCATCCTGGAGGAACGGGGGCTCGTTTCCCTACAGCGATCAATAGAGGAAATGGAAAGGCAGCAAGCCGCGGCCCGGGACCCCATCGCAAAAGAAACTCTGACGGAGGCTCTGAGCCACAGAAGGGACGAGAGAAACCGGCTGGAGGAGTTGAGCCGCTACCGGGAACGGGCGGAGGCGCGACTTTTGAGCCTTGGATCGGCGCTCACCAACTTGCGTGTCAGGCTCGTCCAGAGCCGTGTTGCAGAAGAAGATTCTGCTGAACCCGAGTCTTCCCTTCGGGAGTGCCTCAATGGGCTCTTCCTCGAGGTGGAGATCGCCGACCGGACAGCGCGGGAACTCAACAAGATGGTCCAGGAGGACCAGTCTGGCCTCTCACGGCCTCGAGCGGCAAAGGCACTGCGCACCGAGTCCAGCAAAAGACTCTAGTGCTTTGTCAGGGCATCACACCTCCCCCGGGGGGCAGGCAAAAGGACCTGCCCCCCAGGAGAGACGGACTGCGCAACCGGTCACGAGATACAGAGAAGGCTACCCTTCCTTATCCTCGTACTGCTCCTTCAGTGATTTGACGACCCCTGGATCCGCGAGGGTGGTCGTGTCTCCGAGCGCTTTCCCCTCGGCGATATCACGGAGCAGGCGGCGCATGATCTTGCCAGAGCGAGTCTTCGGAAGGTCCGCGGTGAAGAAAATCTTGTCGGGCCGGGCGATGGCGCCGATCTTCTCGATGACGTGCTCTTTCAGATCCGCAGCCAGGTCGTCCGAGGCATGGTATTGCCCCTTCAAGGTAACGAATGCGGCGATGGCCGTCCCCTTCAGTTCGTGCGCAATACCAACCACGGCCGCCTCGGCAACCTTCGGGAAATCAACGAGTGCGCTCTCGACTTCCATCGTGCCGATGCGGTGTCCGGCGACGTTCAGGACATCGTCGACGCGGCCCAGCAGCCAGAAGTAACCGTCTTCATCTTTCTTGGCGCCATCACCCGTAAAGTAGATGCCGGGGTACTTGGAGAAATAGCCGCGCACGAAACGTTCCCGGTTCCCCCAAATCCCGCGGAGCATTCCAGGCCAGGGCTTACGAACCACGAGGAACCCGCCGCCCACGGCCACTTCCTCTCCTGCCTCGTTGAGAACGCAGGCATCCACGCCCGGGAATGGCATCGTCGCGGATCCGGGTTTTGTCCGTGTCAGACCCGGAAGCGGCGTGATCAGAATGTGTCCTGTCTCGGTCTGCCACCACGTGTCCACGACCGGGCAACTCTTGTTCCCGATGTGCTCGTGGTACCACATCCAGGCTTCTGGGTTGATGGGCTCGCCAACGGACCCGAGGAGCCTCAGCGACGAGAGATCCCATTTCTTGGGGTGTTCCGGCCCCCATTTCATGAAGGCGCGGATTGCCGTTGGAGCGGTGTAGAAGATAGTGACCTGGTACTTGTCGATCATCCTCCAGAAACGGTCCTTCTCCGGCCAGTCCGGAGCGCCTTCGTACATCAGGACTGTCGCCCCGTTCGCGAGCGGCCCGTAGACGACGTAGCTGTGCCCGGTGACCCATCCGATATCCGCCGTACACCAGAACAAGTCCTCGTCCTTGAGATCGAAGACCCATTTAGTGGTGGCGTAGACACCTGTGAGGTAGCCCGCGGTCGTGTGCAGAATGCCTTTCGGTTTTCCCGTGGTTCCCGATGTGTAGAGGATGAAAAGGGGCGCTTCGGAGTCCATCGCCTCGAACGGGCAATCCGCGCGGACGTCGTCCATGAGACGGTGCCACCAGTGGTCCCGGCCTTCCAGCACGTGGCACGGGAAGTCGCCTCTTTTGATGAGAACGACGTTCTGAATGGTCGGGCAATCGTGGAGGGCCTCATCGGCCATCCTCTTGAGCTGGATGATCTGGCCCCTGCGCCATCCGCCATCCGCCGTGACCAGAAGCTTGGCCCCCGCATCCTGAATGCGGTCTTTCAAGGCGTCCGCGGAGAAGCCCCCGAAGACCACGGAATGCACGGCCCCGATCCGGGCACAGGCGAGCATCGCGATCACGGCCTCGGGGATCATCGGGAGGTAGATGCACACCCGGTCCCCCTTGTTGATGCCGAGCCTCTTCAGCACGTTTCCAAACTTGCAAACTTCGTGGTGGAGTTGCTGGTAGGTCAGGATGCGAGACTCTCCGGGTTCCCCTTCCCAGATAATGGCGGCCTTGTGCTTACGCGCGCTGTGGAGGTGTCTGTCGAGGCAATTGGCGGAAACGTTGAGCTTTCCTCCCAGGAACCAGCGGGCATCAGGGGCCTTCCAATCCAGCACACGGTCATAGGGGCGGACCCAATCCAGTTCCCGCGCAAAGGACGCCCAGAATGTCTCTGGATCATTCGCAGCCTGTGCGTAGACCCCCGGATCCTTCGCCACGGCTTGTCTGCGGAAGCCTTGTCCGGGATCGAATGTGCGGTTCTCGAGTAAAAGGGTGCTCAGTTCAGTCTGTTGAGCAGGTTCGTTCTCGGGTGTCGCTTGGTTCTCAGCCATCGTCCTGTCCTTTCATGAGGTTGAAGCCCTGCACCCGCCTTGGAAGCGGGACCGTTGTCTTCTTTACTCTGACTCGAGGAAGAGTGTAGGCGAATTTCGGAAGAGAAGGCAGCCAGATAGGCGTGCTAACGTTCTTTTGAGCAAGGAGTTCGCCATGAGCAAACTCGAGAGTGAATTCGGCCCTTTCCGTAAGAACATCGTCGGTCTCCTGCACACGTTCCAGTCGCCCTTCGGCGAGAAACCCATCGTCTACGCAGACTGGACAGCTAGCGGCCGGCTTTATCAGCCCATAGAGACACGGCTTCTCGAGAAACTGGGTCCGCTTGTTGGCAACACGCACTCGGAGGCGAGCGTCACGGGCACGTCCATGACGCACGCCTACCATCTTGCGCACCAGATTATCAAGCGGCACGTTCATGCTGGTCCCGGTGATCCACTCCTTTTCATCGGGTTTGGAATGACATCGGCCATCAACAAGTTTCAACGGATTCTCGGACTGCGCGTCCCGGAGCAGATCCGGGCGCGGGTGGTCATTCCCGAAGAACTTCGCCCCGTGGTTTTCGTAACCCACATGGAGCATCACTCGAACCAGACGACCTGGTACGAAACGATCGCCGACGTGCATGTTATTCAACCCACCCCGACTGGACTCGTTGACCTCGAACACCTCGAAAGCCTTCTCTTCGAGCATCGCCACCGCGAGGTCAAGATCGGGTCGTTCACGGCCTGTTCGAACGTCACGGGAATCCAGACGCCCTATCACAAAATGGCGCGAATGATGCACGATCACGGCGGTCTCTGTTTCGTGGATTTTGCGGCTTCCGCGCCCTACACCGCGATTGACATGCACCCGGCGGACCCCGCTGAACACCTCGATGCAATCATGTTCTCGCCTCACAAGTTCCTCGGAGGACCGGGCACACCCGGGATCCTGGTCTTCGATTCCCAGCTCTACACGCTGAAATCACCCGATCAGCCTGGAGGCGGCACCGTCCTCTGGACAAATCCGTGGGGAGACTACGCGTTCATTCCGGACGTCGAAGTCCGGGAAGATGGCGGAACTCCCGGGTTCCTGCAGGCGATCAAGGCGGCCCTTGCAATCCAGCTCAAGGAGGAGATGGGCGTCGAGCGGATCAAGAAGCGAGAAGAGGAAATGGTCGCGAAACTCTTTGCTGGTTTGCGCGGCATTCCTGGCCTTCACCTCCTCGCCTCTGAAATCGAGGAGCGGCTCGGGATCTTCTCTTTCTATCTCGAGGGCATCCACTACAATTTGGCCGTCAGATTATTGAACGACAGGTTTGGGATCCAAGTTCGCGGAGGGTGCTCCTGCGCGGGCACTTACGGGCACTACCTTCTCCACGTCAACCAATCTGAATCAAAGAGCATCACCGACAGCATCAGCGCCGGCGACCTTTCCCACAAACCGGGCTGGGTCCGCCTTTCGGTTCATCCCACGATGCTCGATTCCGAAATCGATTACCTGGTGACTGCGGTTTCAGAGGTGGCGCACCACGCGGCCAAGTGGCAGCAAGATTATCGTTACGATCCACAAACAAACGAGTTCCGTCACGTAACGGAAGGGAACTCCGTTCAGAGAACCGTGGAGAGCTGGTTTCAGGGCCCCCTGGCCAGCTGACTCGTTCTGATTCGCAGGAAAGGACAAACGACCATGCTGAGAAATCTCTTCAGAACCTGTTTCGCATGCCTCGCGCTCGCGGCGGCGGCGCGGGCGAACGCTCTCTCGGACCCGCCCGAAGCCCGCCTTTTGCGATTTCCCGATGTCCGTGGAGATCTGGCCGTCTTCGTTTATGGCGGAGACATCTGGCGAGCCCCGGTCTCCGGAGGGGCTGCGTACCGGCTCACATCGCATCCCGCCCTCGAGCTGTTCCCGAAGATCTCCCCAGACGGTCAGTGGATCGCCTTCACCGCGGAATACACAGGATCACGGCAGGTCTACGTGATGCCCTCCGCGGGCGGCCCCTCGCGCCAGTTGACCTTCTACTCCGATGTGGGACCCATGCCCCCGCGCGGTGGATGGGACAACTGGATTTTGGGCTGGACAAACGATGGGAAGATTCTCGTACGCATGAACCGGACTCCCTTTGGTGAACGGATGGGCCGCTATTTTCTCGTCGACCCCAGAGGTGGCCTCGAACAGCCGCTTCCGCTTCCCGAAGGGGGCAGCGCGTCCCTTTCGCCCGACGGCAAGAAACTGGCTTACTGCCCGATCGACCGGGAGTTCCGCACGTGGAAAAGAACACTCGGCGGGCGTGCCCAGGACATCTGGATCTTCGACTTCGACAAGAAGAAGTCGCTCCGCCTCACCAGCTGGAAAGGCACGGACAACTTTCCAATGTGGTGGAAAGACACGGTTTATTTCACCTCCGACCGGGAGGGCACCCTCAACATCTTCGCTCTTGACCTCGCTTCCCAAGCGGTTCGTAAGGTCACCAAATTCGAGGAGTTCGACGTTCTGTGGCCAAGCCTTGGGGGAAACGCCATCATCTTCATGAACGGCGGCTACCTTTACACCCTGGACCTGCCCTCGGAAAAGCTGACGAAGTTGCCATTAACCCTGGGGGCCGATATCGCCGAGGCTGCTCCGCACTTCAAGGACGTCAAGGGGAACATCGTCAACGCCGCACTCTCTCCGAGCGGGGCGCGGGCCCTTTTCGAAGCGCGCGGCGACCTGTTCTCCGTCCCCGCCAAGGACGGTCAGACCCGCAACCTCACGAATACGCAAGGCGTACGCGAAATGGGGGCTTCCTGGTCGCCGGATGGAAAATCCATCGTCTATCTCTCCGACGCTACCGGCGAGTACGAGATCTATCTGCGTGACGCCAGCGGCACCCAGGAACCCCGGCAGCTCACAAAGAACGGTACTGTCGCCAAATTCAATCCCGTCTTCTCCGCCGACAGCAAGCGGCTCGCCTTCAGCGACCGGACACAGCGCCTCTACGTTCTGGAAATTGCCACGGGCGCCATTTCGGAAATCGACAAGAGCGTGCGCGAGGATCTCCTCAACTACTCCTTCTCGCCCGACGGCAAGTACCTGGTGTACGCGAAAAGCTACCCTTCCCGTCTCTTGGGGATCTCGATCTACTCGTTCGACCAGAAGAAGTCCTATCCCCTCGGGGATGGAATGACGTCCGATACAGAACCCGTATTCAGTGCTGACGGCAAGTACCTCTTCTTTATCAGCGATCGCGACTACAACCTCACTTTTAGCGCCTTCGAGTTCAACTACGTCTACACGGACGCCTCCCGCGTTTACGCTGTCGCCCTTTCGGCGAAGGCTCCCGCGCTCTTTCCGCCGAAGAACGACGAAGAAAAAGGGAAGACAGAAGAGAAGCCTGCCGAGAAGCCGGCCGCAAAGACCGAGAAGATGGAGAAGTCTGCGGATGAAAAACCGGCGGAACCCACTGTTCTGGATCCCGCCGGATTCATGGCCAGAACCGTCGCCCTTCCCGGACTCAAGCCCGGCAACTACCGGAATCTCGAAGCGGTCGAGGGTGCGGTCTTCTATGTGAAGGGTGACGGCCCGGATTCCGCGCTCTACCGGTACGACCTCAAAGAGAGGAAGGAAGAGAAAGCCCTGGATGGCGTCACGGTTTACACCCTCTCGCGAGATGGGAAGAAACTTCTTTTCCGGTCAGGAAAGGAGTGGGGGCTTGCGGATGCAAAAGCATCGCTGAAGCCAAGTGAGGGGAAGCTCGATCTCAGCGGGCTCGTGGTCAAGCTCGATCCGAGGGCGGAATGGAAGCAGATCTGGGCTGATGGACTGCGGATCACCCGCGACTGGTTCTATGACGAGAAGCTCCACGGCTATGACTGGAAAACATTGGCAAAACGCTATGGGGCGCTCGTCCCCTTCGTGACCCACCGCGCCGATATCGACTTCCTGTTCGGCGAGATTCTGGGTGAGTTGGAGGCAGGACACACCTACGTGGCTTCTGGCGACGAACCGAAGGTCGCCCGCATCGAGGGGGGAAAGCTAGGGGCCGACTTGATCGCAGACCCCTCCGGACGGTACCGGATCACCAAGATCTATGCTGGAGAAAACTGGCACGACGACTACCGCTCTCCTCTCACGGAACCAGGCGTTGACGTAAAGGAAGGGGATTTCCTGATCGCCATCGATGGAGCCGCTGTAACAACGAAAGACAACCCTTACAGCTTCCTCGAAAACAAGACAGGGAAACAGGTGATTCTCACGGTGAACTCCCAGCCCTCGGCTGCAGGAGCACGGCAGACCACGATACGGCCTGTCGAATCAGAATTGAACCTCTTTTACCTCGACTGGGTTCGCTCCCGCATGGCCCTCACGGAAAAGCTCTCGGCCGGGAAGATCGGCTACATCCACCTTCCAGACACGGCCCAGGACGGCAACCGGATGCTGCAGAAGATGTTCTACGGCCAGGCGAACAAACAGGCCCTGGTCATCGACGACCGCTACAACGGCGGCGGGTTCATTCCAGACCGCACCATCGAGTACTTCGCCCGGAAAACCCTCGCCTGGTGGGCCCGGCGCGGCATCGAGGGGTTCACGACACCCGGGTTTGCCAACGATGGCCCAAAGGCCATGCTCATTAATGGCTACTCGTCTTCTGGCGGCGACGCCCTCCCCTATTTCTTCAAGAAGCACAACCTCGGCACGCTGATCGGCACGCGGACATGGGGCGGCCTCATCGGATTGAGCGGGAATCCGGCCTTCGTCGATGGCGGAACTCTCAATGTCCCCACGTTCAGGATCCATGACGAAAAAGGGAACTGGATCATCGAAAACGAAGGAGTTTCCCCTGACATCGAGGTGATCGATCTGCCGGAAGCGCGCATGGCCGGGGGCGACCCGAGTCTCGAGAAGGCTGTTGCCGTACTCCTCGAGGAGTTGAAGAAGAACCCTCCACCGGCGCCAAAAGTCCCCGTTCCTCCTGACATGACAAAGAACTGAAGATGAAGCGGATTCTGGTTTCCGGGCTTATCAACATCGAGACGACGGCCCGCATCGAGGCGTTCCCGCTGCCCTATTTCCCAGTGGCCTACCCGTTCTTCGGTGTCCGAAGCACCGTCTCGGGAGTTGGGTACAACGTCGCCAAGGCGCTCAGAGCCCTTGGCGACGAGCCTCTCCTCCTGTCACTCATCGGAAAAGACATGGCCGGCCGCGAGGTCTGGGACGCACTTGAAGGGGATGGACTCTCTCGAGACTTCGTCTTGGACCTTCTCGGCGAGACACCGCAATCCGTCATTCTTTACGAGCCGTCTGGAAGGCGCCAGATTCACGTTGACCTCAAGGACATTCAGGAGACGCCTTTCCCATTCGGGGTCTTCGACCGGCTTCTTTCGGAGTGCGACGCCCTCGCCCTGTGCAACATCAACTTCTCCCGGCCCTTCTTGAAAGCTGCAAGAGCGGCCGGGAAGCTCGTGGCCACGGATGTTCACGCCCTGTCGTCGCTGGACGACGCCTATAACCGCGATTTTCTGGAGGCCGCCGATCTCGTCTTTCTGAGTGACGAGTCCCTCCCCTGTTCACCAGAGGAGTTCGCGCGTGAGGTGGTGAGGCGTTTCTCGCCTCGCGTTCTCGTCATCGGACGCGGCGCAAGGGGCGTCTTTTTGTCTGTTCCTGACCATGGGTTTTCCGGGAACTTCCCGGCCGTGAGAACACGGCCAGTCGTCAACACCATCGGGGCGGGGGACGCGCTCTTCACCGCGTTTCTGCACGAGTACGTCAAGAACCAGGACCCATTTGCCGCGATCCGGAAGGCCATCGTTTTCGCTTCTTACAAGGTGGGGGTGGCTGGGGCAGCCGAAGGGTACCTGAGCGAGGCGGAACTGGAGGAACTCGTCAGCTCCAACCCGCCTGCACTCATGTGATCCGAGATTGAGGGGACGGGAGACCAGCTTCTGGCCGGGCTGGGACCGGATGGTTTCACGTCCCCCTCCTCTTTTCGTGATCGTGGAATGCCTGTCCCTATTAATCCTCTACAAAAGGAGTTCTTGCACAGTTGAACACTGGTCTCCCGAGGCTCGCAGCAAACCAACGGGCTCTGCGTTCGCTGACGGCATGGCCATGGATCGTTAGTCTTAACTTGGAAGCGAATTAGAATGAGTCGTTTGGTCTGGCAGTCGCGGAAGCGATGGCCAGGGGATGCTGTCCGGTCGCCCCGAACATGGGGCCATTCACCGAGTTCATCGAAAACGGGACTTCGGGCATCCTCTTTCCTGAGACAGACTATGAACAGGCTGCAACCTCCGTTCTGGAGGTTTTGAACGCCCCAAAACGGGTGGAGAAACTCGGAGCCGCTGCCCGGCAGTCTGTCCTCGGCCGCTTCTCCCGGCGGCCACCATGGACTCTCTTGAACGGTTCCTTCTGGAGTTTGGGCGGTGAGGAGATTCCAGGAGGAAACAGTTTCAGGGGTGAACGGAGTGGATGTCCAGCCTTGCGATATCCGGTAACCGTCTCTCCGAGCCCATGGCCAAGGCCCGCTCGCCGAACCGCCAGCGGTTTCCCGCAAGCCACTCGTCGATGAAGGATCGGCTTCCTACAATGACTCCGTCGGAGAGGTACCGGACTCGCTTCCTGAGGGCGGCCCCGGATGGAATCTCGCACTTTTGGGCCTCTACTTCAGACACTTCATCTCTCGTAAAACCCTGGCGAACAGACGATTCCTCGCCCACCGCGTAGAGAAGACGCCGGTACTCCGCCTGCACGACGCGCCATGATTCGGGTTTGCGAGGCATCAACGATCGAATCCCTTCCCGGGCGCGTTCTGTCCCGCTCACCGCTTCCGCGTACCCGCAGAACCCGTAGTCAGCCGGGTCGGTTGCGATGCCTGCCCGAATCGGGTTCAAGTCGATGTAGAGGGCCATGGTCATGAGAGTGGTTTCCTCACCTTCGACGATGACGCTTTTGAAACGTTCCTCCCACAGGGTGCCTTTTCGCTGGTGATTCCTGTTGTAGAAGCTGCTGAAGCGCTGTTTGAGCGACTTCATGAAGTTCGAGAGGCTAAACATTCGGCGTGTGAAGGAGGCGAGCCGGGAACGGACGAGATCGAGGAGACCAGCATCCCGGAAGGCCTCGAGTTCGCGGTTCAGCCCGATGACGAACTTCGCCGGGTAAAGAGCGGCGACGCGGGAAAGAACCTCCTCCTCGGTCAACTCCCGAGGTTCGGGAACCTCCACCAAGATGTGGAAGTGGTTGGACATGATGCAGTAGGTGAAGACTTTCAGGCCATAGAAGGCTTCACATTGCCGGAGGATCTTGCGAAAGGTCTCCTTTTCCGGGTCACCCATGATGAACCTGCGGTCGACCACCCGGGAGATGCAATGGAAGAACCCGGTCTGGGAGCCCTCCACGGGAAACGCTCGCGCCGTTCGCACAAGAAAACTGTACCATAAAACCTGAAAATTTGTCTGTCCCTGGCCGCTTGCTGGCAAAGAGACTCCGGAGGGCTGGGCCTTCCCTCCGCCTCGAGACGCTGCCTGAGCGAGAGGAAGATCACTCTCACGAGCCGAGGCAAGTCCTCTCGCGAAAGCGGCCGGAAGGAGACGATGGCTCCGACACGCCCCA
>JADHED010001523.1_pt1 | contig 19214 bp, 18 predicted proteins | sample 8952041 | NCBI WGS metagenome assembly JADHED01 (sample SAMN16124423, study PRJNA663239) | bioreactor sludge metagenome | isolation source: sludge (control) | place: India:Bengaluru | collected 2018-09-08
TGCGGGGAAACGGGGAAAAAGGCCAGGGAGAAAAAAAGAGCTGCAAAGATGTTTCTGGAGATCATTGGAATGGAAAATCAGCAATCTTTCGTCGAGTGGATTCAACACAGCATCCAGGAAAATGTTTCCTGGAAAAATGAAATGGAGGGTTATTGATGGGGAAAGTTCCTGGAGAGGGATGGGGTTTCCGGAATCCCGGCGGTTGTCCGCCCGGAGGGGCGCGCGTCGTTCAGCTTGTGTTCGAGGACTTCCACGCAATTGCGAATTTGGTTCGGAGTGCCGAAGAGGACGAAGGTTTCGTTTTGGAGGGCTTCGAGGACATTCGGTCGGCCATGTCCGGGGGCCAGCATTCCTGTGAGGAAGAATCGACTGAGGAGAGCGGCCTGGGTGGGAACGACGTGGGAGAGGACGAGGAAACTTTTAGTCCTTCTGTCCTCACGGTAGACGATCTTGCCACTGGTCTTGTCGAGGCCGAGGAGTTGGTGGGTGTTGATCTCGCTTTTTGAGGGAGTGTAGAGGCCGATGGCGGGGGCCGTATCAGGGTCATTGCCCTTGGCCAGAACGAGAAACGGATATTCCAGAGTCTCTTCCGCAGCATTTTCTTCTGCTGAAGGGATGGGCAGGAAAAACCTTCTTTCTTTGTCCCAACCCTTGACTGTTTCCAAGGAAGCGCCTGTCCATTTTCCCTGCTCGATCCACAGGGGGGTGGTGTAGCCGGATTCGGGTGTCAGGCGGATGCCATAAGCGGTGAAAATGATCTGGGACAGGTCGTCATCCTTTGCGGTCTGGCTGCCCATGAGAGCGGAAGAAATGTCCTGGCTGCGGGCGGATTCGACGAGCACGGGTTTTCCGTCGGCAAGCAGGGCTTTTTTTCCGAATTGGAGGATGGATTTGGGTTCGCGGGCGTAGGTGTAGCGGGAATAGAATCGCAGCACCGGTATCGTGCCGCCCGCGAGGTCTGTGGCATCTTCGTAGAGTCCCTCAAAATCAAACTCGCTGCGCAATTCCTCATCCTGTGACAAACCGGTTTCCTCAAGGCCGTCCGTATCGGAGTTGCCATTGTCTTTGTAGCCTTTGAAATCTGCTGCAAGGTCCTCGTGTTCGGTGAAATCAAACACCGGATCTCCATAGAGGGGGAGTTGGAACCTGGGGATGGTGAGGGAATGTTCCGTTGCCGTCAGCGTGACCGGTGCCCCGGCATAATCCCTGAAGCCGGCCTGGGTGGGATTGTAACGTCCGCTGTGGAATTGATCCCGCACGGACCCCTGCCAGCCGCGGCCGAAGAAGGCAGGGACGATGTTTTTTCCGTCCCCGAGGTCCACGAAATTCAGATAGCCGCCGCCCTGATCGTTGAAGCCGAATGTGATGTCGCGGATTTTGAACGTGTGTGTGACCGCTGTGGGATCTCCCTCACGGACGATGGGCGTGGCGGGAGGTGTTGCCTGCAGGCAACCGATGCCTGTCAGCAAAAGAACGACCAAAAGTTTCAACGACAGGCGGGGATGGGCCATCGGACTATTTTTCCAGTGAGAGTTTGTGGATGACCGGCAGGGGAGCCTTCGTGGTGTCAATGGCGGTGAAGTCCACACGCATCACATTGAAAATTGGAGCCTGGGGAAGAATGTTTGCCACGACCTGGGTGGCACCGGATTCTTTCTCCGTGATGCTGGCCTCGAAAGAACAGTCCCCGGGGTTGTAAGTGATCTGCATCTGATAGGTCGCTCCGGGTTGGGAGGGGAGATTGGGACCGGTGATGGTGGTCGGATGTCCCTGGACTCCGGATTCGACGTCAATGCGCGACTCCGAAAAATTGGGGGAAATGGCATAACGAACCACCAGGTGGTCCGCCAATTCGTTCACATTTGCCAGGAGTTCTTTTCCCGTCATGTTGACGAATCCCAGCCAGATGCCCCGGATGCCGGAGGAATTGACCCAGGCTTCTCCCGGAGTGACATCCAGTTGCAAACGCACCGGGGCTCCTTTCGAGAAAATTTCGGGATCCACATCGATGTAGATGCTGGCATTGGAGGCTCCCGTGGCCGGAGAAATGCCCTTGCCGGGGGCAAAAGCCATTCCGTTCTTGCCCGGAGTCTGCCAAGGGACTTTGTTGCTGGCGAGAAGGTCGTTTTTTTTGACCAATTCCCCCTCTTTGATGGACTCCCGGCCCGGCACGGTGGGGCCGTATTCAAATTGCTCGGTGAAGAGAATCTCGGCACCGGCCGTCATGGCATACAGAGTGCCGGTCAAGCAGAGGAGGGGGAAACGGAGGGACATGGCAGGTCAGTTGGTTTTGGGGACGCCGTAGATGAAGTTCAGGGCAAGATCGGAATCGGTGGGTTTGCGGTCGAGCCAGGCCTGTCCTCCCGGGAAAACATCCTTCGGATAGGCCCAGAATCGGATATCTTTTTGGCGGGGCGGTTTTTCGGTCCGCATTTCCACGTAGAGCGTTTCTCCCTTTTTCACAGGTGCGTCGAATTTTGCCACGCAGGGATAAAGGGAATACAAATGGCTGGAGGGAACAGTCGTTGAGGCGATCAATTCCCCATCCGGTCCTCCCCGGCGAAGGTCGACCAGCAGATCGGAAGAAGCAATTTTCTTCATGTGATAGGGCAGCACCCAGGTGACGGCATGGAGAAAGTCCCCGTCGGCGGTGAATGTTTGCCCGACGGTCTTTTCGTTTCCAAGTTCCAGAGGGTGGTCCATCTCGGGAGGAGTGAACGCCGTTGCGACAACGCGGTATTTGTCGCGATATTCCATGAACTCGGGGGCATTGTCCGGGATTTCCGCGCGGTAGTCCTCGAGACGTTTCCGGAGCCGGTCCAGTTCCGCCGCGTATTCCGGGTTTTTGGCGAGGTTCTTGATTTCGTCCGGGTCATTTTCCAGATCGAAAAGCTGTTCGTATTCGAAGCGGGGATCCAGATAGCGGATGTATTTCCAGCGGTTGTCCCGCACGCCGATGCTGCTGGGAATGTCGCCGGGGAACATGATGAAATTGTATTCGTAGAACAGATCCTTGCGCCAATCCGCCGGGACCTCTCCCTCCAGCAGCGGCACCAGGCTGCGGCCCTGCATGGTCTCCGGGGCTTTGAGACCTGCGAAATCCAACAGGGTGGGGGCCATGTCGATCGAGAGGGCGAAGGCATCCACGGTCTTGGCCCTTTCCGCCGGGGCAATGCGGGGATCGTAGACAATGAGCGGCACACGCAGACTGGGCTCATACATGAGCCATTTCCCATAAAAACCGAACTCAAACAGGAAGTGACCGTTGTCCGAGGTATAGACAATGATCGTGTTGTCCGCGATGCCCTTGGCTTCCAGCATGGCACGGATTTCTCCCAGCGAGTGATCCACGCCCGTAATGAGACCGTAATACTGGCGGGTCCATTCTTCTCCGATGGCTTTCCAGTCCTTGACGGTCTTGCCGTTGAGGCTCAGACGGTCGGTGCGGAGAAAATCGGGAAGTGACGCGGCGGCTTCCTCGCTCAGAGTCTTTGAGAGGGGAATTTTGGTCTTTTTGTAGAGGGCGAGACAGCCCGGTTCCACTTCACTCCACGGGCCGTGGGGTGCCTTGTAGCTCACGGAGAGGCAGAACGGGCGGTCCTTGGGAGCCATGTCCAGAAACTCCCGAACCTGGGAGGTCATGATGTTTGTGAGATGCGCTCCGCTTTTTCCCTCCGGCCAATAGGCACCCTGTTCCTCCACCGCCTTCCAATAATCAAATTCCTTTCCCGCCCGGTCCTGAAGGCTGTTGATGGTGGCACCAACTCCCCACTTGCCGATGAAGCCGGTGAAGTATCCCGCCTTTTTGAGGATCAGGGGATATGTTTCCTGAAGCTGGGCATCGGTGAATGCCTCGGCAAAGCCGCGAATGCCCGTGGTCCGGGAATACCGTCCGGACAAAATGCAGGCCCGGTTCGGGGCGCAAACCGAGGTGGTGACAAAGGAATTCCTGAAAAGGGAACCTTCCTTTGCCAGCTTGTCGATCTCCGGGGTGATCACCAAAGGATTGCCTGTCGCTCCCAGAGTGTCTGCCCGCTGATCGTCCGTGAGCAGGAACAGGATGTTGGGCTGCTTGGATGAGGGAGGAACTGCCTGAACGGGCAGCAGAAACAATCCTTGGGACAAGACGCCCATGCAGAGGGGAAGAAAGCGGGAAGAAAACATAACTCAAATGGGAATTGTAACATGAAGTGCAAATCAACAAACGGAAAAATTACCGATTTGTAATTGGGAATTTGCCAAAAAAACCTTTTTTGATTAAAAATGACAAAATATTTAACTTTCGTTATGAATTTCTTTTCGGCGATGTTTTCAGAAAGAGGGAGGTCTGTTCACTTTGGGAACATATGGAAAACAGTGGCATGTGCTGTTTTGACGGGTGCTTTGTTTGTGGGAATGCGGGGAGAGTGCAAAGAACAAGAGTATGACCGGTTCGGGGGATTTCTTGGAATGGAGCGGGAGGCCACGGGATTCTTTCGTGTGGAGAAAGTGGGGGGCAGATGGATGTTCATCACGCCGGAGGGGCATGGTTATGTGGCTGTTGGAGTGAACCATATCGGCTCCTATTTTGAGAAACAGGCCGAACCACTGCTGCAACGGTTCGGGGGAGATCGACAGAAAGCCGAGGCGGCGCTGGTTGAGTCGGTGAAGGCCATGGGATTCAACGCCGGGGATGCCTATACGATGAATGCCCCCCAGGTTCCGACGAACCTGCCCTGGGTGGCGTCCCTGAATTACCCGGAAGGCGAGAAATTCAAGATGGATGTCTTTGATCCCGCCTGGCAGGCCCGGTTGCGCGAGGTGGTGGTGAAGCAGTGCAGGGCTTTTGCGGAGGATCCGTTTGTGCTGGGAGTGGCATTTATTGATCTGCCCCACTGGAGAAATCTTCGGGTGCACTATTTCAAGACCCTTCCGGAGTCCGCTCCCGGGAGAAAGCGCTACGAAGAAGCGAAGAAAGCCGGCATGAGTGATGAGGAATTCCTGGGATTGGCGGCGGATACATTTTACGCACAACTCCGGGCGGCGGTGAAGGAGGGGGCGCCGCACCATTTGTTCTTGGGAGAAAAGTTCCAGCTCCGGGATGCTCCTGATGCGGTTCTGAAGGCCGTGGGAAAGCATGTCGATGTGTTCTGCACCCAGGCATTGGTGCGCTCCGAACACCGGCCTCCGGAATGGCAGACATTCCAGAAGGAAGGGTATGACCGGGAGTTTCAACTGACCGGGAAGCCGATGCTGATTATCGATTGGTCATCTCCTTTCAGTCTGGGGGAAGGCTTTGAGTCGCAGGCAGGTTATGTGAAGCCCGAAGCCGAGGCGGCGGAAGATCGTGCGAAGTGGCTGTCGGATGCGCTTTCGCAGCCGTATATTCTGGGGGTTTTTCGCTGCATGTTGCTGGGAATGCATCCCAATGACAAGATGCTGGAAGGACGGGGAAGGCGCACCTTTCTGCAGGACGATGGCACCCCCTTTTCCGTTATGACGGAACGCACGGGAACCGCCAATCGGGAGGCATTGAAGAAGGTCTGCGAAGACGCGGTGAAATAGACTGCTGCCGGGCGATTTTGCGGGGATCAGCCAATCCAGTCGAAGCGGACCGGTTTCTCCACGTCGGGGTGCAGGCTGTGGTGAACCGGGCAGGCCAGTGCGGCGGCTTCCAGAAGCTTGCGCTGGGGGTGGTCCGGCGGGAGGGGGATGGTGAAAACGATTTCAATTTTCGCAATCCGGCGGGGAGCATCGGAGGACATGATTTTGTCCACGCCCACCGTCATTCCCTTCAGGTCGATCCCATGCCGTTCCGCAGCGATGCCCATGATTGTGGCCATGCAGGCTCCCAGAGAAGTGGCGGCCAGATCTGTTGGAGAAAAAGCTTCACCACGGCCGTGGTTGTCGACCGGGGCATCGGTGTGAATTTTGGACCCCGAAGGTCCGTGTTGCGCTTCGCAGCGGAGGCCGCCCAGATAGGAGATGTCGACGTGAACCATGGGGGCATTTTAACCCAAAAACGGATTTTAGACAGGATGAACAAGATGGACAAGATTACCGGAAAGGCATTTGCAAAAATGCGGCGTTGAAATATTTCCGTCCACCGCACATCCGCAGTCAATCAATCCTTGTGTGAATCTTGTTCATCCTGTCCAAAATCCTCCAATTGCCGGATCCGGGTTTAACGCAGAAAGACCGCTCTCCGGCAACCTCTCTTGCGTCCGGCTCCTTTTGCCGGAGGAGGAAGTCTCCTCCGGCAAAGAAGTTTCCACGCGGTCAGGCGATGGCGATTTTGCGTGGTTTGCTGGTTTCCGCCTTTGGCAGGCGGACCGTGAGCAGACCCTGATTCATCGTGGCGGAAATTTTTTCCGTATCGATCGAGGGATCAAGGTCGAACACCCGGCGGTAGGCCTGGCCGATGGATTCCGTGTAAACGGCTTTTCCCGCGGTTGCTGGTGCTGCCCGGTGCCCGGTGAGTGTGAGTTTCCCGTCATCAAACAGGATCTCCACGCCCTCTTTCCGCACCCCCGGCATCTCGACTTCCAGCAGGAAGCCTTCGGCATCATGGTGCAGATTGACTGTCGGAACGACGTATTCCAGCCGTCCGGGCACGTTGGCCCGGTTTTCGCATTTGGTGAGTTGTGACATGGGTTTTTCCTTTCTTCAGCTGATGGTGATTTTCTTTGGTTTTGCCTCTTCGGCTTTGTGAAGGACAACGGTCAGGATTCCGTCCTCATAGACGGCTTTGACGCTGTCCGGATTCACCGGTGCGGGGAGGGCGACTGTTCTGCTGAACGTTCCGAAGAAGCGTTCGCTGCGGAAGCTTTCGCGCTCTTCCTCTTTCGCTTCACGCTTGCCGGTGATGGTCAGGGCACCGTCTTCCAGCGAAAGATCGAAGTCCTCCTTCTTCATGCCGGCCAGTTCGACCTTCACGGTCACTGTGTCGGCATCCTCAAAGACATCCAAAGCCGGCGACCAGGCCCGAGAGCCGCCGGATCCCGTCAAGCGGTATGCGGAATCCAGCAATTCCCGCAGAGGCGAGAGGCGATCAAAGGGCGTCCAAGCCGCCAGTTCCGGTGTTCTGTAACGAATGATGTTCATGTTTGATTTCTCCTTTTGTTGATTGAGTGGAATTTTTGATTCCAAAAACCATTCAGCGTAAAATGTGCCGGGTGGTTTTTGGAAAAATGAAGAATTTATAAAGTTTTGTTGAACAGTAGTTTGTAATTTTTTCATGAAATGGTTTTTCCTTTGAGTGAGACTAATTGGCGCAATTTTCCAAAAACTAAAAATCTCAAATAAGCGACATTTTGTCTCTTGTTGAATTACAAAACATTGATCGAGATCATACTTCTTGGAGTGCTTTCCCAGTGGGGAAGGCAATCCCGCGCTTGCATGGAGAGGAGACATCCCATTTACTACCGCCCCATGTCCTTGGAACCCGGTTACTCCCGAAAGAACCCTTTTCCCGCCACGCTTGTGACAAACCGCAAGCTGACCGCCGAGGGGTCAAATAAAGACACGCGTCATTTTGAGATATCCCTTAAGGGGTCGGGATTGGCCTATGAGGTGGGGGATTCTTTGGGGGTTTTTCCCTCGAATCAGCCCGAGTTGGTGGAGATGGTTTTGTCCCATCTGAAGTTCCGGGGAGACGAGGGGGTGGTGACGACGGATGGCCTCCCGGTGACGATTCGCGAGGCGTTGCTGAGGCATTTCATTCTCACCGAGCCATCGAAGCAGCTTCTCCAGGCGGTGTCCGGGAAGGACAGTTCCGGAAAATTCCTGGCGACGCTTCTTGATCCGTTGGCCAAGGCGGATTTGGAGAACTTTCTCCGGGGCCGCGATGTTCTGGATGTGTTGCAGGAGTTTTCCGCCGCGGAGTTTTCTCCCGAGGAGTTCGTGAAGACGCTGCGCAAGCTGCAGCCGCGGTTGTATTCCATCGCCTCCTCACGGAAGGCGGTCGGGGAGGAGGTTCACCTGACGGTCGCGGTGGTGAAATACCGGGTGGAGCACAGCCCGCGTGAGCGATGCGGGGTTTGTTCGACATTTTTGGCGGAGCGCGCCGGGGCGGGGGTGCCGGTGTTTCTTCACAGTGCCAAACATTTTCGTCTGCCGGAGAATCCGGAGGCACCGCTCATCATGGTGGGGCCGGGCACCGGTATTGCGCCTTTCCGGGCTTTCCTGCAGGAACGCCGGGCGACAGCGGCGGGGGGAAAGGCCTGGTTGATTTTTGGTGAGCAGAGAGCCGCCACGGATTTTCTTTATCGGGAGGAATTGGAGAGCGCGCTGGAAGAGGGAACCCTGACCAGGTTGACGACCGCTTTTTCGCGGGATCAGGCGGAAAAGATTTACGTCCAACACCGGATGAAAGAAGAAGGGGAGGAGTTGTTTGACTGGTTGCAGCGGGGGGCTTATTTCTACGTGTGTGGCGATGCAGGCAACATGGCAAAAGACGTCGATGCCGCCTTGCACGGCATTGTTGAACGGCATGGCGGGATGTCCGCCGAGAAGGCCGTGGAGTATGTGGATGCGATGAAAAAAGAAAAACGGTACCGGAAGGATGTCTACTGATGGACTCTCAGGAAAAGTCACCGGAGGGTCGTGCGTGAACAACCCCTTTCGACACGTTCATTTTTTGGGAATTTGCGGAACGGCCATGGGATCTGTCGCTGCCGCGATGCGCGACAGGGGATTTCAGGTCACCGGGCAGGACGACAAGGTTTACCCGCCCATGTCCACCTTTCTGGCTTCCAAGGGGGTGACAATCACAGCGGGGTATGATCCCGCCGACATTCCCGCCGCCGATGTGATCGTGGTGGGCAATGCCATGACGCGGGGAAATCCCGCCGTCGAGGCCGTCTTGAACCGCAAGTTGCCCTACCTGTCGCTGCCGGAGACTCTGAAACAATTTTTCCTTCGCGGGCGGCACAATCTGGTCGTCACCGGCACGCATGGGAAGACGACGACGACATCCCTGTTGGCGTGGATTTTTGAATCCGCCGGGCGGTCCCCCGGCTACCTCATCGGGGGAATTCCCGCCAACCTCGGCCAGGGGGCCAGTCTCCGGGAATCCAAGTATTTCATCATCGAGGGGGATGAATATGACACGGCCTTTTTCGACAAGCGTTCGAAATTCATCCACTACCTGCCCGAGCTGGTGATCGTGAACAACATCGAGTTCGATCACGCAGACATTTACCGCGATCTGGACGAGATCAAGACCAGTTTCCGGCGTTTGCTGAACATCGTTCCTTCCGAGGGGATGGTTCTGTTGAACGGGGACGATCCGAATTGCCTGGATGTCGCGAAGACCTGCCCGGCTCCGATTGTGGAGGTGGGATTTTCCGCGAACGCAGGCAACCAGATCCGGAATGTCGCGCATGGCGCCGACGGGTCGTCCTTCGAGTTGTTCGGGGAGAAATTTGAGATTCCGCTTTCCGGCGATTTCAATATCCGCAACGCGGCAATGGCTGCTTCGGCAGCACATTACTACGGAATTTCTCCGGAGGAAATTCGCCGGGCACTGGCTTCGTTCCAGGGAATCAAACGCCGGCAGGAAGTGCGCGGGACGGTGCGGGGGATCACGATCATCGATGATTTTGGACATCATCCCACTGCCATCCGGGAGACACTGGCAGGGCTGCGGGCGAAGTATGGAACCGCGCGGCTCTGGGCGATTTTCGAACCCCGGTCGAACACGACCCGCCGGGCGGTGTTCCAGAACGAACTTCCTTTGGCATTCGGCGAAGCGGACGGGGTGTTCATTGCCCGGGTGGCCCGCCTGGATCAGCTTCCGGAGAACGAACGCCTGAATCCTGAAAAGGTTGTGGCCGACATTGCGGACTCCGGACGTCCGGCGTTTTATGAACCGACTGCGGATGACATTGTTTCCCGTCTTGCCCCGCTGGCTGCGGAGGGGGATGTTGTTGTTGTCTTTTCCAACGGAGGCTTCGATGGCATTCACCAAAAACTGCTCGACCGGCTCTGAGGGAGCCGGAAGCGCGCGGGCGTTGGTCCTGATCGACGGGGACTGTCTGTTTTGCAACAAGGTCGCGCGGTTTGTGATCCGCCATGATCCGAAGGGGCGGTTCTGTTTTGCGGAATTGGGTTCCGGGGTGGCTGTTCGGGAGCTGGGATTGCGCGGGGTGTCCGATCCTCCTCCTGAGGGAACCATTGTCCTTGTTTGCGATGGGAAGGTTTTTTTTCGAAGCGAAGCCGCCTTGCGTCTGCTGGGTGGACTGACGTTTCCGTGGAAACTTGCCGGGTGGTTGCTGGCGATTCCCCGGGTTCTGAGAGATCCTTTTTACCTGCTGATTGCGCGCCGACGGCATCGGCTTGGCGGGCGTGCCGGATCATGCGACATCTTCTCCGGGGCGGAACGGAGCCGGTTTCTCAGGGAATAAGTGTCTTCAGGAAATTGAGGAAAAACCGTCCGCCTTTTTCCAGATCCTCAATGGCAATGAATTCATCGCAGGTATGGGCTTGGGCGATGGATCCCGGTCCCAACGCCACGGCCGGACATCCCTTGCCTGCGAAAACGGCGGCGTCACAGAACCAGGGGGCTCCGGTGAGTGCGGCTCCGCATCCTTGCAGTGCCTTCACGAGCGGGTGGGCCGGATCGGTATACAGCGGGTTGGAGACGGTTGTGGAGATTTCGATGTCCGGCACGCGGGCACGAAGGAGGGTCTCCACGAGAGAAATGTCCTGTCCGGGGATCGTGCGCATATCCACGAGCACCCGGCACGAATCCGGAACGATATTGACTTTTGATCCTCCGGAGATTGTTCCCACGCTCACCGTGGGGTGGCCAAGCACGGGATCCCGGAGTTGCGCAAGGGCGGGGGCGAGTTCATCGCGGATGGCTCCCACAGCTTCACACATCTTGTAGATCGCGTTGACCCCGGCATCGGGTTTTGAGGCGTGAACGGCCACTCCGGATGTTTGAAGCGCAACCCAGGCGGAACCTTTGTGAGTATGGACGACATTCAACTCCGTCGGTTCTCCCGCGATGACAAAAGCAAATTCTTCCTGGGCCGCCAGTGCCTTGGCACCATGTTGGCCGGCTTCTTCCCCCACCAGTCCGGCGAACCAAATTTCATACGGCAGGGAGGAAAGGAATGGCGCAGCTTCCTTGAGCGCCCACAACATCGCCGCCATCGGGCCTTTGGTATCCGTCGCGCCCCGACCCCAAAGTCTGCCGTCATGGATTTCTCCGGCAAACGGATCGATGGTCATTCCTGTGACACTGACGGTATCGGTGTGGGGCGCAAAAAGGAGCCGGGGTTTTCCGACGTGGTCGGATGGAAAACAGCCAATCACGTTCGGGCGTCCCGGAAGGACATCCCGAAGTTCGGTGGAGGCACCCGCGTCGGCCAGAAACTCCGCAAGCCACTTCGCACAGGCGGCCTCGCCAGTGTGAGGGGTTCCCGGATCTCCATCCGGGTTGACACTCGGGATGCGGACCAGGTTGCGGGCGATTTCGGGGACGGTCATTTGTTCAAATACCATTCGATGAATTTCGGGATGCCTTCCGCGATCTTCGTCTGCGGATCGTAGCCGAGGAGCGCGCGGGCTTTGGTGATATCCGCCGAGGTGAGCGGCATATCCCCCTGTTGTTCGGGCAGGCGTTCGATAAGAGCGGTCTTTCCGAGTCCTTTTTCGATTTCACGGATGAGCTCGGAGAGCGTGATCGTCTGGTTTTCTCCGAGATTGAAAATATCAAACCGGGGGCCTTCGTAGCGGAGGGCTCCCATCACGCCCTGGACGATGTCGTCGATATAGGTGTAATCCCGTCGCGTCGATCCGTCGCCGTATTGGGGGATCGGTTTCCCCTTGTGAATGGCATCCGTGAACTTGTGAATCGCAAGGTCCGGGCGCTGTCCCGGCCCATAAACCGTGAAAAACCGGAGGCACACGACCCGCAGGCCGAAGAGGTGGGAGTAATTTCCGCAAAGGTGTTCGCCGGCCAGTTTTGTCGCAGCGTAGGGACTCAGGGTCTGGGGAAGCGGCAGGTCTTCGGAGAAAGGGACCGTTTTTGAAAGCCCGTAAACCGAGGAACTCGATGCGAAAACAAACCGTTCGACACCGTGTTGTCGCGAAGCCTCCAGAAGGTGGTGGGTCCCGGTGATGTTGGTGTCGATGTAAAGCTGGGGATCCTTCACCGAGGGCCGCACCCCCGCCCGGGCGGCGATGTGGATGACCGTCTCGAATTTTCCTTCCGCAAACAGGCTCTGGATCCGGTCCCGGTCGCGGATGTCGCCTTCAACCACTTTGACGTTCCCATTCAATGCAGCGACATTGGCCCGCTTGATGGAGGGATCGTAGTAGTCGTTGAAGTCGTCGATCAAAGTGACGGTCTGTCCTTCCGACAGCAAACGCCGGCAAACATGGGAGCCGATAAATCCGGCACCGCCGGTCACCAGAATATTCATCTGCGGAGGGTAGCTGTTGCGGGAAAACCCCGGCAAGGATTTTCAGGCGGTCTTCCCGGCCCGCTCCTGCAGCGATTCCGCGAGCTTTCGGGCCATTCTTGTGAGGCCGCGTTCAAAAAGGTACTGGTATTTCTGAGAGCCATCCCGGTGGGTGATTTCGAGTTTGTCGCAGAGAAATCCGGAGCGGTGTGTGATGGTGGCCCCGGCAATGTCCATTTCCAGAACCGTTCCACTTCCGAAACTTTTCGTCACAAAGAGCAGACAGGCCGGTTCTTCCTGAAGGCAGACGAGCCATCCGGGGAAATTTGCCGACAATCTCGGTCCTCCTCCGCTCAGGCACGGAGACGCCCATTCGATGGGGGCGGTTCCCGCGTGGGCTCTGCGGAGCTGGGTCTCGCATTTTCCCGGCAGGCGATGGGCCGGTACCGTTTCCTGGTCTTCTTCGGGAGGGGCATTCAACTTCTTCCATGCCAGCCAGAGTTTGGCGCGGATCCCCCGGAGCAATCTCGGCAGCATGGTGACGATGACCCCGGTGGCAAGGACTGCCACCAACAGGCCCACGACCGGATTCCAGACCAGAAGGCCCAGGCCCGCGCAGACCACCCCGTCCTCGGCCAGACTGAGGCCGATGTTGGAAACCGGTTCGGGGGAGGTGTTGACCACAAGGCGAATGCCGGCCTTGGCCACATGCGAGGTGAGGGCCATGCCTCCGGCGACAAGAGCGGCCACGATTTCAAACACAGGATGGGCATCTCCCAGAGCTGCCACGGCGAGTGCGGCGGCTCCCACCGGCCGGATGAACGTGTGCACGGCATCCCAGGCGGTATCAATCCATGGGATCTTGTCCGCAAAAAATTCGATCAGGTAGAGGAATCCCGCCACTCCGATGATGAGGGGATCGGAAAGAACATTCAGATCGTGGAGGGCGGGTGGCAGCACAACCCATTCCATCCTCAGAGCCAGTCCGGTGATGAAAACCGTGAGGTAAAGGTTGACGCCTGCCAAGGTGGCCAGGCCGAGGGCCACGCCCAATAGATTCAACACTTCCATGGGCCGACTATCCGGTTACATCCCCCGGGTGTCACGCCCCGAATCGACGGGATCAGAACGGAAAATCGTTTTTCACCGGCTGCTTCGGGGAGGCGGCTTTTTTCAGAACCTTGGCGGTGGTTTGGATGGTTTTTCCGGAAACCCGGATGGCGCGTTCGGGACGGACCGGACAGGCGGCCTCGCAGGCTCCGCAGCCGATGCAAAGCGACTCATCCACCTGCGGGAGAAGCAGGGTCCCCCGGTAGGGAACCGTGTCCACCGCCTTGGTGGGACAATGTTCGGAGCAGGCCGCGCAGTCGGTGCCGTCGGTATGCACGACGCAGTGTTTTTTGTGAAAATGGGCCTCCCCGACCTGGGTTCGTTGTTTTTGTTCCAGTGGAAGCGGGATCAGGGCTCCTGTCGGGCAAACCTCGATACAGCGGATGCAGTCGAAGTTGCAGTATCCCGATTCCGGATCAATCCGGGGCTTGAAAAGTCCCCGCCATCCATACTCCAGGAGAGAAGGCTGGAGGGTTTGGGTCGGACAGTTTGCAACACACAATCCGCAGGCGGTGCACCGGTTCAGAAACTGTTCAAGACTCACGGCTCCGGGAGGCATCAGGGGATGGGAATTGTTGTCCCGATACTCTCCGTGGTTGTGGTGTTTTTCGTGTTCCTCCTGTTCTTCATGATCCCGGCTTTTGGCAAAAAGACGCGGGGTAAGGACCCCGGAGATCAGAGCGACTCCGAAGGTCCGGAGTGTTCTGCGCAGGGTGGGATCGGTGATTCCGGGCACCGCTTTGTCCGGGGAACGGTGCCGACGATATTGGATGCCGCCCTTGTCGCAGGCAGACACGCAATTGTAACACGCCACGCAGCGGGAGAAATCCATCTCCCGGTTTTTGAGATCGATGCACCCGGCTTTGCAGGCCCGGAGACAGTCGCCGCATTTTTCGCAAACGGATTGGTCGATTTTCAGACGGAGCAGGGAATGTCTGGAGAACTCCCCGAGCAGGGTTCCGACGGGGCAAAAGGTATTGCAGTAGATCCTTCCACGCCAGGCGGCCAGGGCAACAAATCCCGCAAGCACACCTGTGGCAATCAGATCCGGGACAGCGAACGGTGCCGGGGGGACATGGAAGATCTGGTGGATCCCCGCCTTTTCCGCGACAGGTGCCAGGAGATTGTTCAGCGCGGTGAGGAGCGGAAGAAAAACTCCGGCAGCCATCCGCCCGAAGAGGCTGTAGGGATCGAACAGGGAGACAACGAGCCAGAGACCGGAAAAGCCTGCAACAATGGTGAACAGCAACACGCTTTGGCGCAGGGTGCGCAGTTCCCCCGCAAAGCCCAGGCGCTTCGGGGAAATCTTTCCCCGGATCCACCACACGACATCCTGAAGAATCCCCAACGGGCAGACTGCGGAACAATAAATCCGCCCGGCCAGGAGGGTGAGCCCCAGCCAAAGAAAAACAACAGCCGCGCCCGCGCCAGCCAGGGCCTGCAGAAGGGAGGGAACGAATTGGATTTTCGGAAAAATCGCGCTCCACGATACCGGGACGAGCTCCCGAAAATCCAGAAACCCGGCGAGGAGTCCGCAGAAGACAATTGCTGCCGCGGCGAGACGCACCCTGCGGAGCATGGGGTTTTTCATGGGCGATCCGCCCGGGTCAGCCGAGACTGATCCGGGCGATGTTCAGGTTTTCCAAATCCATCCGGCCAAATCCCAGTTCGGCGGCGAGTTGGACATGACCGATGGCGGCAGGTTCGTAGCCCAGCAGCCTGGCCGCCGCCGCATCCGCCGCGACAATGTCCGGTGAAACAATCAGGGTCTTCATTTCCACGAGATCTTCCACGGATTTTCCCCTCGGGCCGTTCTGAACCATCGGATGCCAGGCATCCACGATCGTGAGAGTCGGTTTGCGGACATACAAAAATTCCGCGATGCACCGCTGGAGATCGTTCTTGTGATAAAACTTCCGGTCCCAAACCATGCCCATGAGGTTTTTGATGCCGGCTGTCATCCTGGCTCCGGAGTGATGCTTGAGCACGGGGACATTGATCACCACATCGCTGTTGGTGAAAAGTTCGTGGGCTTTCCCGGTTTTGAGATTTCGGGCGGAGGGACTGTCGAAATCGCGGTATTGGGCGGGATCTTTTCCCGGCACCATTCTTCCACCGGCGGATTCCACCGCTTCACGGATCCCGCTGTTGGCATAGGCCCGGGTCCACTCGTCGCAGGTGTTGTCGCACACGAGCACTTCGGTCGCCCCCGCAGACAGACACAGGGCCGTCAGGTGTTCGACAAGCTCGGGGTGGGTGTTTGCTCCTCGTTCCGGAGGCACATCCCATCCGATGTTTGGTTTCACCAGCACCCGCTGGCCCGGCTGCACGAAATTTTTGATGCCTCCGAGGGCTTCCAATCCCGCATCCAGCATCGCGCTGCGGGATCCGTTCCGGACGGCTGCCAGGGCACAGGTTCCTGTCGCAGGATTTTCCGCGAACAATCTCCCAAAATCTCCCAACGAAAAGACAGCCCCGGCCAATATCGAACGCTTCAGAAATTGGCGGCGTCGGATGTTCATGGCGGGATTGAGGGGAGGATGATTTTTGTGTTAATATAAGCTATTCTTATATTTTGCAATAGAATTTCTTGCTGGGAATCGGACGGGTGAGCGGATTTCCTGTGGCAGCGACCACGCTCCCATGCCACGTTTGGGAATGAAGCGGCTGATTCTTCTTGCGGTGGTTCTTTCCGTCGCGCCCGCTTTTTCGGAAGACCAGAAACCCATGCTCACACCACTCCAGCAATACGTCACGGCCCAGTGCGGAACCGAACCCCCTTTCAAGAACGAATACTGGGACAATCATCGTGACGGGATTTACGTCTGCATCGTCTCGGGACAGCCGCTTTTCAGTTCCAAGGACAAATTCGATTCCGGCACAGGCTGGCCGAGTTTCACCCGCACGATCGACGAGGCGGTGGTCGAGGAAAAGGCGGATTCCTCGCATGGAATGACCCGTGTCGAGGTGCGGTCGGTGAAGGGGGATTCCCATCTCGGACATGTCTTCCCCGACGGACCTGCCCCGACGGGAGTGCGCTACTGCATCAATTCCGCAGCTCTGCGCTTCATCCCGGTGGAGGATCTGGAGAAGGAAGGCTTCGGTCGGTACAAAAAATTGTTCGAGAAGCCGCAGAAGGAATAGAAGGACAGTCTTCCGGACGCCCCCAAAAAATTCGGGATTTTCCTCTTGCTGTAAATGCTTGTATGGTCATACAGTATTATATGTTGATTATGAAAACCATCAAAGCGGAAGAAGTGAAGAGCGGGGATTTTTTGTTGGATGTGCGGACACGGGGCGAGTTTGCCACCGAGCATATCGAGGGCTCGGAATGCGATCCTCTGCAGGAGTTGAATGCCGGGACATGGGCGGCGAAGCTGGATGGAAACCGGCGGTGCGTCGTGGTTTGTCAGGGTGGCATCCGCGCGAAGCAGGCGGCGGAGAAACTCGAGGCGGCGGGAGTGGGAAACTTGGTGGTGCTTGAGGGAGGTGTGAACGCCTGGAAGGCGGCGGGCAAGCCTTGCCTCCGCGGGGAGAGATGTGTGCTGCCTCTGGATCGCCAGATGCGGATCGTCATGGGAGCGCTTGTTCTGATGGGCGTGATCCTTGGCGCGACGCTGAATCCCATCTGGTATGCGCTGGCGGGATTCGTCGGGGTGGGAATGATTTTTGCGGGCATCACAGACATCTGCCCTCTGGCGATGGTGGTCGCGAGGATGCCGTGGAACAACACGGGGGCGCCGTGTTGCAAAGGAAGCGGCAAACAGACCGTGTGCTGCGGGGGAAGTCACAAATGAAAGTCATTGTTGTCGGCGGAGTGGCCGGTGGCGCGTCCTGCGCGGCCCGGCTCAGGAGGCTGGATGAAAATGCCGAAATCCTGATGGTGGACCGTGGTCCCTATGTGTCCTTCGCGAATTGCGGACTGCCCTACCATGTCGGTGGAGTCATTGAAAAAGAAGCCAGCCTTCTCGTGGCCGACGAACAGCTTTTCCGCGAACGGTTTGGGATTGATGTGCGCACGCGCTGCGAGGTGACGGGAATTTCTCCCGGGGAAAAAACCGTGGAGCTGAAGAATTTGGTCACGGGGGAGAGCGTGACGGAGTCCTACGACAAATTGGTGTTGTCGCCGGGAGCCGCCCCGATCCGGCCTCCATTGCCGGGGATTGATCTGCCGGGAGTGTTCACGGTGCGGACCGTGCCGGATGCGCGGGAAATCCGTGCCTGGATCGCGGCGCGGGATGCGAAGCGGGCGGTGGTGGTGGGTGGCGGTTTCATCGGCCTCGAAATGGCGGAAAACCTGGTTCATCGCGGCCTGGAAGTCACTGTTGTGGAAATGCTCGACCAGGTGATGCCGCCGCTGGACCGGGAAATGGCGGGGATCGCCGGGAGGCATCTGGAGGCCCACGGAGTGAAGCTGGCATTGGGAGACGGGGTGGCCGGATTTCGCAACGCGGAAGGCGGGGAACTGGAGGTTCTGACCGCTGCCGGAAAAACGCATCCTGCGGATCTGGTGATCCTGGCCATCGGCGTCCGGCCGGAGACTTCCCTGGCCAGGATGGCCGGGCTGGAATTGGGCGAACGCGGAGGCATCCGCGTGGATGATCAGATGCGCACATCCGATCCCGATATTCTCGCCGTCGGTGATGCCGTGGAGGTCAAAGACTTTGTGACAGGCCAGTGGGCGTTGATCCCATTGGCGGGACCTGCGAACCGTCAGGGCCGGATTGCCGCCGATGTGATTGTGGGACGGGAATCCCGGTATCGCGGCACGCAGGGCACGGCGATTTGCGGTTTTTTTGGTCTGGCGGTTGCATCCACCGGAGCCAGTGAGAAAGGGCTTGTCCGCCAGGGGGAAACGGACTTCGAGAAAATTTATCTCTTCCCGAGATCCCATGCGGGCTATTACCCGGGAGCCAGGCAGCTGACGATGAAAGTCCTCTTTCGGAAGTCCGACGGACGGCTTCTCGGGGCGCAGGCCGCCGGAGAGGACGGAGTGGACAAACGGATCGATGCGATGGCGATGGCGATCCAGATGGGAGGGACGGTTTACGATCTTGAGGAGGCCGAGCTTTGTTACGCGCCGCAATTTGGCGGAGCCAAAGATCCCGTGAATTTTGCGGGAATGATCTCCGCCGATGTGCTGCGCGGTGACATGCCGCTGACGCACTGGAACTCCAGGGAGGAAGGCTTTCTTCTGGATGTGCGAGACCCCGATGAATTCGCGGAGGGCCATGCGCCGGGAGCGGTAAATATTCCGCTCAATGAACTGCGTTCGCGATGGGAAGAGATCCCGAAGGAACGGGAAATCCAGGTCAGTTGCCTCTCCGGGCAGCGCGCTTACTATGCCACCCGGCTTTTGCTGCAAAAAGGCTTTGCCGCGAGAAATATTTCGGGAGGAATGCTCTCAAAAAAACTCCTCAATACCTGAGGATTTTTTCGAGAAACCTGCGGGTTGTGGGACTGGCGGGGTTGGAGAAGAACTCTTCGGCGGGTGCGCATTCCTGGATGCCGCCCTCCGACACGAAGGCGGCGAGATCGGCCGAGTGCCGGGCAAACCCCATCTCGTGGGTGACCAAAATGATGGGTTTGCCGGACTCGCGAAGTTCCGCGATCACCTCCAGCACTTCCGCAGTCATTTCGGGATCGAGGGCGGAGGTGGGTTCGTCGAGGAGCAGGAATTTGGGTTCAATGGCCAGCGCCCGCGCGATCGCC